>Ga0207674_10009674_pt1 | contig 10988 bp, 8 predicted proteins | sample KBSCornC72_FD_184303 | JGI IMG/M metagenome (GOLD analysis project Ga0207674, IMG submission 184303) | Corn rhizosphere microbial communities from Kellogg Biological Station, Michigan, USA - KBS Corn C7-2 (SPAdes) (version 2) | ecosystem: Host-associated > Plants > Roots > Rhizosphere > Soil ...
GCCGCCGTCACAGGCCGCGGTCCCGTCTCGTCTGCACGGGGACGGCCGCCCGTGATCGGTCGTTCATGAACCCATGCTATCGTGCGGGCTTAGATGCAGACCACCCTGGCGAGGCGGCAGCGCCATCGGCGCGCCCTCAACCGCCAGCCGACCGGGCGCAGCGGAACCGTCATCCGCGCCACCCTCATCGCCATCCCGATCGTCTTCCTGCTGGTCACGATCCTGTTGGCCGGTGCCGGCGCGTTGTTCACGGTGGCCGCGTACAACTTCTATTCGCAGGGCCTCCCCGACCCGAGCACGGCCCTCAAGGACCTGCGCTTCGAGCAGCAGACGATCGTCTATGACCGGACGGGCAAGGTCGAGCTCGCGAGGCTCGGCACGCTCCGCCGGGAGGTCGCGACCTTCAAGGACATCCCGCCCGAGATGCTCGACGCGACGACCGCGGTCGAGGACCAGTTCTTCTGGACGAACCCGGGCTTCGATCCGTCCGCGATCATCAGCGCCGGCCTCGATACCCTCGCCGGCCGCCCGCGCGGCGCCTCGACGATCACCCAGCAGCTCGTGCGGGCCCGCCTGCTTCCCCCGGAAGCCTTCGTGGACACGACCTACGAGCGCAAGGTCCGCGAGATCATCCAGTCGATCCGGCTCACCGAGGCGTACCCGGGTGACCAGGGCAAGCAGGACATCATCACTGCCTACCTGAACCAGAACTTCTACGGGAACCAGACGTATGGCGTGAAGGCTGCGGCGCGTGGCTATTTCGGCAAGTCGCTCAGCGACCTGACCCTGGCCCAGTTCGCGATCCTCGCCGCGATCCCGCAGTCACCGACGAAGTTCGACCTCATGCGCAACGCAGAAGAGGTCTGTCTCGACAAGAACCCGCCGAACCCGGACTCCGACCAGGAGTGCAAGAACAGCCAGCTGCAGGTCCCGGTCACGTCCGAGATCGTCCAGCGGCGCAACTACATCCTCGATCTGATGAAGACGCGCAGTCCGCTGAGTGGCTCCAAGCACAACGCGGCCGAATACGAAGCCGCGAAGGAGGAGCCGGTCGTCATCAAGCCACAGGCATCGGCCTCGTGGCGGGCGGCTCAGTTCGTCTGGAAGGTCCGCGACGAGCTCGCGTCGATCCTCTGCCCGGACACCCCGGCCGACTGCGAGAAGGTCGACACCGGCGGCTACCGGGTCACGACGACGCTCGACTGGGGCATGCAGAAGATCGCCGAGAAGTACACCTACGTCGCGGCGCGCGCCCCGCACTCGAGCAACCCGCGCAAGATCCTGCGCGACAAGAAGATCCCGGCGCGGGAGTGGAGCTGGATCCTCAACCTGCGCGGTCGGAATATCCATAACGCGGCTTCGGCGGTCGAGGACTACCGCACGGGCGAGGTCCTCGCGTACGTCGGCAGCGCGAGCTACACGGGCAAGGGCAACAAGAAGTTCCAGCCCCAGTTCGATGTCCTGTCCGACGGCTGGCGGCAGCCGGGTTCATCGATCAAGCCGATCGATTACTCGATCGGGATCGACGATGAGACCTACACGGCCGCGACGATGTTCATGGACGTCGTGACCGACTTCGGGCGTGGCTTCACGCCGACCCAGGCCGACAAGAAGGAACGCGGACCGGTGCGTCTCCGCAGCGCGTTGCAGTTCTCATTGAACATCCCGGCCATCAAGGCGACGCTGATGCAGGGCCTCGATCACACGTTCGAGCGGAGCCAGGACTTCGGTCTGACATTCGCGCCGAGCGAGAGTCCGGTCGTGTCGATGGGCATCGGGACCCTCGTGACCCACCCGATCGACATGCTCGAGGCGTACAGCACGATCGCGAACCACGGCGTCAAGATGCCGCGCCAGATGATCACCAAGGTCGTCGATGAGAACGGCGTCCAGGTCTGGCCGCTCGACGACACGAAGGCGGAGGGGGCGGAGGTCATCAGCCCGCAGGCCGCGTACATCATCACCGACATCCTGTCCGGCAATACCGTCCCGAGCGTCAACCCGTACTGGGGCGAATGGGCGGTCTACGCGAAGAACGGCCGACGGCGGCCCGCGGCGTACAAGACGGGTACGACCAGCGATAACCGCGACGTCCACGCCTACGGCTACCTCGCCCCGCCGGCCAACAAGAACGCTCCGGCCCTCGCGGTCGGCGTGTGGATGGGCAACAGCAACAACCAGCCCAACAACGGCAGCCTGTCGCTCGACTCCTCGGCGCCGTTGTGGTCCGCGATCCTGACCGACATCAGTGCGAAATACCCGATCGCGACGTTCAAGGCACCCGGTGGGCTGCAGACGGCGACGGTCGACGCCTTCACGGGGCTCAAGCCCGGGCCATTCACGAAGGCGACGGTCAAGGAGCTGTTCATCAAGGGCACGGTCCCGACGCAGCGCCAGTCGCTCCGGGTGTCCCGCGAGATCGATGAGGCGTCCGGGCTGCTCTGGCGCGACGGGTGTGTCGGGCCGAAGGTGACCAAGGGCTTCGTGAACCTCAACGAGGTCGAGAGCAACTTCCCGAGTTGGAACAAGGCCGACCGGCTGTGGGCCACGCGTGCCGCCAAGGGTCCGGGGACGCGCGGCGGGCCCGAGGGAACGCGGACCTCGTATTTCTACGACGGGGCGTTCACCCCGTTCGGCAAGACCTGGGGCGCGCCGTTCGCCCCGACCGGCCACTGCCCGCTCGCGCCGGTGGCACCGCCACCACCCAGTTGCGATCCGCTACTGCCGCCCGAGATGTGCATCCCGCCGACCGAGCCACCCAAGCCCGACAAGAGCAAGCCGCCGAAGCCCTGACGCTCGCGCGGATGTGCGAAGCGCGCCGAGCTAGAGCGTGACGACCGTCGCCCCGTCGCCGCCCTCTCCGCGCTCACCGGGCCGGACGGAACGGACCAGTGGGTGTGACGCGGCAGCCGTCCGAACGGCATCGCGCAGCGCGCCCGTGCCGAGCCCGTGGATGATCGTCGCCGACCCGAGTCCGGCGACACCGGCATCGTCCAGGTAGCGATCGAGCGTCTCGAGCGCCTCCTCCACCCGCGCGCCGCGCAGATCCAGCGATGACGCCACGGTCCGGGCGCGCTCGAGGCGGAGTGTCGCCGCGTTGGAAGCCGCGGCAGTGCCGCCACCCCGTCTCGTGCCCCCGCCGACGGTCGTCGGCACGCCGAGGGCCGGCTGCAGGTCATCGACTCCCACAGTGACGCGCAGTCCGCCCGCTTCGAGCGTCGCGCGGCGACCGCCCTTCTGCAGCGCCGCGATCCGCCCCTCCCAGCCTCCTGACCCGCTGCGAGCCCGATCGCCGACCTTCCACGTCCGGGGCGCGGCCGCTTCGCGGAGCGGCTCATCGGCCGGAGTCTCCGCCGAGGGCAAGCGGGCGGCGAGCATCTCGGCACGGGACATGGCCGCATCCAGGGACGCCGCAGTCACCGTCTCGCGCTCGAGCATCTTGCGTGTCGCGGCGAGCTCCTCGCGTAGCTCGGCGACGATCCGCTCGGCCTCATCCCGGGCGGCTCGCACCTGCTCATCGCGCTCGCGACGTGCCCGCCGGCGCTCCTCCTGGGCCGTGCTGAGCGCCTCGCTGGCGCGCTGTTCCGCCGAACGGGCACGTTCCAGTGCTTCGCTGGTCTCGCCCTCGGTCTCGCGGATCGCCGCGAGCGTCGCCTCGAACGAGCGCTGTGCCTCCGTAAGCCTCGATCGCGCGTCCGCGACGATCGCTTCGGGCAGACCGAGACGCTCGGCGATCGCGAATGCCTGGCTGCCGCCCGGCAGGCCGATCGTCAGCCGGTACGTCGGCGATAGCGTGTCGAGATCGAACTCGACCGCCGCGTTGCGCGCACCGGCCGTCGTGTGGGCGTATGCCTTGAGCTCGGCGTAGTGGGTGGTCGCAGCGACGATGGCCCCCGCGCGGATGAAGTGGTCGAGGAGGGCCTGGGCGAGCGCGGAACCCTCGGTCGGGTCTGTACCCGCGCCAAGCTCGTCGAGCAGCACGAGCGTGTCCGGCCCTGCCTCCGAGACGATCGTCGTGATGCGCCGGAGGTGCCCGGAGAACGTGGAGAGCGACTGGGCCACGGACTGCTCGTCGCCGATATCGGCGAACACATCGCGCCAGACGGGCAGCTTGCTACCGGCCTCAGCCGGGACGTGCAGCCCGGCCTGATGCATCAGGCTCAGGAGTCCGAGCGTTCGGAGCGTCACGGTCTTGCCACCGGTGTTCGGACCGGTCACCACGAGCGCCGTATAGCCATCGCCGATCCGGATGTCGATCGGGACGACGCGGCCGATGAGCCCCGGATGGCGCGCCGATAGCAGGACGACCTCGGGTCGATCCGCGGTCTCGGCACGGGTCGCGTCCATGTCAGCGGCCAGCGACGCCTTGGCGGCCCAGAGGTCGAAACGCGCCAACGCGTCCAACGTCTCCCGCAGCGCCGCGGCGTTCACGGCGATGAGCGCCGACAGTTCGTCGAGGATCCGGGCGACCTCCTCCTGCTCCGCGGCCTGCGCCTCGCGCCAGGCATTCCCGAGCTCGACGGCGACGAGCGGCTCGATGAACAGCGTCTGGCCACTGCCGGACGCGTCGTGGACGATGCCCTTGACCCGCGAGCGAGCTTCGGCCTTGACCGGCACCACGTACCTGCCGTTGCGCAGCGTCACGATCGGGTCCTGGAGGGCACCACCGAGCTCCGCACCCACCAGCGCATCGAGCCGGCGGCGCAGCCGGTCGTACGCGACGCGGACGGCGGCCCGCAGCCCACCGAGACGCGGCGACGCGGTGTCCAAGAGCTCCCCGACGGGGTCGAAGCTCCGCGCGAGCGTGCTGCGGACCGCAGGCAACGGGTGCAGCTCACGTCCGAGGTCGCGCAGCAGTGGTCGCCGTTCATCGGCGAGCGACGTCGCGAGACGCGCCGCCGCATCCAGGGTCTCCGCGATGCCCAGGAACTGCTCGGGCTCCAGGCGCCCGCCACGAGCCGCACGCTCGACCCACGGAGCGATATCGTGCGCTCCGCCGACCCCGACGCCGGGGCGCTCGCTGAGCAACGCCCGGGCCTGGTCCGTCTCGTCGAGCTGACGCGCGACGATCAGGGGGTCAGACGATGGCTGGAGCGCCTCGGCGAGCCATTGTGATGGTGGGAAGGAGGTCGCGGCCGCCAGGCGCTCCCGAACGAGTGGGAACTCGAGCAGTGCCTGGGATCGAGCGTCCATGGGCGCCCTCAGCGGGCGCGCGGGCCCGAGACCGACGGGTGACCGGCGATCGCGAACCGCCAGGGCCGCGACGCCCAATCTGGACCGGCATACGCGATCCCGATCCTCGGCGTGATCTCGACGGCGGCGTCGGCAACCAGATCGCCGACGTCCCCGGCGTCACGCTCCAGGCGGATGGTGGATCCCTCGTCACACAGGTCGCTACCCGTCAAGCTCGTGTCGATACCGAACGCCGCGGCGACGAGACCCGGGCCGCTCGCGAGCCGGTCGACGCGGGTCGCGGCGATCCGCGCTTCGGCCGCAGCCAGCCCTTCCGGCGTCCGTGCCGCACGACGGCGAGCCTCGACGACGAGCCGGGCGCGTCGCATCTCGTCGATGCCGTCGAGCGGCTTGACCGCGCGGATGAGCACGGCTCCCGGTGCGCCCACGGCGCCGGTCACCACGTTCAGGCAGTCGTACATCCCGTAGACAAGGTACACGTACGCCACACCCGGCGGCCCGGCCATGACCGCGTTGCGCCGCGTGCTCCCGAACCGGGCATGCGACGCGCGATCCTCGGGCCCGTCGTAGGCCTCGATCTCGACGATCCGCGCCACGCGCCGTCCCGTCTCGTCGTCGCGGACGAGGCGGGCCCCGAGGAGGGCGCGAGCGGTATCGGGTGTGGGACCGGCGAGGATGCGCCGGTCGAGGACGCTCAGGACCGCGGGTACATCGCCTCGATCTTGTCGGGGACGAGGAACCCGAAGATCGCGAAGAACGCCGGGATCAGCGTCGCCCGGAAGAAGTCGACGATCTTGGAGCCGTCGAGGAACGTCCACAGGTCACGCAGGAACTGCAGCTCCGTGTCCCGCGGCGGGGCGTTGAGCCGGTAATACGAGTCGAGGATCACGACCAGCGCGCCGAGGATGATGCCGGCCTGGATCACACCGAGCACGCCGCCGATGAGCTCATCGGCAAAACGCGCCTTCTCGAACAGCGGTTGTGGCTTGTAGAAGCCCTGGATGACCAGTGCGAACGCCACTGACGCGGCGACGAACACGGTCAGGAACCCGACCATGTAGCTGTATTCCGCGTTCTGGGTAGTCCAATTGGCCTTGAGGAACGAGCCGAGCGGGTCGGCCAGGTTCGCCGCGAGCAGGAACGAGAACAGGATCGAGGCGATGCCGATCAGGCGCCGGATCGTGCCCTGGGCGAAACCAAGGACGAAGAAGCCCAGGAAGTAGATGATGATCAACCAATCGACGAGCGCGACGCCGCCGAGGACCCCGAGATCCACCGAGCCTCCTTGGGTAGGCGTTCGTGCCGGATCCCGGCGCGAAGCGGCGCAAGGGTATCAGCGCGTTCTTCGGGGCCGCAACCGGCCCCGCCGGGACCGTCGAGCGGTACTTTCGAGCTAGGCCACTACCCGCGCAGGCGGCCGTTGACGTCGCTTCGAAGGCCCGATGTGATGTCGATGATGGCCGCGTCGACCTCGCTTTCGACGAGCGTGCGATCGTCCGCGGCGAACGCGAGGCGGTACGCGAGGCTCTTCTCGGCATCTCCGAGCGGACGGCCGTGGTAGAGGTCGAACAGCGTCACCGAACGGAGGAGTGCGCCACCGCGTTCCCGGATCGACGCCTCGACCTCGGCGGCGGCTGTGGTCTCGGCCACGATGACCGCGAGATCGCGATCGACGATCGGATGGCGCGACGGGCTGGTGACCCGCGGCGTCGATGGCTGGCCACCCGAGAGGCCGGCGATCGAGAGCTCCGCGACGAGGACCCGATCGGCGCGAACGTCGAGGTCCTCGATGAGGGTGGGATGGACCTCCCCCACCCTGCCCGAGATGCGATCGCTGGCCGCGACGCGGGCGGCGCGCCCGGGGTGCAGGTTCGGGTCGTCGGTCAGTGCCGAGAAGGTGGGGCGTTCGTAGCCGAGACTCTCGGCGATCAGCTCGATGATGCCCTTGGCGTCGTCGAGGTCGAAGGGTCGCGCCGGTCGATCCCAGGTGGGCATTTCGGCCGAGCCCGTGAGCGCCAGCCCGAGCCGCCACCACTCGTGGGTCGAATCGCCGTCCTCGGTGGCACCGTAGCCCTTGCCGACCTCGAAGATCGCGACATCCGGCTGCCCGAGCCGCGTGTTCGTCGATACGACCTCGAGCAGGCTACCGATGAGGCTCTGGCGCATCACGGAGTGTTGGCTCGAGAGCGGGTTGGTCACCGTGACCACGCGGCCACCCGCCTCGCCTTCGCCCGGGACGGCGATGTCGTCGAGGGGCCCGAACCGCTCGGCCATCTGGGGCGAGACAAGGGCGAACGTGACGGCCTCCGCTAGCCCGATGCCCGCGAGGGTGTCGCGGACGTGGTGACGGACCCCGAGCGGCGAATGCCGGTAGGGCGGCATCGGCGTGTCGGGCAACATCGTCGGCACGGTCTCGTAGCCGCGGACACGCGCGACTTCCTCGGCGATGTCCGCCTCGATCACAAGGTCGCGCCGCCAGGTGGGGATCGTGGCAACCAGCGTCTCGGTGTCACCCGGATCGATCTCGAGGGGCTGCGGCGCGGTCGCGACGAGCACGCGTGTCTCGGCCGGCGCCGCCTCAGCGGCGATGCCGACGCGCTCGAGGATGTCGACCTGGTCCTGGGTCGAGCCGGTCGTCCCGATCAAGCGATCGACGCGGGACGGTCGGAAGGCGACGCGTCCCGATGCGGGCTCCGCGGGGTTCGTGTCAACGGCGCCGACGGCCACCTGCCCGCCAGCCCACTCGGTGATGAGCCGGGCCGTCCGGTCGGCCCCGAGTTTCGCCAGTCGGTGCTCCTGACCCTTCTCGAAGCGAAGGCTCGCCTCGGAGCGAAGGGCGTAGTGGAACGCGGTCCGGCGGATGCTGATCGGATCGAAGATCGCCGACTCGATCACGACTTCGGTCGTCGACGACCCGATCTCGGACTCGGCGCCACCCATGACACCGGCGATGCCGATCGGCCCCTTGGGGTCGGCGATGATCAGCGTGTCGGGTGTCAGGTCGCGGACGACGTGGTCGAGCGTTTCGAGCCGCTCCCCTGCCCTCGCCAGCCGGACGACGATCCGGCCATCGTTCACGGCTGCCGCGTCAAATGTATGGATGGGCTTGCCGAGCTCGAGCATCACGTAGTTGCTGACGTCGACCACGTTGCTGACCGGCCGATGTCCAGCCGCGAGCAGTCGCATCTGGACGAGGTCCGGTGAGGGGCCGACTGCCACCCCGCCGACCCACCGCCCGACGAAGCGCGTGCACAGCGACGGCTCCTCGACGTCGACGCGCAACTTCTCGACGATGGGCGGGCCGCTCTCGACCGGGTCGGTCTCGGGGAAGCGGACCGGCGCTCCGGTCACGGCCGAGACCTCGCGGGCAAGGCCGACGAGGCTGAGCGCATCACCACGGTTCGGCTTGACGTCGACGTCCAGGACGACGTCGCCATACAAGTCCGTGAGGGCGATACCGAGGGGCGTGTCGGGCGGCAGGATCAGGATCCCGTCGGCGTCAGAGGTCAGGTTGAGCTCGTCGCCGGAGCAGAGCATGCCGTTGCTGACGACGCCCATCTTCTCGGTCCGCTCGATGTGTCGACCGCCGGGCAGCACGGCGCCGGGCAGGGCCACCGGGATCCGTTGGCCGGCGGCGATGTTGGTCGCGCCGCAGACGATCTCGAGTGGCTCGCCCCCTCCGGTCGTGACGCGGGTCAGTGAGAGGCGGTGGGCGTTCGGGTGCTTGCGGACCTCGAGGAGCTCGCCCACGACGACGTTCTGCCAATCCGAGCCCCAGCGCTCGATGCCCTTGACCTCCATCCCGAGCAGCGTCAGGCGCTCGGCGAGCTGTTCCGGCGAGAGCTCGACGTCGACGTAGTCGCGCAGCCAGGAAAGCGGCACCCTCACCGGAACTGCTCCAGGAAGCGGAGGTCGTTCTCGAGGAACAGCCGCAGATCGGTGATCCCGTGCTTCAGCATCTTGATGCGCTCGGGACCCATCCCGAAGGCGAAGCCCTGGTAGCGCTCCGGGTCGAGGCCGCCGTACTGCAGCACGACCGGGTGGACCATGCCTGCGCCAAGGATCGTCATCCAGCCGCTGCGACCGCAGGCAGGGCAGCCGACGCCGCCGCACACGAGACATTCGACGTCGAACGCGACCGATGGCTCCGTGAACGGGTAGTAGCCCGGTCGGAATCGCGTCCGCTTGTCGGCGCCGTACATCGCCTTGGCGAACTGGTCGAGCAGACCCTTGAGGTCCGCCATCGTCGTGCCTTCATCGATCATCAGGCCTTCGACCTGGAAGAACTCCGAGCCGTGGCTGGCGTCGATCGCCTCGTATCGGAAGCAGCGCCCGGGGAGCAGCGCGCGGATCGGCGGCTTCTCGCTGTGCATGACGCGGATCTGCCCAGGGGAGGTGTGCGTGCGCAGAAGGCGTCCCTCGACGTCGACGTAGAGCGTGTCCCACAGGTCGCGCGCCGGATGGTCCGGCGGGATGTTCAGCATCTGGAAGTTGGTGAGGTCGTCCTCGATCTCCGGGCTCTCGTAGACCTGGAACCCGAACTGCTCGAAGATCGCGGCGATCTCGCGCATCGCCTCGATGCTGGGGTGGAGCGTGCCGCGGCGGATCGGGCGGCCGGGCGTCGTGACGTCGACTGCCTCGTCACGCAGGCGCGTCTCGAGCTCACTGCCGCGCAGCGCGGTCCCTCGCTCGGCCAGGGCGGCTTCGACCGCCTGGCGCACCGTGTTCGCGATCGCCCCGACCTTGGGTCGATCCTCCGCCGGCAACCCACCGATCCCGCGCAGGACCGCAGTGAGGCGCCCCTTCTTCCCGAGCACGTCGAGCTCGAGCGCTTCGAGCGTCGCTGCGTCGGGCGCAGCCGCGATGGCGTCGAGGGCTTCTGAGCGAAGCGCCTCCAGGTCGCGGGTCAGATCGGCGAGGTCCACTCGGTTCCTTGCGTCCTGCGGGTGACGGGTCGATGAATCATGAACCCTCGAACGTCGGCGACGTCGAGGGTTCGAGCAGTCGAGCGTCCGGGCGGATCGCTAGGCGCTCTTGGCCACTTCGACGATGCGGCCGAACGTGGCGCTATCGCGGACAGCGAGATCGGCGAGGATCTTGCGGTCGATCTGGATGTCGGCACGCTTCAGGCCGCTGATGAACTGGCCGTAGGTCATGCCGTTCTGGCGAGCTGCTGCGTTGATGCGGACGATCCACAGCTCACGCATCTGGCGCTTGCGCTGCTTTCGGTCCCGTGTCGCGTACGCGAGCGCGTGGAGGAGTGCCTCGCGCGCCGGCTTGATGAGCTTGGATCGGGTGCCGCGGCGCCCCTCGGCGGCCTTGAGCAGGCGCTTGTGCCGCTTGTGGGCGGTGACGCCCCGCTTGACTCGTGCCATGAGTGCTGGTGGCTCCTAGAGGTAGGGCAGCATCCGGCGTACCTGCTTCGCATGCACGCCCTTCATCAGGGTCTTGCCTGCGTAGCGGCGGGTCCGCCGGGACGACTTGATCTCGAGGTGATGGCCGCGCCAGGAATTCACGCGGATGAACTTGCCGCTACCGGTGATCCCGATCCGCTTCTGGGCCGTCTTGTGCGACTTGATCTTCGGCACGCTGGCCTCACTCTCCTGCTTGGACCGGCTCCGGCTCCGGTGCCGCGGCTTCCGCCGGTGGGACGACGGGTGCGGTGGCGGCCGGTCGGGCCACGACGGTCTTCTCTTCGGGCGCGGCCGGTTGGGCCACGACCGTCTTCTCTTCGGGCGCCGCCGGCGTCTCTGCCGTCGCATCTTCCGGGGTCACCCCCGGAGCGTGCTTGCGGT
>Ga0207674_10009676_pt1 | contig 10988 bp, 9 predicted proteins | sample KBSCornC72_FD_184303 | JGI IMG/M metagenome (GOLD analysis project Ga0207674, IMG submission 184303) | Corn rhizosphere microbial communities from Kellogg Biological Station, Michigan, USA - KBS Corn C7-2 (SPAdes) (version 2) | ecosystem: Host-associated > Plants > Roots > Rhizosphere > Soil ...
ACCACCGGCAGCCGCGTCCCGCGCTTGTCTTTCTCGATCTTCTCCCACCCGCTTCCGAGTTCCCCGATCGGATCGGGGGGGAGGATGTCCACCTTCTTTTCGCCGAGCCTGGCTTCACCGCGGCGGACTTTGTCTTCGAACTGCCGGCATTCTTGAAGAAGACGATCGAGGATTTGCTCCTCCGGGATGTTGGCGACCTTTTCGCCCTGCACGTAGATGATTCCGCGGCGGTCGCCCGCGAAGATGGCGACGTCGGCGCCTTCGGCCTCGCCGGGACCGTTTACAATGCACCCCATGACGGCGACCTTGATCGGCAGTTTGATCTCGGCCGCCAGCTTTTTGCGGACGTCCTGAGTGAGCGTGTAGAGATCGACCTGGATGCGGCCGCACGTGGGGCAGGCGATCAGTTCGGCGCCGAGCCGCTCGCGCAGGCCGAGGATGTACATCAGTTCCAGGCCGTCCTGCACTTCGTAGATCGAGTCGTTCGCGTAGCTGATGCGGATCGTGTCGCCGATGCCGCTGGCGAGCAGGTGACCAAGGGGCACCACACTGCGGATCGTGCCCGTCTCCTTCGGCCCCGCGTGGGTCACGCCCAAGTGAAGCGGATAATCGAACCGCTTGGAGATCTCCTGATACGCGGAGATGACCAGCAGGGGGTCGATGCTCTTGGCGCTGATCACGATGTCGTGGAAGTCTTCCTCGTGGAAGATCTCGAGGTACTCCTCGAGCTTGGTGATCATGATCGCCAGGAAGTGTCCGTGCTTGTCGTTGGAGAAGACGCCGCCCAATTCCTTCAGCCGCTTCTGTTTGTCTTTCCGCTCGACAATCGAGCCTTCGTTCACGCCGATGCGGATCGGGATCTTTTTCGCCTTGCACGCCTGAATGACGTCCCGCACCTGCGCCCGGTCGTTGATGTTGCCCGGATTCAGACGGATCTTGTGGATCCCCGCGTCGATCGCTTCCAGCGCCCGCTGAAAATGGAAATGCACGTCGGCGACGATCGGCACCTGCACGGCCGGCAGGATCTCCTTCAGGGCGGCCGTATCCTTCTTTTCCGGTACGGCGACCCGGACGATGTCCGCCCCCGCGGCGGCGAGCTTATGGATCTCCGCGATGCACTTGTCGATCTCATACGTATACCCGGAGGTCATCGTCTGAACCGAAACGGGCGCGTCGCCGCCGATGGAAACAAAGCCGTGCGCGGCGTCGCCGAGGGTCACTTTGCGGGTCTGGCGGCGGTGAATCATGAAAACCTTCTATAAAACGTGATTCCCGCGATGGTAAGGCCACCCCATTTCGAAATCAATTTGACCCCTTGCCCCCCATCGACCTCTACCGCAGATCCAGGCGGAAATCCTCTTTCGTCAGGTCTTTGAACGGCCGCGCGTCGACGTGATCGTCGAAGTAGAGGCAATTGACGTAACCCTTGTGCCGCTTGTCATTACAGATCCGGGGCTGGCTGCCGTTGGGCATGTGGTCCGGGCTCCAGACGTCGTGCAGGTCGAACGCGTTCACCTCACGGTCTTTGTTCCCTTCGGTCATGAGGATCAGTTCGCCGCAGCGGCGGAGGCTGGTGATCTTGAGAAACGTGCCGGTCGCGCCGCCGGGGTTGTTAATGTCCCAGCCGTTCTGCACGAAATCGACCGGCTGTCGGTCGTTGGGGAAAAGGGGGCACTGATACATCTCGATCCGCGCCAGGTACGGGGCCATCGCCTGGTCGTACGCTGCGCTGCCCGACGCCACCTGTGGCGGCATCTCGTAGTTCATCATTCGCGCGAACAGGTCGGCCCAGAACCGGTGCAGCGGGTCGCCATAGGAATAGTCGCGCGGGATCCATCCCTTGTTCTCATTGGCGTATTGCAGGACGACCTGCCCGAGGGTTCGCAGGTTGGCGGCACACTTGAGCTTCATCGCCTGCGCCCGCGCCGTCGAAAGTGACGGCAGCAGGATGGCGATGAGCAGGGCAATGATGCCGATGACGACGAGCAATTCCACCAGAGTGAATCCACGACTGACCAGTCGCGACGTTCGTCGCGTCGAAACGGCGCAGTGGTGACCCAGCAAGGGCGGGCGTGCAAATCGGGTCGGATTCATCGTTCGGTGCCTCAGACGTGTGGCCCCGACGGTAATGCCCGAAATGGAGGCGGTCAATTAAAATCGGGTCCGATAAATGGTGGGTCCGGGGCCGGTGATTGCCCCGGGGTTTCCCCGGGGATTGGCGATCCGTAACTTGAAGGGCGATAATGCGATAGCGGGTGTCCGATGCCCGGTGCGGCGGCGGGACGGGCGATCTAACATACAGGGTCGTCGAGTGTCTGATTGGATGAGTTTGGCCGCACGCCGCCCTCGGCGCGCGCTGGTGTTTGAAAGTTGTTCGATAGGAATTGACGTGATCCGTACGGTCTTCATGGCGTTGCTGGCGGCGTTCGCCTTCATGGCGGCGCTGGCGCCGGCGCGCGCCTTTGCCGGCGAGGACGCCGTCGTCCGGGCGGCGACGGCCGACGCCGTCTCCGCTCTTACCGAAGAAATCTACCGCATGCCGCTGGGCCGCACGCTCAGTGTGGGCGAGTTCGTTCAGCGGACCAATTCGCGCGACGAACTGATCAAGGTGCTCCAGCGAGCCCAGCAGATCGGCGGCGCGCGCTGGATCGACGACCACACCTGCCAGGTCGAACTTCAGATATCAGGCCCGGTGGTCGGCGCCGCCATCAGGCGGATCGCCGCCGCCAACCCGCGCCACGCCGTCCTGCCACCCGGCGAGATCGCCCGCGCCGTGAAGGAATGGGAGGACCGTTCGTTCTCCGCCACCGGCGCCGCCACGTCCAAGCTCCCCGTGATGAAGGCCCGCGGCAACCCGCGCATCGGGTTGCAGCGCGACCCGTGGTGGAACGTCAGCCAGGCCGCGCGGGACCAGGCCGTCGCCGCCGCCAAGGCCGACGCCGCCCGGCGGTCGCTGTCGAGCGTGAGCCCGATCGCCCTGACCGAGAAATCCACCGTCGGCGACGTGCTGGCGGTCAAAGACGTCGGCGACGGTATGCAGGCGTGGTTCATCGCCCAGCCCGCCGCCAGCGTCGAACTGACCGACGACATGGAAGCGGTCGTCGAGCTCGGCGGCAGCCCGACCGAGACGTTTCAGGAATTCCGCGGGCTGGCGCGCAAGCAAAAGGAAGTGGCCGTCCCAAGTGATGAGGGGGCGTGGGATAAGGTGCAGGATGAGTTCGAGCACCGCATGTCGACGCCGATCGGGCGGGCGGTGGTCGCCGTGGGGAATGGTGAGAAGGGAGCAGGGGGCGCGGCCGTTACGCCGAAGCAACAGATCGTCTTGCCCGCGCGGGCGCCGCGATGGGTTGCCAAGCGGATCGAGGCGACGGCCGGTGGCGAGGCGCGCGGCAGTAAGCTTCAGGCGGCGCGGGTGGCGGAGTTAAATGCGGAGAAGAAGCTGCGCGTGCAGATCGACGACCTCGACCTCGGCGAAGGGATGAGCGTCGGCAAGGCCGCAAAACAGGATGCCGCCATCGAGCAGGCGATTGGCCGGGCTCTAGCGCATTCACGGATCGGCCGCGCCGAGTATCACGCGGACGGTTCGGCCGAGGTGGCGATTTACCTTGACCTCGCGGACCTTTGGCAGGAACTGCAGCAGCGCTAAGATCGGCGCGGCTTGCGGCTTCGTTGCGGCATGGCACACGGCCCGCAAGCGGTCCGGCTAAACTTTGCCGGTCGGAGCGTCCGCCGCGATCTTCAGACGCCCAGGATTGCCCGCACGTATTCGTTCGTCTGCCGCTCATCCCCCAGCGTGCTTGGCGAACAATGGCCCGGCAATAACTGCGTCTGTGGCGGCAGCCGCATCACCTTTTCGATCGACTGGGCCAATTGCTCGTCACTCGAATCTGGCAGGTCCGTCCGCCCGACCGCTCCGCAGATGATCAGGTCGCCGCCGACCAGGATCTCCTGCTCCGGAAAATGATACATCACGTGTCCGGGTGCGTGGCCGGGCGTATGAATGACCTGAACGTTGAGCGACCCGATCGCCAGCGACTGCCCGTCCTCCACGAGTTCGTCCGGCTCGCGCGGCGGGATCACAAACGGCAGCGGAAACATCTGCGACCGCGGGTTGCGCAGCTTGGGCACGTCGAGGCGGTGCATCAGCACTCTCGCGTTCGGGAATGCCCGCGTTACCTCCGCGTGGTCGGCAATGTGGTCAAAGTGCCCGTGCGTCAGCCATAGGCCGATGAGGTCGAATTCGCGCCGCTTCGCCTCATCGAGAATCGGGCCGACGGTGTGATCGGGGGCGTCGAACAGGACGGCCTGTTTGGTCTGCTCGTCGGCGATGAGGTAACAATTCGTCGAGGCGAGGCCGCCGTTTTGGGTGAGGATTTGCATGAGAATTACTATGGACGCGGGATGCCCAAATCCTGGCAAATCTTCCGAGCGAGGAAATCGTTGATCTCCGTGTGACGTGGCACGGCGGAGCGCCTTCCGTTCGCCGGATTCCCCCACCACGAATGCTTCCCACCTTCACGAATCAGGACGCAGCCGTGCGCTTTCAGGTGCGCGATGAGGGCGTGCCGCTTCAAATCTCGATACTCGCTTCCTCGTAAACGCCGTTGGCAGCGGCGAGGGCGTCATTACGGTTCATTTCCAGCGCTTCGGCTAGCGCGGAACGAAGGTTCTCCATGAGCTCGTCGCGAGTGTGGCCTTGCGAATTGACGCCGGGAATCTCTTCAATCCAGCCGATCCACCAACCGCCGTCCTGCTTGATTACCGCAGTGTATTTGGGACTCATTTCGTCTCCGGTGACGCCATCATAGCCGGACGCCCATCTGTTTGCGAAGCTCATCGATCACGCGCTGGTTCCCCAATGTATCCTCCGCCGTTACCGCCGGCGGCGCGCCGTCGAACACCGTCGCCGCGAAGGCGTCCGCCTCGAGGCCGTACAGGTCGCCGTCGACGGTGATCGTCCGCGTCTCGCGCGGCGGTGGCGCCTTTGCCGTCGGGTTCTCCATCTTCGGCGGTGTGGAGCGTGCGATCGTGTACGTCGCCCCGCTGGCCGGCGGCTTCCACGGCACGGGGATCTCGATGTACCCCTCGCTCCCGCAGATCGACGCCGTGTTGTCCGCGTGGACGCTCATGCCGCAATTGAACGTCGCGATCGCCCCCGACGGAAAGACCAGCGTCCCCGCCGCGACGTCGTCCACGCCGGTCTCGTGCCGGTGGTGCACGACGTGAACGTGCGTCGGCTCCGCTCCGGCAAAGAGACGCGAGAAGTTCACGCAGTAACACCCGACGTCCATGATCACGCCGCCGTCGAGCGCGGGGTTAAACCGGATGTTCCCCTGCCACTTGCTGACCTTGAAGCAGAAACTGGTGCGGATGAGTCGAACCTCGCCGATCGCGCCGGATCGGACGGCTTGTTGCACGGCGTGCGTCAGCGGGTGCGTGCGGTACATGAATGCCTCGACCAGCACCCGGCCGCCCTGCCGCGCGACGTCGAACATCTCATGCGCCTGTGCCACGCTCGTCGCGAACGGCTTCTCGCACAGCACGTGTTTGCCGGCCCGCAGCGCCTTGATCGTCCATTCGTGGTGCAGGTTGTTCGGCAGAGAATTGTAGACCGCCTGTACTGACGGATCGTCGAGCAGCGCCTGATACGACCCGTACGCCGTCGGAATGTGATGTGTCTGACCGAACGCGCGGGCGGTCTCGGCCGAGCGCGACCCGACGGCCACCAACCGCCCCCGCCGGCACGCGTTCACGCCGGTCGCGAACTGCCGGGCGATGTTCCCCGTGCCCAGGATGCCCCACGCCAGCCGGCCGTCATTCATGCGGTGTCTCCGTCGCGTCCGATTGAAACCCAAACGCCTGCGATTCGCAAAGGGGCGAAATCCGGCGGAGTTTGTTATGTTGTCCGCCGGCGATTTTCACCCCAAGGAGGTTCACAGCGTCGATGCCCAATACCCCCGACATCCTGCAAGACGGTAAGAAGTACCTGATCGGCAATTACGCCCGCCTCCCCGTCGTCATGACCCGCGGCGAAGGCGCGCGCCTCTGGGACAGCGACGGCAAGGAATACCTCGACCTCTTCGCCGGGTTCGGCGGCTGCATCCTGGGTCATTGCCACGCCGACTTGATCCGCGCCGCCACCGAGCAGGCGAAAGAACTCTGGCACGTCGGCAACACCTTTTACACGACGCCGCAGATTGAGTTCGCCAAGGCGATCGGCCGCCATGCTTTTGAAGGCCAGGCGTTCTTCTGTCACAGTGGCGCCGAATCCAACGAGGCCGCCTGCAAACTCGCCCGTCTGCGTGGCCAGCAGGGGGGTGGGAAAAAATGGAAGATCATTTCCCTCCACAAGAGCTTCCACGGCCGGACCCTCGCCATGATTGCCGCCACCGGCAACCCGGCCTACCGCGCCGGCTTCGGCCCGGAAGTGCCAGGATTCATCAACGTGGATGGTGGCGATTTCGCCAAGCTCGAAGCCGCCGTCGATGACGAGACCGCCGGCGTCATCATGGAGCCGATCCAGGGCGAGGGCGGCATCAACGTCTACCCGGCCGATTACCCTGCCAAGGTGCGCGACCTCTGCGACCGCCGCGGCATCACGCTCATCTTCGACGAAGTCTGGACCGGTTGCGGCCGAACCGGCAAATGGTTCGCGCACCAGCATTTCACCGGCGATAGCGGCAGCGTCGTCACGCCCGACATCATGACCCTCGGCAAGGCCGTTGGTGGCGGCCTGCCCGTCGGCGTGATGTGGGCGCGGCCCGACGTCGCCAAACTCCTTGTCCCCGGCACGCACGGCTGCACGCTGGGCGGCAACCCGATCTGCATGGCCGTCGCGCGGATGATCTTCGACGTCATCGAGCGCGACGGCTTGGTCCGTCACGCCGAAACGCTCGGCAATCGTGCCGTCGCCCGCCTGCGCGATGAAAAGAAGCTGCGCGACAAGATCACCGAAGTCCGCGGCCGCGGACTCATGCTCGGGATCGAGCTGAAGAACGCGCCGCCCGCCGGTTTTGTCGAGCGCGGCTTGGCGCGCGGCGTCGTCCTCAACCTCACCGCGAAAAACGTCGTCCGCCTCGCCCCCGCCATCAACATCAGCGGCAACGACTGGGAGACCGGTCTCGACCGCGTCATCGACACCATCGCCGCCGAACAATGAGCCCACACCCATGAGAACCCACCAACCCCTTCTTCGGTTTCTTTTGGCGATGGCGATCGTGCCTGTCGTCGCCCCCGGTTGCGGTCCCAAAGCGCCCGCCGATCCCAGGCCCGAACCCGTCAAGCCCAAGATGGCCTTGTTCACCCAGGAAGAACAGGCCCGCCAGGCCGACGCCGTCCCCGAACAGGATTACCTGATCCAACTCACGATCTACAACATCACCCTGCCCGTCGGCGGCGTCAGTCGCAGCGACGAGTTCTGGCGTCACATCAACGAGAACGCCGTCGACGTCGGCACCCACGACCTGCTCTGGAAGAACGGCGTGCGCGTCGGCATCGCCGCCGCCAGCGAGTGGGACTACCTCCGCGGCACCCTCGAGAGCAATCCCGCCCGCACCCAGCCCTCCAACTTCACCGGGCGCGAGTCCAATATCGAACTCGAGATGAAGCTCAAGGTCCCGTATCAGGACCTCTTCTATTACGACGGCGCCGGCGACCTGACCGGCCGCACGTTCGACCGCTGCGACAATCTCCTGCGCGTGTCCTTCCAACCCGCCCCCCGCAAGCCCGGCACCGTGCGGCTGAGCGTTTGTCCGGTCGTCCGCTCGCTGCGCGAACGCCTCGTTCCCACCGGTGAAGCCAGCTTCAACCCCACGCCTTATCAGTGGATTCATCCGGAGCAGTTCTTCGCGCTGAACCTGACCGCCGACATCCCCCGCGACGGGTTTCTGGTCCTCGCCCCTTCGCCCGACGGCAAATGGCCGAGCAGCCTCGGCAACACCTTCCTGATCAAGGACGGCGCGACCGAGCAGACCGAAACGCTGCTGATCTTCCGCCCGATCACCTTCCGGACGAAGGCGGAGGTCAAATCGGTTGCGACGACCCGGCCTTAACTCACGCCGACCCCTGTGGAGTCGGATACTGATCGGCGCCGCGCACCGCCGCGACGAAGGCGTCGATCATCTCCGCCGATTTTTCGCCGAACGCCGCCTCCACCCCGCTGCTGACGTCCACCGCGTAAGGCCGGATCCGTCGAATCACCTCCCCAACGTTCTCCGGCCGAAGACCACCCGCCGCGATGATCGATGGCAGCCCATCAAACGCGCCGCTCCGCTGCGCCGCCGCAATCGCCTCCCAATCGTTCTCCACGCCCGTCCCACCGACGGCCGCCCCGGCCGGCGTCTCCAGCACGAACCCTTGCAGGTGCGCCAAGTCCAACGACTCGCGCGATTCACGCCATAAGTCGAGTTCCGCCGCCAGCGTCTGCCGCGACGCCCGCAGTGCCTTCAACACCGTCAATTCCCGCAACGCCGCGACCGTCGGCGGCGTCTCGTGGCCGTGTAACTGCACGTGCCGAATCCGCAGCGAAGACGCCACGTGCAGGATCTCGTCCACCTCCTGATCGACGAACAACGCCACCGGCGTCACGAACGCCGGCAGCGCGTGCAGGATCTGCCTCGCCACCTCGATCGAAATGCGGCGTTTCGCCTGCGGGTAGAAGACCATCCCGATGGCGTCCGCGCCCGCCCGCGCAGCCGCGATCGCGTCCTGCGGCTGTCGTACCCCACAGATCTTGATTCGCGTTCGCGGCACTACACTATCCTACCGCCGCCACCTGCCCCGCTCCACTGCAGAGCGATGCTTGACAACGCGCGAAGGCGGGAGGGCGAGCCTCTGAGCGAGCCGCGGGTTACGAAGTAGCCCGAGAAAGACGGCTCGGACGGAGCCTCGCCCTCCCAGCGGCCGTGCGCTCCACTTCCCCCGCCGGCCGTGGACAATCCGACGCGTTCCTGTAGAAATGACCCCGCAGGCGTAAACCCAAAGGAGCACCAGCGATATGGCGGCGACGAGGAACTTACTGGCGTTCGACCTCGGGGCCGAGAGCGGCCGCGCGCTCCTGGGCCGCTTCGACGGCAACCGCCTCACCCTGGAGGAAAAACACCGCTTCGCCAACCCCAACGGCCGCCTCAACGGCCACCTCCAATGGAACTTCCTGGCCCAATGGGAGGAGCTGAAGGTCGGCCTTCGCAAAACCGCCGCCGCTGAAACTTCGATCGATGCCATAGGCGTCGACACCTGGGGCGTCGATTTCGGTTTCCTCGATCGCAACGGCGACCTCCTCGCCAACCCCTTTATGTACCGCGACGGTCAGACCGCGGGCATGCTCGACAAAGCCTTCGCCAAAGTCCCGCGCGAGCGAATCTTCGAGGCCACCGGCGTCCAGTTCATGCAGATCAACTCGCTCTATCAGCTCATGGCGATGGCCGAGCGCAAAAGCTCGATCCTCGACGCCGCCCAGACCCTCCTCTTCGTCCCCGACCTCTTCAACTACTTCTTCACCGGCGAGCGCGCCGCCGAATTCTCCATCGCCACCACCAGCCAGATGTACGACCCGCGCAAGCGCGCCTGGGCCACCGACATGCTGACCGCCCTTGGCGTCCCAACGCATTTCCTTCCCAAGATCGTCCCCTCCGGCACCCGCCTGGGCGACCTGCGCACTGACATCGCCAGCGAGTGTGGCACCAAGTCGTCCGTCCCCGTCATCGCCCCCGGTTGCCACGACACCGCCAGCGCCGTCGCCGCCGTCCCCGCGACCGGCGACGACTGGTGCTACATATCGTCGGGCACCTGGTCCCTCATGGGCGTCGAGATCCCTTCGCCCATCATCAACGAGCGCTCCCTCGCGTTGAACTACACCAACGAAGGCGGTGTCAGCGGCGATATCCGCTTCCTCAAAAACATCATGGGCCTCTGGCTCGTCCAGGAATGCCGCCGGCAGTGGCTGAAGGACGGCCACGATTACAACTACGCCCACCTCACCCAGATGGCCACCGCCGCCAAGCCGTTCGCCGCCGTGATCGATCCCGACCACGCGCCGTTCATCGCGCCCGGCCAGATGCCCGACAAGATCGCCGCCTTCTGCCGCAAGACCGGCCAAACCGCCCCCGCCTCGCCCGGCGAAACCGTCCGCACCTGCCTCGAAAGCCTTGCCCTGACCTACCGCAAGACCATCGAGGGCCTCGAAGACGTCCTCGGCCGCCGCATCGCCGTCATCCACATCGTCGGCGGCGGCACCCAAAACGAACTCCTCAACCAGATGACCGCCGACGCCTGCAATCGCCCCGTCGTCGCCGGTCCCGTTGAGGCCACCGCCATCGGCAATATGCTCGTCACCGCCATCGCGCTGGGCGACATTAAAAATCTCGGCGAGGGCCGAGCCATCGTCAAAGCCAGCTTTGACGTTAAACGCTACGAACCGAAGGACACCGCCGCCTGGGACGACGCCTACGCCCGCTACCGTAAAGTCCTTGTCGCCTGACCGATATTGCACGCGCCGGGCAAGATTGACCGAATACCCCGTAGGGTGTGATTCATCACACCGCTCGTCTTTTCATCTCGGAGCGCCATAACCCCCATGCTGATTGACTGCCACGTCCACGTCTCCGCCTTCCGCCCCGAGCACGGGAAGATGTCCACCCAGGTGCTCAGCAGCTTCCCCTTCCGCTTCATGCAGTTTCGCCTCGGCATCCACCACACGCCCGGCCAGGACGGCGCCACCGAAGATCAACTGACCGGCCGTCTCTTCCAACTCCTCGACGACACGTCGGAGCTCGACGCCGCCGTCGTCCTCGCCTTCGACGCCGTCTACACGCCCGACGGCGTCTTCGACGACGCCAACACGCATCTCTACGTCACCAACGATTACGTCCTCGAACTGACCAGGCGTCACCCCAAGGTGCTCTTCGGCGCCTCCGTCCACCCGTATCGTAAGGACGCCGTCGCCGAGCTCGAACGCTGCATCGCCAACGGCGCCGTACTGCTCCAGTGGC
>Ga0207674_10009678_pt1 | contig 10986 bp, 12 predicted proteins | sample KBSCornC72_FD_184303 | JGI IMG/M metagenome (GOLD analysis project Ga0207674, IMG submission 184303) | Corn rhizosphere microbial communities from Kellogg Biological Station, Michigan, USA - KBS Corn C7-2 (SPAdes) (version 2) | ecosystem: Host-associated > Plants > Roots > Rhizosphere > Soil ...
CCTGGGCAGTCCTGCTATCGTGACAATATCGAACCTTGCCCCACGCCGGGCCAGGGCTGGCCGGGATGCGAGATATAAGGAGGCGGCGCGGGCAATGCGAGTCCGCTGCTCAGGGCTTACGGCTTCGGCGGCGGCACGCGCGCTGCCCCGCGCCTTGACTTCGACAAAACAGACCGGGCCGAAAGGGCATAAGGTTATCAGGTCGATTTCGCCGGCATGGGTTTTCACGCGGCGGCCCAGAATGCGATGCCCTTTCAACCTCAGCCTCCAGGCCGCCCAGGCTTCGCCGCGATGGCCGCGCGCTTCGGCCTGGCGGCGGTCAGCCATTCTTCTTCTCGAGCCCGCGCGCATAGACATCCTTGCGCGAGACGCCGGTAAGGTTCGCGATCATTTCGGAGGCAGGCTTGAGCGGCATGAATGCCAGCGCCGCGTCCAGCGCCGCATCGACCGCCGACATGTCGGCCTCGGCGGCATGCGGCGGAGACACCAGCAAAGTCATTTCGCCTTTGGGCGGCGGTGCATTTTCGTAAGCCTGCGCCAGTTCGATCAACGTGCCGCGGCGCAGCTCTTCATGCAGCTTGGTCAATTCGCGCGCCACTGCGGCGCTGCGCATGCCCAGGACGTCCGACATCTGTTTCAACGTTTCGGCCAGGCGCGGGCCGGATTCGAAAAAGATCAAGGTGGCGCGGACGGCTTTCAATTCTTCCAGCGCGCTTTGGCGCTCGCCCACCTTGGACGGAAGAAAGCCTGCGAACAGAAACCGGTCGGAGGGCAGGCCCGACAGCACCAATCCCGTGAGCGCCGCCGACGCGCCCGGCACGGCATGGACGGGCAAGCGTTCCTGAATGGCTTCGCGTACCAGCTTGAAACCGGGATCGCTGACCAGAGGCGTTCCCGCATCGCTGACCAGGGCGATGCGCGCGCCAGCCTGCAGCCGGCCCAGAAGGCGCGGCCGCTCGCGGGCGGCATTGTGGTCATTGTAAGCGGTGAGCGGCTTGGAGATGCCGTAAATGGCAAGCAGCTTGGCGGTGACGCGGGTGTCTTCGGCGACGATCAGATCGACGTTCCTGAGCACGTCCAGCGCCCGGAGCGTGATGTCGCGGGCATTGCCGATGGGCGTGGAGGTGACGTAAAGACCCGGCGCCAGAAGATCCGACCGTGGTCCCTCCTTCAAATCGCCCAGATGTTGCGGTTTACCGGCGGGATTACGCGCCTTACTGTCGCCCTTCATAGGTTCATCCCGCGCATGGGACCGCCGTCCCGGGAACTTGTTGATGATTGATGCCGTCCGCCCGAAAGTCTCATTTGTCCGCCTTTTTGCCATTCTGGGCCTGACCGCGATAGCGGCATTAAGCGGCTGCACGCCACCGCCCCCGCCGCCGCCCAAAGTGGTGGCCCCGCCCCCGCCCGTGGCTGGCAATCCGCTGGACAAGGACCTGCCCACCTATTTCCGCCTGCCCAACACCCCGCCGGGCGTCACGCCCATCAGAGTGGGCGTCATCCTGCCCTTTTCCAGCACCAATCCGGCCACCCGCAACCTGGCGGCGGCGATGCTGAAATCGGCGTCGCTGGCGCTGTTCGACAGCGGCAACAGCAACATCCTTCTGATCACCGCCGACGAAGGCGCCGGCCCGGACACGGCGGGCGCCGCGGCGGTCAAGCTCTTGGGCCAGGGCGCGGAGATCATCGTGGGACCTCTGTTCGGCCCCTCCGTCGCCGCCGTCGCCCCGATCGCGCGGGACCGGGGCATTCCGGTCCTGGCCTTTTCGACCGAGCGCAGCGTGGCGGGCAATGGCGTCTATTTGCTCTCCTTCCTGCCGCAGAGCGAAGTCAAGCGGGTGGTGAATTACGCCGTGTCCCAAGGCCATCACAATTTCGCGGCGATGGTGCCCCAGACGCCCTATGGCGATCTGATCTCCGCCGCCTTCACCGATGCGGTGAAAAGCGCCGGCGCCACCACCGTGGACATCGAGCATTTCACGCCCAGCACCAACACGGTGATGGCGCCGTCCGCCGCCATCGCCAAAAGCAATGCCGATGTGGTGATGATCGCCCAGGGCGGCAGCGTGCTGCGCGCCATCGCGCCGTCGCTGGCGTTCAACGGGCTCGATCCGTCCAAGGTCAAGCTGCTGGGCACGGGCCTGTGGGACGATCCCAGCGTGGTGCGGGAACAGGCCTTGACCGGCGGCTGGTTCGCCGCGCCCGAGCCCAATGCCGACAATAATTTCAACGAAAAATACCGGGCCGTGTATGGCGCGGCCCCGCCGCAGCTGGCGTCGCTGGCTTATGATGCGGTGTCGCTGGTGGCGCTGATGTCCAACGGCGCGCCCTATCACCGCTTCACGCCCGCCGCGCTGATGGATCCCAACGGGTTCGGCGGCGTCAACGGCATCTTCCGCTTCAACGCCGACGGCACGTCGGAACGCGGGCTTGCCGTGCTGGAAGTCCAATCCGACGGCTTCCATGTCGCCAGCCCCGCGCCGCGGACGTTCCAGTCCAGCAGCTTCTAGACTTCGCTTGTGCCCGATCTCCTCATGGTGAGCCTGTCGAACCATGGGGAGATATGAACAGGCGAAGCGATTCTCATCCTGCCGCTCGCTTAGGGTCGCAGCGTTCGCAGCTCGAAATGGTCCAGTGGACCATTTCGTCCCTTCGGGTCGCTGCTCACCCGGCCCTTCGCTTACGCTCCGGGCGTTCGTTGCTTTCGTGGGTCCACTGGACCCACTCACGCGCTTCGCGCGCCGCTCCTCACCCTTCGACAGGCTCAGGGTGAGAAATCAATTAAGCAGCGCCGCTATGACTGCATTCAATACCAACCGCCCTTGCGGTGTAGCGGAAAGCACGTTGCCCTCCTGGCGTAGCATGCCCTGTTCAATCAGCGGCATGATTTTCTCCGGTGACGGGCGATGGCCCCATCGCGCCTGATAGGCGGCCAGGTCGATGCCTTCGCGGAGGCGCAGATTCATCAGGAGATGCTCGCGCGCCGCATCGGCATCGTCGATTGCCGTGAAATCCGTGAAGGCCTTGGCCTCTTTCGCCACCGTCTCGCGCCAGCGTTCCGGCAGGCGGATGGTGGAGGTGGCGACGCGGCTGCCGTTCAGCATCAGCCGCCCATGGGCGCCCGGGCCCACGCCGGCATAATCGCCGTAACGCCAATAGATCAGGTTGTGGCGGCTCTCCGATCCGGGACGGGCATGGTTGGAGATTTCGTAAGCGGGGCGGCCCGCCGCTTCGGTCAGTTCCTGGGTGGTTTCGTAAAGGCCCGCCGCCAGATCGTCATCGGGAATGCGCAACTGGCCGTTCCGGTGCAACAGCGCGAAGGGTGTTTCCGGCTCGATGGTGAGTTGATAGAGCGACAAATGATCGGTGCCGAAGGCCAGCGCCTGTTTCAATTCTTCACGCCATTGCGCATCGCTCTGGCCGGGGCGGGCATAGATCAGGTCCAGCGAGACTCGCTCGAAATTCGCCATCGCCAGGCCAAGCGCGGCGCGGGCTTCGGCGGCGTTGTGCAGCCGCCCCAGGAATTTCAGGTCGGCGTCGTTCAAGGCCTGCATGCCCAAGGACAAGCGGTTCACGCCGGCGGCGCGGTAATCGGCGAAGCGCGCGGCATCGGCGCTGGCGGGATTGGCTTCCAGCGTGATCTCCACATCATTCGCCATCCGCCAGAGGCGCGAAATCCTGTCCAGGATGCGCGCCGCCGAGCGGCCCTGCATCAGGGACGGCGTCCCGCCGCCGAAGAAAATGGTTTCGACGATGGGGCGATCATCGCCCTGCGTTTCGGCAGTCCAGTCCAACTCGCGCGCGATGGCATCGACCCAGCCATCCTCGTCGATCGCGGTGCGGACATGGCTGTTGAAGTCGCAATAGGGGCATTTGGCGGCACAGAAGGGCCAATGAACGTAAATGCCGAACGCCATGCGCCTATGCCTTCGAAATTGCTAGCAACTCTATTCTCCATGGGCGGGCCCCGCCGCGCATAGCGCGGCAAGGGACAAGACCCGCCCATCCAGGCAACAAATTCCGTGCCTGTCAGATCTGGATGGCCGGCTCAAGGCCGGCCATGGTGGATAAAAAGAGCGCATCACGACACTCTAAATTGTCTCAGTAGGATTCGGCCAGGATGCCGCTGTGCAGGAGCTTCTCGAAAGCCCGGGCGCGGTGGCTCATGGCGTTCTTCGCATGCGGATCGATTTCACCGAAGGTCATATCCCCGAACTTTCCTTCGTTCGGAATGAAGATCGGGTCATAGCCGAAGCCATGCGTGCCGCGCGGTGGAAACGTCAAACGGCCATGCACTTCGCCTTCGAAAGTCTTGATCTCGCCTTGTTTGCCATCACGGGGCGGCATGGCGAGCGACAAGGCGCAGACGAATTTGGCGGAGAAGTCATGTGCTTTCTTTTCCAGCAATTCGCGTTCGATCCGCGCCATCGCGATGGAAAAATCTTTCGTGGGTCCGGCCCAGCGCGCCGAATAGATTCCGGGATCGCCGTTCAACGCGTTCACCCACAATCCGGAATCATCCGCGAGGGCGGGATGCTTGCCGGCATCGGCCGCGGCGCGGGCTTTCAGTTCGGCATTGGCGGCGAAAGTGAGCCCGGTCTCGTCCGGTTCGGGCAGATGAAGCTCGGCGGCGCCCACCGGTTCGATGCCGTGTGGGCCCAGCAGCGCCTTGATCTCGCGCACCTTGCCGGGATTGTGGCTGGCGACGATCAACACACTGCCGCGAGCCAACTTCATATAATAAGCCTCATGCAAGCGCCTGCTTCTGCAGTTCGACCAGTTCGCCGATGCCTTTGCGGGCCAGGTGCAACAACTGAGTCAGCTGCTCTTCGCTGAAAGGCGCGCCTTCGGCGGTGCCCTGAATCTCCACCAACCCGCCCGCGCCGGTCAGCACGAAATTGGCGTCGGTCTCGGCCGTGGAGTCTTCGCTGTAATCCAGGTCCAGCATGGGCACGCCCTTGACGATGCCGCAGCTTACTGCCGCGACATGGTCCTTCAACACGGGCGCTTTGAGCAATCCGGTCTTCTGCATGAAGGAGAGGCATTGCGCGAGCGCGACATAGCCCCCGGTGATGGAGGCGGTGCGGGTTCCGCCATCGGCCTGCAGCACATCGCAGTCGATGGTGATCTGACGTTCGCCGAGAGCGGCCAGATCGCAGACCGCGCGCAAGGAGCGGCCGACCAGGCGCTGAATCTCCTGGGTGCGGCCGGACTGTTTGCCCGCCGCCGCTTCGCGCCGCATCCGGTCATGGGTGGAGCGGGGCAGCATGCCGTATTCCGCCGTCACCCAGCCTTTGCCGGAACCTTTGAGAAAGGGCGGGGCTTTTTCTTCCAGGCTGGCGGTGACCAGCACATGGGTATTGCCGAATTTGACCAGGCAGGAGCCTTCGGCGTGCAGGGCGGCGCCGGGTTCCAGGGTGACTTTGCGGAGGGAATCGACAGTGCGGTTGGAGAGGCGCATGGGGCCGTATATCTTGAAGAGGGAAACCGGGGCGGTTACCTAGCCGCTTTGCCGGAGCGCGTCCAATCGGGGCGCCGCTCTGGAGTAATATGGCATATATATCAAAGGCTTATACTTGGAATCCTTCCCGTCCCGCCTCACCTATCCGCCCCTGGGCGAGCGCCCGCGCGAGGTCTTCCGCCATCTGGTGGAAGCCTTCCTGACGTCGGGCGAGCCGGTGGGATCGCGCACCCTGTCCCAGCGCCTGCCGCTCACCCTGTCGCCCGCCTCGATCCGCAATGTGATGGCCGATCTGGAGAGCATGGGCCTGCTCTATGCGCCCCATACCAGCGCGGGCCGGGTGCCCACGGAAAAGGGTTTGCGCCTGTTCGTGGACGGCCTGCTGGAAGTGGGCGATCTGGAACCTCAGGAGCGGGGGATCATCGAAGCGCGCATGACGGGCAGCGGCCAGCGGCTGGAAGACGTGTTGACCCAGGCGACCACGGCCTTGTCGGGCCTGTCGCGCTGCGCCGGGCTGGTGGTGACCGCCAAGCAGGAATCTGCGCTTCTGAAGCATGTCGAATTCGTCCATGTGGGACCGGGCAAGGCTCTGGTCATCATGGTCAGCGGTGACGGCCAGGTGGAAAACCGCATCATCGATATTCCGCCGGGCCTGCCGGGATCGGCGCTGGTGGAAGCCTCGAATTACCTGAATGCGCGGCTGACCGGCCGGACCATCGACGCGGCCCGGGCAGAGATTCTGACCGATCTGGAAAGCGAGCGGGCAATGCTGGATTCCCTCACCGCCAAGGTGGTGGCGGAGGGCCTGGCGACCATGGCGGGCCCCGGCGGGGCCGACGACAAGGTCCTGATCGTGCGGGGAACCTCGCACCTGCTGGATTCGGTGGAGGCCCAGGCCGATATCGAGCGCATCCGCACCCTGTTCGACGATATCGAGCGCAAGGCCGACCTGATCCGGCTCTTGGAACTCGCCAAGGCGGGGGACGGGGTGAGCATTTTCATCGGCTCGGAGAACCGGCTGTTCTCCCTGTCGGGGTCTTCCATCGTGGCCGCGCCCTATGCCAATGCGGCGGGCAAGATCGTGGGCGTGATCGGCGTTCTGGGCCCCACCCGGCTCAATTATGGCCGCATCATTCCCATGGTGGACCATACCGCCAAAGTCATTGGACGGCTGTTGGGATAGCGGTTAAGGAGCTACGCCCTGCCTTCCCCAAGGGCGACAAGGAATATCATGAGCGAAGAAACCGAACAGGAAATGCCCGAGGCCCGCATCGCGGACCAGCCCGCCGACGCCATCGAAGTGCTGAAGGCGGAAGTCGAGAGCCTGCGCGACCAGCGCCTGCGCGCCCTGGCGGAGGCGGAGAATATCCGCCGCCGGGCCGAGCGGGAAAAAGCGGAAGCCTCGCAATATGCGGTGACCAAATTCGCCCGCGACATGCTGGCGATCGCGGACAATTTCTCCCGCGCCCTGGCGGCCTGCCCGCCGGACGTGCGCGCCGCCGCCGATCCGCAGGTGAAGGCCGTGCTGGATGGCGTCGAAGCCACCGACCGGCAATTGCTGGGCACGCTGGAGCGCCACGGCGTCAAGCCGGTTTCCACCGAAGACGGAAAATTCGATCCGAATGTGCATCAGGCCATCGCCGAAGTGCCGGGCAACGGCAAGCCCGCCGGCACCATCGTGGACGTGGTGCAGTCGGGCTACATGATCGGCGACCGGCTGCTGCGTCCCGCCATGGTGACGGTGGCGCGCCGGGGCGAAACTCCGCCGCCCGTCGATACCAAGGCCTGACGCGAAATGGCGGATCTCAACATCGTCGTTGCCGGCGCGTCGGGGCGCATGGGCCGCACCCTGGTGCGCGAGATCGCGCAGGCGCCGGGATTGATGTTGTCCGGCGCGCTGGAAGCCGAAGGCCATCCGGACCTGGGCCGCGATGCGGGCCAGCTGGCGGGCCTGGCGCCCAATGGCGTCAAGCTCACCGCCGATCCCCTGCCCCTGATTGCGCAAGCGCAGGCGGTGCTGGATTTCACCCGGCCGATGGTGTCGCTGATGCTGGCCGACCTGGCCGCCCAGGCACGCATCGTGCATGTGATCGGGACCACCGGCTTTGCCGCCGATCATGAGAACCGCATCAAGGCGGCGGCGCGTCATGCCGTGATCGTGAAATCCGGCAATATGAGCCTGGGCGTCAATCTGCTGGCGGCGCTGGTGGAACGCGCGGCAAAGGCGCTGCCCGACTACGATGTCGAGATTCTGGAAATGCACCACAAGATGAAAGTGGATGCGCCATCCGGCACCGCTTTGCTGCTGGGGGCCGCGGCGGCCCGGGGCCGCGACGTGTCCTTGCAGAAAAATTCGGTGCGGGCGCGTGACGGCGATACCGGTCCGCGCAATGACGGCGCCATCGGCTTTGCCTCGCTGCGCGGCGGCACGGTGGTGGGCGAGCATCAGGTGTTCCTGGCCGGACCGGGCGAGCGCATCGTGCTGTCGCATACGGCGGAAGACCGTTCGATCTTCGCCCGCGGCGCGCTTGCTGCTGCAAAATGGGGCCATGGCCAAAAACCTGGTCTTTACAGCATGACGGATGTGCTGGGCCTGTAATGGTCAAGCTTCTTACGCGCGCGGAAATTGAAGAATTCTTCGCGCGTCTGAAAAAGCATATTCCCGATCCCAAGACCGAGCTTCAATACAAGAATCCCTACACTTTGCTGGTGGCGGTGGCGCTATCGGCCCAGGCCACCGACAAGTCCGTCAACAAGGCGACGGAGCCCTTGTTCAAGACCATCGACACGCCGGAAAAAATGCTGGCGCTGGGGGTGGAAAAACTCACCGACGCCATCAAGACCATCGGGCTTTATCGCGGCAAGGCGAAGAATGTGATCGCGCTGTCGAAAATCCTGATCGACAAGCATGGCAGCAAGGTGCCGAAGGATCGCGCCGCGCTGGAAGAGTTGCCCGGGGTGGGCCGCAAGACCGCCAATGTGGTGCTGAATGTGGCGTTCGGCGAACCCACCATCGCGGTCGACACCCATATCTTCCGCGTTTCCAACCGCACCGGACTGGCTCCTGGAAAAGATGTGTTGGCTGTCGAGTTGAATCTGGAGAAGCGGGTGCCGGAGAAATTCAAGCAGCATGCCCATCACTGGCTGATCCTGCATGGCCGCTACACCTGCGTGGCGCGCAAGCCTTTGTGCCCGACCTGTGTGGTGCGCGATCTGTGCAATTTCGGCGATAAGACCAAGGAACTTGCCGCGGAGAAGCCGAAGCTCAAGACCGCTTCGAAGCTTCCAAAGCGCTGAGACATTGCGGATCGGCGGCGGCGTTCTGTCCGCGCGGCATGGTCTCGATATGCTGCACCTTGGCCGGGGCGCCGGTGAAGAAGAAGAACACGCGGCAGGAACCCGCATCGTAACGCCACATCTCGGTCGCCCCGTCCTTGCGGGTGAAGGCGGGCGTGCCCGCCAACGCCGTGAGCCGCGCCGCGTCGAGGCCCGCGAAACGCTGCGGCTCGCCTTTTGGCGGCGGGGGCGGAATCGGCACGGTGGGTTCCAGCGCAGCCGTCGGCGGCGGCGGGGCGGGTGTCCGCGACGATGGCGCGGCACAGGCGGCCAAAGCCGACAGCATCACACCCGCGAGAAGTTTCTTCATGGCCCGTTCCGGTTTCGTGTAAATGCGCGGTGGAACAGATGCACCATGAAGGCAGTCCCGAACAAGGGCGCGACCAGATTGAGCAAGGGAACCATGCTGGCCAGCGCGATCAGAACGCCGCCGGCCCAGACCGCGCCGCCGTTTCTCCGGCGCAGGATGTCCGCCTCGCGGGGCTCGCAATGGCGCAGCGCCGACAGCTCGAAATATTCCCGCCCCAACAGCCAGCCATTGGCCGCCACGCTGAGCAGTTCCCCGAACACCGGCAGGCCGATATCGATGGGCAGCAGCACCAGATTGACGCCCAGGACCAGGGCCGCCAGCTTCAACCCCGCCCGCAAGGTCGCAAGGAAGGACGCCGGGTGCGCCGCCATGCCGGGATAATCCCGGGCCTCGATCCGCGCCGCGATCTGGTCCAGAAAAAGCGAAGCGAACAGGGCCGCCACCGGCGGACCCAGCACCACGCCCGCGAACAGGAAAGCCACCGGCGCCAGCCATTCCAGCGCCCGGTTCACCATGGGATTTCCCAGGACCGGCAGCAACGACAGGGCATATTCGCTGAGCGCCAGGGCGCCCGCGAACAACAGGATCGTGAGCAACAACGCCTTGACCACGATCCCCGCGAAAGCGGGATCGAAAATCAACCTTGCGGCGCGTGCCATGCTTGCGAACATCGCATCCGTCCCGTAATGGCTGTGCTTATAGCGTCTTTCGGAGAGAACATGCCGCCAAAATACGATGTCGCGGGCCTGGGCAATGCGATCATGGACGTGATCGCCGCCGTGGACGATCAGTTCCTGCTGGACCATGGCATCGCCAAGGGCGGCATGACCCTGATCGACGAATTCCGCGCCGAGGAACTGCACAAGGCCTTGAAGGACAGCGTGCAGGCGGCAGGCGGCAGCGCCGCCAACACCATGGCGGGCATCGCCTCCCTGGGCGGCAGCGCGGTTTTCCTGGGCAAGGTTCGTGACGACGCCTTGGGCGCGCGCTTCAGCGAAAGCCTGAAATCCTTGGGCGTGGATTACACCACCGCGCGGGCCGCCAACGGATCCTCCACCGCATCCTCCATGATCGCCGTGACGCCGGATGGCCAGCGCAGCATGAACACCTATCTGGGTGCCTGCCGCGAGATGACCCCGGCCGATGTCGATGTCGCCGAAATCGCGGCGGCGAAGATTCTCTACATCGAAGGCTATCTGTGGGACACGGACGACGCCAAGGACGCGTCGCGCAAGGCCATCCGCGCGGCGAAGGATGCCGGCGTCAAAGTGGCGCTGACGCTGTCCGACAGTTTCTGCGTGGGCCGGTTCCGCGACGAATTCCTCGACCTGATCCAGCGCGATCTCGACATCGTCTTCGCCAATGAAGAGGAAGCCAAGTCGCTGTTCGAAACCGAAGACTTCGCCATCGTCACCGAAAAGATGCAGGCCTGGGGCGGGCTGGCCGCACTCACCCGCTCGGCCAAGGGCTGTGTGGTGGTGAAGGGCGGGGAAATTCACGCCGTTCCCGCCGCGCCGGTTGCCAAGGTGGTGGACACCACCGGTGCGGGCGACCTGTTCGCGGCCGGATTCCTGTTCGGCCTGGCGCGGGGCAAGGGTTTGGCCGATTGCGGGCGGCTGGGCGTCCTGGCAGCGGCGGAAATCATTTCGCACTATGGCGCGCGGCCGGAAGTGTCGCTGAAGGACTTAGCGGCCAAAGTCAAGCTAATCTGAGATTCTGATTTAGTTGGAATTCAAATCCGAATCGTCATGGCCCAGGGAATCCGAGCCATCCAGGTGACGCGGGCGCATCTACCAAGATAGGAACATGGTTCAACTGGATGGCCCACACTCCGGTGGGCCATGACAAAGTACTGAGCCAACCACCGCCAAATAAATCC
>Ga0207674_10009679_pt1 | contig 10985 bp, 14 predicted proteins | sample KBSCornC72_FD_184303 | JGI IMG/M metagenome (GOLD analysis project Ga0207674, IMG submission 184303) | Corn rhizosphere microbial communities from Kellogg Biological Station, Michigan, USA - KBS Corn C7-2 (SPAdes) (version 2) | ecosystem: Host-associated > Plants > Roots > Rhizosphere > Soil ...
GAATTCCAGCAGGTATTCTCTATCCTCGTCATAGTATTTAGCCTTCTCAATTTCGTCACCTGCAAATGCTTTAATGCTTTCAATGTCCTTCCACCAGGAGACTGTCCAGATATGAGTAATGTCACCTTCTTTCTGCTGCCAGATCTGTGCACCAAGATTGCCCTCGACAGAAGTATATTCTTTGATGCCTGTATCGATCACAAACTGGCGGTATGCTTCGGCATCCGCTGTTTTCGTACGGCCGTGCCATATTCTTACCATCATTTTAAAATGATTCATGCTGAGCTTTGTTTATTTGAAAAAAGAGCTTTGTTCTCCTGATTGCTTCTTCTCCATCAAAATCTTTACACGTATAAATAACTAACGATAAAAATCTTTTGTTCACCCATACGCCCATATAGATGCCTGAATCAACTAGGGGAATAAAAGCATCATAGCCCTGGTTGATCTCCTTGCCAATGCCAGCTGTTGAATGAATAATCGGAGCACCATATGTTCGAAGTGACAAATTATCGGTGATGTAATAAAAAAATTTTTTGATTGTTTCTTCGGTAACAATAATATTGTAATACCCTTCGATAAGCAAACGTTTTCTAAAAATATCAGGTGCAATATTCTTCATATTTCCATTTTATTTTTTTGGGTCTCGGTAATTTATATTTCGGCAAGTTGATCAATAACACGCCGAGCAATATGATGGCCAGGCAAAGAATATGTAATAATGTAATGGGCTCTTTACCGATCAGACCGCCCAGCAAGATGGCTACAACTGGATTTACATATACATATGAACTCACTTGTGCTGCAGGCCTGACCTTTAACAACCATAAATAGCAGATATAAGTGAGAATAGAGCCAAAAAGGGCCAGATAAAGAAACCCCAGCCAGGCGCTTTGATGCACCTGTGGGAAATAAAAATGATCAGATTCCCCCGTGAAAATGCTTGTGAATAAACAAAAGAAACCCGAAACTATCAATTGGATAGCTGTTGTCATTAACAAGGATTGACCGGTTGGCTTGTATTTTGAGATCAGGGAACCACTCGTCCATGCAATGCCGCCTGCAATTAGCACAAGAATAGCCGTCGTTCGCATGGCGGCGTGTGCCCGATCCGGGGTTCCGGTGTGATTAAAGTTTGTCAATAATGCTACTCCGACAAACCCGACTATTAAACCGATGATCAGAATTTTATTCGAAAAATAATAAGACCAATGTTTCCTGTCGAGCAATATGAACCAAAATGGAACAGAAGTAACAATGATAGCAGTTGTACTGGTGGATAAATATTTTTCCACCCAGGCTACAGACACAGTTCCTCCCACCAGCATTAATATTCCGCGAAACATGATTTTAAGAAACGAATTATAATCAGGATGCTTTTCATTTTTCGCAAGGCAAAAAATATAAAGAACGAGGCCTGCCAATAGAAATCGCATAGCTGACATTAAAAGGGGAGGAATATCCTTTATGGCAAAGAGTATAGCCAGGTAGGTGGTGCCCCAGATAAAATAAATAACGGAAAACGCAGCAATAACTTTCCAATTCTGTTTCATGATCGTTCTGTTTGTGCCGCAAGTAACTCCAATGACGGCTCGAACACCTTCGAAATCTTGCTAAGTTTATCTATCTTCTTTTTTCTGATTGTACCTGTGCCAGGTATTAACAGATCTGTAACTAATGATGCAACGCCAAACGGTAGCCTGGATTGATAAGCCGTTTCGCCGGCCGCATCGCCATATAGGACAAAGAAGAAAAGGTCAGCGGGCAAAAAAGTGGCCGAGGCGGAGGACAACATTTACGACGTTTTAAGGTTGAAAATTTTTTAAAAAATTAAACAAGATTTGAATCCTGTGTTTTAAGCTCTCATTAACTTTGAGAGATGCTGGCAGACGTTCACATATTGCACAAGTCGGATTTTTATACTGTTACTGACTTCAAATGTCATTGCGATATTTGCTCTGTTTCAGACGTTGAATACAATAATACCCTCTGTCTCAGTTTTATTCGCAAAGGTTTTTTTGAATATCAAACATTCCGCAGAAAAGATGAGGTGCATGCCGGAAGAATTCTCATTTCAAAACCAGGCTATGAACATGTGGCTGCTCATATTGATGGACAACCAGATATTACAACGGTGTTTGAGTTTACGACTGTTTTCTTTGAAGAAATAAAAGAACAATACAACCAGGCCGCATGGTTCCTGAAAAATAACGATATACATTCATTACTTCTGCAATCAAATCCCGAACTCGATTATCTCCACAATAGCATTTGGAAAAAACTTGAAAAGCGAAACGCTGCTGGTTTGCAAATCGACGAGATGGTGCTGGATCTTCTTGAAAGGGTCATCAATATACTGACAAGCTCAGAACCTATTCCAACGGTTTCTGATTCTTTGAAGCAATTTCATCTGGGAACAGTAGAAGCTGCGCGAAATTACATCCTTGAAAATTTCAATGAAAATATTTCATTGCAACAGCTGGCAAAACAGTGCCTGATCAGCCCTTTTCATTTTAGCCGCATTTTTAAAACGATCATGAATATTTCGCCGCACCAGTACCTGACCGAGGTGCGATTGAATCATGCAAAGGTCTTAATCACAACAACCGACCAGGCTATTGCAGATGTTACCTACGCTTGCGGTTTTAATAGTCCCGAACATTTCGCTACTGCTTACCGGCAACGTTTCAGAATAAATCCTACCTCACAACGAAAGCAACTTATCTAAAAAAGCAAGTTTCCTAAGGTTGTCTTTTTATCGGGCAGGTAATTTCGTTTCACTAAAAAGACATTTATGAAATATTTACTTTCATTGATCCTCCTAATCGGTATCACCTTTACAAATTTTGCCCAGTCATCAAACACTGATGAAACAGTGCTGATATTGATAAATCGCCAGTTTATCCGGAATTTTCTCAATAATGACACCGTTGAACAAAATAAGATCATACACCCCTCCAATTTTCTTTTTATCGGAACAAACGGTAAGCTTCTCGACAGAAATGAATACATGCAAGCCTGGGCACACGGCTATGATAAATCTATTATGCCTGAATTTAATTTGGAAGAAGTCCAGGTCAGGATATTTGGCGATATGGCGTTGATCGTTGCGAAGACAAAAGGTAAAAGACTGAAGGATGATGGAGCCTTTGTTACTGGCGAAACCAGATATACCGATACCTACATAAAAGAGAAAGGGGAGTGGAAATGTGTGCAGGTACAACTTACCAGGATAGCCAATTAGCCTAATATGACGATGAAAGAATATCTTATCGAAGCATTTCTTTTTAACGATGGCATGAATAAACGCATGCTGAAAAAAATAAATGAATTGACAGACAAGGAAGGCTGTGTTAAATATTTCAGTCATCTCATCAATTCGCAATACAAATGGATGGCAAGAATAAAAGAAGATGAACGAGCCAAAGAAATGAGTTGGTGGGATCCTGTCTATACATTTGAAAAATTAGAAGAAAAGTGGAATGAAAGCTTCCAGGCATGGATAAACTTTTTACAACAAAAATCTGAGAAGGAGATCTTTGAGGAAGTAGAATTTACCGGGTATGATGGAGGAAAATGGAGGGCGCGCCTGGTCGACATTGCTTTGCAATTGAACTATCATTCCATTCATCACCGGGCGCAGATGCAAATGCTGATAAGACAACAAGGATTAGAACCCGACTTCATTGATTACATTGGTACGAAGTATAAAAAAGTGGAATGTTGAGCGGTGAATTGTAAACGGGAGTGGCAGCGCAGCGTTTCCTGAAAATATGGTTCTACAATCCTGCATAATAATCATAACCTCTTTCGGCCCAATAGTCCGGTGGACGGTTATTTGAGAAGTACAGGGTGCCTATCCGCTTTAGGTGTTTGATACCATATTTCACCGGGATAATTAAACGCAGCGGGTAGCCCTCTTTCATTGGCAGGGGCCGATTATTCAACTCGTAGCACAATATGGTTTGCGGATGCAAAATGCTCGGCATGTCAATGCCCACATAATAATGTTCATCGGGTGTAACCAGGCCGACGTATTTCATTTGTGATTCCTCGCTGAGCCCGTAAGCCTTTAAGAAATCAGAGAATCTCACACCACCCCAATGTGTTATCTGGTTCCATCCCTCGATGCATTTGAAATTAAAGGTGATGTCTACCTTTGGAAGTTTCTTGATATCGTCAAGTTTTAAGGCCAGTGTATCACCATTTTTCCTGATCACATAGAGTTTCCATGCGGAAGTATCAAAATCATTTCCCAGCCCGATATTTCCGTTGAATCTTACTCTTTTCATGGCCTGGGAAACAGAATATGTTTTTGTAAGGTGATTCTTTGAAAATATTTTATTGAAGATAAGTTCGTTGGTGTTTAACACATCACGGATAGGTTGCTGAATGCCACCGCGAATATCACTATCCAGCGGTTGCCTGCGCAACCATTTCCAGGCCCAAACGCATCCGCCAAAAAAAAGAAACAGCAAAAAGAAGGAAACAAGGGTCTTCTTAACGATGAGCTGATCCACTGTTAGATTTCTATTGCTTCTGAAAAGATTAGAAATAAAGTTTGACATGTTTCTTAATTTATTCGTGAATTTCTTCGTCTTCGATTTTTTCTTCTGTCGTAATAACCTGCGGCACGCCGGGTATTTCAGGTTCAATCGGCACAGGCAAAGGTTCGGGCTGTAACATTAGGTCCTCCTGGAATTTAATTACTTCAAAGCCCGTTACCATAGCTCTGAAATTATTCCAGCCCGCGATAATAACCTGTACAATATGTATCACGAAAAATAAAGCGTAGCCGATGGTCAGTGCAAAATGAATGATCCTTGACATTTTATATCCTCCGAAAATTGCAGTGAGCCAACCGAGCTGTACAGGTTTATAAATAGCAAGTCCTGTAAGAATAGAACCGATGCCCATAATGATAATGGCTGTATAAGTTATGCGCTGCGCTGCATTATATTTTCCTTGCGGAGGTTTTGTTTTTCGTATGTGCAGGTCATGCAGCAACACCAGCCAGGCTTCTTTCCACGATTGCCTGTTGGGCAGTAAATATTTCCACTCGCCTGAAAAAATAGTATAGAATACATATAAAATACCATTCAAAAAGAAAAACCACATAAAAACAAAATGATACGCCATCCCTTCAGCCAGGCGAAACGGAATATGAAATGCATCATAAAAAGACTGAGGAAAAAATTTGACAAGAGTTTTATCGCCAAATCCGACTTTGTAAACGTCATTGGCCCAGTAGATGAGAAGGCCACTCCATATCATAACCCCAAGTATCGGGAAGTTGATCCAATGAAACCATCGAATAGCTAATGGATGTTTTTTTACAATTTTCTTCACCAGCTGTGCATTTAAATCATAAAGATGTAAAAGTTACAAATAAAAAGCCGGAACGCCGGCGCTGGTTGCCCTGCACATACGAAATATGTAAATGAGTTTAATGGCTCTTTTCCCCCTAAGATATCCTGCTCATTTTGGATTTGATCTGAAAATAAAAGAGGCGATCTTTTCAAATCGCCCGTTGATTGATTGACCTTATTTTGGCATAACGACGTGATCAATAACATGAATAACTCCATTGCTTTGATAAACATTTTCGATCGTAATTGTGGCCCATCCACCCATCTCATCCTTCAAAACAATTTTATTCCCCTTCATACTTGCCCATAACTTGCCTCCTGACACAGTTGTCAACTCGGCTGTACCGTTCCCGGCTTTTATTTTTTCGCCAAGAGACTTACTGTCCCAACTTCCGGCTACGACATGATAAGTGAGAATTTTGGTGAGCATGGCTTTATTTTCGGGTTTGAGCAAATTATCAACTGTCCCTTTTGGCAACATATCAAAGGCTTTGTTAGTGGGGGCAAACACCGTGAAAGGGCCAGGTCCCTCGAGGGTTTCAACTAAACCTGCAGCTTTTACCGCAGCTACTAAAGTTGTGTGATCCTTGGAATTCATTGCATTTTCAATAATATTCTTTGAAGAATACATAGGAGCCCCTCCAACGGTAACAGCATCTCCTGCAGCCATTTTGTCCTGGCCAAATGAAAGGTTATATAATAACCCGGCAATGAATAGCATGATAAATAATCTGACATGTTTCATAAAATGATTTTTTAGTTTTTTTATTGATTTTGTTTTCAAGGGAGGGTTGTGAATGCATACAACGAATACAGATACGATTCATTCAGGATTTTGGATTTCGCATATGGATTATTGAATTTGGCCAGACTCGGAAATTTGAGATTTGAAATTTGAGATTTGAAATTTTAAATTTGACAGGGGAAAAATCTCACGTCTCAGACCTCAATTTGAAAATATGTCATACTGGCTTGTAAAATCGGAACCTGATGCTTACAGTTGGGAGCAACTCGAAAAAGACAAACAAACGGACTGGACCGGCGTTCGCAATTTTGCGGCACGTAATCATCTGAAGGCAATGAAAAAAGGCGATGAAGTTTTATTTTATCACAGCAATGTAGGGTTGGAAATTGTTGGCATTGCCAAAGTAGCCAAAGAAGCTTATCATGATCCCACCACGGATGAGCCAGCCTGGGTCGTTGTAGATTTGAAACCGTATAAGAAATTAAAAAACCCTGTTTCGCTTGATGCCATAAAAAAGGAAAAAAGGTTAAAAGACATGGCACTGGTTAGAATTGGCAGGCTATCTGTTCAGCCGGTTACGGATAAAGAATGGAGCGTGATCATGGAAATGGCCGGAGAAAAATAAATTACGCATATAAAATTTGGAATTCTCAGATGGAGTACAGGAAATTAGGAGACACTGATTTAAAATGCTCGGTAATCACCTTTGGCGCCTGGGCTATTGGAGGTTGGAGATGGGGCGGAAATGACAGGCGTGAATCAGTCAATGCAATCGTCGCCGCGTACAACCACGGAGTGACTTCAATCGACACAGCTCCTGCTTATGGACAGGGATTAAGTGAGGAAATTATCGCGGAGGCTCTCCGACAACTACCAAGAGACAAAATCCAAATACTAACTAAGTATGGTTTGCGTTGGGATAGAAACGAGGGTGAGTACTGGTTTAGCAGTACATCGATGGATGGAAGTGCAATTGACCTGTATAAGCTATCATCAGCAAAAAATATAATAGAAGAATGTGAGGATTCATTGAGAAGATTAAAGACGGATTATATTGACCTGTACCAGGCTCACTGGCCGGATTCTACTACTCCTGTTTCCGAAACGATGGCGGCCATGATAAAATTAAAAGAGCAGGGAAAAATAAGAGAGGCAGGCGTATGTAATTACTCTGCTTCGCAAATGAAGAAAGCAGAGGAAACTTATAAGCTTGCATCCGACCAGGTTCCCTATAGCATGATACTTCGCGAAATCGAAAAAGATCTAGTGCCCTATTGCATCGAAAATAAAAAATCGATCATCGCATACAGCCCTTTACAAAGAGGCTTATTAACCGGTAAGATAAAGCCGGACCACGTTTTTAGCGAGGGCGATCACAGGCCCGGACTACCTTATTTCTCTTCCCGCAATATTGAAGCCGTAAATAAAATGCTGGACAACTTGCGTCCACTGGCAGCCGAAAAAAAAGCTACTCTTGCACAATTGGTATTGTGCTGGACCATCAATCAACCCGGGATTACCATTGCTTTGGCCGGCGCCCGCAATGAAAAGCAAGCCGTTGAAAATGCAAAAGCAGCAGAGGTAAAATTTAATTCGCAAGAAATGGAATTTATAAATCAGCGGATCAACTCATTGTCGTTAACTACTGCTTAAATGCGGTTCTTTCCGAACAACAGGGGCATTCGCCCTGCGTTTTTTACCATCGTTAATTTTTTTTTGGTCAGGAAATCATTTTGATCTTATCTTTGTTAACCATTTAGTTAAATCATATGGTTAAACTCAGGAAAGAGCAAAATACGGAAGAGAAAATCTTAGAGGCTGCCAAAAAGATCTTTTTAAAGGAAGGCATGGCAGGGGCAAGGATGCAGGATATAGCAGATGAAGCAGGCATCAATAAAGCCATGCTTCATTATTATTTCAGGAGCAAGGAAAAATTATTTGAAAAAATATTCACGGAATTATCGCAACATTTTTTTCCACGGCTGGTGAGGATATTTGAGTCGGATTACTCTTTGTTCAGGAAAATAGAATCATTTGTTGCAGAGTATATAGACCAGATGCGGCAAACTCCTTATCTGCCCATTTTTGTGTTAAATGAAGTGAATCGCCAGCCAGAAGCCTTCATTAAAAAAATGATGGGAGACCGAAAACCTCCAATAAAAAAATTCATTGATGACGTACAGGCGGAAGCGAAGAAGGGAGTTATTAAACCAGTTAACCCTTTACAGCTGTTGTTAAATATCATCTCACTTTGCGTTTTCCCTTTTGTCGCAAGACCTATGTTCCAACTGGTGACCAACATAGACAAAGCAATGTTCGATAAAATACTGGAACAACGCAAGGACGAGGTATCAAAATTTATTATAGACGCAATCAAAAAATAATTTGACCATGAAAAGATGGCTCTTATCAATGATGGTGTTTTCAAACCTGGTTTCAGCTCAAACGGTCGACAAGCTTACACTCTCGCAGACCTATGACCTGGCGCAAAAGAACTACCCGGTTATAAAACAAAAAGCACTGGTTGAACAAACGGCGAATATCACGATCGAAAATCTCCAGAAAGGTTTTTTGCCTCAGCTTACTGTGAATGGACAAGCCACGTATCAATCAGACGTAACCGGGTTCAACATTTCTTTTGGAGGTATCAATATCCAGGCGCCTGATAAAGATCAATACAAGGTTGTGGGCGATCTGAATCAACTTATTTATGACGGTGGTGTGATCAGGCAACAAAAAGTAGCGGCTCATTTGAACGCAGATGTTCAGCAGCAACAAGTAGAAGTGGAATTATACCAGTTAAAGGATCGTGTCAACCAGGTCTATCTCAGTATACTGTTTCTTGACGAGGAGATCAAGCAGGCAAATCTTACAAAACAGGACATTTTAAGTGGGATTAAAAGAGTAGAGGTGCAGGTTAAAAACGGCGTGGCACTGAGGTCAGGTTTGAATCAACTACAGGCACAGTTGCTGCAAAATGACCAGCGGACGATTGAGCTAAAGGAAACGAGAAAAGGGTTGATACAGACGCTTGCGCTGTTTTTAAATCAATCATTAAATGAAGAAGCAATTGTTTTCGAAAGACCTGTTGTGAATGTGAACGCGGATTCAAGTATCTCGAGACCTGAATTAAAACTTTATAACGATCAATCGAGCCTTGCGCTACATCAAAGCAAATTGATCACATCAAAAAATCTTCCCAGGGTCAGTTTATTTGCACAAGGCGGCTATGGCAAACCGGGCCTCGACTTTTTGAAAAATGAATCAGTGTGGTTTTATACAGGTGGAGTAAGATTTACCTGGCCATTCGGAGGATTATATACAATCAAAAAGGAAAAGCAACAAACCGAGGTCAATAAGGAGATGATCGATGTGCAAAAGGAAACGTTTATTCTGAATACAAATACGACATTAAAAAAGCAATGGTCAGAGATCGAGAAATATATACAGATCGAAGGCAGAGATGAAGAGATTATAGATTTGCGCCAGCAAGTGAAAAAAGCTTCACTGGCGCAATTGGAAAATGGCGTCATTACTGCCGATGACTACCTGCGTATGGTCAATGAGGAAGACCAGGCAAGGCAATCACTGATCATTCATCAAATACAATTATTACAGGCTCAAATAAATTATCTAACCACTCTGGGCAAACAATAAAACCTTTTTATGGATGCAAGAATCATAACGGCTTTGGCGATGATCATTTTAACAGCGTGCAATCGCAACGGAAACAAGTTTGACGCTACTGGTACATTTGAAGCCGACGAGGTAATTGTGTCTGCCTCGGCTAACGGTAAAATTCTTTCCCTGAATATCAATGAAGGCTCGAGAATTGCAAAGGACAGTGTCGTTGGCCTTGTCGATCCTACAGATCTTAGTCTGCAAGAGCAGCAGGTACAGGCCAGCATCGCCGCGCTGAACGAAAAAACTTCCGACGCTACTCCCCAGATAAAAATGCTGCAGGATCAATTAAACGTTCAACAAACGCAACTCGACAATCTCCTTCACGAACAGGCCAGGATCGAGAACCTTTTGAAAGAAGATGCCGCTACAAAAAAACAACTCGATGATATAAACTTTCAAATTGAATCGGCAAAAAAGCAAATGAACGTTACGCAACAACAAATAAATGTGCAACGAAATAATGTGGCCACACAAAACCGTGGCATATTGAGCGAAAGCAAACCGCTTCAGAAGAGAGCTCAGCAATTACAGGAGCAGTTAAACAGAACAAATATTAGAAATCCCGTCGATGGAACAGTGATCACGAAATATGCGGAGACAGGGGAGATCACTTCAAACGGAAAGCCGTTGTATAAGATCGCCGATCTGTCAACGCTGAACTTACGAGCTTATGTGACCGGCGATCAGTTGCCGCAAATAAAATTGGGACAACGGGTGACCGTATTTGTTGACAGCGGGGCGAAGAATTATCGAAAACTTGCTGGAACGATTACATGGGTTTCGGATAAAGCTGAGTTTACACCCAAGACAATTCAGACAAAAGATGAGAGAGCGAACCTCGTGTATGCAATGAAAGTAAGAGTGAAGAATGACGGTTATCTTAAGATTGGTATGTATGGCGAGGTACGATTCGAGCCGATCCCGTAAAGGGGAAAAATAATAAGCTATTAATGACAGACTCTGGCAATAAAAACGTGATTTGGAGCTCCCCTTCAGGGAGTGGGGGAGTTGTTGCAGACAATCTCGTAAAGGTTTATGGAAAGAAGCAGGAGACTGTACAAGCACTCCAGGGTATCAGTTTTACGGTGGCCAAAGGAGAGTTGTTTGGCATCATCGGTCCTGATGGCGCGGGTAAGACGTCCTTGTTTCGCATCCTCACCACGTTAGTGCTTGCAGATGGAGGAAGT
>Ga0207674_10009681_pt1 | contig 10984 bp, 12 predicted proteins | sample KBSCornC72_FD_184303 | JGI IMG/M metagenome (GOLD analysis project Ga0207674, IMG submission 184303) | Corn rhizosphere microbial communities from Kellogg Biological Station, Michigan, USA - KBS Corn C7-2 (SPAdes) (version 2) | ecosystem: Host-associated > Plants > Roots > Rhizosphere > Soil ...
GCTGAGCCGGAACCGTTCTGGTTGACCGTGATGGCATAGGATTTCGATGTTCCCGGCGACGCGCTAAGCACCACATACATATTTGACAGCGTGCCAGCCGTTGCTATAAGGCACTCGACGTTCGCCTCGGTCGTATCGTAAGTGGCCGTGTTGCCGCCGAAGAGCTGCGTATAGTTGGTCGCACTGGTAGAAGGACCATTGATATTTGATCCCAGGATACACCCGTAGTTATTACCTGTGCCTGAATCAGCCGTAAGGTTGAAGTACCAGTTGCCTGGCGCGGTTGGTGTGCCGCCTGGTGTTGATTGGAGAGATATCGTATCGCCAGCGTTAAAAATGATACTGTCCGTTGCATCAGTACCGGAGGTGTTCGTGCCAGAAATAGTGACTGCGAGTGTGGTTGCAACACCGTTCTTGACTACAGTGAATGTGAAGCTGTTACCCGCTCCCGGAGCCGTCTGCACCTGTACATATAGGTTGCTGACGGTAAAAGTATTCGGGAACGGGATCTCGCGCAGGCCTTCGGTAGTGCTCGCTGTAGTTTCAGAGAACGAGCTGGATATGAACCAATAATTACTGACTGTCGTCGAGGTGACGCCAGTAATAACACTACCGAATATCGGGCTAATCATGTAAGCAGCCCCAGGCGGCCACGAGCGCCGTTTCGGTCAAATATATATGGCTCAGCCATGGGGCTTACGTCCCCTGGCTCAGTTTTCGCCGTATACTGCCAGGTCCTCCATTTGAATGAGGTTAGCAGCGTTAGAGGTACCACAGGCCGCGCTTATAAACAGGTAATATGTCGCGGAGTTATCGAAGGTGGTTGAGGTGAATGCTGTGTTGTTTGCAGGGATTGTACCGGCAAACGGTGACGCCAGACCAAGCGGACTGCGTACTTCACCAAGGAATGATACGGTTGATGCACCTCCGATAGACAACGACTTCATAGTCAAGCTAGCGTCCATGAACCACGGGGCAAGCGTTTGAGTCGTACCAGCGGTCAATGCGGGTGTAGAGCCGAGCAGAATGCCACCGGCAGACCAAGTGGTTGATGTCAGTAAACGAACTGACCATGTGAAGGTCGGTGCTGATGTCGTGCCAAGGCGTCCAACGGCGCGGATGCGTAGTCGCTTATACTGCTGCGAGGCGTTCAAGAAGAAGCCAGCAGGAATAATGATAGGTGGATACGTTTTTTGAAGGTTATCCTCAGTAGTGAACGTGTTGAGCTGCGTGCTGGTAGCGACGTAGCTATAGATTACTTCTTGTTGTGTGCCGGTTAGAAAGCTCACTTATGGACTCCTACGTTATTTGACATATTTATTTAATTATTTGCTAGCCTCCGGCTGTGATCTGGGCGGAATATTGAAACTGGATGCTGTCTGAGGCCGAAACGTTAATAGCAGGGAACTGCTTCCGATCCCAAAGTACCGGCCGAGTAGTGAACGCCTCAGTCGCTCCAGGTGTTGACCCGGCAGCACCGGATGCTACGGTGTACCATCCTGGGATAGTGAATACTGAGGTGGTGTTGCTTAATACAAGCCCCCATACGGTTGTCGTACCGGGCATCACGATGTTCATCTGAGAACCTGCGACAGTGCTGGAGCTGGCCGTTAATGGCGTACCGGTCACAGTAGCGCTCGTAGCGCTCGTAGCAGTGAATGGTGTACCTGTCGAGCCGGAGAGTGTGCCGCTTGTATGTAGTGCCCATTCAGTAACAGCTTCAGTGCCGCTGTAGCTAATAGTTGCTACGCTCCTATATGACGAAGTTCCGGCTCCGTTCGCGACGAGTGACTGCGTACCGGCCACGGCAGCAATAGAGTCCCATGTCTGGAGCTTTAGGTCAGTCTGCGCTGCAGCAGTCGTACCCGTACCGGTAGCATGCCAGTTTGCTAGCGCCAGAACGGTGTTGACGGAGCCTGATGGGTTCGCCCAGGCGTATTCGTTGGCCATAGCGAGCGATCCGACATTCGTAACAAGACCTGAGCCTAAGTTAATCTTGACTGCGCCGCCTCGGATATTCCCCCAGAAACGACCCCAGAAGTTCATAACCTCTTTGGCAGACTTTGGATTTCCATCTTTATCGAATACTTGAGCCACGAGGTGACCAGTCGGCATACCGTTACCGGCTACGTCCATACGACCCACGCCGTAGCCTGCGCTTTCATGGTACAACGGGCTTCTTAAGCCAACGCGGCCGACACCTGGTACTTTGAAATCTTTAGACATTCTGTTGAACCTCCTGAGCTTGTGTAGATACCGGCGCGGCAACTTGAACCGGATTCTGCGCTTTTGCCCTGTCTTCGGCAGATGGAGCAGGACCGTTCGCTGCTTCATCTGCTAAAACGTCAATGACGCCAGGATAGTTGGCGAGGTTCACTGGTGCATGGTATTCAGTGGTGATACTCAGGCGATCATATGGCGGGATAACACCTACGCCCAGCACGTTTATTGGCTGGGCTGTCGTATTTTCATAAATCTTCGTTGTTTGTTGCATTACATCGCTCCTCTATCCACACTTAATCCCCAAGTAAATGTCCTCGCAGCGCCTTCCGTGCCGGAGCTGGTAATTGTAATCTCGCAGCCTTCGTCTATCGGCACCTGGAGGGGATAATTATTGGCGTCGATCATAATATTTGTCACGGCATTAGCGGTGAGTGACGCCTTGCTGAATAATGTCTGGCCAGAGTTAGAGCCAACGAGGGCGACCGTATACGTGTTCGTACTGGTAAGTGCCGGGGCATTGATATATATAGCCCGCACGAGTCCGTTGACATAGGGACTCGCGGCGATAGTCGTACCTCCGTTTGCAATGACTGCAGTTCCGGAGGTGGCTAGTATGCGTGCTCGTTGGCTCATTGTCTGTTACCTTAGTTCTGCGTTGCAGCAGCGGCAGCGACTTCTGCTGGTGTTGGTTGTTTTTCAGGTTCTACCGGAGCTGGAGCGGCTGGGTGTTGGACTTGTGGTGCCACGGTCTGGCCTTGCACCTGTGCCATCTGCTGTGAAGCGGCGGCCTCTTTGGCGGCAGCTACTTGGTGCTGGTTGTCCAGATGTTGCTTGACCGAGTCAGCAATTGGGGCAGTACCACCGGCTGAACCAAGCGGCATTGCTTGCTGTGAAGCGTCTACGATAGCCAGGGTGTGCGTTGCAGCGTCACTGGTAAAGTGTGCCATGCCACGGTCGACAAGGCTCTGAGCGACAGCCCTAAGCCCTCTGGAGTCCGTATCAAGGTCAACGACAGCGCCAGGCGTTACGGTAACGTGCTGTGTCTTCTCGTCAATGTGGGTCTTCGTACCTGGGATGATGATGCCGGTATGCATCACCGGTTTGTCAAAAGCTAAGTTTGCCATATGTTAGTGTTTCTCCTCCTACGGAAGCTTTACGATGCGATATGCGATGTCTACGGTGATGGTGCTGTCGCCAGCGGCCGGGTTAGCCGTACCGACACTGATGACAATCGGGGCGTTAGCCACTGGGGTCACGGCTACAGCGATAGCCTTAACGGCAGCACTTGAGCTGCTGTCGAGGAAGCTCGATGCCAGCGTACCGGTTGCAGCCGCACCAGCACCGTTGGTGTAGGTGATATTGGCTGCGTTGGTGCCGGTGTATGCCGTCGTGTTGAAAGTCAGGTATGCCAAGGCTTCGCTAACGCTGACATAGTAGCCAGCGCCTGGTGCGGCTACCAGGGTAATCGGCGTGGTGTTCAGTGCCAGGATTTGCGCGCTGGTCAGTGTTACCTTGGCGTGCTGAGTGACGCTGTAGGGGTCAACCGGGTTGCTCTTGGTGCCATCGTCAAGGTATAGCTTGCTCGCATAGATGACAGGGTTTCCGGCAGCCAAGGATGCGCCGTATTGCTCACCCTGTGCTTTGTTTACTGTTGCTCCTGCCATAGTGCTAGGCCACCACGCTCTGTAGGAAATATACAGCGGTCGGGCCGACGAGGAACGGCGTGTAGTAATCGTTCACGCGGACGTAGGTCGTCTTGCGGTCAAGGTTTGCCCAGCCGTCAACGTAGCGGCCGTTCTTGAGACGCAGGGTGTACAGACCGTTCACTTGGCGCAGGCCAGGTGTCGGGGTGCAGTACATCAGCCAGACGTGCTTGCCCCAGATAGGACCGTTGGCGGTAGTACCTGGGTGCGGGATCTGATCGGCGCTGGTGTCAGCGATTGCGGTACCGATGAGCACGCGGGTGATCTTCGTACCAGACGATTCGCTGATGATCCGGGCGAACAGGTCTTCGGTGAGCGTACCAAGCTGGGAGAACTTGATGCGGTCCATGAAGTCCGGGTGGTTCATAAGCTGCAGCCAAGCCTGCCAACCGACCACGATGGTGTTCGGGCGGCGTAGGCCGTTGATCAGCATGGTGCTGACGGCTGTTGAGATGTCGATAATCGGGGAACCGGCACCGGTGCTGGCGTTCCACTGTACGCTTGGAGAAGAGTACTGGGTTACCTTGCTGGTGTCAGTCAAAAGGGTTGCGACAGCCTGCTCATATTCGATGGTCATGTTGTCCATGCAAGTCATGGTCGCATCCATCATCGGATCGAGCGGGTTCTGGAACATGTCGAAGACATCTTTCTGGATACCTTCCTTGATCGCGTGCTCGTGGAGGGTATCGTAGTTCTTCCATGTCCAGTTGGTGCTGGTTTCAGCCGTTTTGGCATTGCCGGTTCGTAGGCTGTTAGCGACAGAGCGGAGCTGCTGTGGGTAGTACAGGTACAGGCCGGTCTTCTTTTCGACGAGCAGTTCAGGCGCAATGATTGAGGCGATGTATGTGTCGTCCTCGTTGCGGTACTGCTGGCTCATGTTGGTCAGAGCCTGCGGTATATATAGTTGGTTGCCTTCCATAGGTTGGTCCTAAGTCCTTTTCTTTTTAATCCTAGTACAAAAAGTCCATGCTGATGAACTCGATCTCCTGACCTGAACCGGTAGCAGCTTGTACGGCTTGCCCGAAGACGTGGACCGTAGGCTGTGAGCCAGCGGTTGTCTGGGTAGCAGTAACGGCCTGGCCGCTGCTGTTGGTGGTCAGATAGTCGCCGACGCTGATGGAGCCGCCTGTTTGGACAGAGCCGGTACCCATCTGGTTGATGAGCAGTACATCAGCGGTGTCGCCTACTGCTGGAAGGTTGCGGATTACGCCGATGATCTTGTCGCTTGAAGCAGTTGCAAGTGTTACCTTGGCGTTGCTGTCGAGCTTGACAAGTACAAGCGTTGCTTCAAGATTAGCGCCGCTGTTGGTGAAGTCGTATGAGGATACTGCCGCATAATTACTCGCGGCAATTCGTGGGGCGATTTTAGCCATATTATTTATTCTTCCTTATTTCCCTATTACTTTGTTACGTCCGGGTTTACGCCTTGCAGACCTTTTGCGCCTGCGCCCCAACTGCCAGCCTCAAACGGGTTGAAACTCGGAGCGGATGCCAACACGGCTTTGTCTGCACGGTCTTTGAGTTCAGGATCGCTGGCCAGTACTTCTTCGCGGGCCTGGAAGATGTTCATCTTCTCGCCACGGGCATGGGCTGCTTTCACCACTTCGTTGGCTTTCTTGATAATCTCAGCTTCCACGTCCATAGCGGCGCTCCCTTCGGTCTGTTGGCTGCCGAATTGCTTGCTGAGCAGGTCATTGCTGGCAAGGGCTTCAATGTCGGCGATTAGTGCCTGGCGGTCTTCACCCTGGGCAGCGACCAGGCGGTTGGTATATGACTCTTCACGGTCGGGTTTGATAGCACCGCGCTTGATAGCGCTCATAACGACTTCGTGCATCTTCTCGCGGTCAGCAGCCTGGGCCGATGCTTCAAATGACTTGTTAGTGTCTTCTAGCTTGGAAATGCTGGCCTGCAGGCTGGCAATGGTCTCTTTGTCGGTCTTGCGCTCAGAAGCCAAGGTGGCCATCGTTTCCTGGATAGCCTTTAGATCGGCAGCCTGGATGGATACAGTGCCTTCCTCGCCAGCTTTGATGTCTTCTTTCTTGGCTTTCAGTTTCTGCACTTGGCCTTCATCGTCGGCGTTTGGCATCTCTGTGTCAGTTGGCTTTTTAGCGGCAGCTTCCAGGCCGAACTTCTTGCGCTCGTCCTCGGACAGCTCGCTGACGTGCTGTGCGATGAACAGGGCTTCAGGGCCGGTCAGTTCTTCCGACGCCTTTACGCGCAGTTGATCTAAATTCATGCGTTTCTCCTTTATTGTTTCGCTTGCATTAACATAAATGACTGTCTTCACGCCGATGGCTTCGGCTTCTTCTGCTGCCTCGGCTTCGACTTCTCCATCCACCTCGGACGCAATTACCGGCTTGTTACCGGTCATCAGCGGGCGGTTGGTGAGCGCAGCGCCGACAATGACGTTCTTGGCGCTGACACCGCTCTCCGGGTCAACCCACTCGCCGAAGGCTGCTGGATAAAAGTCTGAGCTGAGACACTTGTACTTTTTGCCGACCAGGGCGTCGCGGCCGCTGTCAGACCATTCGACATTGTTTCCCCACAGTTCGGTGCCGCCGTCTTCTGTCTGGAGGACTTCCAGGCTGTGAATCCAACCGGCAGCTTCCAGATGGCTCTGGTGGGCAAAATCAATAGGGATGCCAGTCTGGCCTTCATCGGCCATTCCGACACCCCGTTCAAAGTTGAATTTCATCTCGAATAAGTCACTGGCTGCAATCGGCACTTCGCCGTATTTCTGCGTATTGAAGCTACCGGCACGGAGCAGATGGACACGGTCAGGTAGCGTGGCTGTATCGCCAGCTGAAGCCTGGACAGCGTGTGTGGTGCGCAGAACCATATCGTCGGCGGCTTTGGCATTCTTGAGGGCGTTCTGGAGCTTAGTGCGTACCTTGGCGCGTTCCTCGTCGCTCATGCCTTGTACCTGGTTCAGCCGGGCAAGGGCATTGCGGGTGTGCGGCAGGTCTACTTTACCGTCTTTGTCCTTGTATGGAAGATGGCGTTGACCTTTAGAATCGACCCAGGCAAAGCTGGACGTCGGAAGTGAGTCAACGTAAGCAGTTGTCCATACGGCTGCTTGCACACTTCCTGTCTGTGTTTCTACGGGCATAGTTACCACTAATATCTCTGAGTGCTGAACTTATGTCAATACCATACAATAAAATATTAAAAATACAAATATATTTGGTATGTGTAGTTTTATGCTATGATTATTCCAATGGCAAACATAACCATCTATCTACCGGAAGAGGTGTTTGAAAGGTATAGAAAGGACAAGAAGCGTAGGGGCGTTATTGCTAAACTTATAGCTGAATACTACGGTTTAACGATTAGAGAATCGCGTGTCGTACGGAAAGGATCATTACTTCCACCTACCGCTCCTCATCTAGCACCGCCGCTTATAGAGAAGTATAAGAAATAGTCTAGCTGTCCCATTGCTCTTTAGCTTCACCTATATCACCAGCATATAGGTAAGTTGTCAAGCACCTACACCTAACATGAGCCGGTTCACTCTCATCACCGCTCCTAAAATCCTCATCAATCGGTATCGGCCCCTGCGCCGTGTTATCTGCGCAGACATCTGTCGCATTATTGTCTGACCATACTTTGAACTTCGCGCCCGACTGGTAGGCATACGTTTTGCGTCCCTCAGCGTACGCTCTAACCGTCTCCGTATACGCAATCATGTCTGCCCTGGCCGGGTCGGCAATCACCTTCTGCAGCCGTCTTACCGCCGCCGTATGGTCCTCGCCGAGCTGGATACTGGTCTTGATACTCTGTGCAATCTTTGACCGTGTCGTTTCGTCGATGTTGTAGACAGGGTTAGGGTTGGGGACAATCGTGCCGTCTTTGTTGACCTTCATGCCCACCAGGTTGGCGAGCTGTTTGGTCGTGAGTTGCTGGATAATATTGCTCGTGCTGGTCAGGCCGATGTTAGCGCCATGCTCTTCCTGCATCGAATCGGCACCGTTGGCTATGGTCGCGGCTACGGTATCGAAGACAAGTTTAATAAACGCCTGGTCCTGCTGGCTTACCGCGTCGTTGTTGATGACAACGTTGACGTTGTATGCCTGGATGGACTCATCAGCTAGAAAGTGACGCTGCTGTTCGGCTACTGCAGCCATGTAGTGATACCAGTTGATGAGCTTCGGCGCTTCTCTCGCAAGCTGGCGCAGGTAGCGCAAGACTAAAACCTGCATCCTGGCGGTCTGACGGATAAGCAATGCATGCTGCTTCGGCGCTCGGTTGTATGCCGGTGCCCAGTCCTCGGCTGCCAGGACGGCAATGCTGAGTCGCTCCAGCTCGGCTTCCATCTCCATGCAATCTATTCTCCCATGTACGCCATTTGCAGCGCCATGCGGGCCTTCTTGGCTTCTTCTAGGGCGTCTGATGCCTTAGTGGCCCGGTACTTGTAGTAGCTGCTTGGATTGGGCGTCGGCTTGTTGGCGTTGTCTTTCTTCTCGTTGGTGCGGGTAACAGTATTGCCTTGGTCTTCAACGGGCTTGTCACCTGGCTTCTGGTTCGGCTGTGCTTTCGGGTCAACTGGAGGGTTCTGCAGCGGCTGCCCGGTCGGAGCCGGTGTATTCGGGTCTTGCCCTGGGCCAAGCTGGGTAAGCGGTTGTGCCTTCGTCTGAGCAGTCATACGGCTTTCGTAGTTATCGTAGATGTCGTCTGGCAAGTCACTCGTACCCATCGCCTGGCGGAACCAGTTCTCCATATCGCGGTCAGGTGTAAGCAAGTCCATGCTGGCGAGCTTGGAAGCGTAGTCGGCAAGTACCTGCAGATTCTGGTCGCCAATGTTGCTATACACCAACTTTGGATACCCGTTGGGCATTTTGCTGAAGTTGATGTCACACAACTGCTGGATGAGATTGGTGTTCATCTCATCGACGATCTCATTGGCGATAGCTTCCAGCGCTTTCTCGAAAAGCTGGCTGTGGTCTTCGGATAATGCCCGACTGCCGCCACTGCCGCCTGATGTGGAGCCTGCCAGGTCGAGGAACTGCGCCAATACTGACTTGTCGATCTCATGCTGCAGATGCTCGATGGCTGGCAGCAGATCTGACTTCATATTGGTCTCGATCTTCATCCAGTCGAGCTTGTTGACTTTTCCGCCAGGGAAGAACATATACTGCTGCTCATGGTTGCGCATGTTCTTGAGCATATTTTCGAGCTTCTGCTGGTCTTTCAGGGATATATCCGGCGTATATTCGATATACGGGAAACCAATGCTGCGCTGGGCGGCAACCATGAGATAGTTCTCTAGTGCCTTTTTCATCTCCCAGGCTTTGTATACATAACGCAGGACACTCACACCCTGGTAGTTGTCGCCTTCCTGGTCGTTTACGAAGGTCAAGAGCTTTATCTGGGGAATGTCCACCGGGCCACTGAGCAGCTCCTGGGTGACGCCTGGTTCGTTCATGCTGGTTGCCCAGCGTAGGATAGACCACTGCTTGCGCCAGCCAAGATCCTGGACACCCCATAGCTGCTTGCCTTCAAATTGGGTCATTTCGTAGGTCTTTTCAAAAACTGCGAAGCCGAAATCTAATTTTCCAAGGGCGTCGCGCAGGAATTTGCGCATCTTGACGTTACGGTTGAATAGCTCGTTCCTGACAAAGCGGCAGACGAACTGGTCGAACTCTTCATCGCTCGCTGGCTCTACGTCCCAGTGGGCGGCAAGCAGCGGATGTTTGACGGCTGTAAGCATGCCGTGGATGCTGGCGTCAGACCGGCGCATGTGGTCGTAGACTTCAATGCCTTTGCGCCAGAGGAGCTGAGGCAGGTACTCTTCGTTAGTAATAAAACCGAAGCTGGTGCGGGTACCAGAGGCACCAAGCGGTTTCAGGAGATCATTGTCAATTTCGGGGTTTTGGTTGGAGGCCATAGCTTGGCTTCATCATAGCACACGAGAGTATATAAGAATAAACAGCCCCCCTACTTTGAGAGGGCTGTTTTAACGATCTTGGCGAGCGCTGTGGCGGTGTTTATGCCGTTGCTCTCTGCGTAGGCGCGCACCATTCTGCGCGTTTCAATGTCTACACCGACGATACGCCAGACTGAGGGTTTGCTTTTTGCTACTTCCATCACGCCTCGCATTCTATGGGTATCGACAAATAGTCTTCGAGCGGAATTTGTAACGCTGTAGCTTGAGCTAGGTCAGCATCCTCCTGTTGTCCTATCTTTGGGTCTACCCATTCCAAGAACACACGGTCGGTACTCGCGTCCTGCATGACCATGCAGTATTCGGTAGAATTTTTTATCCGCGAGGTATCACCAAGGACTTTCTCGGCGAAGTCGTCCACCTGGTATAACTTAGTTCCCTTGATGCCGGTATGGATTAGTTTAGCGTTCATCGCTTCTAGCAAACGGTCAGGACGCAGCATGGAGAATGCCATTGTTCGCTCGTCGGCGTTTCGTATGTCCATGATGTCTTTCAACGTCATTTCCTGGCTGACGATGCGCTTCCATAGGGATTCGTTCACGTGCTGGCCGTGCAAATAGTACAGTTTGTATCCATCGCGCCACTCAATCGCCGGTTTCTGATCGCTGTGCAGACGCCCTTGGTCGTCTCGGCGTACAGCCTTCGGTCGGCGGCATGCCAAAGCGACATTCTCAAAGAGGATTGTCATGAAAATACCGCTTTTGAGCATCTTCTTGTATCGCTTGAAGGCTTTGTGCTTTACGACGCCTATCTTCTCGAAGTAATCATAGAAGGCCACCCAACCAGAGGCGAAAGCCAAATCTTCGTAGGCGAAATAGTAAGCGGTTAGTTTCTGGTCGCGCACTTGGCCGCTCACTTGGTCGCTCACTTGGTCGTACACTTGGCCGCGCACTTGGCCGTACACTTGGCCGCTCACTTGGTCGTACACTTGGCCGCGCACTTGGCCGCGCACTTGGCCGCTCACTTGGTCGCTCACTTGGTCGCGCACTTGGCCGCTCACTTGGTCGTACACTTGGTCGCGCACTTGGCCGCTCACTTGGTCGTACACTTGGCCGCGCACTTGGCCGCGCACTTGGTCGCGCACTTGGCCGCGCACTTGGTCGCGCACTTGGTCGCT
>Ga0207674_10009682_pt1 | contig 10984 bp, 8 predicted proteins | sample KBSCornC72_FD_184303 | JGI IMG/M metagenome (GOLD analysis project Ga0207674, IMG submission 184303) | Corn rhizosphere microbial communities from Kellogg Biological Station, Michigan, USA - KBS Corn C7-2 (SPAdes) (version 2) | ecosystem: Host-associated > Plants > Roots > Rhizosphere > Soil ...
CGTCGTGCGCACCGACCCGCAGACGGCGGAAGAGGTCGCGGCCGAGGAGAAGATGCGGAGCGGACCGGGGGCCTGGTTCGTCAAGACCGGCTGCTTCGTCTGCCACTCCATCGCCGCGTTCGGCGTGAAGAGTCCCGCGCAGATCGGGCCTGATCTGTCGACGGCGGTGGAAGACGTGCAGAGCCGCTTCGGGCGGACTCTCGACGACTTCCTGGCCCGACCCGACGGCACGATGGCCGTGGTGCTGACCCGCCAGATCATCCTCACCCCACAGGAAAAACAGATCGCCGTGCAGAAGCTTCGCGAAGCATTCGCCGAACATCAGCGGCAGAAGGCGCAAGGCGGAACCGAGACGGCCAAAGGAGAATCGCAATGAACCAGAGGAAAAACTACTTCGTCGCTCTCGCCGCGCTCGCCGTCCTGGTCACCGCCGGCGTCCTCGCCGGCCGCTGCGCGCCGTCCGCGCCAAAGGGACGCCGCGCGACCACGGGAGGCTCCGACCTGGCCATCGCCGCGCAGGCGGTCTATGTGCCGCCGGGCGACCTCGACACGTACTACATGTTCGCCTCCGGCGGGCACTCCGGCCAGGTTTACGTCTACGGCATCCCGTCGATGCGGCACATCGGCACCATCCCCGTTTTCACGCCGTATCCCGCCACCGGCTACGGATTCGACGACGAGACGAAGGCCATGCTGGGCAATCTGACCTGGGGTGACGTCCACCACCCGGCCCTCTCCGAGAGCAACGGCGACTACGACGGCCGCTGGTTGTTCGTCAACGAGATGGGCGGCCGCATCGCCCGGATCGATCTGCGCGACTTCAAGGTCAAGCAGATCTTCGGACCGATGGCCAACGTCAGCGGCAACCACGCCTCGGCCTTCATCACACCCAACAGCGAGTACGTGTTCGGCGCGTCGCGGTTCTCCATTCCGGTGCAGAAGGGAACCGTCGCCCCCATCGAGCAGTACGCCACGGCGTACAAGGGAATCATCACCGCGGTGAAGATCGACAAGGCGACGGGCACGATGTCGCAGGGATTCCAGATCCTGATGCCGCCGTTCGATTTCGATCTGGCCGACGCCGGCAAGGTGGCCTCGGACGGATGGGTCTTCTTCACCTGCTACAACTCCGAGCGCGCCACAGGCAAGCTGGAGACCACGGCCTCGCAGCGGGACCGGGACTATGTGGCCGCCGTCAACTGGCGCGCGGCGGAAGCGGCGCTCGCTCAGGGGAAGGGCGATCTCATCGGCGGCGTCAAGGTCCTCGACCCGAAGAAGGTTCCGGGCATCGTCTATCTGATGCCGTGCGGAAAATCGCCTCACGGCGTCGATGTCTCGCCTGACGGCAAGTACATCATCGGCTCCGGCAAGCTGCAGGGCGTCACCACCGCCTTCAACTTCGAGAAGCTGCAGACCGCCATCAGCGCGAAGAACTTCACCGGGGACGAAGACGGCATTCCGGTCCTGAAATACGAAGCGATCAAGGACGCCGAGGTGCCGGTGGGACTCGGGCCGCTGCACACGCAGTTCGGTCCCGACGGATACGCCTACACCTCGCTCTTCGTCGACAGCGCCATCGCCAAGTGGAAGCTCGGCACGTGGGAAGTGGTGGATAAGATTCCGATGTCGTACTCCATCGGGCATCTCTCCGCGGCGGAGGGCGACACCGTCAGCCCCGACGGCAAGTACCTGGTGGGCCTCAACAAGCTCTCTCACGGCCGGCATCTCTCCACCGGCCCCTCGCAGCCGGAGTCCTCGCAGCTCGTCGACATCGCCGACGAGAAGATGAAGCTCCTCATGGATGCCTTCACCGAGCCGGAGCCGCACTACGCGCAGATCATCAAGGCCGACAAGATCAAGTCCATCGAGGTCTACCCGAAAGAGGAGAACAAGAATCCGCTGGCCATCTGGGACGTCAAGGACGCGGGCATCAGCCGGCAGGGCGGCAAGGCGCTGGTGAAAGTGGTACTGGTGCGCTCGACGATCACCCCGACGGTCATCGAAGTCACGCAGGGGGAGACCGTCACCATCGCCCTGACCAACATCGAGCAGACCACCGACGAGCTGCACGGGTTCGGCCTGCTCGACTACAACTTCAACATCGTCGTCGATCCCGGCGAGACGAAGACCGTGACGTTCGTGGCGAACAAGGCGGGCGTCTTCCCCTACTACTGCACGAACTTCTGTTCGGCGCTGCATCAGGAGATGCAGGGGTATCTGATCGTCAAGCCGAAAGCTTGAGAAGGAGTCTCCGATGTCCTCCGTCCCCGCGATGTTCGAGCGAACGACGCGTTATCTCGAGCTGCCTCTCAATCTGCGCTCGCGCGTGCTGCTCGTCATCGCCGCCGTGCTTCTCGGCCTGATCTATCTCCTTCCGCTGTGGAAGATGACCATGTTCGCGCCGCAGTATCCGGACGGCCTGCGCCTCAGCATCTATGGTTACAAGCTCGAAGGCGGCAACAAGGGCCAGGACACAAAGGAGATCAACCTTCTCAACCACTACATCGGGATGAAGGACCTGACGGCGGAGGAGTTCACGGAATTCAAGTGGATTCCCTTCGTCGTCGGGGCCATCGCTCTGCTCTGCCTGCGCGCCGCGTTCATCGGCAAGAACTCGTATCTCGTCGACATCACGGTTCTCTACGGTTACTTCGCCGCCTTCTCCCTCTGGTCCTTCGGCCACAAGCTGTACAGCTACGGACACAACCTGGCGCCGACGGCGGCGGTGAAGGTGCCGGGGTTCATGCCCCCCATGTTCGGATACAAGAAGATCGCGAACTTCGAGATCTACTCGTACCCCTCCCCGGCGTCGTACACCATGGCCGCGGCGATGGTGGTCCTGCTGATCGCTCTGGCGTGGAACGTGCGCGACGCCCGCCGTCTCTCCATGAACGAGTTGCGCGAGCGCACATGAAGCAGGCCGCGACCCTGATCCTGCTCCTCGTGGCGGCGCCGCTTGCGGCGTCGCTTCAGGAGAGGATCAACGCCGCGCCGGCGGGCTCGATCGTCGAGGTGCAGGCCGGGACCTACCGGGGTGATCTGGTCATCGATCGCCCGCTGCGCCTCATCGGGCGCGGCCGTCCGCTCCTGATCGGCTCGGGACGCGGTACGGTCGTCCAGATCCGCGCCGCCGGGGTGACCGTCGAGGGATTCGACATCGACGGGCAGGGCGGCGGCGATCTGGCGCAGGATCCGTCCGGCATTCACATCGCCGCGAAGAGCGCCGTCGTGCGCAACTGCCGGATCGAACGAACCCTCTTCGGCGTGTATCTCCGCGAGGCTGACGGCGCGACCGTGGAGGGCTGCGTCATCCGCGGCATACGAGGCAAGGATCCGGGCGAGAAGGGATCGGGGATTCACATCTGGAACACGGTCGGATTCCGGATCACCGGCAACACCATCCTCGACGTCCGCGATGGCCTCTACATCCAGGCCTCCTCGCACGGACTGATCGCCCGCAACGAGGCGCGCGAGCTGCGCTACGGGCTGCACTACATGTTCTCCGACGACAACACGTTCGAGGACAACTCCTTCAGCGACGGCGCCGCCGGCGCCGCGCTGATGTACTCCCGGCGGATCGTCTTCCGCCGCAATCGCTTCGTGCACAATCGCGGTTTCGCTTCCGTCGGGCTGCTGCTGAAGTCGTGCGACGACACGCTTGCCGAGAACAATCTGGTCGCCGACAACGCGCGCGGGATCTTCGTGGAAGGCTCCACGAACAACATCTTCCGCGGGAACATCATCGCCAACTCCGACGTCGCGCTCGTCCTCTACGACTCCATCACCGGGAACCGCTTCGAAGGGAACTCCTTCGTCGGGAACATGACGCCGCTGATGCTGGTCGGCCGCCGCACCGACACCAGACTCGACGGCAACTACTGGTCCGACAACGAGGAACCAGATCTGGACGGCGACGGCCGCACCGACCGCCCCTACCGCCTCTCCAGCGTCTTCGATCACTTCCGCGGCAATCTCAGCGCGGCCGATCTCTTCTCCGAGAGCCTGGCGGCGAGAGCGCTGGGGACGGCGGAACGGATGTTCCCGGTGCTCGACGCCGTGGCGGTGGTCGACGCCGCGCCGCTGGTGCGTCCTCCCTCCCTCCCGCGCGTTCCGCGCGCTCCGGCCCGCGAGCGTCACGCCAACGCCTTCGGCCTGGCAACCTCGCTGGCGGGAATCGCCGGCGGCTCCGGCGTGCTGCTGCGCGCGCGGCGGAGACGCCGATGATCCGCTACCAGGGCTTTACCAAACGATTCGGGGCCATCACCGCCGTCGACTCCCTGTCGCTGGAGATCGGCCGCGGCGAGATCGTGGCCCTGCTCGGTCCGAACGGATCGGGAAAAACGACCACGCTGAAGGCCGCCGCCGGATTGCTCGCCCCGACGGACGGCACCGTCGTGGTCGGCGATCCGCCGCGGCCTTCCACCGCCGCCGGGGCGCGCCGCGCGATCTCGTTCCTTCCACAGCGCGTCTCGTTTCCCGATTCGCTCACCGGCCGCGAGGTTCTCGATTTCTACCGGCGCCTGCGCGGGATCGACGCCGGCCGCAGCGATGCGGTCCTTCGCTTTGCCTCTCTCAACGGCGCATCGAATCGCCTGGTGGGAACGTACTCCGGCGGGATGACCCAGCGGCTCGGGCTGGCCGTGGCTGCCCTTCCGCAGGCCGAGGTGCTCTTGCTCGATGAGCCGACCGCGGCGCTCGATCCGGATGGGCTCTGCGCGTTCTACGGATTGGCCGTCGAGATCCGCAAAGACAACCGCACCGTCTTCTTCACCTCGCACCACCTCGGCGACGTCGAGCAGCTCGCCGACCGCTTCGGCATTCTCGTCGCCGGCAAGCTGGTGGCCCTGATGACCGCGCGGGAGCTGGCCGAAAGGCTGGGCCAGCACGCGATCATGCGTCTGGCCGTCGACCGCGACGCGGCGTCGATCCTCGGCGCGGTGCGGATGGTCGCGCCCCATGCAGTGGCCATCGGGAACGAGCTGCGCGTTCAGGCGGCGCCTCCCTCCCGCGTCGCCGTGCTCGACGCAATCCGCGGCGCCGGCGCCGAGATTCAATCGCTGGCCACGGAAGAGCCGCGGCTCGAGTCGCTGTACAAGGAGCTGGTGTCGTGAGGATCGCCGTCGCCTTCTGGGCCGCCGTACTCCTGGCCGCCTGCGCCAATGAGCCGCCCGGCCCGGCGCCGCTCGAATTCGGATCCGAGAACTGCCGCTGGTGCCGCATGGTGATCTCCGACCGCCGCTTTCCGGCCCAGCTCGTGGCTCCCGGTCACGACCCGCTGTTCTTCGACGACGTCGGTTGCCTGGCCAAGTACGCGGCGAAGAACGGAGTGCCCGGCGGCGCGGTGACCTGGGTGACCGACTACAAGACCTCGAAGTGGATTCGGGCCCGCGGCGCCGAGTACCACCGCTGCCCCGGCCTGGCTTCGCCGATGAGCTCCGGCATCATCGCCACGGCGCCCGGCGGAACACCGACGTTCTGTCCTGACGTCGATGCCCGGGCGGTGTTCGGACGGGAGTTGCCATGACCTCGCCGCTGCTCCTCTGCGCCAAACAGGAATTGACTCTGGCCATCCGTTCGCGCTGGACCCAGATGTTCGCCATCGTGTTCGCGCTGCTGGCCACCGCGGTAGCGTGGTCGGGCTACATTCTCTCCGGCGGCAGCGGGGTGCAGGACTTCGCCCGGACCTCGGTGTCGCTCATCCAGCTCGTCATCCTCCTCGTGCCGCTGGCCGCGCTGGTCATCGGCGTGTTGTCGTTCACCGCGGAGCGGGGCGCGGCCGAGCTGCTGTATTCGCAACCGGTGTCGCGCGCCACCATCCTGATCGGACAGATGCTCGGCGTGTTCGTGGCCCTCGTCGCGGCCCAACTGATCGGCTTCGGCGCCGCCGGCATCGTCATCTTCTCCAGCGGCGGAAGCTGGGGCGTGGGCGCGTACCTCATCCTCTTCGCGGCGTCGGCGCTGCTGACGGCGATCTTCCTCGGCGCGGCCGCGGCCGCGGGCGCCGGAGCGGTGGGGCGTGGCCGCTTGCGCGCCGTTTCGCTGGCGCTCGTGATCTGGTTCGTGGCGGTGGTTCTCTTCGACATCGCGGCCCTCGGCGCCGCGTCGCTGCTCCGCTCCGGCCATGCCTCGCGCCTGCTGATCATCTCGGTCCTCGCCAACCCGGTCGACGCCATCCGCACCGCCGCCCTTCTGGCCACGAACGGCACGACGGCGTTCGGTTCGGCCTCCCTGGCGTTTCTGCGCTTCACCAAGGGGACCACCGGCGCTGCGATTGCGCTTTCGGTATCCATCATCTTCTGGATGTTTTTGCCCGTCGTGCTCGCTACGCGACGACTCGCCGCTCGCGATCTCTGAGAACCGGCGCCGCCGCTCATGCGATGATCGTTTCGAGATGACGACCTGTTGCCCCCACACCGAGGACGAGCACCATCGCGTGACGGTTTGCACCGAACAGATTCACTATCCGTCCGAGGACTACCCCTGCCTTTGCGAAGGCGTCGGCGGCGACGGCGCGGTCTGCGCGACCTGCGGGCACAAGCGGGAGAGTCACCTCACGAAGCGGACGTGCCGTCTCGCGCCTCACTCCTGCGATTGTGAGTCCACCACGGAACCGTGATGATCGACGTCGCACCTCGGCATAGGTCGGGCATTCCGGCATAGACTGAGCCGGGTTACCGATGAGCGACCTCGAGCCTCCCGCAACGCTCGCGCATGATGTGTTGAACGCGTTGACGGCGAACATCGCCGTGCTCGACGCGCGCGGCGACATCGTGGCCGTCAACGACGCCTGGATTCGATTTGCCCGCGCCAACGGCGCTCCGGACGAGCAGCATTACGTCGGCACCAACTACCTGGCCGTGTGCGAGAAGACCTTGCGCTCCATCCAGGACCCACTCCTCGAGGAAATGGTCCGCCGGCTGCGCGCGATCGTCGCGGGAGACGACGATGAAATGACCCTGGAGTACCCCTGTCACTCGCCGGCCGAACAGCGATGGTTCACCCTGCGGGCGACGCGCCTGCATGGGGAACAGCGAGCCGGGGCCGTCGTCGCCCATGAGGACATCACCGTCCGCAAGCAGATGGAGCAGACGCTTCGCGAGACCGAGCGCACGTTGCGCTCGGTGCTGGAGGCGCTCCCCGTCGGCGTCTGGATCATGGAGGCCGGCGGAAAGATCGTGCACGGCAATCCCGCCGGCCAGAAGATCTGGGGCGGCGCCCGATATGTCAGCCCGGAGCAGTTCGGCCAGTACAAGGGCTGGTGGCTCGCCACCGGCCGTCCCATTGCCGCGGACGAGTGGGCGGCGGCGCGGGCGATCCGCAAAGGGGAAGTCTCCATCGACGAAGAGATCGAGATCGAGTGCTTCGACGGAACCCGCAAGCTCCTCCTCAACTCCGCCATCCCGCTCCTGGACGAGCGGGGGGCCATCGAGGGCGCCATCATCGTCAATCAGGACATCACCGCCCGGAAGCGCGACGAGGCCGAGCTCCGCCGGGCGAAGGAAGACGGCGAGGCTGCCGGCCGCGAACTGGCCGAGGCCCTCGGGCGCGAGCGGGTTCTGGCTCGCGTCGACGACCTGACCGGGGCAACCAACCGCCGTCACTTTTTCGATCTGGCCGCTCACGAGATCTCCGTCGCCACCCGTTACCACGACGCCTTGGCGCTGATCGTCTTCGACATCGATGACTTCAAGAACATCAACGACAGCTTCGGGCATCAGGCCGGCGACGATCTGCTGAAGCGCGTGTCGAAGATCGTCGGCGAACATGTGCGCCACGCCGACATCTTCGCCCGCTACGGCGGAGACGAGTTCGTGATCCTGCTTCCCCACACCCGCGCGACCGAGGCGGCCCAGGTGGCCGAGCGGATCCGCAGCGACGTTTCCGCGCAGAGCGTGACCATCAGCAGCGGCATCGCCGAGCTGCTGCCCGGGAACGACACCCTCGACGCGCTCATTCATCGCGCCGACGTCGCTCTCTATCAAGCGAAGAAGGGCGGGCGGAACCGGACCGCTGTTTTTTCAGGTGACGCCGCCCAGCCGGCGGGTTGAATGACGAATGTCATGCCGCGAACGTTTTCTCGCGCGATAGGCTATGCCCGTGACCTTTGGACGGGTGGGAAAAGAACGGCTGGTGGCGGTGGCGTGGGGCGCGGGCTTCACCGCGATCCTGGCGCTGCTGATCGTCACCGGATCGCGCAACCTGCAGCACTTTGACGCCGCGCTGGTCGGCTACACCTTCGCGGTGCTCTTCGCCACCTTCGCCATCACCTACCGCTACGCCATGTGGCTGCAACGCCCGCCGACGCTACGGTACTGGAAGCGCGGCTGGCAGCTCTTCTTCTCCTCCCGCTACCTCGGCCGCAACATCTCCAACTGGTTCCGCCGCGTCGGCGCCGACTTCGCCCTCAATCGCTTCATCTTCCGCCGCGACCACGCCCGCGGGCTGGCGCACTGGCTGATCATGTGGGGCTGCGTCCTGGCCTTCGCCATCACTTTCCCGCTGGTCTTCGGCTGGATCCACTTCGAGACCGTGCCGGGCGACGTCGAGACCTACCGCACCTTCGTCTTCGGCTTCCCGACGTCGTCGTTCGAGATCCACTCCGTCGTGGCCTTCCTCATCTTTCACGGCCTGGTGTGGTCGTCGTTCATGGTGATCGCCGGCGTGATGCTGGCCATGCGGCGCCGGATGCGCGACCACGGCGCGGCGTCCCTCCAACGGTTCGCCGAGGACTTCCTGCCGCTGATCCTCCTCTTCGCCATCAGCATGACCGGCCTACTGCTCACCGCCAGCTACACCTGGATGCAGGGTTACGGCTACGACTTCCTCGCCCTGCTGCACGCCATCACGGTCATCTTCACCCTCCTCTACATGCCGTTCGGAAAGTTCTTCCACATCTTCCAGCGGCCCGCGCAGCTCGGCGTGAGCTTCTACAAAGACGTGGCCGCGGCCGAGGGGATGGCGAAGTGCCGCCGCTGCGCGCGGGAGTACGCGCCGCAGCTGCAGATCGAAGACTTGATCGAGGTCGAGCGCGAGCTCGGCTACCGCTACGAAACTGATACTCCGGGCGTCGAGCACTACCAGCGCATCTGTCCCGCGTGTCGGCGGTCGATGCTCGCGGTCGCGCAAGGGCGGTTGTGGGGAACGAAATAATGGCAACCCTTCCCAAAGAACAGGATGTCCTCGCCGGCGTGTGGGGACCGCACCTCAATCGAATGGAGGGCCCGCGCGTCGACACCGGCGCGGAGCCCGACCGGATCGTCCCGACGCACTGCTGCTTCTGCGGCCAGCAGTGCGGGATCAACCTGAAGGTCAAAGACAACCTGGTGATCGGCTTCGAGCCGCGGTACGACTTCCCGTTCAACAAGGGGATGCTCTGCCCGAAAGGAGTGAAGCGTTACCTCCAGGGGGGACATCCTGACCGCCTCACCACCGCCCTGCAGCGCGATCCGAACGCCGAGGGCGGCTTTTCGCCGCTGGCGTATGACGCGGCGATCGGGCGGGTGGCGTCGGAGATCGAGCGCATCCAGTCGGCGTACGGCCCGAACGCCTTCGGCGTCCTCTCCGGCGCCAGCCTGACCACCGAGAAGGCGTACCTCATGGGTAAGTTCGCCCGGGTATGCCTCAAGACCAAGTACATCGACTACAACGGCCGGCTGTGCATGGTGAGCGCGGGGGCGGCGAACAAGAAGGCCTTCGGCATCGACCGCGCCGCGAATCCGTGGGACGACATCCTGAACGCCGAGGTCGTGCTCATCGCCGGATCGAACACCGCCGAGTGCTCGCCCATCACCACCAACTACGTCTGGCAGGCGCGCGAGAACGGCGGAAAGCTGATCGTCGTCGATCCGCGCATCACGCCGATCGCGCGCACGGCCGACATCTTCCTTCCGGTGAAGCCGGGACGCGACGTCGCGCTCTTCAACGGCATCCTCAACCTGATGATCGAGAACGATTGGATCGATCATCAGTTCATCGAGAGCCACACCACGGGCTTCGAGGCGGTGGCCGAGCACGTGAAGCAATGGACGCCGCGCCGCACCGCGGAGGTGACCGGCGTCGCCGAAGCGTCGATCCGCGCCGCGGCGGAGCTGTGGGGGACGGCGAAGACCAGCTTCCTCATGCACGCCCGCGGCATCGAGCACCACTCGCACGGCGTGGAGAACTGCCTCTCGACCATCAACATCGTGCTGGCCTCGGGGCGCATCGGACGGCCGAACTGCGCGTACGGGACGGTGGTCGGCCAGGGCAACGGGCAGGGCGGCCGCGAGCACGGGCAGAAGGCGGACCAGCTCCCCGGCTGGCGCGACATCGCCAATGCCGCGCACCGCGAGTACATCGCGGGCGTGTGGGGCGTGAAGCCGGAGGAGCTGCCCGAAGCCGGCGTCGACTGCTACGAGATGATGCGCAAGATCGACGCGGGCGAGATCAAGGGACTGCTGTCGATCTGCTTCAACCCGAAAGTCTCGCTCCCGGACAACGCGTTCGTCACCCGCGCCCTGGAGAAGCTGGAGTTCTTCACCGTCATCGACTTCTTCCTCAGCGAGACGGCGCAGCACGCGGACGTCGTCCTTCCCGGCTCACTGCACGAGGAAGACGAGGGCGTGGTGGCCCAGGTCGAAGGGCGCGTCATCAAGATCAACAAGGCCGTCGACCCGCCCGGCGACGCCACGCAGGACTGGCGCATCATCCAGGACATCGCCGGCGCGCTCGGCCGCCCTCACGGCTTCACCTTCGAGAGTCCGCGGGCCATCTTCGACGAGCTCCGCGTGGCCTCGAAGGGCGGCGTCGCCGACTACTACGGCATCACGTACGAGAAGATCGAAGCGAACAACGGCATCTGCTGGCCCTGCCCGTCCGAGGATCATCCCGGCACGCCGCGCCTCTTCGAGCCGGGATCATGGAATCCGATCGCCAAGGGCGCGGGGCCGTTCTACTTCCCCGACGGCAAGGCGCGCTTCAACGTCGCTGCCTATCGCCCGCCGGC
>Ga0207674_10009685_pt1 | contig 10983 bp, 10 predicted proteins | sample KBSCornC72_FD_184303 | JGI IMG/M metagenome (GOLD analysis project Ga0207674, IMG submission 184303) | Corn rhizosphere microbial communities from Kellogg Biological Station, Michigan, USA - KBS Corn C7-2 (SPAdes) (version 2) | ecosystem: Host-associated > Plants > Roots > Rhizosphere > Soil ...
AGGATCGTCCGCAGGTACATCTCGGTCGTGTCGACGAGATCGGTCATCGTTGCTCCCAGGGTGGCCACCGGACCCGGTCAGCCTACCGGTGGCGCTTTCGTGTCGCTGCGAGTCAGACGGGGCGAGGGCCTGCTCCGGCTCTCGGTACGATTGCCCGGTGACGCTCCAGATCCCCGCTGACCTTCTTCCCGTCGACGGCCGATTCGGATGCGGCCCCTCCAAGGTGCGGCCCGAGCAGCTCGCCCACCTGAACGCACACTCCGCGCTGCTCGGCACCTCGCACCGGCAGGCTCCGGTGAAGGATCTGGTCGGGCGCGTGCGGTCGGGGCTCGCCGAGCTGTTCCGGCTGCCCGACGGCTACGAGGTGCTGCTGGGCAACGGCGGATCGACCGCCTTCTGGGATGCCGCTGCCGCCTCCCTCATCGAGAAGCGCGCCGAGATGCTCACCTTCGGTGAGTTCGGCGCGAAGTTCGGCCAGGCCGCTGCCGCGCCCTTCCTGGAGGCGCCGCACATCGTCTCGGCTCCCGGCGGATCGCGCAGCGAGGTCGAGGTGCTGCCCGGCATCGACGTCTACGCCTGGCCGCACAACGAGACCTCGACCGGAGTCATGGCCCCGGTGAAGCGGGTGCAGGGCGGTGACGCCGGCGCGCTCACCGTGATCGACGCAACCAGCGCCGCGGGAGGCGTCGACTTCGACGTGGCCGAGACCGACCTCTACTACTTCGCTCCGCAGAAGAACTTCGCCAGCGATGGCGGGCTGTGGTTCGCGCTCGCGTCGCCGGCCGCGATCGAGCGGATCGAGCGCGTGGCGGCATCCGGTCGCTGGATCCCCGAGTTCCTCAGCCTGAAGAACGCGGTCGACAACTCGCGCCTCGAGCAGACGCTCAACACCCCCGCGATCTCGACGCTGCTCCTCATGGAGAACCAGATCGACTGGATCAACGGCAACGGCGGCCTCGCCTGGGCCGACGCGCGCACCCGCGAGAGCAGCGGCATCCTGTACGACTGGGCGTCGGCCAGCAGCCTTACGACCCCGTTCGTCGAGAACCCGGAGCACCGCTCGCAGGTCGTCGTGACGATCGACTTCGATGAGAGCGTGGATGCCGCCGCGGTCGCCAAGACCCTGCGCGCCAACGGCATCGTCGACACCGAGCCGTACCGCAAGCTCGGCCGCAACCAGTTGCGCGTGGCGACGTTCGTCGCGATCGAGCCGAACGACGTTCGCACCCTGACCCGCGCGATCGACTTCGTGCTGGCGGAGTCAGCTCGCGGCTGACTCCTCATAGCGGTCGAAGCTGAAACTCTTGCGGCCGACCGTGATCTGGACCCCGGTCGCGGTGCGTGAGTACGTACGCGTGGCGAGTTTGGCGATCAGCACCGGCAACGTCCCCCCGCCGATGCGGCGGCTGCGTCCCAGCGCGAGCACCAACTCCCCGTCGTTCGTCCGCGAGCTGATCCAATAGCCGAGCCGCTGTTCATGGACTCGGACCGCCTCGTCGGATGAGATCCTGGCGAGCTCGCAGAAGTTCATCTCGGCTCCGTATGCGCGTTCGCGCCCGGTCGTGATCTCCCACTCCTCGGGGCGGTACATGCGCAACCGCGCCTCGCGCAGCACGGCGATCAGCCCGGACGGCGGTGGCGGCGGTGCCTCGGAGGCATCGTCGCGCAGTTCCCACGGGACGTCGCCGATCAACTCGATCGTCTCCCGGGGCGCGGAGCTGAACGGGACAATGTCGAAATACGGACCCAGCTCGTCGCTGTCGGTCGGCGGCCGCTCGACCCGATCCGGGCCCGCGTCGTCGTCCGACCATGACATCACGCACATATGCAATCAGAAAAAAACGGCGCCGCGCGCGCGGGGTGACTCGTTCGATCGAGCTCGTGCCGGCGAACGGCAAGCAGCTAGTCGAGGCCGGTCACTGGATCGGCCAGAATGACCGGCCTGGGGACCATCGGATCGGGCGATCGGCGAAGCCGAACGGCCGAGTTGATGTAGAGCACGGCGAGCACCAGGTTCTCGAGGTCGGTGAACAGGCTCGAGACGGCGTGGACGAGGGTGACCGCGTGCCGTGAGGTCGCGAAATCCACGACATCGACTGTCACCAGCACGAGGAGAACGATCGCCAAGATCACGGCCGAACGAACGGTTCCCGTCATGCGCCACGGAGCTCGAGGCGGGTCGATGGGCTCGTCACGACCGCGGAACGAGCGGACCGCGACGAATACGAAGAGGATGAACAATAGGTGCCCGCTGCCCACCCAGAGCACGTCGGGCGTGGCCGGAGGCAGCAAGACGCGCAGCAGAACGCCCTCGACGAAGTAGGCCACGAAATACAGCAACTTGAACCGCGTGCGCACGATCCGCAACGGCACGTCCCAGGTCTGCATCCCGCCTCCTGCGCATATGCAATCAGAAACGGCACCGCGCGCGCTCTAGGCTGAGCCCATGCGGTTGTGGCTGAAGGACTCGGAGCGCCGCGCCGATCCTGCGCCCGTTCGGACCGATGACCGCAAGGTCGTGCTGGTCGGACTGGTGCTCTGGCTGGTCGCGCTCGGCGGGCTACTGCTGTTTCTTCGCCCGCTGCTTGCGGACGGGCGCGGCTGGTGGCTCTGGACCGTCCTGCTCGGGCTCGGCATCGGGCTCATCCTGCTCGTCTACACCCACCGCCGCCGGCACCAGCGGTAGCTCGGCCAGGGCGTCATCCGACTCGAAGTCGATGCCGTCATCCGGGTCGTCGCCCAGGTCGTCGTCGCCGTGCTCGTCGTGATCGTCGCCGAGATCATCGTCACCGAGATCGTCGTCCGAGTCGTCGTCATCGGCGTCGTCATCGGAGCCATCGTCGCCCGCCGCCAGCTCGCCTGCGGCGATCGCCGCCTGCGCGGCCTTGTAGTCCTCGAGTCGGTCGGCCCACGGCACCCAGTCCGGCGCGAGCAGCGCACCCTCGCCGGGCAGCAGCTCGGCCTCGAGCACGGTCGGCTGCTCGAGGTGGCCATCGCCGTCTGGCACCTGGGCCACGCTGACCGTCCAGAACCAGTCCGGATAGCCGAGCATGGTCGACGCGAACCGGATGGTGCTGACGCCGTCGCCCTCGGCCGTCTCCGAGACGAGCGCGCCGACGGTGGACTCGGGCGTGATCTCGAGCAGCGCCGCGCGCGCGACGTCGACCGCCGTGCTGCCGTCAGCGTCAGGCATCGAGATCGTCGGCGACCTTGCGCAGCACGGCGGCGATCTTGCTGCCGTGCGCCTTGTCGGGGTAGCGGCCGCGGCGCAGCCCGGCACCGATCCCGTCGAGCAGCTTGACCAGGTCTTCGACGACGATCGCCATGTCATCGGCCGAACGCCGCGTCAGCTTGCTGAGGCTGGGCGCCGGGTCGAGCACGCGCACCGAGAGCGCCTGGGCGCCCTTCTTGCCGTCGGCGATGCCGAACTCGAGGCGGCTGCCCGCGCGCACGACCGTGCCCGCCGGCAGCGCCGACGCATGCAGGAAGACCTCCTGGCCGTCATCGGCAGCGATGAAGCCGAAGCCTTTGTCTTCGTCGTAGAACTTGACCTTGCCGGTGGGCATGGGGACCTCTCCTCTGGGTGCGGGAACTCGGGCCGGGGCGCTGGCCCTATCCTGGTGCTGTGGCAGAGAACACCCGTGTACCCCTCAATCGTATCGAACGCGTCCTGGCGTTCGTGATCGGTTCGCTCGTGGGGATCTCGGTCGTCGCGATCGTGGCGACCTTCATCGGCCGCGCCGCCCACGTCGACTTCAGCGGCGGGGTGTGGCCCGCGGTCTTCGTGCTGCCCCTGATCGCGCTGCCGCTGGTCATCGTCCTGCTCATCGTCTTCCTCGTCCTCAGCGTGACGCGCCGCGCCCGTCTCGCGCGCGATGCCGGCTAGCAGCGGATCCGCACTCGCGCTCGCCGGCCGGCTGCGGGCGCTCGACGACGACGCGCTCGCGCGCCTGGTGACCGAACGCGGAGTCCGGCAGCAGGGCATCCGCGACTTCTTCGACCTGGCCGAGGCGCTGCTCGATCGCGCCTCGGTGCAGGGAGCCCTGCAGCGGCTCGACCGCCCCACGCTCGCGCTGATCGCGGTCGCCGGCGAACTGGCTGCGACCACGGGGGCGCCGACTGCGGCGCAACTCGCCTCGGCCCTCGACGCGACGCCCGGCGAGGTCGAGGAGCGCACGGCCGTCGCGCTGGCCGCGGGGCTGCTCGGCGAGGAGTCCGGGCACTTCGCCCCCTGGGATGCCGTCGTCGACCAGCTGAACGCCTGGCCCGCGTTCGGGCTGCCCTCGCGCGCCGAGCTGGTGAGCAGCACGCCGCCCGCGGCCCTCGAGCCGGTCAGCGAGTCGGATGCGCGCTTCGTCGACCGCGGCGCCGGCGATCGCGCGTTCGGCACCCTCACCGCGGTCACCGAGCTCGTGCTCGACCTGCACGACGAGCCCGCCCGCCAGCTGGCGCGCGGCGGAGTCGCCCTGCCCGACGCCCGGCGCCTCGCCGCGGCGACCGGCTTCGAGAGCGACGAGATCGACCTGCTGCTCGACATCGCGGGGCGGGCCGGCCTCGCCCAGCTGGAGGCCGGAAGCTGGACCGCGAGCGAGGCATCCGTCGCGTGGCTCGACGGCTCGCGGCTTCAGCGCTGGGCCGGACTCGCCGATGCCTGGCTCGAGCGCCTGCCCGACGAACTGCGGGCCGTGCTGCGCCAGCGCGCGCACGCCGTGTGGGGCGACGGTCTCACCGAGTTCGTGCAGTGGCTGTTCCCGGCGGGGGGCGAGTGGATCCGCGAGCGGCTCGCCTCGGTCGCCCGCGAGGCGGAACTGCTCGGGCTGACCGGCGGATCGACGCCCTCGACGCCCGGGGCGGCACTGCTCGTGCAGGGGGTGGATGCGGCATCCACCGCGATGGCCGCGCTGTTCCCCGCCGAGGTCGAGCAGGTCTATGTGCAGCACGACCTGACGATCATCGCGCCCGGACCGCTGGTCGCGAGCGTCGACACCCGGCTGCGCGGCTTCGCCGAGGTGGAAGCGCGGGGCGTGGCGTCGAGCTACCGGGTCACCGCCGCGAGTCTGACCAGGGCGCTGATCGGGGGCGAGACGGCGGACGGCATCCGGTCGTTCCTCGAGACGGTGTCGCTGACCGGCGTTCCGCAACCGCTCGACTATCTGCTCAACGACACCGCCGGGCGGTTCGGGTCGCTCCGCGTGGGGTCTCTCGACCCGGGTGCCGCGGAGTCTGGCGCACGCGAGTTCGGGATGTCGAGCTACGTGCGCTCGAGCGAGTCGGCCATTCTGCGTCAGGCCGCCGTCGACCAGAACCTCGCGCCGCTCGGACTCATCCCGGACGGCGACCACCGCCTGCTCGCCCGCTACGACATGGCCGTCGTCTACTGGACGCTCGCCGACGCCCGTTACCCGGTAGTCGCCGAAGACGCGGCGGGCACGATCATCGAACTGCGCCGCGAGCGACGGGCCGGAGCGGGCGGTGCACTGGCCGACGACACCGGGGTGGTCCTGGTCGGACGCCTCCGCGCGAGCGCGCCGACCAGCACGCAGGAGACCGGACAGGCCTGGCTTGTCCGGCAACTCGAATCGGCGGTGAAGAACAAGGCCGCGGTGATCGTCGAGGTACGGCTGCCCGATGGATCGCAGACCGAGTACCACCTCGAGCCCGCCGCCCTCGCCAACGGCCGACTGCGCGCGCGCGATCGCCGGGCCGACATCGAGCGCACCCTGCCGCTGTCGAGCATCACGGCGGTGCGCGCGGGCGCGTAGAGCACCCGCGCGCGAACCGACCAGCCGTTCGGCCCGGGGTGAGCCGATCCCGTTCGGGCGGGCGCTGTAGGCTCGAAGGTCGTGAACGGACCCCTGATCGTCCAGAGCGACCGCACGGTGCTGCTCGAAGTCGCCCACCCGCAAGCGGAAGAGGCGCGGCACGAACTGGCGGTGTTCGCCGAACTGGAGCGGGCCCCCGAGTTCGTGCACACCTACCGCATCACGCGGCTGGGGCTGTGGAACGCGCGCGCCGCGGGTCACACCGCCGAGGCGATGCTGAAGACGCTCGACGACTACGCCAAGTTCCCGGTGCCGCAGTCGGTGTCCATCGACATCACCGAGACGGTGGGCCGCTACGGCCGGCTGATCATCGGGCGCGACGCCCCGGGGGCCGAGGGAAGCACGGGCGAGCTCATCATCACCGCCACGGATCCCGCCGTGCTCGCCGAGATCACCCGCAGCCCCAAGGTGGGCCAGTTCCTGGGCGTGCGGCGCAGCTCCACGGAGTGGACGCTGCTGCCCTGGGCGCGCGGCCAGGTCAAGCAGGAGCTGCTCAAGCTCGGCTGGCCCGCCGAGGACCAGGCCGGCTACACGCCGGGCACCCCGCACGAGATCGACCTGAACTCCGACGGCTGGGGCCTGCGCCCGTATCAGGAGCAGGCGATCGACAACTTCTTCGCCGGCGGATCCGGGGTGGTCGTGCTGCCCTGCGGCGCGGGCAAGACGCTGGTCGGCGCCGGGGCGATGGCCCGCGCGGACACGACCACGCTCATCCTGGTCACCAACACCGTGAGCGCGCGGCAGTGGCGCACCGAGTTGCTGAAGCGCACGAGCCTGACGGAGGACGAGATCGGCGAGTACTCGGGACAGGTGAAAGAGATCAAGCCGGTCACCATCGCGACGTACCAGATCCTGACCGCGAAGCGGAAGGGCGAGTACGCCCACCTGGCGCTGCTCGACGCGCTCGACTGGGGCCTCATCGTCTACGACGAGGTGCACCTGCTGCCCGCGCCGGTGTTCAAGCTCACGGCCGAGCTGCAGGCCCGCCGCCGGCTCGGGCTGACCGCGACGCTGGTGCGCGAAGACGGCCGCGAGTCCGACGTGTTCTCGCTGATCGGGCCGAAGCGCTTCGACGCCCCGTGGAAGGAGATCGAGGCGCAGGGCTTCATCTCGCCGGCATCCTGCTACGAGGTGCGGATCGACCTGCCGCAGCAGGAGCGGCTCGAGTACGCGGCATCCGCCGACGACGAGCGCTACCGGCTGGCCGCTACCGCGCCCGCCAAGCTCGGCGTCGTGCGCGAGCTGGTCGCGAAGCACGAGGGTGAGCGCATCCTGGTGATCGGTCAGTATCTCGACCAGATCGACGAACTCGCCGACGCGCTGCACGCGCCCAAACTGACCGGGGCGACCCCGATCGACGAGCGCGAGCGGCTGTATCAGGAGTTCCGGGATGGCACGACCAAGGTGCTCGTGGTCAGCAAGGTCGCGAACTTCTCGGTCGACCTGCCCGAGGCGACCGTCGCGATCCAGGTCTCCGGATCGTTCGGCTCGCGCCAGGAGGAGGCCCAGCGCCTCGGCCGCCTGCTGCGCCCGAAGGAGAGCGGACTGCCCGCCAACTTCTACACGCTCGTCGCGCGTGACACGGTGGACCAGGACTTCGCGCAGAACCGCCAGCGATTCCTGGCCGAGCAGGGCTACAGCTACACGATCCTCGACGCGGATTCGCTCGACCGGGCCGCCTGAGACCGGGCACTCTGATCATGGCCTCGGCCGTCACGCCGTTCACCATCCGGATCCCGGATGCCGAACTCGACGAGCTGCGCCGGCGCATCCACGCGACGCGCTGGCCAGAGCCGATGGCCGAGGACTGGTCGCTCGGCACGGCACCGCGTGAGCTGCGCCGGCTGCTCGATCACTGGGGCGGCGACTACGACTGGCGGGCGGCCGAGGCGCGACTGAACGCGATCGATCAGGTGCAGGTGTCGGTGCCGAACAGCGACCCCGCGGATGCCACGACCACCCGCGTGCACGCGCTTCGGGCGGGCACGCCGGGGGCGACGCCGCTGTTGCTGGTCCACGGCTGGCCAGACGGCTTCATCCGCTTCGAGTCGGCTCTGCCGTTGATCGCCGAGCGCTTCGAAATCGTCGTGCCGAGCATCCCGGGCTACGGGTTCAGCGAGATCCCGGCCCGGGCGTTCGGACCCACGGCGGTCGCCGATGCGTTCGCCGGTCTCATGGCCGCGCTCGGCCACGAGCGCTTCGTCGTGCACGGAGCCGACATCGGCTCGTCGATCGCGCAACAACTGGCCGTGCGGCATCCGGAGCGGGTGAGCGCCCTCCACCTGGGCGAGGTGCCGCTGCGCATGGTCAGGACCCTCGACCCGGCGGCTCTCGATGACGCCGAGCGTGAGCTGCTCGCCCGGCTTCAGGCGTGGGATGTCGCCGAGGGCGCGTACTCGCACCTCCAGCGCACCAAGCCCCAGACCCTCGCGGCCTCGTTGAACGACTCGCCCGCCGGGCTGGCAAGTTGGATCCTTGAGAAGTTCCGCGCCTGGGGTGACGTCGGCGACGGCCCCGGCGACGTGTTGTCGCGGTTCGGTCTCGACGACCTCTGCACCAATCTGACGATCTACTGGGTGACGCAGACGGCGGGGTCGGCCGGCCGCTACTACGCCAACACCCGCCTCGACACCTTCGACAACTCGCGGGTCGCCGCGCCGACCGGGGCCGCTCTCTTCCCGAAGGACATCCTGGTCGCGCCCCGCACGACGGCCGAGCGGTGGTTCAACGTGCAGCGCTGGACCGAGATGCCCTCCGGCGGCCACTTCGGCCCGTGGGAGGAGCCGGATGCGTGGGCGGCCGAGATCATCGCGTTCGCCGATCAGGTCGGGGTGTGAGCGGCACCTGATCGCGGGCGAAGGCGACCGCCGCATCCAGGTCATCGAACAGATGATGCCGGTGGCGCAGCGACTCGAGCACGCCCACCCGCGTCACCAAGTTCAGATGCTGCGGCTGCACGCCCTTCACGAGCACCGTGACGCCGCGGCGCTCCAGCGTCTGCACGAGTTCGGCGATCACGCGGGCGCCCGTGGCGTCGAGGGCCTGGAGCTGCGACATCCGGATGATGACCACATCCACATCCCGCACCTCGCTCATGGCCGAGAGCATCCGCTCGGCCGCGCCGAAGAAGAGCGAGCCGTCGAGCCGGAACAGGGCGATGTGCTCGTCGCCCGCGCGCGGCGGTCCGGGCAGCGGTTCACGGGTGACTCCACCCGCGCGCGAGAGGGACCGCAGGGCGAAGAACCCGGCCACCGCGACCCCGATGCCGACCGCGACGATCAGGTCGAACGACACGGTGATCAGCGCGGTGAGGAAGAAGACCGCCGTGTCGGAGCGGGTCGATCCGACCACACTGCGCATCGTGGCCAGCGACACCATCCGCGAGGCGGTCACCATCAGCACGCCGGCCAGGGCGGCCAGCGGGATGAGCGACACGATGTTCGCCGCGAGGTAGACGACCACCAGCAGGACGACCGCGTGCACGATGGCGGAAAGACGTGTGCGCCCGCCCGAGCGGACGTTCACGGCGGTGCGGGCGATCGCTCCGGTCGCCGGCATGCCGCCGAAGAACCCGGAGGCGATGGAGGCGAGACCCTGGCCGACTAGCTCCCGATCGGGGTCGTAGGGGCCGGTGTCGGCCAGGGTCGAGCCGACGCGGGCCGAGAGCAGCGATTCGATCGCGGCGAGGGCGGCGACCGCGAAGATCGACCCGGCGATCCCGGGCAACGCCGACCAGGCGACCGTTGGCAGGTGCGGAGCCGGCAGCGAGTGAGGCAGCGTCCCGATCGCCGGCAGCGACAGCCCCGCCACCGTCACCGCGACGGTGACGACGACGATCGCGATGATCGATCCCGGCACCACCTTCTGCACCCGCGGCGAGAGCAGCATGATCGTCGCCACCACCGCCACGGTCAGAAGCGACCAGCCCGCGACCGGCCACGACGCCGTCGAGAACGACTGCACGGCCGCAACGACGGAGTTGCTGCTCGGCCCCGGCTTGGTCCCGATGGCCGCGGGCACCTGCTGCACGAAGATGATGATGGCGATGCCGAGCGTGAACCCCTCGATCACCGGCCACGGGATGTACGAGACCACGCGCCCGAGCTTGAGCAGCCCGGCGATCAGCACGACCACGCCGGCCAGCACGCTGACCACCACGACCACCCCCGGTCCGTGCGCGGCCACCACCGGCTCGAGCACGACGACCATCGCACCGGTCGGCCCCGAGACCTGGATGTTCGATCCGCCGAACACGGCCGCCACGACCCCCGCGACGATCGCCGTGATCAGACCGCTCTCGGCTCCGGCGCCCGAGCTGACGCCGAAGGCCAGCGCGAGCGGCAAGGCGACGATGCCGACCGTCAGACCGGCGAGCAGGTCGCTGCGCCAGGTCCGCCGAAGCAGGGCGTAGTCCGCCCGCCCGGGGAGCAGCGGGCGCCAGTAGTCGCGCACGCCACGGAGCATTGCTCCATCCTTCCGCCCGGGCGCCGCCCACCACCGGGACCAAAGTCCCGTCTTCAGCCTCCCAGGAATCGTCCAGCGAACGCGCAGACACTAGTGCCATGACCGACGGCCCCAAGATCCTGATCGTGGATGACGAACCCAACATCCGCGACCTGCTCACCACCAGCCTGCGCTTCGCCGGCTTCGCTGTACGCGCGGTCGGCAACGGCGCGCAGGCGATCTCGGCCGTGCTCGAAGAGGAACCCGACCTGATCATCCTCGACGTCATGCTGCCCGACATGAACGGGTTCGGCGTCACCAAGCGGCTGCGGGCATCCGGCTACACGGCGCCGATCCTCTTCCTGACCGCCAAGGACGACACCGAGGACAAGATCACCGGTCTCACCGTCGGCGGCGACGACTACGTCACCAAGCCGTTCAGCCTCGACGAGATCGTCGCGCGCATCAAGGCGATCCTGCGCCGCACCATGCACGACGAGGAGGACGCGGTCATTCGCGCGGGCGAGCTCACCATGGACCAGGACACCCACGAGGTCACGGTCGGCCCCGAATCCGTCGAACTCAGCCCGACCGAGTTCAAACTGCTGCGCTACCTGATGCTCAACCCGAACCGCGTGCTCAGCAAGGCGCAGATCCTCGACCACGTCTGGGAATACGACTTCAACGGCGACGCGGGTATCGTCGAGAGCTACATCTC
>Ga0207674_10009686_pt1 | contig 10983 bp, 9 predicted proteins | sample KBSCornC72_FD_184303 | JGI IMG/M metagenome (GOLD analysis project Ga0207674, IMG submission 184303) | Corn rhizosphere microbial communities from Kellogg Biological Station, Michigan, USA - KBS Corn C7-2 (SPAdes) (version 2) | ecosystem: Host-associated > Plants > Roots > Rhizosphere > Soil ...
CGAAGACTACCGTGCGATCGCTTACGAATTTGGATCGCTCCAAGTCGGTCGAATAATGAAGAATGGCAGTCTGTTGTTTAATTAGTTAATTAATAATTAATAATTGACCAATTAAACAGCAGAAAATAAGTATGGCGGATATTTTCATAGATGGGGAAACCCTCACTTTTGAACAGGTAATTGCTGTGGCGTATGGCGAGCCCGGTGAGCCGCGTGTTGTGTTGTCAGAAAACGCGAAGGCAAAGGTAAACCGTTGTTCACGTGCTGTTGAAGTATTGCTGGAACGCGGTGAGATCGCGTACGGCATTACCACGGGGTTTGGGGCGTTCAAGGACAAGATCATCAGTCGCGATGAGGCTGCGCTGCTGCAGCGAAACATCGTGGTTAGCCATGCGGTGGGTGTCGGTAAACCGTTTGACACGCCGACGGTGCGAGCGATCATGCTGATCCGCGCGAACACGCTTGCACGAGGGTTTTCGGGCATTCGGCTCGAAACTCTCGAATTGATCCTCGAATTTCTCAATCGCGGCGTGCATCCGATTATTCCGGAAAAGGGAAGTCTCGGTGCAAGTGGCGATCTTGCACCGCTGGCGCATTTTGCGTGCGTGCTGATCGGAGAAGGAAAGGCGGAGTTTCGCGGCGAGGTCATGCGCGGGCACGCGGTGCTGCCGGCCGCCGGACTCACGCCGGTGACGCTGGCGGCGAAAGAAGGGCTTGCGCTGACGAACGGTACCACGGTGATGACAGCCGTTGGCTTGCTGGAAACGTGGAAGGCAAAACGGCTGGCTGATCTTTCGGACATTTCTGGCTGCTTGAGCCTTGAGGCATTACATGGAACGGTTTCTGCGTTTGATGAAAGAATTCATGCCTTGAGACCGCATCCGCGGCAGATCGAGTGCGCAAAGAATTTGCGCGAGATCCTGACAGAAAGCGAGTTTGTTCGCGGGTTCGATCCGTCAAACGTTCAGGATGCTTATACCTTGCGGTGCATGCCGCAGGTCCACGGCGCGTGCCGCGACGCGGTTGCGTATGCGGAATGGCTTTTGAAACTTGAGTTGAACGCGGTGACAGACAATCCTTTGATATTTATCAGCGACGCCGAGACTGGGGGATATGGTGACACGGTGAATAGCAAATTCAGCCAAGAGGCAGTAGATACTAATCTTCAACCACCCGCTACCGCAAGTGGTACCGACATGAAGATCGAGGTTATCAGCGGCGGCAATTTCCATGGCGAACCGCTCGCATTGGCGTTCGATTACCTGACGATCGCTCTCTCAGAGCTTGGCAATATCTCGGAACGACGAACCATGCGATTGACTGACGAAGCGTCGAACGCGCACGTCCTTCCTGCCTTTCTGACCGAAAACGGTGGTTTAAATTCGGGCTTTATGATCGTTCAATACACTGCCGCTTCGCTGTGCACCGAGAACAAAGTGCTTTCTCATCCGGCGAGCGTTGACACGATCCCGAGTTCGGCGAATGTTGAGGATCACGTTTCGATGGGGGCGACTGCGGCGTTAAAACTTCGACAGGTGGCAGAGAATCTGGAGCTGATCTTGTCGATAGAACTGTTGTGCGCCGCACAGGGAATAGATTTTCGCAAGGCAAAAATCGGCGGCGAAAAGCGTCTCGGAAGGGGAACCCGTGCAGTTTACGAGGCGATTCGCTCAAAAGTCCCGTTTGTCGAAAAAGACGAATATCTCAAGGATTACCTTGACGACGTTCGCGACATAATTTCGGGAACGGATTTTGCGTTATAGGCGGTCGGGTCTTTCGCGGGTACCACTTGCGTATGAAACTCCGACGGCAAACCTCGTTTCTTTTTATCGTTGCTCTTTTGGCAATTGTATTTCTATCCGTAAATTCTGGCGCACAGCAGCTCGCAGGCGCAGATGTGAACGCATTTCTCGAAGCCCGTCTCGCCTCGCTCAAAACTGCCGCGACGCCCGAATCAACCGCCGCGTCAAAATTCGAGCAGATCTGTCCGGTTTCCACAAATGAGATGGCAAAACGCGTTTTTAACGAATACGGCGCGGTGTTCGTTGTAAAGGAGCCGTCGAAATTTCCCGACCGCTGCGTCTTTGTCGATACCGCCGATGTTGACAGGTTTCAGCGGTCGGTGAAAACAAAGAGCGCGTTGATCGGCGGAGTTTCTATTGAGCTGCAGGAAGCGGCGATGGATTCGCTTATTGAGATCGCGAAGGACGCCGAAGCGTTAAATCTCAAGATTACTCCGCTGGACGGGGCAATTGCGGGCAAACGCTCCTATAACGATACCGTCCGGATCTGGAACACCAGGTTTCAGCGTGCTCTCGACCATTGGGTGCAGCTTGGAAAAATAAGCGAGGATGACGCAGCCGCGGTCAGGAATGTGAACATCGAGCGCCAGGTCGAACGTGTGATGGCGTGGGAAGCGGCCGGACTTTATTTCAGCACCGATTTCGCTCACTCGATCTTTTCCTCGACCGCGCCGCCGGGAACATCGCAGCACCTTTCGATGCTTGCCATCGATATTGTCGAGCATAACAACCCGATGATCGTGAGCCTTTTAGCGAGTCGCGGCTGGTACAGGACGGTTCTGAACGACGCAACGCACTTCACCTTTATCGGTGTTCCGGAGAGCGAACTACCGAATCGCGGATTGAAACCCGTGATGCGCGGCAGTTACAAATTCTGGATTCCCAACAATGCGCCGGTGGCAGCTGCGACAGCTCCGGCAACGAACGGGCCGGACGAATAGGTTCAATATACCGGCGCCGGATAACCTTTTCCCTTTAGATCCGCAAGCGGGATCGATATTTCCTTTTTGCCCTTTATATTCCTCGTTATCTTGCCTTTCGGATTTTTCTTCGAGCTATTTCCGGCATTTTGGTTCGAGTCTTCCGTATCTACGGGTGAGCCTTGAGCGTCCACTGCCATTTGATCAAGCGCATCGCGAAGCTTTGTCTGATCAGACGGCGGAAGCGAGTCGAACGACACGCCGAACGTGTCGAGCACCTTACGCAAATTTTCTTCGGTGTTGGTCCCGCGTTCGTAAACGTCGCGGTATATCGTGATCTTGCCGTCCTCGGCGACGATGGTTTCATACCTAAGCTCGACAGGCACTTTTTGCGCAAGCGCGATCTTTTTGGTTTCGCCTTTTTGTTTTTCAAAGCCTTTTATGTCGTCGAGCGTGAGCGGCGTGTCCGAAATTGAGGCCAGCTGTACGGCGAAATCCTCGACCTGCGGGCTCGTCAAACCGACGCAGCCGTGCGACGCAAACGTTCCGAGGCGCGCAGGATTTTTGCCGCCGTGAATCAGCGACGGCAGCCCGATCGGGATCTTGATCGGCCCAAGCGGATTCAATTTGCTGCCTGCCTCAACCTTTTTGCCCGGTGCGAACTGGCCTTTGACCCATGGTTCATCGGGCGGGGTCCAACTTGGGTTGATAATGATCTCGGACGCGTGTCGCAGCCCCGCGGGAAGCGGAAATTCGGGATAACCGATACCGACCTTATAGCTTTTGATCAATTGCCCGTCACGAAAAATATCCATTCGGTAAGCGGGTGAATTTACGACGATGCGCGTGTCCGTCGGGACGGAATTCGGCGTTGCGGTGATTTGCTCGACGTCGCCGCCGCTCCACCGTTTGCTGACAAGCTGGCGAAGCTGCTGCGTTTTTTCCGGGCCGATGATCGCCGTGATCTGCTTTTCCGCACTGCTAACCGCAGAACGCGTCGAGCCTGCCGAATCACCCGAATCGTCCGTCAGTTTTAGCACCGCATCGCGTGAAATATTTTTTAATTTGTCAATCTGCTCGTCGGTCAAACCGATCTGCGATTTCAGGTCATTCGCAAACGTTTCGTCAGCGAACATTGCATCCAAAACCGGCAAGGTGATCGGCGTCATCGAAAACGATGATTCCGTTGCCGGCGATGCCGCAGGCGAAGACGCCGGTGACGGTTGGGCGGCTGTATTCGCTGTGTTCGCATTTGTGAGCGGTTGCGGAGGCGGCTCGCAGCCGATAAACAATAAACTGGACAGAAAGATGAGATTGAAAGTAAGACTTTCTTTAAAATTGGTAATAAGTTCAAGCATAAATTATTTGGAACGGCATGTACCGCTTTGATACATTTCTATTTGGGAGGTCTGCAATAACCGTTCCAATTTAGGGAAGAACCGCTTGTCCGGTGAGTATCGGATAAGGGTTGATGTAAGTTCCGTGCCAGAAATTTTTCGGATCGTCGATGGCGGCGATCGCAAAATGCAGGTGATAATTTCCGGGACCGGCGTTGCCCGTGTCACCGACGTAACCGATCGTCGTTCCTTGTGTGACCGGATCGTTTTCTTTTATGTTCTCCGCACGCGATTGCAGATGCGCGTAATAATAGATGTACCGTTTGTCGGCGCTGAGTTGGTAGATCGTAATGCCGCCTGCGGCGCTGTCGTGAAATTTGACGATCTGCCCGTCCGCCGCAGCAAGCACGGGCGTTCCGGCCGGAGCCATAATGTCGATGGCGTCGTGAACGCGGCCGTTGGAACGAGCATCGGAAAATGTGTCGGTCAATTGTTCGCGTTTGATCCCGGCAACAGGTATCATCAATTGCTGCGGCGGTGCGGGCAGGTTTTGAACAGTTTCGGGTTCGGGCGTCAGCGGAGCCAGGACCGAGGGAATCGGAAGCGGCGTCGGCACGGGGCTGGTTTCCGTCGGGTCGTTTACCTCTGCGGTTTTCGGTTCGGTCCAGGTGATGCCGGAACCGAAATGCTCGGCCACGAAAATGATCGCGAGCGCATGCACGAACGCGAAATAAAGAATTATCAGAATTCTGCCTGAAATTTTTAGCAGATCTCGTTTCATTTTATCCTTTTTTTAATTACTGTCTCGCATGACCGATACGACATTCAGCAAAAAGCTTGCCAAAGCATCAGGCGAGAGCCGATTTTTGCAAAATCTGACGAACGAAATTACAAGTTCCGTCGATAAGATCGCCGCGCGGATCATTTCGGAGTACGGCGCGATATTTGTCGCTCGCGGCGGAACGGTTCCACCCGATCGCGTGATATTCACGGACGAATCGGACGTATCGCGCTTTCAATCAAATCTGAAAACTGCGAAGCGAAGCGTCGGCGGCGTTGATATCGAATTGCAGGAACCGGCAATGCTCGCGCTGGACGGCGCGATCCTATCGGCGGCTGCGGCCGAGTTGACGATCACGCCGCGCGGACCCGATGCTGCAAAGCGCAGCTACCGGCAGACCGAAGAGCTTTGGGCAAGCCGCGTCGAACCGGCGCTCGTTCACTGGGTAAGTGAAAATCGGCTGGATCAGGACGAAGCGGACGGCCTGCGAGCACTGGGCGCGTTCGAACAGGTTCCTTTGGTTTTTGATTACGAAGAGCAGGGAATTTTCTTTGCGAAGAGTCTGGACAAGCCGATAATGTACTCGGTCGCGCCGCCGGTAACGTCCCAGCATTTGTCGATGCTCGCGCTCGACGTCACCGAATTTAACGACGAGCGCGTGCGAAGGATCTTAGCGGAACACGGATGGTTTCAGACCGTCATCTCCGACCTGCCGCATTTTACATTTTTGGGTGTAAGTGAGAACGAATTACCAGATTTGGGCCTGAAAAAGGTCGATGATTACGGACGGATTTTCTGGGTTCCGGATATTTGAAGCTGCTATCATTTCTTGAAAAGTGTCGCGCATCCCAAGTTCAAACACGCGCTACCGCAAATCCAAAATCCGCAATCTGGAATCCAAAATGGATATGGTACACCCGGCAAGATTCGAACTTGCGACCCTCTGATTCGAAGTCAGATACTCTATCCAGCTGAGCTACGGGTGCACGCTGTTGATAAGTTTAGATAATGGAATTCTTAATTGCAAATATCTCACCCGTCTCTAGGTGGCCGGTGACGATGCCGGTTTTGCCGGTACCTTTTGCAGATCCTGCCTTATGTATCTGACTACCTCTTTGATCTGGTCTTCGGTCAGTTTGTCCTTGAACGCGGGCATTCCTTCATCCTCGACGCCATTTTTGATGTAGTTGGCGATCTTCTCGTCCGTGAACGCCGTTATCTTCTTGCCGGTCAGATTGTCCGGTTCAAGCTCTTTGCCGTCAACGGTCACCTTGCCGCCGGTGCCGTCGTCCTTGTGGCATTTTGCGCAGTTGTCGTGGTACAGCTTAGCTCCCATCGCAACTTCATTCGGAGTTTCACTCGATTGAATGTTTGTCGGAACGTTGGTCGCGGCTGTGTTTTGCGCAACGTTTTCAGTCTTGGTTGCGGAACATCCGTAAAGAATAAATAGCGCCGAAATGAGAACTGCGCCGAATTTCAGTATTTTCATTGACCCTCCGAAAAGATTGAGAAAAGATTGATTAGTTAACTTCGAAAGTTTAACCTAGAGATATAACTGTTTGCAATTCTTGAGGTTTATGGACACGCGCAATATATTGATCGGCGGAGAATGGCGCGAGGCCGCCGAGACATTTTCGGTTCACGCGCCTTTTTCAGGGACAAAGATCACCGACGTTTTTTCGGCGTCGCAGGACGAAAATGAACAAGCTATCTCCTCTGCTGTTGGTGCAGCAAAAGAGATGCGAGATCTTCCGCGATTTCAGATAGCCTACGGCTTGCGGCACATTGCCGAATCGATCAAACAACGCAAAGACGAGTTCGTCCGCACGCTTGCTGAGGAATCCGCAAAGCCTTTGAAGTACGCCCGCGGCGAGGTCGAACGCGGCATCGCTACTTTTACTGCCGCAGCCGGCGAGGCCGAGCGTTTTGTCGGCGAGGTGGTGCCGCTCGACACGCAGCCCAACGGTCGCGGCAAGACAGGTTGGACGCTCCGCGTGCCTCGCGGCGTTATTTACGGAATTACACCATTCAATTTTCCGCTGAACCTGGTCGCGCACAAGGTCGCACCGGCGCTCGCATCTGGAAATTCGATCATCATAAAACCCAGCCCTCGAACGCCTCTGACGGCGTTGCTGCTCGGCGAGGTTTTTCTCGAAAGCGGCCTGCCAAGATCGGCATTGCAGATCGTCCCGACCGACGTGAAATACATCGATTCGATACTTAGCGACGAGCGCATAGCGATGCTCTCATTTACAGGCAGCGCGCCTATCGGGTGGGACCTGAAACAGCGGGCCGGAAAAAAGGCCGTCGCACTCGAGCTTGGCGGCAATGCCCCGGTGATCATTGATGAAACTGCTGATTTTGACAAATCGCTTTCGCGAAGCGTGACCGGAGCGTTTGCCTATTCGGGCCAGGTCTGCATCTCGGTCCAGCGGATATATGTTCACGAACAGCGGTTCGACGAATGGACTGACGGTTTTGTAAAAGCCGCGGGAAATTTAAAGCACGGAGATCCGCTCGACGAAAACACGGAATTTTCCGTGATGATCGACGAGGCCGCTGCGAAACGCGCGGAGGGTTGGGTCAACGAGGCCGTCGATAACGGAGCGAAACTGCTGTGCGGTGGAAAGCGCTATAGCGCCATGCTCGAGCCGGTCGTCCTGACAAACACACATCCTGAAATGCGGGTCGTTGCCGAGGAAGCTTTTGCGCCTATCGCGGTCGTTGAAAAATTCAGCGATTTTCGCGAAGCGGTCGAGCTTGCAAATCAGAGCAAGTACGGCTTGCAAGCCGGCGTGTTCACGAATGACCTTGCGAACATGGAATACGCCTCAATTAATCTCGAGTACGGCGGCGTGATCGTCAATGATGCTCCGATCTTTCGTGTCGATAATATGCCGTACGGCGGTTCAAAAGATTCCGGATTTGGCCGCGAAGGCCTTCGATACGCAATGGAAGAAATGACCGAGCGGCGACTGGTTGTCGTTGATAGCGGGAAATAGTTATCAATAAATAACCAGGCTGACACGACGGGGTTCGATGTCCGTTCTTCTCCCGACTTTGCGAGTTTCCTGTGAGCTCTCTGCGTTTAGAGATTTTAACCCAGAGAGCTCTGATCTTTACGCGGAGATCGCAAAGAGGTTATTTCTGTGTCTTTCTGCTGTGCATTCTGTGGTCAAAATCTTCTCAGGCAGGTACCACCGAATGCACAGACAAACTCCATTCATCTTCGTCGAATTAGTAATAATACCTCACCCATCTGACGCGTCTGATTCCGTGGTCCCAATAATATTCCGGAAACATTCGAAATCTGTTTCGTCCTACTTGGGTGCGACGATATTGACCGTAATTTCTGTAGCCATAATACCAGCGTCCATGGTTCCGCCAACGTCTTCGACGGGGTTGCCCGAAGGTAATGCTTACCTGCGGTTTGTTGCCGCCGCCGATCGCTGTAGCATTTCTTGTCGAAGCATTACCGACAACCGGTAATTCGCTGACTATGGCTAGTACTAACAAAATTAAGCCTATAAATCTTTTCATTTTTAGCCTCCTCAGCTATGGATTTGTGCGCAAAAAAAGCACATTAGATTTTGGTAATTTCGCAACTGCCGTGCCAGGAAAGCCTTCGAATTGTAAAGAAATGCAAAAAACGCGGGTTTTAACCGCGCTTTCAAATTAACAACAAGATTTTTTTAGTAATAAACCCGAACCCACCGGGTCAATCTTACACCGCGTCGCCAATAAGGGCGTCGCACAAGCCTGTAACGACGGTTGCCGACTTGTGTGCGTCTATATTGTCCGTAATTTTTGTAACCGTATGTCCAACGATTACGGCCCTGATATCGCCGGCGGCCGCGCCACTCGTTGTTGCTCCGGCCGTGCCAGCCCTGGTTGCCATGGCCTCGACCTTGAGCATAGCTTGCCGCGGGCAGCAGAATCAGAAACGCAGCCGCGGTCAAAATAAAATATCTCAACGCTTTTATCATTTGAAATCTCCTTTTGCTCGTAAAAAAATATTAAATCATTTAGACTTCGACATAGGCGATAAGCAACAACTGTTCCCTAACTGCGGTCTTCAATAAGTTAGCAGGAATTCCCGTAATAGGGAATAGGCTGCCGCTGCCTAAATCCTCGGAGATAAAAGAATGAACCGAATTTTGATCGTTTTTAGTACACTCTTTCTCTCGCTTGCTGTTTTTGGCCAGGCTGAAACTAAAACATTGACCGTACAGGGTTTGCACGAACCCGTGATCGTTCGTCGCGACGGCCGGTCAATACCGTACATCGAGGCACGATCCGACGCCGATTTTTATTTTGCACAAGGTTACGTCACCGCAAGCGACAGGTTGTGGCAAATGGACGTGATGCGTCGCGTCGCTCGCGGACAAACCGCCGAGATCTTCGGAAAGGCAACACTTGAGGAAGACAAACGCTGGCGGACACTCGGTTTTTCAAAGATCGCTGAAGAAAGCCTGCAGTATATCCTGCCCGAATCGCGCGCGGCGCTCGAAAATTATGCCCGCGGCGTCAATGCCTATATCGCCACGCTTGACGACAAAACCTTACCTATCGAATTTCGAATTCTGCAGTACAGGCCAACTGAATGGAAGCCTAGCGATCCGTTGGTCATTGGCAAGATACTGTCCGACGCGCTCAGCTCGACCTGGCGGCAAGATCTGCTACGGGCGGCACTTCAGGATCTGCCACAGGAAAAATTCGATGATCTGACAAATCAGGTCACGCCTTACGACGTGGTTTTGTTCGGGAAGGATGTTTCCGGAAAGAGAAACGCGGTGACGAAGGTACCAAAGCTCCGACATTCGTCCGCCGTAGAAGATTGGCTGGCAACCGCAAAAAACGACGACATTCGAAAAACTTCGCTTGAACGTATCGGGCTTTATGCCGAAGAACTTGCCGCGAGCAACAACTGGGTCATCTCAGGCTCACGGACGGCGGACGGCAAGCCGCTGCTGGCGAACGATCCGCATTTGCGGCCGACCGCGCCCGGCATTTGGTATCTGACAAGCCTATCTGCTCCGGGCCTGCGCGTTTCGGGCGTGACCGTGCCCGGACTTCCGGGGATAATTCTCGGGCACAATCAGTCGATCGCCTGGGGAGCGACGAACGTCGGTCCGGATGTTCAGGACATTTATCTCGAAACGTTTAACGGCGACGGAAAATACAAGACGCCCGGCGGTTGGGAAACACCGGTTACCAGGAAGGAGGAAATTCGCGTTCGATCAAATCCGTTAAAGCCGGATACTGAAGCCGTTACTATCGATGTTGTCGAGACCCGAAACGGTCCCGTGATAACGGAGGAAAACGGGCGGAAATATTCGTTGAAATGGACGGCACTCGATCCTAAAAATTCTGAGATCGACACTTTTATGCTCCTCGACAAGGCGGCAAACTGGAACGATTTTATGAATGCCGGTAGAAGGTACGGCGGGGCGATGCAGAATTTTGTCTACGCCGATACAAAGGGGAACATCGGCTGGTACGCGATGGGACGAATTCCGCTCAGAAGAACCGGCGACGGGGCGTTGCCTTACGACGGATCGACCAATGACGGCGAGTGGACGGGTTACATTCCGTTCGACGATCTGCCGCATTTATACAACCCGAAGGACGGCTTGATCGTTACGGCTAACCAGCGGACCGTTAGCAATACTTATAAATACACCGCCTATGTGCGCGACGCCGCGATGCCGTGGCGTGCGCGGCGAATTTACGACCGGTTGAAGGACAAAACCAAAGTAACGATGGACGATGTTCGCGATGTTCAGTACGACGTTACGAACATTCCGCTCCTGTCGCTCGCGCAGGAGATAGTCAAGTTCAACGCTGCATCACCGGAAACCCTGGGTGTTCTTAAAAATTGGGATGGCCGAATGACTGTTGACTCGGAGGCCGCGCTGCTGACGAACGAGATCCGCGGCTGTCTCGCAAACCGGATCGCGGATGAGAACCGGCCGGTTCCTGCGGCTCTGATCCGTGAGCGAATCCTTTACTGGGCAGTTCCCGAAGGATCGGCTCGATGGCTGCCAAAAGGTTTTGCAAATTATACCGAGTTTCTAAGATCGTGCGACGCGTCGTCACGGCAAAGTCTTGCCGACCCGAAACGCTTTGGCCCTGACGAATCG
>Ga0207674_10009690_pt1 | contig 10981 bp, 9 predicted proteins | sample KBSCornC72_FD_184303 | JGI IMG/M metagenome (GOLD analysis project Ga0207674, IMG submission 184303) | Corn rhizosphere microbial communities from Kellogg Biological Station, Michigan, USA - KBS Corn C7-2 (SPAdes) (version 2) | ecosystem: Host-associated > Plants > Roots > Rhizosphere > Soil ...
GTCGAAGGGCGGCTGGTGTGCGAGCAGCGTCAGCTGATGCTGGACGAAGGTGCCGAGCGCCTCGGCGACAAATTCGACCTTCCGCTCCAACCGCTCATTGGCCTGATTGATCCGGTCGAGCCGAAGGCCGAACCTCTCGTCCAGCTCGTTGGCGGCCCGCCGCTCGAACCACGCCCGCAGTGCATCTGTGAGAATGGCGGTCTTGGACGAGCCTGGCTCCTTCGCCATCGCCTCGAGCTTCTCGGAGAGATCGTCCGGTAGATAGAATTGGTGCCGCTCTTTGATCGTCTTCATCTCTAAGGAACTGCGGTAATCTGCCTCCTGCCGACAGGCCCGGATGACGGCCCGGAGCTACCTCTCGGACGAATCCCGCTCAGCCGATCTCCGGGCCCGAGCGGTCGCGACCGAACGTCCAGGACACGTCTCGGCCACGCATGACGCCGGACACCTCCCGGCCGATCCGGCGCTCCAGCACGGGCCGCCAGGGCACAAGCGTGAATTCCCGCGAGCTCTCGATTAGCGCCATGCGCGCCGAACCGACTTGGACAGAGCGGCGGTAGATGCCATCGATCGGATCGCCCTGCGCCGTCTCGACGTAACCGAGCCCGAGCTCCCGCGAGAGCTGTCGCGCAATTCGCTGCAGCTCACGCGCTCGTAGTTTCTCGAGCATGTCGGGCTGTTCGGCGAGGCCTTGTTCGACGAGCCATTGCTGCCGCTGCCGAAGCGCGTCAGTCACTTTCGCACCGAAACCTCCGGCAGTACGCCCGGGCTGTGACACGGCCACATCTTCGTCGAGCCAGGTGATGCCGTTGTGGTTCGGCATATCTTCCAATCGGAGCGCGGAGAGGATGTCCACGCGAACGGGCTCGCGCCCCGCACGGGCGCGCTCGTACTCCAGAGCTCGCGCGACGTGATCGGGAGCAATCTTCCAGCTGCCGTCCGCTTCGCGTTCAACTCCGGCCTTGCCGCGGCGTAGGGCCTCGAGACGGCGCACATGGGCCTGAACGAACCGCTCGCTGGCGGTCGGGTCATGCAAAAAATGGATGTCCTCGCGGTAGCGGCCGCCGTTGCGGGCGGCGATCTCAGAGACTGTGCGGTCAACGTCTCGGGCCTCAACCGATATCGGGCTGATGCGCACGATCGCGCCTTCGCGGATTGTCATGTCGGCGCCACCACCTTCGCCAATCTCGACATAGTGAGGTCGGCCGTCGATCCCGTCGACGATCACATACTGGCGATCGGTTTCCTCATCGGACAAGCCGCGCGTCAGAACCTGCCCAACGATCGGCTCGGCTTGCCCATCGGCTGGGTCGTACACAGCGTAGTCCAGCGGGGAGACGGCGAGGGACCGCGAGCGGACCTCCCGATCGAGTGTCGCGATGATGTCGCCCCGCCGGCCCATCGCGCGGAGCGTTGGCTCGAGGTTCTCGGCGAGGCGCCAGCGGCCCCGCTGCTCCTCATCGGCAAGGCCCATCCGCCCAAGCGTTGCTAGCCGACCTGCGCGTAGGCTTTGCTCGACGCCGTCGCGATGGCGCGGTGACACCAGCCCTGCCGCGTCTACCGCTCGCAACAGCCGCCGGTCGATCCCGGTGAAGCGCTCCTGGCTGATCTCGCGAAGGTTGCTGCGTATGATCTCGCGATCGGTGCGCGGGCCCAGGTCGAGATTCACTAGATCGACCGCGCGCTGTCGCAAGCCTTTCGTGATGTACTCGCGCGCGATGATCAGGTCCTTGCCTTGATCGTCTCTCCCGCGGACTAGAATGTGGCTGTGCGGATGCCCCGTGTTGAAGTGGTCGACGGCGACCCAGTCGAGCTTGGTTCCGAGGTCCTTCTCCGTCTGCGTCATGAGCCGGCGGATGAGGGGCTTAAGGTCGACATATTCAGCCGATTCCTCCGGCGCGACGATGAAGCGGAACTGATGCCGGTCCTCGCTGCCGCGTTCCAGGAATGCCTTGCCGTCGGCCGCATCCAGCTCGGCCGAATAAAGCGAGCCGCGGTCGCCCTCGCGGGTCGTGCCGTCGCGTTGCAGATAGCGCAGGTGCGCAACGGCGGCCCGGGCACCTTTGCCCGCCAGGCGAACGATGCGCGCCTTCACGATCGCGCGCCGGCTGCGCTCGCCTGAATGGCGATTGGATGTGCCCAGCACCCTGCCCATTCCAGAGCCGCGGCCGATGCGGCTGCCGTCGAATTTGCGAGCTCGCCTGCCGAGCCGTTTGAGCCCGCCGGCGAGATTCGCCGATTTGAGCACGCTGTGGTGGAACGGGCGCTCCTTGGGGATCCGGCCCAACCACAGCTCGAAATCGTCGTCGGCCATTGCGTCACCTCGGCAGCGAAAGCACTGATGAGGGACGCAGGAGCCGGCCCTTCAAGGGCCTCCAAAAGTGTCTCCAGAAAGAGCGGCGGAACTCTCCGAATTCTGCCGTTCGAGTCTCTCACGCGGAGGCAAGCCCCCGGTTTGCGCCGCGGCCTGCCTCCACAGAAAACGACGTGCAGACGCCATTTCTGTGCCGACCTGGAGGCACAGCTTTTATCTTGCCCTCCCCTGCCTCCTCCCGAGCATCAAAGTGCGCATTCCCTATGCCCACGGCAGCGTATATCATCGGCCCATGAAGCTGCGTTGCCTCTTCCTGCGCCACCGCCCGATGCTCAGTTCGATCATCGTGAGGGACGATCGTTTCACAGCCTTGTGCGACGATTGCGGCGCGCCGATCGAGCGCGACAGATCCAGGCGCTGGGTGAGTGCGACGCCCCTGCTTTCACGCCGGGACGAAGCTGCCTGATACAAGGAAGCGACGCCTGAAGCGCCGCTCCCCAATAAGCAAGACACCCCGGCTCAGCGAGCCCGAGCGAACGTCTCCGAAGCCTCATCGTGGCGCTCGAAGCTGCGGAGCCACAGCAGGTCGACCGCGCAGCCGTCGCCATCGACCAGGCAGATTCCGGCGTGCCAGCGCGCTCCGAGGAAACTCAGGATCGCGATCCGCGACACGTCCTCGCGGGCGTCTTCATCGCCGAAATCGACCGGCAGATGCTGCCCGAGATAGCGCTCGCGCACGCGCGCCTGCCAATGGAAATCGACCTTCTCGGCCTCGAAAATCCGTTCGGCTAGCGCAGCAATATCGCTGCATCCGAGCTCCATCCGAAGCCCTTCGACGAGCCGCGCATAAGCATCGCCCGAGCCTCCCGGAACCGCTGAAATGATGGTCATGACCGTCTCCTTTTCCTGCCCTCGCAGGTCGAGGACGGCGCTTCAGCGACGGGCGGCGGAGCGGCTGTCAGGGACGCGCATTTGCGCCGCGAAGCGGGGCGTGGGGGAGCCGATTTGCGAAGCAAATTGGGGGAACCGCGCATCCTTGATCGGCCGCTCCGCCGTCCGCCACACTGGCCTCTCCCGACAAGAGCACCCCCACCAACCCTCTCCTGCGCTCGGGCAACAAAGAGCCCCGGCGACCGCAGCCGCCGGGGCTGAAGAGGGGCTCAGAGGGGCAGATCCTCCTCACCGTCGACCGCATCAGCGGGCGCGTTCGACGGCTTTGGACGGCCGAGGAACTGCACGTCGTCGGCGATGATCTCATAGCCGTAGCGATCGATCCCGTCCTTGTCGGTCCACTTGCTGTTATGGATCCGGCCCTTGACCGAGACGAGCATGCCCTTGGTCGCATGCTGCGCGACCACGCGCCCGAGACCGTTGAAGCAGGTGACCCGGTGCCATTCGGTGTCCTTGGCGGTGAAGCCGCTCTCGTCCTTGTAGGTCTTACCTTCGCTGTCGCGCTTGGGCCGGCTGGTGCCGAGGCTGAAGCTCGCAACGTCGGTGCCGCTGCTGGTCTGTCGACCCTCGGGATCGCCCCCGAGATTGCCGACGAGAAGAACGATATTGGTCATTGTCAGTCTCCTTGAACTGCCGGCGGGACCATCCCGTCGACAGCCCGGGAGCAGCGAGGCGAAGCGGCGGACGCACCGCGGGGCGAAGCCCAAGGGGAACCTCCGACCGAGGCCGGCGCGGGCAGCCCGAAGGGCAACACGGGCCGAAGGGCGCGGGGTTGCGGCCCGGCAAGCCGCCGAAGCAGACAGGGCTGGAGATCGAACGGGATCGGTCTGGCGGCGACAAGGGAGCTTACACCGGCCATTGCCGAACTCGTCAGTGCGGCTCCTACGGCCCGTCACATCGACCAAACGAGGACGAGCCCAGGATCAACGATTTCACCATCCTGAGATCCAGGCGGCGCGTGCTGCAGTAAAGGTCTCATGAACCATGTTCGTCAAATGGTGAGAAACATTGAGGCCGTTAACGGCAACAGAATGAACCCAAGACGCATGGGATTGACGCGCGTCGCAAGCGACACGCTCGGTGTAGCTGCCATCGAATATGCGTTGATCTCAGCCCTGATCGCGCTCGGCATTGTCGCTGCCCTCGGCGAGGCAGGCACCGCCCTGGCGACAACCTTCAGCAGCGTCGCTGTGCATCTCGACAGCTCAGGTGCGTCAGCGCCGAACTCAGGCGGCAACGGCAATAGCAATGGCCACGGCAACGGGAATGGGCACAGCAATGCCGGGGGCAATGGTAAGGGCAAAGGCAACGGGAACGGCGGCTGAAGCGAACTTCGCGAGACCCATACGCAGCTAGCGCCGAGATGGATCGAGCGACATTGCTGCTTTCAACGTGCGTAAACCGGTTGCCGATCGTGCGTTCGATCGAATGATTCAGTCCGATCCGGCCGCGCGCCGAAGCTCCTCGATCCGTTCGATCGAGACCTGCTCGACCAAGTCTCGAAGCCGCCGGACGCCGGCGGTCAATGCATCAAGATCGTCCCGGGAAATTTCATAGTTAGCGGAGTAGCGGGCCTCGACATAAGCGCGCTTCAGCAGTTCGAAGCGCCGCCGCTCGAGCTTGGTCGCGCGCGGCCACGCAACAATCAGGCGAGGGTCGTTGTCCTCTGCCAAAGAGCGCAGGAACTTGATATTGTGTGACCGCGGAAAATAGAGCGTTCGCACCAACAGGAAGCAGGCGTAAGCACGCTCTGTTGCTTGGTGAAGCGTAAACGCAGCATCCTTTCGCCACCCTAGGTCATCGTTTCCTCGGGCCAGTTGTTCAGATGCGATCTCGATTGAGCGGTCGACAGCAGGCAGGCCATCAGCAAAATACTTGGTGACCATCGCTAGCGCATCTTGAGGCGATGCGGGCATCGGCGTTGCAAGCTCGTGCTGCGGAAGCTCGTACAAGGCGATCCCGTCGCGCGCGATGTCGACCCAGAAATATTCGCCCTGCTTCAGCGCCTGGTTCACCTCGTCGATCGAATGGACGATGATGTTGACTGGCCGGCCGATCGCAGGATCGCGAAGGATCCGGTCCTCGGCGACATACCAATAATCGGCGATTTCGGTGAGATCGCGGTGACTGACGACGATCAGCAGGTCGAAGTCGGACTGATAGCCATTCTCGGGCTCGTCGACCCAATCGTTCCTGGCATAGCTGCCGAACAGGATGATCTTGTAGATCTTGCCGTCGCGCCGCCACGGCTGGGTCGAGCGCGAGGTCGCCTTCTCGAACTCTTCCATGAGGATCCCGACGACCCGCGCGAGCTCGTCCTGCTGACGCTGTGGAAGATGGTCGATGCTGCTGCGCATGGAACGATCTAAGTCTCCAATTCGCGGCGGTTAGGCAATGGCTGTTGCTCGATTTGGCTCAGGCGGTCCTTGCCACCGGGCCCCTCAGCATCTGGCGGGCCAGCATCAGCGCGACCGCCTCCGACGGGACCGCCCGCGAATAGAGATGGCCCTGCCCCATCCGGCAACCGAGGCCCAGGAGGTAGAGCTCCTGCTCGGCGGTTTCGATGCCCTCCGCAACGACATCGATGGCGAGGCTGCGGCCGAGATTGACGATCGCCTTGGTGATGGCCTCGGCGTCGGCCTTTCGGCCGATCTCGCGGACGAACGATTTGTCGATCTTCAACAGGTCGACCGGAAAATGCATCAGCTGCGCAAGCGAGGCATAGCCGGTCCCGAAATCGTCCAGAGCGATCCGGACGCCGGCGCCGTTCAGAAGCTTCAGCGCCTGCTCGACATGATCCGCGCCGCGCCCCAAGAAGACCGTCTCCGTGATCTCGACCTGGACGCGCTCAGGCGGAATGTTCGCGCTCTCGAGCTTCGCCAGCAGTTCCTGCGCGAACTGCCCCGATCGGAACTCGGACGCCGCGACATTGATCGCGACATGACCGAAATCGACTCCTGCATCGAGCCAGGCGCGGATGTCGGCGAACGTCCGCCCGATCATCCGCTCGCTGATCGCCGCGGACAGAGCGGGATCCTCGAACGCCGCGGCGATCTCGGCCGGGCGCCGGAGCGCGCCCGCGGAATCGCGCCAGCGAAGCAAGGCTTCGAACCCCACGATCCGCCCGCTCCTGAGGTCCACCTTGGGCTGGTAATGGGGCAGCACGTCGTCCGCGATGAGCGCGCGCCGCGCAAGGAACATCATCGAGTTTTGCGCCTGGAAGGCGTTGCGCATCTCGCTCCGGAAGATCTTGAGCCGCCCGCGCCCGGCGGACTTTGCCGCATAAAGCGCGATGTCGGCCGCCTTCATGAGCTCCGAGCGGCGGTCGCCGTCGGTCGGATAGAAAGCCGCGCCGATGCTGGCGTTGCACTCGAGGAGCCGCCCCTCATGGACGAAGGGCGCGGCGAGCTGGCCGAAGATCTTCTGCGCGGCGGCGTCCACTTCGTCATCGGACTGCGCGTCGATGACGACCGCGAACTCGTCGCCGCCAAGCCGGGCAATGAGGTCTTCGGAGCGCACCGCGGCCTTGAGGCGCTCGGCGAAGGTGCGCAGCAACGCGTCCCCCGCATCGTGCCCGAGCGTGTCGTTGATCAGCTTGAAATTGTCGATGTCGAGCACGAGAAGCGCCCGGCGCCGATCCGCGCGGAGGCCATCGGCAAGGGTGTCGAGGACATTCTGAAGCACGAGACGATTGGGAAGGCCGGTCAGCGGATCGTGGTTGGCCATCCAGAGCGCGCGCTCCTCCGAGCTCTTCTGGTGGCTGATGTCCCGCGCCGACACGAGAATTCGGCCCGATCCGTCGTGCACCCGAGCCAGCGCGACATCGAACCAGCGCCGGCCGTGCGGTCCGTCATTCGCAGCCGTCAGTCGCCCGATCTCGCCGGCATTGGCGCTGGCAATGGCCGCCTGCGCATCGGCTCGGCTGGCGGAGGGGACGAGATCCAGCCACGGCGTCCCGACAAGGCCGCTGCCGTCGCATTCCGGATCGGGCATCTTGGCGAAGATGACCCGAAGGTCGCAATCGAGGAGAAAAGTGCGGTCGGGGCTGGATTCGAGGATGCTGCGGTTGAGCGCCTCGCTCCGTTCGAGCTCGTGCTGCGCGGTCATCCGTCCAACCAGCATGGCGTTCAAGCGGATCGCGGCTGATCCGATCACGGCCATGTAGATCGGCAGCTGGACCGCCATCACGAGCACCGCCGGTTCGGCCGAGAGCAAGGCCGCGAGGGCGCACGGCACCAAGCACAGCATCATCATCAGCATGACGAGCCGCGGCGTCCCGAAATTGCGCAGGCAGATCCCCGAGACCATGCCGGTGGTCGAGAGGCAGACGATGCTCGCGAGAATCCAATCCTCGCTGGCGATGCTGATGAAGGCGCCGAAGCCGACCGATGCCGCCCACGCACAGGACAGCGGCACGGCCAGCGACGTCGGCGGGGCCTTGCCGCTCCTTTGGGCCCGGGCCCCGGCGATGACGACCGCGAGCCGGCACAGGCCCAGGGTCACTTCCGTAACCAGCCAGAGGATGAACGGCTCGGTCGGATGCCGCGCGACGGCGATCGCGGCCACGACGATGCTGTTGATCACCCCGCCGAGAAAGATCGGAATCGACGAATAAAGCCCGCTCGTCAGCTTCGCCTCGAGTGCGGGAGGGACGTCGGACCTGACCGCCGTAAGCCAGCGCGTCAGCCCGGAGAGGGAAACATCATTCGTTCGCAAGAGTCGACCCGCCAGCTCAGCCTTGGAGCGCAGACTGCGGGCTAGCGCGCCTGCGACCGCACCATTGTCCGCGCCCAGTCCTTTAAAAGGCATCGCCGGTCGATCCATTATGGACCGATCGGCGCCGCAGCCGGGTTCTCCTTCCGGGCGGCGATGCCGATCGTCCGCTTGGGGCACGTGCCGAGCCGGCCCCTGCGATCGACGACGTGGATTCCCTTAGCCTTGGCGTCGATCACGAGCCGTTCGAGCACGCCGTTGCCGGGGAAGGCGACGAGATAGCGCGGATTCAAGGACAGCATCTGCTCGTTGCGGCGGAACCCGGCGCGAGCGCCGAGCCGCCGGTCGAGCCCGAACGCGACCTGCGCGATCTTGCGGCGCTCGGCCCAGGCCGCCGCGATCCGGTCGAGGCCCTTGCTGTCGCCGCCATGGACCAGGACCATGTCGGCGACCCGCTCGCGCACCTTGTCGAGCGTCGCGCAGACATTATTGGCGATCGCCTTCGCATCGTCGGCGCTGTCGAACGCGAGGCGTCCGCCGGCAAAGACCACTGGCGTTCCTTCGGGCATCGCCGCGCGCCGCCGGCTCTCGGACCGCGCACGCAGATAGTCGCGGCCGTCGACCACCGCCGAGGTCAGCGCCAACCCGTGGTTCAGCCGCGAGCCGGTCGCCGGCCGCCACGACGAACCGGTCTCGTCGAGATAGAGGCGCGCCGCCGTCTCGCGAAACATCTCGAGCCCGATCATCGCCGCTTCGGCCGCCCGGGCGCGATCGATCTGCCGCTCGAGCTCGCTCGAATGGACCTCGGAGCCGTCGGCCGACGCCAGAAGGCAGCGGATCTCGTCCGTCGCGCGATCGATCTGTGCCGAGCGTTTGGCCGCGGCGCGGTGGAACATGTTGACCAGACCCCAGGCGATTTCCTCGGCGTCCTCCTCGAGCGCCGTGGCGGGGAACAGAGCGAGAAGGTCCGACCAGATCGCGGCAAGCGTCTGCTCGACGGCCTCGTTGTCTGGCAGGTCGGCGCTGGACCGGTCCGGCCGCTCGATCGTGAAATGGCCGAGCTCGAGCTGCGCGAGCTGCGCGGCAAGGGTGGTGTGCATGGTTCGTCTCCCGTTGAATGCGCCGCACCAGGCGGCGCCGGGAGCCCGTCGACCCGGCCACAGCCGCCTCTCCCGCACCGCGGCGAAGCCGCGGGCAACCCCCGGCCGAGGCCGGCGCGGGCCGGCCGAAGGGCAACACGGGCCGAGCGCCGGCGGGTTGCGGGGATGCGGCGGACGGGTCAGGGCCTCTCCCGCGCCGCCGGCGGGCGCGCCGCGGAGATGATCACCACAGCCGCCACCACGAACGCCGACCCTGGTCGAGGGCACGGTCGAACTTGCGGAGCGCTCGGGCGAGGAGCCGCTCGGCGCGCCGCCCGCCGATGCCCAGCCGGGCAGCGATCTCGCGGCTGGGCAGCCCGTGACCGGCGCTGAGGATCAGCACCTCGCGCTCGAGCGGCGACAATGCGGCGGCCGCGCGCTCGACTCGCTCCTGCTCGCCGAGCAGGGGCAGAGGCTTCGGTCGCCGGCGCATCACGGATGCCTGAGCGGGACGCCGTCCCTGAAAGGCACGCCCCAGCCGATGCAGCCCGGCGCGACCGCGATCGGAACGAAGATGTCGGATATTCCCCAGCGGGCACGGCGCTCGGCGACCACGGCCCAGTTGAGCCCGTCGGGCAGACGATAGCCCTGCTCCACATAAGAGCGTTCGATATCGGTCGGCATGGCAAGCTCCTTCATCAGCACCTTCGTCTCGGCACGGGTTGGGGACGGCGGGGAATCCGGGCGGCGATCCGTTCCGGCTCGAGGCCGGCTGCAATCGCGGCGGTGAGTAGGGCGCGCCTGCATTTCCCCGTTGGACGCGTCCTCCGATCGGTTTTCACAAGGTCCGGTTCGCCGTCCCCGGCCGGTGGCGAGGTGGGCGGCCCTGCCCTCCCGACAGAGCCGCCCCGGGGAAGCCAGTCCAAGGAGACGTCAGGCGGCTTCCCCGATCGCCTCCGCGACCGGCTCATCGGCGGAGGCGATCTCGTCGGCGTCGCCAGGAGTCAGCTCGCCGGCACTGCCTTCGGGCCTTGCCCCGTCGGCCAAGACCGCAAAGCGCATGGCGTCCGGAAGCCAGGCGAGCGCGGCCCTCTTGACCTCGACCTCGGCGATGACATCGCCCGAGAAGATGCGTTCGCACGCCTGGGCGAGCTCGGCCTTCTTCGACTTGGCATAGGGGCCCGAGAGGGCCGGACCCCCGACCTCGGTCAGGGCCGCGAGCGCCCGGGCCTTAGGCACGCGGTCGAAATAATTGGCGCCGGTCGGCCGCCACCAGGCCGCCACGTCGATCCCGAGCAAAGCGCCGAGATGATCGTGGAAGGTGCAGGCCCGATCGCCGGGGATGCCGACGCTCGCCTCGAGCGTGCGCGCAACGGCATGGCCAAGCCAGGACGCCCGTGCCCCATCGGGAAGCGCGCGAAAGGCGTCGAACCGCTCCACGCGCGTCGCGCCCTCGGTCCAGCCGCGATCGAGCGCTTCGCTTGCCTCGGCCTCGGCGGCGGTCGCCCGCGCCCCCGGACTCTTGAACCCGAACACCGGGTCGGACGGCCGCGCCGCGCTCAGCGTGGACCCGCGCCTGTCCGATCCATAGCCGCCCCCGCCGTCGACCATGAGGAAGGTGAGGACGCCGAGGAGCAGCGCGCGATCGAAGCGCAGCTGGGGGAACTGGCGCATCGGCAGCCGCCGGATCCCGATGACGAGCGCGAACAGGAGCGCGACCCAGATCACCAGGCCGACCGCGCCGAGCTCGACGAAGACGTTGACGACCGCGTTGTGCCCGCCACCGAGCCCGGTCTGGTTGAAGAAGATCCCGCGCGACGAGGTGACGCCGTAGCCGAACATCGGCTTCTTCGCGATCGCGTCCTTCGCCGTCTCCCAGAGGTCCGTGCGCGTGTTCAGCGACGCGAGCTGCTGCGAGTTCTCG
>Ga0207674_10009692_pt1 | contig 10979 bp, 7 predicted proteins | sample KBSCornC72_FD_184303 | JGI IMG/M metagenome (GOLD analysis project Ga0207674, IMG submission 184303) | Corn rhizosphere microbial communities from Kellogg Biological Station, Michigan, USA - KBS Corn C7-2 (SPAdes) (version 2) | ecosystem: Host-associated > Plants > Roots > Rhizosphere > Soil ...
TTCTTGCGTAAAATGGGCGCTCCAGGCTGGTCGCATTTGTGGCATAGTCGGTGTTTCCTTGATTTGCTAGACGTTGACCAGAAGATTGTTCTCTTTTTTCTGGTTGCGTAGGGTTGTAACGCAACCACGGAGAATGTTTTTGCACAACTCGCTCTCTGGTTCACCCGCCTGAAGTAGCTCATGTACCAGCAGAGCGAGTTCGCGTGCAGTATTGTGCGTGGCATTTGTCTTTTGCATCCAATCCACAAAAACTGCTGCATCTTGCGTCAACGCCTGATGATAGGTGCCTGAGCCAAAGGCGCGTAAGAGCATGTTGAGTAGCGTTTGCTCTGACTGCTGGGCCTGGATCTGCGCGATGGCGACCGCGGAGATATTGGCGAATAAACCGAGCGTCTCCATATCCTGGGGTGAGAAGCTGTCTTTGCCGATTTTATCCAGCAATTCTATGGCCCCGATTACCTGGTCGTCGTAAAAGAGCGGGACACAGAGAATATTGTGGGGAATATAGTTGACCGAAGAAGCAATGTCGTGCGCGAATTGTGCGGTTTGCGCTGTGTCAGCAATAGCCATCGGTTGGCCTGCGAGTGCAACCATACCAGCGATGCCATGCCCCAGCGGTACGCGGAACTTTTTGACTTCCTGTGCTGCCGGGCCAATAGCTACTTCAAAGATAAGATCCTGTGCCTCTTCGTCCAGCAGGAAGAGTGATCCTGAACGAGCCTCGATCACGCTGGCAGCGGTGGTAACGACCATCTCTAACAGGTGATCCCGCGTGAAAGGACTCAGGATAATACTGGTATTTTGTGCACTTACCAGAAGCTTGCGCAACGTTTGCGCAAATTGCTCCGCTCCGGCTTGCTGGTGAAGAGCTTCAATCTCTCTGGCCTGGCGCGCCACAGTTTCTTGTGCCTGCGCGAGCGCCTGCATAAGATCGTCTGGTGGTTGTTGCATAAAAAGTTCCTTTCTCATTTTGCCCGGTTCTCGTTTTGACAGGCGGATACCGACCAGCGTTGAGCAAGAAGTTCCTGGAACTGGGCCTTAGCCAGCCGCGTACTTCGCATTGCCCTCTGAGTTGCTATCCGAAACTGGAACAATAATTACTTCCACTCCTTTCCATAAAGTATAATAATTATCGCTAACTGTCAAGTACATACGCTTATCTTAAAATTATTTAGCAAAATTCTATCCATTTCTAACAAATTTGACTTTCCTTCGGTGACAAGGTAAACTTAGCATATCTCTTCGCGCAAGGAAGAGCCGCGCTTCACAACTGGTGGAAGTGCTGGAATTCGTAAAAGAGAGAGACAAAAATAAAGGAGATAGGTATCATGAGCCAGATAGAGCTTGAACAAGTACGAGCACTCGCTCGTTCCCTTGCCAGACGCGCTCAAGCAGAGCCTGCATTCGCGGAACGCATTCTCAACGATCCCGTTGCTCTGCTGACGAGTGAGGGACTACCAGCGAGCTTTGTCGAGGAATTCCTCGCGCAAACCCAGTTGTCGGATGTGCAAGGATACGCCGGAACGTTGTGTGGCCTGACCATCATTATCTAGGACAATCCTCGCAGAGACCAGGAAAGGACTCCTGCTTTGCGTGAAGAAAGGAAAAGGAGATATGGCTCGTGTCCTTTTTTTGAATCTTCCCTTGTATGGGCATGTCTTGCCGACACTGGATATCGCTGCGGAACTGGTAAACCGTGGCGAAGAAGTAACGTACTATCTGACCGATGCTTTTGCGGAGGCTGTTCGGGCCACGGGCGCAACGTTTCAGCGCTACGAATCCACCTTGAAAGATCACCGGCCAGCAGAGAAACGTTTCAGCCAGACTCTTGTTGAGGAGTGTCGGTATGTTATTCCCCAGGTAATTGAGCGGATTCGCAACGCGCGGCCAGATTATATTCTCTATGAATCAAGCTGCCTGTGGGGGCGTTTGCTAGCCCAATTATTTCAAGTACCGATCATTTCCTGTCGCGCTGGGCTCGCGGCCAACAATCACTTCTCTCACATTTCCGCGTTGCTGGAGAATTCACAGGGAAGTTCGCCAGGGACGTTTCGCATGCTGATTGAGACGTACAACGATCTGGCTGCACTTGCTGATCTTTGCGCAACCTATGAGCTCCCGCCCCCCGAACAGGATGCAGAGAGCCTCTTTTTTCCCACGGAAGATCTGAACATCATTTTTACGTCGCGTTTGCTCCAACCAGCAGGTGAGACATTCGATGAACGGTTTGTCTTCGTTGGCACCCCACTTGAAACGCGCCAGGCCCGGCTTCCTGCCTTTGATATGCAGCTCACCGCTCCCCAGGACGCGCCGGTCCTCTATATCTCACTTGGCACTATTTATAACGTGCAACCGGATTTTTACAGGCAATGCTTCCAGGCTTTCGGAAATCGGCCATATCGTGTCATTCTGTCTCTGGGGAGAACTGACGCCGATCCGCTTTCTGGACCAGTGCCCGCCAATTTTCAGATTTGCGCGTCGGTTCCTCAACTCGATGTGCTCCGGCAGACCGATATTTTTGTCACACACGGCGGACTCAATAGTGTGATGGAGGCGTTGTACTATGGGGTGCCTATGATCGTCGTGCCTCAGATGCCGGAGCAGACTATGACAGCCAGACATCTTGCTGAGCTTGGTCTGGGTATCATGCTGGACAAAACAACCCTTACCGCCGAAACGTTATATGCTGCTGCTCAAACGCTCTCAAATGACACGGGATTGCGCGCGCGGCTGCGTCTGGCGCAAACAGATGTGAAGGCAGCCGGAGGGGCGCGGCGAGCTGCTGATGCTATTCAACAATTCGTTACGGCCAGGCAACCGACCAGTATATGATTCTCCCAAAGCGAGGGATTACCTCTGTTAAGCTGACCTGGAGCTATAGGCCTAGCAGAGGCAATCCCTCGCGTTTTCAGGCGCATCCGAGGTTGATGTCTGAGAACAAAACGAAATCGTTGCTACGATAACCTTCGAGAAACTTCCAGAATATCTGAAAATTTTCCAGCTACCAACGAAAATCATAGAACAATACACATTACTTATATTTACCTACGGAAACTATTGACAAACTTCGATAAGCATGGCATACTCTAGTCAGAGTCGCATGTGAAGCGCCAATCGTCAAACAGGTACCTGATTATTCGAGCAACGCTCCTTCTTTTTTGCGAGCTGGCTAAAGAAAACCTGCTAATGGTTCTATTGCCTTAAAACGGGTGTTTCCAGCACTGACAAAGGAGAGTTTGTGTTCGAGAGGGAATATGCTTTTCCCTGGCCGATTTTCATGCGTTTCCCGTAACCGTTCACATCAACATGTTAAGGAGAACAATCATGAGCAACGAAGAGCAGAAACAGGATCTCTCACGCCAGGTTATTAACAAAATCGTGAACGACGCAGCGTTCCGCGAGCAGTTGAGCACCGATCCTCAGGGCGCGCTGAAGGGCGCTGGTTTCTGGGAGAGCTATACCGCGCTGTACAGTAATTCCGATGCCGAGGTTTCCGGCTATCTGGCGGCTCCGGGATCTGACTACTGCTGCATCACTGGCATCTACTAAGATAGCGACCAGCGTTTTTGTTGCGCAGAATACGCTCTGAGTATTCTGTCACCGTGCTAAGTGCATACTTTATTTCACACGTTAAGGAGAACAATCATGAGCAACGAAGAACAGAAACAGAATCTTTCACGCCAGATTATCAGCAAAATCATGAGCGACGCCGCGTTCCGCGAGCAGTTGAGCACCGATCCCCAGGGCGCGCTGAAGAGCGGCGGCTTCTGGGAGAGCTATAGCTCGCTGTACAGTGACTCCGATGCCGAAGTCTCTGGCTATCTGGCGGCTCCAGGGTCTGACTACTGCTGCATCACTGTCATCTACTAAGGACAACATTGTGCATTTCCCGGCATCGCAGCATTCCGGGAAATGCACATATTTTTTTCTGTACGCGCTCCAAGAGCAGGTGCGCCAAAGACCATCGTGTCGCGTGGGACAGGAACTGATTTTCTATGCAGAACAATGAACTTCTCGATGCCTCTATCCCGAAGCGAGATTTTTCCCAGCAGGAAGAGAGAGAAGCGCCCGTCAACCTCTCCAACGGGACGGATAGTGAGCCAGAGACTCATTTCCAGCGCCTGGACAACCTCTTCTCTACCATCATCCACGGAACTTTCGATAAACAGGCTGCCTGGTCAGTACGCGAGACAACGACGTGGATTATCGTCACGAGAGAGACGATGACCTTGCCCGATCAAGGGTGGAAGCTCCATGTTTCGGCTGGTTTATCTTCTGCTGAAGATGTTCTGCGCGCGGTTTTGCCAATTCTTCTAAGGGCCGAAGTAACCTTTAAGGTCGCGAGTTCTTTACGCCAGTTACGCATGCTCAATCATGGCTTCATGGGGCAGAGTCAGATTGGAAAATTCATTACCGTTTATTCTACCGGCGAGGATCAGGCAGTCCAATTGGCGCAACAGCTCGACCAGGCGACGCGCAACGAACGGGGGCCGCGTGTGCCTTCCGATTTGCCTCTTCACGAACAGAGCCTGGTTTCCTATCGCTATGGAAGTTATACCGGGCGTTTGATGAACACAGCGGGAGGAAAAGTTGTATCGGTCCTGACGACGCCGACTGGTGAGTTGGTCGCTGATTTACGCAAGCGAGGAAGCAGCGTGCCAAATTGGCTCGCTGATCCATTTCTAGCCTCCGGTATCGCACAGCCCCTGAAGCAAAATCCTTTCAAGCTCATCGCTGAACGTTATTTACCATTGACTCCGTTGTATGAGTCGGCGCGTGGAGGAACGATATCCGGGGTAGATACTCAGCAAGTGCGTCCCTGTGTTCTGAAATACGCAAGACGTGATGCGTACCTGGATTTTGATGGCAAGGATGCCCGCGATGTTTTACGCTACGAGGCCGACATCCTTGCCAAACTGGCTCCTGATGAATCCTTCCCCGCGCTTTTTGACATGGTGGAGCAGGATGATGCCCTGTATATGGTTATGGAAGAGATTTATGGGGAGACGTTGGGAGCGTGCGCCGAGAGAGCTTTTGCGCAAGGCTTTTTGCCAACCGAACAGGTCGTGCAATGGGGACAGGAAATCGCGCGCATATTGGGAAAACTTCATGCGCTGGGATTGGTCTATCGAGATCTCAAGCCGACGAATTTGCTGATTACGCCAGAGAAGAGGTTGCGTTTCATTGATTTTGAGCTAGTGCTCGCGCAGGGAGTTCAGCACAAAAAAAACGATATAGGCACACGTGGTTTTATGTCACCGCAGCATCGGCTTGGCGGGCCTGCCAGCATTGCCGACGATATCTATAGCCTGGGTGCGCTCCTCTTTTATCTGGTGACACATGCCAGTCCTATCACGGCTCCCGATCCCTCTAATTTGCTCGCCCGCCCACTTCGTCTACTGAATCCAACGCTCAACGAGGGGCTTCTCCATGTGATCACGACCTGTCTGGAACCCGATCCAGCCGCGCGTTTCCACTCTATGGAGATTGTCGAGGCGGCTCTGGCGAATGTGAGTGGAGAGGAACTCGTTAAGCAGCCAGCTTTAGGACAGGAAGCTCTCGCGCGGTTGAAGGTGTGGAATCCCGACCACGCACTGACGCTGGCCCGGCAGTTGGGCGAGACAATCTGTCAAACCGCTGTGCATCGAACAGAGTCCCCAGGTGTGACCTGGCTGAGTACCGCGCAATCTGCCCAGGGCGTGCCACGGCGCGGGCTTAATGTGGGTGTGGCGGGTACGTTACTCGCGCTGGCTGAACTGGTCTCGCTCGCGGACACGCCAGGCTTGCGGGAGACGTTGCGCGAGGGGACGCGCTGGCTGATGCAGAGCGATGCACTGATCGCGAAGCCAATCCCTGGACTCTATACTGGTGAAGCTGGAGTGGGAGCAGCCCTCCTGCGTGTGGGACAGATACTCCAGGATGCGGATATCCTCGCGGCAGCCTGTGAAAAAGGGCGCTGGGTTGCTCGCCAGCCTCATTTTTGCCAGGATCTTATGCATGGAACTGCTGGACGCCTGCGTTTTCATCTCCTGCTGTGGGACGAAACCGGCGAGGCAGAACATCTTCAGGCGGCCCTTGAGGCGGGTGAATGGCTCTGCACGGTTGCGGAAGACGCGGGAGAAGGCGCGCTGTGCTGGACACTGCCAGCGGATTATACTGGCCTGGCCTATGTTGGCTACGCGCATGGAGCTGCTGGGATAGCAGACGCGCTGCTGGATCTCTTTGAAGCGACGCAAGATGAGCGTTTCCTCACCCCCATCACAGGTGTCTATCAACTGCTCAAACGCCTCGCTGTTCCTGTGCTGTCAGACCAGGATGGCTTAAACTGGCCACTCTATGTGCATGACAAAAAACGCGAGATGGCTGGCGTTTACTGGTGTCATGGGGCTAGTGGCATCAGCACTTTTTTGCTCCACGCGAGCGAACACCAGTGCTTCCCGGAAGCAGGGACGCTTGCCAGGCGCGCAGCGTGGACTGTCGCTCGTGGCTCGCGCTGGGCGGGGCCGACACAATGCCACGGCCTCGCGGGAAATATCGAATGTCTGCTCGATATCTTTCAGGCGAGCGGTGAGCAGGGATGGTATACCGAGGCGAGCGCCCTGGCTATATTGCTTGAAGCATTCGCGGTGAGGCAGCGTGATTCTCTTGGCTGGTCGTCAGATGATCCCTCCTGTGTATCTCCTGACTATCTTCTGGGATACGCGGGCGTGCTCACGAGTCTGTTGCGCCTGGCCAACCCTGGCCAGCAGCCACGCCAGTTGAGCCGACGTGGCTTTCGTTACAGACCACATACTCTTTTTGTCGCTCCATAGCTTATAGATAAGCAGGGATCAAGGAGGCTTCGGTTTCTCTGTTTTCCTGCGTGTTTTAGAGAGGATTGATATGAGCGAGAACAAGCAACAGACGCTCTCAACTGGCTATGAATATCCCGGGAAACGACTCATTCTGCATCTTTTTACCTCCGACGCGGGATTTGCTGAGAAATGTGCTGCTGAAGTTTTACCATCCCTGGAACTGGCAATCGAAGAGTTGGCAAAAATCCTGAAGCCGACGCGCGCATTACTTGAACAACCTGTTCATCTCTTTCTTATCGATGCAGCCTCTTCAACAGACGCCGGTGAGAATAATGTCCTTGCCGCCGTGCCTACGACACAGGACGCTGCTGTCTATGTATTGCGCCAGGATACGCATAATGAACAACTGCTGATGACGCTTACGCGCACGCTGGTAAAACGCTGGTTTGGCGAGGAGGCGCTGGGGCTGGCCTTTTTCCTGGATGGCCTGGCTGGAGTGGTCGCCGCCTCGTCCAATCTGGGGCCATCGCTCGCTGAAGTACACGAAACTATCAAGAGCGAAATCAAAGCAAGACATGTCATTTCAATTTTTGCTTCCTCTTCTGCTGTTACTGGCGAAGAGGGAGGATATACAGGAGCGCAGAACGATATTGCGACCTCTTTTGTCGCCTATCTGCTTGCGACCTACGGGCAGGAGGCGCTGCGCCAGTTTCTCTCCTCTTCTAATGGAACCAGGCAGGATCAGGCCGCGTTGACTGTTTATCACCAGGCTCTTGGTCAGCTTGAGGAGGCGTGGCTGAAATATCTACGCAAACCAGCCGAGCGTAAAAGCGCGTCTTTGCTGTTTGCCCGGCAACTTTTTCCCTTTCTCAAGCCGTATTGGGGTACAACTATCAAAGTGTTGCTCTACTCTCTGGTAGGGCTTGCCTTCAATGTCATTGTGCCGCTCTCGACGCGTTATTTGCTTGACAGTGTCATTCCACAGAAGCAGATCTCAACATTAATTATTTTTTCGAGCTTTCTGTTGCTCTATTTTATTTTGAATTCTTCCATCGGTGTGCGCCGCTCGCAGCTTACGGCGGTCGTTGTTCAGCATGTTATCACCGATATGCAACAGAAGAGCTTTCAGCATTTACAGCGCCTGAGCCATCGTTTTTATGGAGAGGCAAAACTGGGCGATCTGATGGCACGCCTCTCTACAGACGCGCAACTGGTGCAGCAAGCGTTTGAGCAGGTGATGGGCAACGGCCTGATGATGATCTGCGGGACCATCACTTCGCTCATTGTGCTGCTCTCTTTGCAACCAATCATTGGTCTACTGGTTACTATCGTTATTCCCCTGGTGATGTTCTGCTACAATCTTCTGGGCAAGCGTTTTCAGCAAGCAAGTGCCGATAAACAGCGGCTGGTTGGTGAGGCCGCGACATTGGTCCAGGAGAATTTGTCGTCGCACGCGGTGGTCAAAGCTTTTGGCCTTGAAACGAGCATGGTCGGATCTTATGGCGCGCGACTACTTGCGTTGCTGAAAGCCTCGGTGCGCCTGGAGGTCATTGCCGCATTTTTCCAGAACAGCCTGATCTTTGCCTCTCTGGTGGAGCAACTGATCGTACTGGGTGTCGGTGGCTATCTGGTGATGCAAGGACAGATCACTCTTGGCACCTTGATGGCCGCCTGGAGTGTTATGCCCGCGCTGCTCGCGCCGGTTTCAATGTTCGGCATTCTTGTTGAGATGGTTCAAACAGCCTCTGGCTCACTGGAGCGTATCGTAGAGCTACAGGATGAGCCTGTAACCATTCAAGACAAAGCAGGAGCACTGACGCTAGTACCGCTCAACCAGGAGATTTGCCTTGAACACGTGCAGTTCGCGTATGAAAGTGGCCGCACGATTATCGACGATCTCAATGTGACGATTCCCGCCGGATTAAATATCGCGATTGTCGGACCATCTGGCTCAGGGAAAAGTAGCCTGATTAGTCTGCTCTCACGTTTCTGGGACCCGACCGCAGGGCAGATTCTCTTTGATGGACACGATATCCAGGACGTGACACTTGCTTCACTTAGAGATCAGATCGGCCTGGTCTTTCAGGATACCTTTATCTTTGATACCACCGTACGCGAGAACATTGCGATTGGCAAAAGCGGAGCAACAGATAAGGAAATCATCGCCGCTGCGCAAGGGGCAAAACTCGATGAGTATATTGCCGCTCTGCCAGCGGGCTATAATACCATGCTGGGAGAGCGCGGTGTACGCATGAGCGGTGGCCAGCGCCAGCGGTTGGCAATCGCACGCGCGTTGTTGCGCAATCCGCGTATCCTCATTTTGGACGAAGCGACGAGCGCGCTGGACACCCAGACTGAGCGCGAGATTTTGGAGACGCTGGATGAACTGAAACGTGGCCGTACGACGATCAGTATTACCCATCGTCTGACGATGGCCGCTAACGCTGATCGTATTCTCGTGCTTGAAGGTGGCAAACTGGTCCAGCAGGGCACACATGGGGAGTTGCTCAACCAGGATGGCTTGTATCGCCGCCTGTATCAAGAACAGCTTGGGAACACCCATCACTCTCCTGAAGAACTCACAACACCTGTCTCTGCCCCCATCGATGGAGAACAACTTCGCGTTCTTCCACTCTTTCAGGGGGTAAACGCGGAGCTACTTACTCAGGTCGCCGGGCAGATGGTACGCAGACGTTACGAGCCAGGAGAGTATATCCTCAACCAGGGTGAGCCAGGCAGCGCATTCTACCTGATCCGTTTTGGCCAGGTTGAAGTTCTGTTGAATACCCAGGGAAAAAAGCGCTGTATTAATGTGCTGGATGAAGGTGCATTCTTCGGCGAAATCTCGCTACTGGCCGTAGAACAGTGTACCGCCTCAGTGCGAGCCGTTTTCCCTACAGAGTGTTATGTGCTCACCAGAGCTGCGTTCTCACGCTTGCTAGACCAGGAGCAGCATCTTTCGACGCAAATCTGGAACACGCTGGCCCAGAGGCGTTCTGAACTGGCAACCATACAGGCTTTTCTTCAACAGGGTGAGACTCGGACGAATCTTCTCACCCCACCGCTACAAATGGCTTAGCGTGAGAAGCTCGCGCAGTTCAGCAGTGAGTTGCCATTGACATCTTCACTCCCTATAGAGGAGCTATGAGAACGCAAAAAAACGGAGCTGATTTTTGTCTGAAGGAGATGATTTTGGATATGTTCGCCCAGGCTCTGGACGAGTGGCGGCAGGCTATCGGTGAGGATTACGTGATTACCGATCCATCCGCTCTGGCCCAGGCAGAAACCGCAACTTTTCTGACAAACCAGCGTATACCGGCGATCTTGCGGCCCGCTAACCGGGCGGAAGTGCAGGCCTGTGTACGCATTGCCAATACCTATAAAGTACCACTCTACCCGGTCAGTAATGGCAAAAACTGGGGTTACGGTTCGCAAGTACCCGCGCAGGATGGTTGTGTTCTCTTACATTTGCAACGGATGCAGCAAATTGTCGAGTATAATGAGCGTCTGGCCTATGTCACGGTTGAGCCAGGTGTGACGGTCCGTCAACTCTATCATTTTTTAGAGGAACATCATTCCCCGCATTTTGTCAGCGTTGTTGGTGGCCCGATGGATACCAGTTTGATTGGCAATGCCATTGAAAGGGGACTGGGAACAGGCCGTTATGCTGATCGTTTTGGGCATGTGTGCGAGTTCGAGGTCGTTCTCCCAACAGGCGAATGTATCCATACAGGTTACGATCGTTTTCCCGATGCGCTCGCTGGACCAGTCAGCCGTTGGAGTGTTGGGCCTTATCTTGATGGTCTGTTTACACAATCCAATTTTGGGATTGTGACTCGCATGACTATCTGGCTGTTGCCCAAGCCACGTGTCGCTGCCTCTTGCCTCTTTACCTTAAAGGAAGATAGGGGTTTGGAGGCCTTGATCGATGCTTTGTATGTCTTGAAATTTGAGGGCGGTTTCCCTTCGATCTATCTCTACAACGATTACAAATTTCTCTCGATGTTGCTTGTTCAGTCTCCAGAACTTGCCAAAGAGAGCGGAACCTTTATTTCACCCGAGATGATGGGGCCAATTCGCCAGGCTCTCAACTTTGGGGCCTGGAGTGGCTCGGTTGCGTTCCAGTGTGCCAGCCAGCAAATGTGCGACGCGATGTGCGCGTTTGTGCGCGAGATACTGGCTGAT
>Ga0207674_10009694_pt1 | contig 10977 bp, 11 predicted proteins | sample KBSCornC72_FD_184303 | JGI IMG/M metagenome (GOLD analysis project Ga0207674, IMG submission 184303) | Corn rhizosphere microbial communities from Kellogg Biological Station, Michigan, USA - KBS Corn C7-2 (SPAdes) (version 2) | ecosystem: Host-associated > Plants > Roots > Rhizosphere > Soil ...
TAATTGGCACGCCGCTCGATCAGGCCTACCCCGCGAAGAACAAGGCGCTGCAGGAGATCATTTACCGCGATCACCTCCTCGTCTCGCAATTCCCGCGCGGCACGCGCGTCTTCCCGTCGAACTTCCCGGCGCGCAACCGCACCATGGCAGCCCTGTCGGACGCCAGCGTCGTGATGGAGGCCTCGGACACATCCGGCACGCTTCACCAAGCTGCCGAATGCATGCGCCTGGGCCGCTGGCTGGGCATCGCACGCGGCGTCGCGGACGACCCCACCCTGACGTGGCCCACTAGCTTCGTCGACAAACCCGGCTGCGTGGTTCTGGCGACGACCGAACAATTCCTGGAGACGGTCTACGCTCGATGAGCCTGCCTCTTCACGTTCACGGCGGCTACCCGAGCTACAAGGAAATGGGCACGGCCTGGGACACGGCGGATTGGAACGCCTTCAAGTTCGCAAAAGCACTTAAAGGTGAACCCATTACCGGCTATGCCAACATCAAGACCGTGGGCGGCGGCTGGACCAAGATCTCCGCCGAGAATACCAAGCCGGCCTTTGCAATTTTCGGTGCGTGGGCTGGAAGCATAATTAAGGCGGCTGGGATCGATGCAGCCTATGTGATCCCGGTGCCCGGGTCACAGTGCGTCGCGTTCGATACCGACGTGAAAGGGCGCCGCCTGTGCGAGGCAATCGCGCGCCACCATCCGGGCGTAACCGCCGACGAGGCCTTTCACTGGTCGGAAGCGATGGAGCCGGCGCACAAAGGTGGCCCGCGCCGCAAGTCGGAGCTCGTGCCGAAACTGATCATCTGGGACGCAATGCCCAAGGACCGCCCGGTCATCCTAGTCGACGACGTTGCGACGCTGCACGGGCATATGAAAGCGTGTGCGCAAGTGATGCGAGATCACGGCCACGAGGTCGTGCTCGCGCTGGCGGGCGCACAAACAGTCCACGAACGCCCCGAACATGGCATGTTCAACTTCCCGGCCATCGACCTCGACGCACCGGAGCCCGACCCGTTCGCCGGCTGGGGCTGATAGACCCTCCAAAGGTCATCACCACAAAGGTGGTCCAAAGCAACGGCTCATCTTTAGCGGCGGCTATGCGCCCTGATATCGGTCATTCGCTAGGGCGGCATCCCATCCTAGAAGCAGCCGTTCATTGGTCGACAGATTAGCGCTCGCAAAATCGGTCGAAGCTGTCCTCGAACGCTTCTTCTTCATGTTCCCAAGGACCGCGGGCCTCAAAATGAAGCAAGGTGAGTTCCTGGTCGTAGCGCTCAGATCGCAAGCACATCTCAACCACTGGCTCAGGAAACCAGACGCCGGCGCGCTGTGGTATTCCCGCCTTGGCCTCATGACTAAAGTCCCGGGTTACCGCGGTGGCAAGTGCCGGTAGTTCGAACACCTCGTTCTTTGTACGAATATAGCGACCCGACCTGAGCGCCGCCTTGCTCGGCTTTGCCCAGTGCGCGAAACCCTCGTTTGAAACGACGAGCATCGCACGGGTCTCTGTATATTCAAGCCAGCGCAGAATCGCTGCTGTGAGCGACACCCCGTAGCGCTTCGCCAATGCGCCCAGCTTTTCGAAATCCGGCTGCGCCTTCGCGGGCAATTGCGCACGAAAATCGTGAAACGGCATGAGAAGCGCCGCGGCAAGCGCGTCGGCTTCCTGTTCGATCCCCTGACCGTTGCGCTGGGTGACAGCCTCCTCGTCGCAGTAGATCGCCAGATCGTAGGAAGAGTCCGTCTCGATCATTTGACGGTGAAGCACATAGTGTCCGAATTCATGGCCGATGGTGAATGCGCGCCGGCCATCCGACTGGCCCAGGTTGTACATGATCGCCCATTGTCGGGGTTTGGTCTCGCTGCAGACGAGGGCGCCCACGCAGCCGGGAATGTCCCGCTCCACTACCTCGTGAATGCGGCCATCTGGCGCGACGTTGGCGGAATATTCAAGGGCAACGGCTTCGATATCGACGGGCGCGCGATCAAATCTGTCGGCACCCAGTACCGTATCGAGCATTAATGTGATGCGCCCGGCCTCCTTGAGGGGGCGAGGCCGGGCGGCGTCAGTCATTCCGGTTTCTTCGCCCCGAGGATCTTGGCCATCTCGCGAAGCTGGCGTCGGGTCTCCGGCGGCAGGCCGCTATATGAGCGATAGAAGGCCTTGTCTTCGGCCTGCTCCAGTGTCTGCTCGTCACGGCCGAACAAGTAGTCGACGGTCACGTCCAGCGCCTTGGCGATCGCAGACAGCTTCTCGGCCGAGGGCCTTGGTGGATTTTTGTTCTCCAACTCCCAAATATAGCTCTTGGATGAATCCGTCGCCTGCGCGAGCTGCTCCAACGTCATTTTCTGGGCCGTCCGCCGCTCCTTGATCCGATCCCCGAATTTAATCTCCATACATATTCAAACCCTTGCAGAAGTTCGGAGTAGGCGAACTCTAATACCCTTGACACCGGCATGCAACAGGCAGATGGTAAAGTTCGGAGTAGCGATATTTTGGTTATCCACACGCTGAACTGATGGGTGCCCGGGGAGACAGAAGTGAACGCGCCATTCTCGCCTCAAGGCCGCAATCCATTCGACGATCCGCTCGACCGGATCCTGGCGGAAATCGCACTCAGCGCGCAGCTGCCTCCGTCGCTTCACCGGAAGGCAGGCGGCCGCTACGCAGCGGTGCGCGCGCATCTGGAGGCCGACGCGGCGTTCGAGGGCCAGATCGAGCATTTTTATCCGCAAGGCTCGATGGCGATCGATGCCACGATTTCCAATCGGGGCACTGATGACGAATATGATCTCGACATCGTCTCGCAACTCGGCGGCCAGTTTCGCCAGATGGACCCGCTTGCCATCCTCTTGGAGCTGGAGCGCGCGCTGAAGGAATATTCGGTCAGGAAAGTCGTCCGCCAGTCGCGTTGCGTCACGCTATATTATGCCGATCGCATGCACCTCGACATTACGCCCGGGTTGCGCGCTTACGGGAAAATCGATCGCGAGAGCTACATCACCCACGCCAAGGGCCCCACCGTTTCGGCGGACGATCGCTTCGTCGACATGAACGCCTTTGGCTTTGCCGAATGGTATCGTGGCCGCACGCCACTCGAGTATCGGATGGCCAAGGCGTTCCACGACCATTGGCTTAACCTTGAAGCGTCCAGCCTACGCGCCGACGCGGAGGTGGACGAAGTACCCGACCAATGTGAGTTCGTGGTGAAGAACACGGCGACGCTGGCGCTTCAACTGGTGAAGCGCTTCCGCAACATTCGCTATGCTGACTATGACGGTCGTATCCCGCCTTCGGTGATGTTGTCCTACTATGCCGGCATTGCCGCCAAGCCGGATAGCACGCTATCCGAAATGGTCATTCGCCTCGCCAACTGGATTATCGGCGATATCGAACAGGCGTCGCGCCACGGCCAAAGGCTGCACGTTGCAAATCCGATCTGCGAGGATGACGTGTTCACCGACCGCTGGCCAGAGACGATCCGCCGGCAGGGCGAGTTCGCCGGATATCTCAAGGAATTGGTCACCGGCCTCGAAGCCGCGAAGCGCGGCAATTTGTCGGCCGATCAGGTGATGGACTGGTTGCGTAACCGGTTCGGAGATCGGGTCGTGACCAAGGCGGCGGACCGGATGGCGGACGAGATCGGCGCTGGCGTCCAGTCGGCCGACCAGCGCTATACGCGTAAAGGGGGGCTGTTGCTGCCGACGGCGGGGATCGTCGCGGCGAATGCCAGCCCAAGCATTGTGAAAGCGCAACCACACAGTTTCTACGGCTGTCGCATCTGATGCCCGGTTGCGTCCTGACCATCGAGGAACAGGTCGCGGTAATGCGGCGCGCCTGGCCCGCTTTCTCGGTCCATGGGCTCAATCGCCAAATCCAATGCGCTACCTGGCGAGGCGATGTCCGGCCCCAGTTCGGCCGGTTTCGTATCGAAATCCGATATGCGCTGGGTGATGTACCCCATGTCAGGATCCTGTCACCGGCGCTGATCCGCCTGCCCGGCAATGTCGAAGGACAGCTTCCGCACGTTTATCCGCCGTCGAACGACCCCACGCTGTGCCTGTTCGATCCTGCGACCGACCAGTGGAACGCGTCGATGGCACTCGCCGAGACCACTGTCCCTTGGTCCTATGACTGGATCGCCTGCTACGAACTTTGGCTGATGACCGGTCGCTGGACGGGTGGCGGCAGGCATGGCAGCGCTGCTCCCGTGTCGGGCGCATCGGCATGACATACGTCCCCGCGCGCCGGTCTGACGGAACGATCCAGCATGCCCGGATCAAACAACCCTGGCCGAAGGATCGGCTATTCCGGATCCTCTCGATCGACGGTGGCGGTATACGGGGTGTTTTCCCCGCCGCCTATCTCGCCGAGATGGAGCGGCGGTTTCTCGACGGTCGTTCGATCGCCACCTGTTTCGACATGGTGGCGGGCACATCAACGGGGGGTATTATCGCTCTCGCGCTTGCCCATGGCATGAGTGCTCGCGAGGCGCTGCAGATCTATGTGGCGACCACGCGTGAGCGCGAGACTTCGTCTGGGAATGTATTCACCGCGAACCGCGCCAGTGCACTCAATTTTGCAAAGTTTGCCGTCTCGGTGCCGCCCAGCCACAAGCGGACGCTCTTCACCTTGGCGAAATTGGTGCCGCGGACCGTGAGGGTCACGAGCCCCGCGTCCGCCAGGCACCAGCGGAGGCTGCGGGCGCTGAACATGAGCCGGGTCAGGCTGGCGGCCAGAGCCAGGCTGGTGAGCCAGCCGATCGCGGGAGCGGTCAACGGCACGGCGACGACCAGGAACGCGTCCAGCGCGGTGACGCCGGCACAGCCGGCCAGGCCGGCCCGGACCACGGACCGGTAGCCGGGGCCGGCCACGGCCGAGACGATCAGCCCGATGCTGGCCAGCAGGACCAGGCCAGCCAGAAGAACGACAGCGGGCTGGACCGGCCAGGCCCAGGCCCGGCCGGTGATCAGCGCGGCGGCCCAGCAGGCGCCCACCAGCGGGCCGGTGGCCATCAGCCGGCGGGCGACGCGGCGGGCCGGGCTGACCGCCGCGAAGCCGGCGATGACCAGCGACGGCTCGCCGAACTCGGCGACCGCGGCCCGGGCGGCAGCGTCGGGGTCCAGCCCCTGGCGCAGGTAGTGCAGGTGCGTCTCACCGAGCCCGTCGGCGAGTTCGGCCACCACGGGGGCGGGCAACTGCGCCGAGAGCGCCGACAGGTAGCCGGTAATCAGGCGGGGCTGGGCCATGGGCTGCCTTCCAGGGCGGCGTTGACCATGGCGGAGAAGTCCCGCCAGTCGGCGCGGCGGCCGGACAGGGCCTGGCGGCCCGCGGGGGTCAGCTCGTAGTCGCGGCGGCGGCGCCCGGCGACCACCGACCAGGAACCGGTAATCAGGCCGGCCTGCTCCAGGCGGCGCAGGGCCGGGTAGATCGTGCCGGTGGGCAGGTCCAGCTTGCCGCCGGTGCTCTGCCGCAGCGCGTCGATCACCGCGTAACCGTGCCGCGGCCCGCCCTCGAGCGCAGCCAGCAGCATCGCGTCCAGATGCCCCTTCAGCTCCTCACCCCGCATAAGTAGCAACGCTACTTCGGGTCTTCCGGTCTGGCAACTCCTAGCGTAGTATTCCTATATGTAGGAACACTATATATAGAGACCGCAGAACAAGGAGGCAGCCGATGACTCAGCAGTCACTGCACCTGCTGGCGGCCCGTTTCCTGGGGCAGCACGTGGGCTCGACGGCGCCGCTGTTCCTGGCGTTCCTGGCCGTGCACGTGGTCGCGGGGACGACCGCGGTGATCACCGGGGCCACCGCGGCGCTCGCGCACAAGCCCGGCGTACGCCACCTGCAGGCCGGGCGCCGCTACTACCGCGCCATCACCGTCCTGTCCGGCACCGGCGCGGCCCTGGCCATCATGCGCTGGCGGGAGGACGCATACCTGCTGGTCATCGCGGCGGTCATGTTCACCGCGGCGACGATCGGCGTCCGGGCCCGGCGCCGCCGCAACCGGGCCGGCGACACCATCCACATCCTCGGCCTGAGCCTGTCGTTCGTGGCCATGATGACCGGCTTCTACGTGGACAACGGCCCGCACCTGCCGCTGCTCGACCACCTGCCGGCGATCCTGTTCTGGGTGCTCCCGTCGGCCGCCGGCGCCGTGCTCACCGGCCGTGCGGTCCGCCGCGCGGCGCGCGGTCACTACGATCCCGGCGGCCACCACCTGGCGGTCATCCCGGCCACCCCCGCTGTCACCCCTGTCACCCCTGGCGCTGAGGGCCCGGCGGCCACCATTGGCCCCGTTGGTGTGGCGGACGACGGCTGATCGCCGTTGCGGCCGCCAGCCTCGCGCTCACCGTTGCCTACTTCTCGCAAGACCACCAGCCACCGGGCCAGGCCCGGCTGCAGAGCGCGCTCCGCCAGGCCGGCGTGCCCGCCCAGGTGCACTTCGGCGAGATCTGCACCAGCACCCCGCCGAAGCTGCACGCCTAGGCGCCCGCCTCCTGGTGCAGCTGCTCCTCGCTTTCCTTGATCGCGGACGCCTCGGCGGAGGTGTTGAGGTTCCTGGTCATGGCCAGGTAGACGATCGCGGTCACCACCGCGCCGACGATCCAGGAGATGTCGACGCTGTTCAGCTTCTCGGCCAGCGGGCCGGTGTAGTAGCTCTTCAGCGTGACCACGTTGAGCAGCACCATGAACGGGATCTCGGCCACGAAGCCGGCGCCGTAAGCGATCAGGCCGCGGCGGGACCAGACGCCGTAGATGCCGTTGGGATTGAAGAGGTCGACGATCGAGTAATGGCCGCGCCGGACCACGAAGAAGTCCAGCAGGTTGACGACGGTCCACGGGACCAGCAGGTACAGCATGAGGATGAGCACGGTGTTGACCACGCCGACCGCGCTCGTGGTGATCAGCTGGCCGATCACGAACCAGATCGCGGCCAGGATCACGATCGTGACCACCCGGGTCCCCCGGGTCGCCTTGACCTTCCTGAACGCGTCGACCCCGGCCAGCGTGGTGAGCGTGGCGCCGTAGGCGTTCATGCCCATGGTGGCGGCCAGCGCGACCGCGGACAGGAACCCGGCCAGCCCGCCCAGGTGCGTGATCACGTTGTTGCCCGCGGTCTGCAGTCCGACGAGACCGTCGGTGGCGCCGAGCTTGATCGCCAGCCACGCGCCCAGCGCGATCAGCCAGATCGCCGGGGTGGACGCGCCCGCGAACACGTAGCCGATGATCTTCGCGCGCGGCGTGCTGGCGGGCAGGTAGCGCGAGTAGTCGGAGACGTAGCCCGCGTAGGTGATGTTGTAGGCCGCGGCGGCGGACAGCTGGGCCATGAACGCGGTCCAGTTGAACCCGTAGGCGGTGTGGCTGACGACGCCGCCGGCCTGGCCCGCGAATATCCCGATCGTGATGATCGCCATCAGCGGCAGCAGCGCGAACAGCAGGTAGCGGAAGACCCGGTGCACCCAGTCGTAGCCGTAGATCGCCAGCAGGGCGGCCCCCACGGTGACCACGATCGCGACCAGGTTCGCGTTCCAGCCGAACGCCCCGTGCAGCCCCTCGGCGAGCAGCACCTGGTCGGCGACGTTGAACGCCATGTAGGTGAACACCATCGCGAACAGCGCGACGATCACCCCGCGGTAGCCGAACTGGGCCCGCGACTGGATCATCTGCGGCAGCCCGAGCGTCGGGCCCTGGGTGGCGTGGAGGGCCATGAACGTGGTCCCGGCGAGGATGCCGATGACACCGGCCACGACCGTCCAGCCGAGCGACAGCCCGAGCGACGGCCCGATGAACCCGATGGGGATCGTGAAGTACTGGAAGTTGCCCAGGAACCAGAGCGGTGCCTGGTGCCAGACCTTGCCGTGCCGCTCGCTGTCCGGGATCCAGTCGATGGACCGCACCTCGATGCCGCGGATGCCGCTACCGCTGCCGCTGCTTTGCGCGCGGGCTGGCGCCGAATCTTTATCAGTAGCCACGGGAGATGCTCCTCTCGCGAAGCCTGTCGCGAAGCCTGCGCGCCTTGCCCGCAACGGTGATGGACGCCCGTGGCCTGCGTCAATAGTGCCCGCAACAGAATCAATCCAGGATGTTGTGGCTTAGACCAAGGCCTGAGGGATACGGGATTTGCGGCGCGGGCCGGGGGACTCGACCGCGGTCCCGGCGGCCGGCGAGCCAGGGCGAGCCGGCGGCTGGCCGGTTACGCCTTGCCGAGCAGGATCAGGGCGAGGAGCTCGTAGCCGACGTGGGCGGCGGCGACCGAGGTGAGCTCGGCGTGATCGTAGGCCGGCGAGACCTCGACCACGTCCGCGCCGACCACCGGCAGGCCCGCCAGGCCGCGCAGGATGCCGAGCAGTTCGCGGCTGGTCAGGCCGCCGGCCTCGGGGGTTCCTGTGCCCGGCGCGTGCGCCGGGTCGAGCACGTCGATGTCGATGGACAGGTACAGCGGGGCGTCGCCGACCCGGTCCCTGATCCGCTCGACGATGCCGGCCACGCCGGCCGTCTCGGCCTCCATCGCGGTCACTACCCGGAAGCCCAGGCCGGCGTCGTCGGTGAAGTCCTGCTCGGCGTACACCGGCCCGCGGATGCCCACGTGCACGCTGCAGTCCTGACGGAACAGGCCCTCCTCGGCGGCCCGGCGGAACGGGGTGCCATGGGTGACCGGCGCGCCGAAGTAGGTGTCCCAGGTGTCCAGGTGGGCGTCGAAGTGGACCAGCGCGACCGGCCCGAACCGCTGCTTGGTGGCCCGCAGCAGCGGGTACGCGATCGTGTGGTCGCCGCCAAGGGCCAGGAGATGGCCGGCCTCGGAGAGGAGCTCGGCCGCGGCGGCCTCGATCTGGCCGACCGCCTCGGTGATGTCGAACGGGTTGCAGGCGATGTCGCCCGCGTCCGCGACCTGCTGCTCGGTCAGCGGCCCGACCTGCAGGGCGGGGTGCCAGGGGCGGAGCAGCCGTGAACCCTGCCGCACCGCGGCGGGGCCGAACCTGGCGCCGGGGCGGTAGGAGGTGCCGGTGTCGAACGGCACGCCGACCACGGCCACGTCGCACGAGCTGACCTCGTCGCGGCGGGGCAGCAGGGCAAACGTGGGCGGGCCGGCGAAGCGCGGCGTCTTGCTGGCGTCCATCGGCCCGCGGATGGGGACGGGCTCGCCCGTGGCCCCAGGCTGGCCAGCGTCGCTGTCGGTCACAGGCAGGAGTATCAGCCGGCCCGGCGATGTGGCGCAACAGTCGCGGCCACAAACCACGACCTTGTCTTTGGTGTTTTCCACAGTTAGCCTGAGCGCCGTGCCGCGCACCGGCGTGATCACCGTGGAGGATCTGCTCCGGTCCCCCGCGCTGCAGCTGCGGCTGATCGCGGGCGAGGCCGGGGTTTCCCGGCGGGTGGCCTGGGCGCACGTCAGCGAGCTCGAGGACCCGACCCCGTGGCTGTCCGGCGCCGAGCTGATCATGACGACCGGGATGGCGCTGGCGCGGGGCGACGGCCCGCAGCGGGCCTACCTGGAGCGGCTGGACGACGCCGGGGTGGCCTGCCTGGCCCTGTCCGAGGGCCTGTTCGTGCCGCCGCTGACCCGGGACTTCCTGGCGGCGGCCGGCGAACGGTCCTTCCCGGTGGTCGAGGTGCCGATCCCGGTGCCGTTCATGGCCATCGCCCAGGAGGTGGCCGCGGCCGTCCAGGGCGACACCGCCCAGCGGCTGAACGCCCAGCTGCAGGTGTTCGGCGCGGTGCAGTGGCTGGCCGCCGGGAACCTGACCGACAGGGAGATATTCGCCCGGCTCGAGCGGCTGTCCGGCTACACGCTGTACGCCTGCACGCTGCAGCGGACCCGGCTGCTCGACGGCGTGCCGGTGCCGCCGCCGGACCACGTCGGCCTGATTCCCGGGACCGGCACCAGCCCGCCCACGGTGCCCGGCGGGTACGTGCTGCCGGTGACCGGACCGCGCGGTACGGCCGGCTACATCCTGGCCATGGAGACCCCGGGCGCCGCGCCGGCCGGCGTCTCGGTGGTGCAGCACATCGCCACGGTCGCCGCGCTCCAGCTGTCCATGCGCGCGCACGAGCGGGAGATGCTGCGCCGGGAAGGCGCCGAGACGCTGGCCGAGATGCTCCAGGGCGTGCTCGACCGGGCGGTGGTGGCCCGGCGGCTGGCGGCCAGCGGGTTCACCGCCGGGCACGTCCTGCTCCTGGCCATCGTCCGGCCGGGCCCCGGGGCCGGTGACGACAGCGTGGCCGACGCGCTGGCCGAGGCGGGCGTGCCGCACCTGATCCTGCGCCAGCAGGACGAGCTGTTCGTGCTGGTCGAGGACGACGAGCGGGCGCGCTCGGCGCTGGCCGGCCCGGCCGCCGCCGCAGCCGGCCTGAGCCGGCCGTTCAGCGCGGACACCCCGCTCGCGGTGGCCCGGCGGGAGGCGCAGTGGGCGCTGGCCCGGGCCGCCGAGGCCGGCCGGGCCGTGGTCAGCTACGGCGACGACCGAACCGAGCGCTGGCTGACCGGCGAATCCGCCGACCTGCACGCGCTGGTCGACCAGGTTCTCGGCCCGGTCCTGACCTACGACGCGGCGCACTCGGCCGACCTGGTCTCGTCGGTGCGGATCTGGCTGGAGCACGACCGGCAGACCGAGCGGGCCGCGGCGGCGCTGCACATCCACCCCAACACGCTGCTGTACCGGGTGCGGCGGTTCGAGCAGATCAGCGGGCGGTCGCTGGCCTCGACCGAGTCGATGGTGGAGATCTGGCTGGCCCTGCGGACGACGGCCGCGGTGCCCGCCGCAGTGCCGGCCGGCGCCAGCCGGCGCGATGGGAAATAGCCTGGACAGCAGCGTCGTTACCGGGGCCGGAAGGGGAGATACCGGACATGAGCTCGGCCCGTGACCAGCCGGTGCCCGGCTGCCAGGGGGTTAGCCCCGGCGGCCACGGGCCTGGCGGCCACGGGCACGCGCCCGGCGAGGGCGGCGGCGGTCACACGCACCGGCCGGGACCTG
>Ga0207674_10009695_pt1 | contig 10976 bp, 7 predicted proteins | sample KBSCornC72_FD_184303 | JGI IMG/M metagenome (GOLD analysis project Ga0207674, IMG submission 184303) | Corn rhizosphere microbial communities from Kellogg Biological Station, Michigan, USA - KBS Corn C7-2 (SPAdes) (version 2) | ecosystem: Host-associated > Plants > Roots > Rhizosphere > Soil ...
CCTCCGACGTGCCCACGTACTCGACGTTGTTCCAGAGCCGCTCGAGTGTTTCCTTGCGGTCATCGAGCACAATCATGCAATTCCCTGAATATCCTCGCGGCCCCCACAGGAAGTAGGTTTGATGTCCGCTCAGGGCCGGCGGCAGGCCATAGCGGCGGCCCAGGAAATCGATGGCGCCGGCCTGACCGTAATCCTGGGCAAAGATGCCGCAATCCCCGCGCTCCCCCGGACTCAAACGGTTCCAGGCCTGCGCGGTTTCCGCCACGATCTCTTCCCATCCGAACTGGTCGGAGTACCACTGCGGCAGGGGTGACCGCTCATGACCGTGTTCCATCACTGGCAATTTCATCGGCAGGTATTTCATGTAAGCAATGAATCGCTCGGGAGACAGCACCGGCACCACCACCGGGGCCAAGTGCGCTCCGGCTGCCAGCAGCAAAACCACGATTAAGGGTTTCATCCAGGTAAGCCGCGGCCGTTCGATTGCGTTCTCGATCGTCACTGCCCCCGCCGCCAGGAGCATGGGATAGATGGGAGCCAGATAATAACTCTTCCCATGTAGAACGAAGAAGACGACGAAGCAGACCACATAACTCCAGCCCAGAACGCGATAGACCTTCAACTGTCGCGAACAAAAGAGTGCGATCAGCCCGGTGATCCAGATGGGCGCGGTTAAAGGAAGTACGAGCAGCGTCTGCTGAAAGAAGTACGGCAGCAGCGGCAGCACCACATCGCGGCCCTCAGCCCTGATGCCTCGCATCAACTGCACAAACGGCCAGTCGTAGTGAATGTTCCAGAGCAAATTGGGCAGGAAAATCAGGAACGCGGCCATTCCGCCCAGCCAGATCCATTTGTCGGCGAAAACGCGGCGTTGCTCGGTGAGCAGCAGGCCGACTACGATGCCAAAGCCGAACAGCGCGATCGAATACTTTTCCTGCAGGCCCAGGCCCGCGACCACGCCGAACCACAGCCAGTAGCGGGGATCGTTGCGCTTGATGGCGAGAATCGCGAAATAGGCGCAACCCATCCACAGGTTCGGTTCGAGACAATTGGTCCCCAGCAGGCTGCCATTGGACAGATACTGCGGCGCGACGACGACCGTCACCGCGCTCAGCAGAAGGGCAAATCGCCGTCCGCAAAATTCGCGGGCCAGCACCGCCGTCTGGACCACCAGAAGGGAAGACGCCAGCGCCGGGATAAAACGTATGCTGCGCAGCGGGTCTCCCAGCACCGCGCGAGAAACGTGAATCAGGAAGGGAATCAGCGGGGGCTGGTCCACATAGCCCCAGGCCAGATGATCTCCGCAGGCCATGTAATCAAACTCGTCGCGAAAGTAGCCATAGCGATTGTTGAAGTAACAATGGAAGAGCAGTTTGGCCAGGGCAATCACGAGAATTATCCCCATGCCATGGGCGAAGAAAGCTTGCCGTTTTGGCTCTAGTGCGGATGGCCTCGGAGAGGTGCTTGCCATAGCGGAATAAGAAGGTATCACCACCCTCTTCCCCCTGTCATCTGAGCGCAGTGGCGGCTTCGCTTTGCGAAGCAGCCACGGAGTCGAAGGACCCCTACCGACCGATGAAGGGGTGCAAGAGTTGACTAGAATTGACTTGCTCGGGCCGCTCCGGTTGCAGCCGCAGGATAACTCATGCATTGTCTCCTCCGCATCCTCGATCACGGCTACAATCTAACCGTCCCCACAGGAGGGCAAGTATTTCAATGAGCGACCTGATCCAGCTCACGAAAGACGGCGACATCGCCATCATCACGATAAATAATCCGCCGGTGAATGCCATCAGCCCCGGCGTGCCGGAAGGAATTTCCGCAGCCATCGATCAGATCAACGAAGATGGGACCGTACGCGCAGCGGTGGTGATCGGGGGAGGCCGCACTTTTATCGCGGGCGCTGACATAAAAGAATTCACAAAAATGACTTCGGGCGAGGCAAAGACCGGCCCAGGCTTGCTCCCTCTGTTGCTGAAAATAGAAAACTGCTCCAAGCCGGTAGTGATGGCGATTCATGGCACCGCCTTCGGCGGCGGCCTGGAAGTGGCCATGTCCGGCCACTATCGCGTCGCCGTCCCCGGCGCGCAGGTCGGACAGCCGGAAGTGAAACTCGGCCTCATTCCGGGAGCGGGAGGTACGCAACGCCTGCCTCGCCTGGCCGGCGTCGCCAAAGCGGTTGAGATGTGCACCGATGGCAATCCGGTCAAAGCGCCGGATGCGCTGAACGCCGGCATCGTCGATCAATTGATTGACGGCGACCTGCTGCCAGGTGCTATCGCTTTCGCGCGGGAGATCGCAGGAAAGCCCGCCCCCAAAACTCGCGAACGCAATCAGAAACTGGGCACACCTGAGCAAAACGCTCCAATCTTTGCTGCTGCCCGCGACGCCGCGCGCAAGAAGCAACGCAATCTGATCGCTCCTCTTGCCGCCATTGAGGCCATCGAGGCTGCCACCCGGCTCCCTTTCGAGGAAGGATGCGAGGTCGAAGCCAGGCTGTTCATCGACTGCCTCTACTCCGACCAGTCGAAGGCGCTCATCCACGTGTTTTTCGGCGAGCGTGAAGTGGCCAAGGTTCCGGATATCCCGAAAGAAACTCCGATCCTCCCTATCAACTCCGCTGCCGTGGTTGGCGCCGGGACCATGGGCGGCGGCATCGCCATGGTATTTGCCAACGCCGGAATTCCGGTTGTGCTCAAGGAAGCCGACCAGGCCGCCCTCGACCGCGGGCTGGCCAACATTCGCAAGAATTACGCTGTGTCCGTGCAGCGCGGACGCTTCACCCAGGCAGCGGTTGACGACCGCTTGAAGCTGATTAAACCCACTCTGGATTACACTGATTTCGCCCAGGCCGACATCGTCATCGAGGCCGTCTTCGAAGGCCTGGCGCTGAAGAGGGAAGTCTTCGCCGAACTGGATCGCGTGTGCAAGCCAGGAGCAATCCTTGCCAGCAACACATCAACCCTGAATATCGACGAGATTGCGTCCGCCACTTCCCGGCCCGCTTCCGTCATTGGCACACATTTCTTCAGTCCGGCCAACGTCATGCGCCTCCTCGAAATCGTGCGAGGCAAAGCCAGCAGCAAGGAAGTAATCGCGACCTGCATGCAGCTTTCGAAAAAGCTGGGAAAGATTGGCGTGCTGGTCGGCAACTGCCGCGGCTTCGTGGGCAATCGCATGTTCCATCCCTATGTCCGTGAAGCGGTTTTTTTGGTGGAAGAGGGTGCCAGCGTGGAAGCGGTGGACCAGGCGCTCTACGACTTCGGCATGGCCATGGGCCCGCTCGCCACCAACGACCTGGCCGGACTCGACGTGGGCTGGCGCATCCGCAAGGAATATCGCCATCTGGAGAAGCCAGGGATCCGGCAGGCCTTCGCGGCTGACCATCTGTGCGAGATGGGCCGCTTCGGCCAGAAGACCGGCGCGGGCTGGTACAAATATGACGAGAATCGCCGCCCGTCGCCCGACCCCGAGGTTGGGGCGTTGACCAAGAAGTGGTCCGCCGAAGCTGGCATCCGGCAGCGCCAGGTTCCGGCCGATGAGATCGTCGATCGCTGCATCTACGCCCTGATCAATGAGGGCGCGCGCATTCTCGAAGAAGGCTATGCCGCCCGCGCCGTCGATATCGACATCATCTATATCAACGGCTACGGCTTCCCGGCTTATCGCGGCGGCCCCATGTGGTACGCCGACACAGTGGGACTGAAAAAAGTTTATGACCGCATCACCGGGTTTCAGCGCATTCATGGCGAGCTCTGGGAGCCCGCCCCGCTGCTGAAAAAATTGGCCGCCGAAGGCCGCACCTTCGCCGATTTCGAGAAACAATAGGTTGACGCCAACGACCAACGACCAAGGGCCAACGACCAGATGAGAGAAGCCGTCGTAGTAGCCAGCTCGCGCACCGGCCTTGCCAAATCGTTCCGCGGCTCCTTCAACATGACGCGGCCCGAGGACCTCGCCGCCCATTGCATCAGGGACGTCCTGCGCAAAACACCGCAACTCGATCCCAAGGAAATCGAAGACGTGATTCTGGGCTGCGGCCAGCCCCACGGAGTGCAGGGCCACAACATCGCGCGTGTGTCAGCCTTGCGCGCCAGCCTCCCGGTTTCCACCGCTGCTATCACCGTGAACCGTTTCTGCTCTTCCGGTCTGCAGGCCGTCGCGATGGCAGCTCATCAGATCGTAAGTGAAGGCGCTGACGCCGCCATCGGGGGAGGCGTTGAAACGATCAGCCTCATCGTCCGCGATAACGATCCCAGCCCCGCGGTCAAGCAGGAATATCCCGGCCTCTACATGGTGATGGGCGAAACCGCCGAGGTCGTTGCCAAGCGTTACCAGATCAGCCGCCAGGCCCAGGATGAATATTCCCTGATCAGCCAGCAACGCACCGCCCACGCCCAGCGGGAAGGATTCTTCGCCGCCGAAATTGCTCCCATGAAAGTCACGAAAGCAGTGCTCGACAAGAAAACCGGGGCGGTAATCGGCACTGAAGAAGTCTGCTGTGACCGCGACGAGTGCAACCGTCCCGATACCACGCTCGAAGCATTGCTGGCGCTCAAGCCCCACTTCGATCCCCACAGCGGACAGGGCTCGGTAACGGCAGGGAATTCCTCCCAACTTTCCGACGGAGCTTCCGCCACTCTCCTCATGTCCCGTAATCGCGCCGACCAACTGGGCATCCCGTACGCGTTGATTTTCCGCGGCTTCCAGGTCGCGGGCTGCGAACCGGACGAAATGGGCATCGGTCCAGTTTTCGCCGTACCCAAACTGTTGCAGCGCCAAGGCTTGAAAATTGAAGACATTGATTTATGGGAACTCAATGAAGCTTTCGCGGTGCAGGTAATCTATTGCCGCGACCGTCTTGGCATTCCCATGGACAAGCTCAACGTGAACGGCGGTTCCATCTCCATCGGCCATCCTTTCGGCATGACTGGATCACGCCTGGTGGGAACGCTGGCCAACGAAATGAAACGCCGTAACTCGCGCTACGGCATCGTAACCATGTGCGTAGGAGGTGGTCAGGGCGCAGCCGGCCTTTTCGAGCGCACTGAGAACTGAGAACCAGCAACTGACAAACTGAAACTTGCTCGCCACGAATCGCCCAACAGAACACCACAGATGCCAACGCGGATACCTCCGCCCAGAAGAATAACAACACAAAGTCAAAGGCGTCGGACAGGGGGTGTCCGACCTACACTGGCAGTAATATAGGTACGCCTTCAGGTTCCGATGCCGCCCGTAACATTCGAAAATCTCGACGCCCTCAACGACTTCGTGGGACGCGAAATCGCCACCACTGACTGGTTTGAAATCACTCAGGAGCGCATCCGCCAGTTTGCCGAGGTCACAGGGGACCGCCAGTGGATCCACCTCGATTCCGATCGTGCTCAACGGGAATCGCCCTACGCCGCCACTATCGCCCACGGCTTTCTTACGCTTTCTCTCCTTAGCCATCTGTCACGCCAGGCCTTCGAGATTCAGCACGGCGCGGCCATGACCGTAAACTACGGTTTGAACCGGGTGCGTTTCCCGGGGCCGGTTCCTGCAGGTTCAAAAATTCGCGCTCGCTTCAGCCTGCAGTCGCTAAAGGATGTCGGCAACGCCCGTGAAGCCGTCTTTTCCGTCGTCGTGGAGAGTCAGGGCGAGGATGGCCAGGCCCGGGAAAAGCCAGTTTGCGTGGCTGAATGGGTAGTCCGCTACTATCGTTAAGCAGCGCGTTGCGGGCGTACGCGCGGCGGCGTTATAGTTGTCGCCGTATTGCAGGAGGCGTCCATGGCCGTTGCCACTCAGAACCCTCTCAACCTGCCCGGAGTCCCCCGCTTTGCCACGCTGGATGAGGAACGCCGGCACCGCAAGCAACGCCTGGCTGGGGCCTTCCGCTTGTTCTCGCTTTTTGGATTCGATGACGGGGTGGCTGGACACATCACCGCCCGCGATCCCGAGCGCCTCGATCATTTCTGGGTCAACCCCTTCGGCATGCACTTCGGGCAGATTCGCGCCTCCGACCTTATTCTCGTAAACGACCGCGGCGAGGTGGTGGAAGGCAAGTATCCGGTCAACGGCGCCGCCTTCGCGATTCACTCTCAGGTCCACGCCGCCCGTCCCGATGTCGTGGCCGCCGCTCACGCCCATTCGTTGCACGGAAAGGCATGGTCGTCGCTCAGCCGTCTGCTCGATCCCATTACCCAGGACGCCTGCGCCTTCTACGAAGACCATTCTTTGTTCGCCGATTTCACTGGAGTGGTTTACGAAACTTCCGAAGGCGAGCGCATCGCCCAGGCCCTGGGCGAGAAGAAAGCAGTCATCCTTCGCAATCACGGCCTGTTGACGGTCGGCCACACGGTGGACGAGGCCGTATGGTGGTTCATCACCATGGAACGAAGTTGCCAGGCCCAGCTTCTGGCCGAAGCGGTCGGCACACCGGTGAAGATCGATGCCGCCAGCGCGGCCGTAACCCAACAGCAGATTGGTTCGCACATGGCCGGCTGGTTCCAGTTCCAACCGCTATGGGCGCGCATCGTCCGCGAACAACCCGACCTGCTGGAGTAAGATGGATGTAGGCGCGAGCGTCCCGCTCGTGCCCAGCCAGACCTCCCTGAAAATCCAAGGGGCGATCCCACGCGTATCTTACGAACTCCACTGCCTCTCTGGGACAGACCCAATCCATCACGACGTGCCATGCCGCTTGCGATGCACCTCGTGTATCATGCCCACCGGGATTGCCGAAACCCAGGGGACTTCGAGGGCTGACCATGAACGTGCCACTCACACCCATCCGGTGCCTTTACCGGGCTGTTGATCTCTACGGAAAAAAGACCGGCGTAATCTCAGGCCCCAGCTCATTCACCTACGTCCAGTTCGGAGAGCGTTGCGAACGTCTGGCCGCCGGGTTAATTTCAGAAGGCATCCGCCCGGGCGACCGCGTCGCTTATCTCAGCTTCAACAACCATCAGCTGCTTGAGGGTTATTACGGGCCGCCTCTGGTTCACGCCATCTCCATGCCGCTCAACGTCCGACTGCAGCCCGCCGAACTTACCGCCATCCTTAATCACGCCGGCGCCGGCATGCTAGTGTTCGAGAGCGATTTTGCTCCGCTGGTCGATGAGTTACGCAAAGCGTGCCCCAGCATCCGTCGCTATGTCGCCATCGACCGCCCCGTCCCCCAGGCCGACCTGCTTCTGGAAGACCTGCTGGCTCGCGACCGCATCCCGCGCCCCGATATTTTCTCCTTCGACGAAAATGAAATCGCCGAACTGTTCTACACCAGCGGCAGCACCGGAACGCCCAAGGGCGTCATGCTGTCGCACCGCACTCTTTACGTGCACGCCCTGGCGCTGCTCGCGTCCTTTCCATGTAGAGACACTGACATCGAGCTGCACACCATTCCCTTGTTCCACGCCAACGGCTGGGGACGTCCCCAGAGCATCACCATGAACGGGGCTAAACACGTCATGGTCCGCCGTTTCGAGCCCATCGCAGTCTTCCGCCTCATTCAGGAGGAAAGAGCCACCGCCATGACGCTGGTTCCCACCATGGCCAACGCCCTGCTCAATTGTTCCGAGCTCGGCAACTTCGACCTTTCCAGCATGACCAGGATCATGACCGGCGGCGCTGCCTCCTCGCCCGAGTTGATTGCCCGCCTGGAGCAGGCGTTCCACTGTGAAGTGTGTTCCGGCTACGGTCTCACTGAAACTGCTCCCGTGATTACTACTGCCCAGACCAAGGGCACCGTGACCTACGCCGATGAGAGCGACCGGCTCAACCACCTTGCCGCTGCGGGCTGGCCCCTGGTCGGCTCCGAAGTGCACGTGATGGATGCGCAAATGCTCGACGTACCCCGCGACATGGAAACCGTGGGCGAAGTTGTCGTCCGCAGCGACAACGTAATGGACGGCTACTACCGCGAGTCCGACGCCACCAAAGCTGCCATCACCAACGGGTGGCTGCACACCGGTGATATGGCGGTCTGGGATGACGAGAACTACATCCACATCGTCGATCGCAAGAAAGACATCATCATCAGCGGCGGCGAAAATATCTCGTCCATCGAAGTAGAAAAAGCCATCTTCGCCCACCCCGCTGTCCTCGAATGCGCTGTAGTGTCGGCCCCCGACCCGCGCTGGGGTGAGATCCCGGTCGCCATCATCGTGTTGAAACCCGACCAGCAGCTGGACCAGGAGCAATTGCTCCACTTTCTCAAGCCGCGCATTGCGAAATTCAAGATGCCTCGCGTCGTACAGTTTGTAGAAGGCCCGCTCCCCAAGACCGGCACGGGAAAAATGCTGAAACGCCAGCTCCGCGAAACTTTCTGGAGCGGCAAATCCACCCGCGTCCAGGGCTAAGTAGCGCCGGCGTCCCGCCGGCTGTCGGGCGGGCGTCCCGCCCGCCCTCCGGACAAGCTTCTGCAGTTGGTATCAATCCGGCAGCCAGCGGTAAAGAAGCGCGCAGGCTGACACCAACCATCCGCCTCGCGTATTATTGGACGCCTTCACCGGCCATGGCTGACTTCCCGCAAAAGCCGATCATCATCCGCGATCTCCAAACCATCGCCGATCTGCAACAGGTCGAAGCTCTCGAACAGGAAGTGTGGGAACTCGCCGACCGCGACGTCATGCCCCTGGCCCTGATGATTGCGACCAGGGAAGCGGGTAGCGTCTGGCTGGGCGCCTTCGATGGCCCGAAGCTGGCCGGATTCGCCTTCGGCTTCCTGGCCATGGACGCCGGACACCTCACCCTGCACTCTCACATGCTGGCGGTTCGTGAGCCCTACCGCAACCTCGACCTGGGGCACAAACTCAAGCTCGCCCAACGCGAACGCGCTCTGGGCATGCGCGTACCCGAAATGACCTGGACTTTCGATCCCTTACAGAGCCGCAATGCGCACCTCAATTTTGGCAAGCTTGGCGTAGTGTCGGATATCTACAAGATCGATTTCTACGGACCGGAAACTTCCAGCGTCCTGCACCAGAACGGCACCGATCGTTTATGGGTGAGGTGGCCGCTGGCCAGCCGCCGCGTCCGCGACCGCCTGCAGGGCAAGGACTACCGGCCCGAGGTCCTCGACGCCTTCTCGCGGCTGGAACCGCTGGTCCAGTTCAACGGCGATGGCAAGCCGCTGCGCCATGACCTGACCGCCGCGCTGGCGCGCCAGCGCATTGCCATCCAGATTCCCAGCGACATCCTGACGGTCGAGCGCAAAGATCCCGGCCTGGCGCGCGAGTGGCGCGAAGCCACCAGATGGGCTTTCACTGAAGCTCTGCGCGCCGGCTTCTTCGTGGCCGAGTTTGCCCGCACCGTTCGCGGCCAGCAGGGCCCGGGCAATTACTTGCTGGAGAAGGGAAATGTCGCCGAATACGTCCCTGAATTGCAGCGCAAATCCGACGTGCCTCGCTGACTGGCAAATGTGCACTGCGTAGCCCCGCGGCCCAAGATTACAGCCCAGGGCGCAAACCCCGGGTGAACGCGGGAGATGACATAGCCCTGAAAGGGCGAAAGAATACCCGTCGGGCAAGACCGCTGCCGCTATGCCAACTCCCGCTAACCCGCTCCTTCTCTACGACGGCATTTGCGGCCTCTGTAACCGCTTGGTGCGGTTTGTCCTCATTCACGATCCTCAAGCGCACTTCCGCTTCGCCTCGCTGCAGAGTGCCTATGCCGCTCGAATCCTGAAACCTCACGGCCTTGATCCCCAGGATCTGAACACACTCTATGTCGTCCAAGAAGATGGTGAACGGCTCACGGTCCGCTCCGACGCCCTGATTTTCGTGCTATACGAGCTGGGTGGCTTGTGGCGTGCCGTCTCAGTTGCCCTACGCATCTTTCCCAAACCATTGCGCGACTGGGGATACAACGTCGTGGCCCGCCATCGCTACCATATCTTCGGGCAATACGAAACCTGCCTGCTGCCCGAAAAGAAATACCAGGACCGATTTCTGGGTATTCCGGATCGCTAGCGCTCGTGTGAGCTGGTGCGGGCGCGAACAAGCCTGTCGGGGTGAAACCGTGCGAACTGGTGACAGGGGAACTGCCCGCGCTCGGCTGCGACACGTGGTCAGGCCGACTCTATTTGTGCTTGGAGTACCTTGGCGTCGGCGTCGCAGGCTTCAGCGCGTTAGCGGCTGAGCGCACATCGTCGTTTGTGAACACCGCAAAAAGGAACGGCTGTGCTTCGAGGAAATGAGCCAGGTCACGCAAGGTCAGACCAAGATACGACAGCCGGTCCTCATCGACGAAGATCTGGCCGTTTTCCGGCTCGAAGGACGTAATCAGCTGCTTCGCCCCTGGATCAAACTTCTCATGCAGCAGGTCTACGATCGATGGTGCAAGGTGCCGGCGATCCGGCGACGATGGTTCCGATGGCATGCCATGGTCCGCGGTCACCGCAAGGAGATAGTCCTTGCCAACCTTGGCTTCTAACACACTCAGCATCCGCTTCAACTGACGATCCATCTCGCCGAGCGTGACGCGCAGTTCGTCCGAATCAGGACCGTACTTGTGGCCCACGAAATCAGCGCCCTTGTAGTTCAGCAGAATGAGATCCGGAACGTTATCTTCGCCCAGCGGCTCTCGCTCGATCATCGCGGCCATCGCATCGGCTTCGAATGCTGGAAACAAAGCCGAATATCGCACCGCCTCGGTCGAGTCGATCTTGTGACCCATCCACTCCCCGCTCGCCGGCCACAGTGTTTTCGCATTGCGATCTTTCAGATAGGCCGGCAGCCGGAAACAGTTGGGGTTTGTAGTCCAGTTGCCCGTCTCCTGATCGTAGCTTGCGAGAACGACTGGCGCTCCATTCAACTGACACGCTCCATGCCCAGCGATCGGCGTCGCCGCTCGGCCGATGCTGCCCTGTGCCAATATGATAGCGCGACCAGCCGTCGCCAGCTGCCAGACGTCAGCCAGCGTCAATACCAAGAGATCTTGCGGCGTTCCTCCAGCGAAAAAGTCGTGGCGTCTGCGCTGCGTGCGCTCGAACA
>Ga0207674_10009698_pt1 | contig 10975 bp, 11 predicted proteins | sample KBSCornC72_FD_184303 | JGI IMG/M metagenome (GOLD analysis project Ga0207674, IMG submission 184303) | Corn rhizosphere microbial communities from Kellogg Biological Station, Michigan, USA - KBS Corn C7-2 (SPAdes) (version 2) | ecosystem: Host-associated > Plants > Roots > Rhizosphere > Soil ...
AGGCTCCAGCCGGCCACGCCACCGAGGACGAGGATCACCAGAGCGGAAACGAGGAAGACCTTCGGAGCGAGTCGCATTGGTCAGTTCCGTTCGTCCAAGAGGTGAGCAAAAGGTGAGCCAACGAACTGACTCAAGTATTTCCACCACTTCCTAATGTTCCCTACAAGCGAGCAACCCCAAAATCGTCCAGGCACCGCCGCTCCTCGTAACGAGGGGCGGTGCCTGGTATCGAGCGAGCGGGCCGCGCGAGCGGCGCCGCTTGAGTGATCCTTAGCGAGCGAACGCGATGAAGGCCGAGTGCGTCCAGAAGATCACCGCGCCCAGCGCCATCACGGTCCAGCAGAGCTTGGAGTAGTTGGGCTTGGTCATGTTGTCCTCCGTCGGTGTCGTATTCGGGTGCCGCATGACTGAGCTATAGAGCAACGGGGGTGCCAATCCGCCGGGGCCCGGAAACGGACGTGATTTCGGCTCCTTCTCAGAAAGGAAACTCCTTCTGACGGGTGGGAAGATCACCTGGAAAAACACGGAAAAACGAGGGAGCCTGCGAGGATTGTTGCCCCGTCCCGCGATGGGGGGACGGTCAGAAAACTTCGTCGCGCTCGCCGAACTCGAACTGGAAAGCGCATTCCTCCACTTCGGCCCCACTCACCAAGCCCTTGGCGGCGAGCAGGCGCTCGAACGTGGCCAGCCAGACCTCGTAGTACTCGAAGGATCCTCCGCGCCGCTCCGCCGCCGCGACCTGGGCGATGAGCTCCTGGCGGAACTCTTCCCATGCGAAGGCTCCCTGCTCGGACAGCGCCACCGCCATGCCGAAGGCCCGACCCTGCCACGGCTCCGCGAAGACCAGCTCGCCGTTCTTCCGCGGCACCGCCGCCCCTCCGGTCATGTCGGCCATCAGCCGCTCCACGACCCCGGCGGCGTCGGGCGCGGCGGATGCGGGGGGACAGTGATGCGCCGCGCCGCCCATCGCCGCCGGCGCGAGATGTCGGGGCCGGAAATCGTCCACGGGCTGCCCGTCCGGACGTGCCTGCCACGATGAGGCCGTGAAGTGATAGGGCGCCAGCGCGGGCGGCGGCGGGAGGACCCGGCCGGCCTCGAGCAGGCCGTCCACGTGGTCGTAGAGCGCAAGCACGAGCCCGTCGCGATTCATCGAGTGGAACCACTGCGCCTGACCGTCGAAGAGGAGGAGCACCACGTTGGCGAGCGCGCACGGCCCCAGGCAGCCGCCGATGGTGAGGTGCACGACATTGCGGAGCCGCCGGCGCTCCCACTCGCGGTGGAAGAGCTCGGCCGGCACCGGCGCGAAGCCGTCCTCCACCCGCCCGCAGCAGCATCCGCTGGCGCACACGAAGAGCTGGCCGCGCGATCGCGCGACGTTGACGAGGCGGCCGTCGGGCCGGACGACGAGATTGCGGCGACGCTCGTACATCCGGTCAGCCGCGCGGCGGGGTGAGGCGGACTTCCGCCACCCCGATGAGGGCGTCGCGGGAGATCAGCGGCACCAGCCCCGCTTCGTCGAGATGCTCGGAGCCGGCGGGCGGCTCCGGCAGCACCATGTAGCGCAGCTCGGCGCTCGAGTCCCACACGCGAATCTCGCGGGACTCCGGCACGTCCATCCCGAACTCGCCGAGCACCTTGCGCGGCTCGACCACCGCGCGCGACCGGTAGGCCGGCATCTTGTACCAGGTGGGCGGCAACCCCAGCACCACCCACGGGTAGCAAGAGCAGAGCGTGCAGACGACCATGTTGTGCACCGCGGGCGTGTTCTCCACCACGCGGAGCATGTCGAATTCGACACCGAGCTCGGCGAGAGCCCCGCGCGAGTCCGCGAGGAGGCGCCGCTTGTAGTCCGGATTCCGCCACGCGCGCGCCACCGCGCGGGCGCCCACCAGCGGCCCCGTATCCGCCTCATAGCGCCGGATCACGCGATCCACCGCGTCGGGGGGCAGGATGCCCTTCTCGAGGAGAAGGGACTCGAGCGCCCGCACGCGCGACTCGACGTACTTGTCCACGTTCGGATGATTCTTACCCACGGGGCTCTCCCGGCTCGAGGTACGGCTCCCACAGATCGATGTAGATCTTCTGATTCGGCTCTGCCGCCTCGCCGAACATCTCGCGGGCGTCGAAGCGGACGCTGTAGAGCGCCTGGGGCTGCTCGCCCTCGCCGTGGGCGTGGGTGTCGGGAAAGACGTGGGCGCCGTGCAGCGCGTGGATGACGCCGCGCCGGCCCCGCGCGTAGCGGGGAAGCCGCGTGTGCCCGCGCGGGTGAATATTCCGCGTGATCACGGGGTCGCCGGGCTTGAAGCGCGGCGGCGCGGTGGCGGCCCGCTCCGAGGGCTCCGCCAGCCACCGGAAGCTGGGGGCCGGAGTCGCGGGCATGGCGACGACGGCGGCGGCGGCGGGCGCGTCGGGCCGGGCGGCGAAGAACGCCGTGCGGCGCTCCAGCTCCTCGGCCGAGACCACGCCTTTTTCCACCAGCACGCGGGCAATGCCGTCCAGCCAGTGCTCGTAGTAGCCGGAGCGGAGGTAGTGGGCGGGGTCCATCCGCTCGACTCCGTGGCGGAACTCGTCGAGGTTGTAGAGGCCGCTGCTCATGCTCGCGCGCATGATGGCGTACACCGCCGCCTCCCAGGCCGCGTGAAAGACAGGCTCGTTCGCCTCGCGCTCCACCGGGCCGAAGCCGTGCATCCCGCCGAGATCGTGAACCCCGTCCATGGCTTGACCCGCATCATCGGACGACCCCCTCCCTTGCGTCAAGCCGCCCCGATTCGGCGGGAACTTCTCCGCCGGGGCCCGGTCCAATGGTTGCGGGCCCAACCGGCGGCTTCCCCCGGGCCCGGAGGAGAGAAGAAGACATGGACGGGACCCGACGCGCGATGCTGAGCATGCTGACCCTGGGCGGTCTGGCGGCAGTGGGATCTCGGGTGGCGGAGGCGCAGGGACCGCGCCGCCTCCTGCCCGACCCCACCAAGGAAGATCTGGACCCCCGGGGCGGCCAATCGAGCGCCGACCTCCGGCGATTCGCCGGCGACGTCCGGATCGGGGCGGCGCAGCCCCACGGCCAGCTCCTCGTCTACTGGCTGCACGGCCGCCCGGGCGTGCCGCTCGAGATCGCCACCCTTGACGAGGCGCGCGGGCGCGGCCAGCTCACCATCACCGAGCGCGACCAGGCGCGCGTGCCGGATCTCGTGGTGGACAATCGCGGCAAGACGCATGCGCTGCTCCTCGCCGGCGAGATCCTGGTGGGAGGAAAGCAGAACCGCGTGCTGGGCAAGGACCTGCTGCTGCCGCCGCTGTCCGGGCCGCGCTCGGTGGGCGTCTACTGCGTGGAGGCCGGCCGCTGGAACGAGGGCCGGCGCGAGTTCGAGAGCAAGGGCAGCTTTGCCGCGCCCGGGTTGCGCTCCCAGGTGCTGAGCCGCGCCGACCAGGGGCGCGTGTGGTCCGAGGTGGATCGCTACGCGCGCGAAGCGTCGGCCCCGTCGCCCACCGCGAGCTTCCAGGCGGTCTACGACAAGGCCGAGGTGCGCGCGCATGTCGAGGCCACCGAGCGCGGACTGCCCGCCCCGGGCCAGACGCTCGGCGCCGCCGTCTTCGTGGGCGATCGTCTCACCGGGATCGATCTCTTTCACGACCCCGGGCTCTTCGCGCGGCTCTGGCCGAAGCTCCTCCGGGCGCATGCGCTCGAAGCGTACGGCCGCTCCACGCGCGGCGGCCTCGTCGGCCCCGGCGAGGCGGCGGGGCGCGCACGCCTGCGCGATCTCCTCGCCGGGATCGTCACCGCGGCGGGCCAGACGCGCGGCAATGCGGGAGTGGGCCATCTATTCGAGTTCCCGCTCAGCCATTATCGCGGAGCGGCGCTGCTCTTCGAGGGACGGGTCCCGCATCTCGTCCTCGCGTGAGCGACGAACGGTTGAGATCGCGCCGCGACTGTGCGATAGGTGGAGTCGTCGCGCGCTGCCGCGCGCGGCGACAGGAGGCTTCCATGATCGCGGAGCGCGCCAGCGTCTGTCCTCTCGACTGTCCCGATACCTGCAGCCTCACCGTCACGGTGGAGCAGGAGCGCATCGTGAAGGTGCGCGGCTCGAAGGCCAACCCGTACACCGCGGGCGTCCTCTGCGCCAAGGTGCCCGCCGCCTACCCGGACTGGGTGCACGGGCCGGGACGCCTGCGCGAGCCGCTTCGCCGCGTGGGCGCGAAAGGTGAAGGGCGGTTCGAGCCCATCACGTGGGGCGCCGCGCTCGATACCATTCACGCCCGCTTCACCGCCGTCATCGCCGAGCACGGACCGCAGGCCATTCTTCCGCTGAACTACGCGGGGCCGCACGGCCTGCTCGCGGGCGCCTCGATGGACCTTCGGTTCTTCCACCGCCTGGGCGCGACCCTGCTCGACCGCCGCCCGCTGTGCGGCGGCATCCGCTCGGAAGCGTGGATGGGGACCTACGGCGCCGCGCCGGGCATCGCGCCGGAAGAAGTGCGCCACGCGAAGCTCATTGTCGTGTGGGGCAACAATGTCACCTGGTGCAATCTCCACCTCACGCCCCTCATCAACGCCGCCCGCCGCGACGGCGCGCGCGTGGTGGTGATCGATCCCAAGCGCGTCAAGATCGCCGAGCAGGCCGATCTCCACCTCGCGCTGCGGCCGGGCACCGACGTGGTGCTGGCCTGGGCCATCGCCGCCGAGCTCGAGCGGCGGGGCGGACTCGACCGCGACTTCATCGCGCGCCACGTGGAGGGCTTCGAGGCCTTCATGGCGCAGGCGCGCCGCTATCCTCCCGCGGAGGCGGCGCGGATCTGCGGGGTGCCCGAGAGCGACATTCGCCGGCTCGCGGAGTGGTACCACACGCTGTCGCCCGCGGCCATCAGCGTGGGCAACGGGCTCGAGCGCAACCAGAACGGCGGCAGCGGCATCCGGGCCGTGTTCGCGCTGCCCGCGCTGGCGGGCAAGTGGGGCGTGGTGGGGGGCGGGCTGGTCAACGGCGCTCCCCACGCTTTCCCCAAGACCCCCGCGCGGCTCGTGCGCCCGGACTTCGTGCCCGCGGGCACGCGGACCATCAACATCATCGACGTGGGGCGTGACCTCCTCGATCCCGCGCTGGCGCCGCCCATCAAGGCGCTGTTCATCTACAACCACAACCCGGTGATCGTGCACCCCGATCAGAACCGGCTCAAGCGGGGCCTCGCGCGCGAGGACCTCTTCACGGTGGGCTGCGACGTGGTGATGACGGATAGCCTCGCCTATGCCGACATCGTGCTGCCGGCGTCGAGCCACTTCGAGTACCACGACCTGTATGCCGCCTACGGCACCCACTGGCTGCAGCGGGCGGAGCCGGTGATCCCGCCCCAGGGACGCTCGCTGCCCAATACCGAGATCTTCCGGCGGCTCGCCGCGCGCTTCGGCTTCACCGACCCCGCCTTCCGCGCCGACGACGCCGCGCTGATGGACGATGCGGTGGACGCGGCGGACCCACGCATGAGGGGCTTTACCGGGAGCCGCGTGCCGCTGGAGGCCCCGCTCGCCATGACGGTGGGAAGCGAGCCCGCTTCGGTGTTCCGGAACGTCGCCCCCCGCACGCCCTCGGGCAAGGTGGAGCTCGCCTCCGAGTACCTCGAGAAGAAATATGGCGCCCGGCTGCCGAGCTTCCGGCCCGTCGCGAGCCCGTACCCGCTCACCCTCATCACCCCCGCGTCCGACGAGCGCATCACCTCCACCTTCGGCGGACTTTCCGCGAGCGACGCGACACCGCCGCTCGAGATGCACCCCGAGGATGCGCGAGCGCGCGGACTGCGGGAGGGCGACATCGTCCGGGTGTGGAACGACCTCGGGGAGGTGCGCCTGCCGCTTCGCCTCACCGACACCATCCGCCCGGGGGTGGTCTGCTCACTCAAGGGAGCGTGGTTCCGCACCAGCGACAACGGGCAAACCGTCTCCGCGCTCGCGCCCGCGCACCACGCGGACCTCGCCGGCGGCGCCTGCTACAACGATGCGCGGGTGGAGGTGGCCGCGCGCCGGGCTTAGGTCCGCGGCGAGCCCCGCGATGATCAGCCGCCTGCTCGAGGGCACCACCGTCACCGAGCGGATCCTGTGGGGAGCGGGGCTCTTCGCCGCGTCGTCCCTGATCAGCCTCGTCGCGGTCACCGCGGTGCTGGTGGCGCTCCCCGTCGATTACTTCCGGGAGGGCGCGGCCCCGGCCAAGTGGCCGCGCTCCCCCGCCCTGCGCTGGCTATGGCGAATCGCCAAGAACGTCCTCGGCGTGGCCTTGATCGCCCTGGGCGTGCTGATGTCCGTTCCCGGCGTGCCCGGGCAGGGCCTCCTCACCATGGTCATCGGCCTGATCCTGCTCGACTTCCCGGGCAAGCGAGGGATCGAGCGGCGCATCGTCGGCCGCCCCCGCGTGCTGGGCGCCATCAACCGGGTGCGCGCCCGCTTCCACCGGCCGCCCATGGAGCTCTGAGGCTCAGCGCTCGAGGTTCTCCTGCTCCAGCGGCTTGCGCGCCGCCATGTTGAAGCGGCCGTCGTAGATGGGGCGGCCCCCGGTGTCCGGACCCTGGTACTGCACGAAGAGCATGAGGCCACCGGTGGTCGTCGAGAGCGGCGGCTCGAAGTGCGGATCGGGATAGAAGAGCATGGTGCCGGGCCCGTACGTCGCCTCGCCGATCCGGAACTCGCCCTCGAGGATGTACCAGACCTGGGCAAAGTCGTGCTTGTGGAACGGATGATGGGATCCGGGCTCGTAGCGCACCAGCCCCGCATTGGGCTCGGTGGGGCGCTCCGCCCGCGGGTGGAAGAGCATCTTGCTCCACTGGCCGGGCCAGCGCAGCGTCTCCCAGGGGCGCGCGTCCGCGTGCACGGCCTCGAGCGGCTGATGGGCGTCAACGGGCGTAGCGCTGGACATGGCGGTCTCCTGTTAGCGGGCTCGGGCGGTCCCGCGGTAGCCGACGAGCGCCGCGCGTAGCGAGCGCCGTCCCATGGTGCTGAGGTCCCGGACCATCGGGGGCGTGAGCAGTCGCGTGTGGGGCACGCCGACGAGATGCTCGGCGATCCACCAGCACTCGTCGTCGCCCGTCATCCAGCCCGGCCGGACCCGGTCGAAGCGGGTGAGGTCCACCGGCTGGGAATAGGCGCGGAGCGTGCGCTCACCCCGCAGGTTCATGTAGTCGTCGAAGTAGCTCAGCGCGAGCTCGCGGGGCGTGCGATACACGGGCTCGCGGAACCGCAGGCCGGAGAAGTTCGACTTTGCGATGGCGCCCCAGTGTCCCCGCACCCGGTACACCGCCAGCACGTGGTCGGAGTCCTGCACCGCCTCGAGATCCAGGAGCAAGGGCGGGAAGCCCAGCACGCGCAGGGCCGCCGCCGCAAAGACCGCGCCCTCGAGGCAGTGCGCCGTCCCCTCGCGCCACACGCGCCGCGGTGACCAGGCGGTGGCGGCGAGGTGATACGGCATGTCGTCCAGCGCCCGCTGAACTCCCGCGGGCGTGCGGAGGGCGCGGAGGCCGCGTAGCTCGCGCGGGGTGAAGCCCAGGCCATTGTTGGTCACCGACACGGCCCCCATACTACTCGATCCCGGGAGGGAGCCCCGGAGACCGGGATCAGGGGCCGGTGGTCAGGAAGCGGCCGACGACCCGCTCCAGATCGTCGAGAGCGAAAGGCTTGGTGAGGCACGTCACCGAGGTACGCGAGAGGAACGCCTCCACGTCGGGGCTCAGCGTGTCGCCGGTGATGTAGATCAAGCGAGAAAGAAGCGCGGGATGCCGCGCCGAGATCTCGCGATAGAGTCCCGGCCCGTCGAGGCCGGGCATCCGGACGTCGCTGAAGATGAGGTCGTAGGACGCCGCCGCGATCCGCTCCAGCGCCGCATCGCCGCTGCCCACGGTCTCCACCTCGTGTCCCTGCAAGCCCAGCAATCCCGCCAGCACCTCGAGCACCACCGGCTCGTCGTCCACCACCAGGATACGGCCGCGACGCATCGGAGCCGGCATCTCCCGCGCGGCACTGTTGATGGTGAGGGCGGGCAGCGACTGGATGGGCAGCTCGACCACGAAGGTGGTGCCGCGGCCCACCTCGGTGTCGACCCGGATGATGCCGCCGTGGGCCTCCACCATCCCCTGGCACAGGGAAAGACCGAGCCCCGTCCCCTGCCCGGGGGACTTGGTGGTGAAGAACGGCTCGAAGATCCGGGGCAGCACGTCGGCCGGGATGCCGGGACCGGTATCGGTCACCTCGATGCGCGCGTGGGCGTCGTCGAAGTGCGTGGCCACACGGAGCAGGCGGGGACCTGATGCCTCCCGCATCGCGTGATGGGCGTTGGTGATCAGGTTGAGGACCACCTGGTGGAGCTGGTGCGGATCGGCCCACAGCGCGGAGGAAGCGACGGCAAGTTCGACGGTGACCTCCACGCTGGCCACCCGAAGCTGATAGCCCACCAGCTCCAACGCGTCGCGGACCACCTGGTTCAGGTCCGCCGCCTGGCGCTCCGGCGCGTGCTGGCGGGCGAGAGCCAGGAAGTTCTTCACGATGCGTCCGCAACGCTCCGCGGCCGCCGAGATCCTTCGCGAGCGCTCGGCGTCCGCGGCGTCGCTGGTCGTCATCTCCAGGAGCCGCGCCTGCCCGATCACCACCGAGAGCGGATTGTTCAGCTCGTGCGCCACTCCGGCCAGCAGCTGCCCCATGGCGGCGATTTTTTCCGTCTGCAAGAGCTGAGCCTGGGTGCGGCGCAGCTCCTCGTGCCGGTTCTTCAGCTCCTCGTACAGCCGGGTGTTCTCGATGGCCACCGCGGAATGGTCGGCGAGAACGGTCAGCAGTCGCTCCTCGAGCGGCTTGAACTGACGGGGGCGCCGGCTGGCCACGGCGAGCACGCCCACCAGGCTGCCCGAGCTTTCCAGCGAGACGGCCGCCGTCTGCTCGCTCTCGACGAGATCGAGCGCGGACGGAGCCGTGAGGGAAGCGGCGCCGAGAAGCGCGCCGAGATCCACCCGACGATCCGAGGCCAGGCGGACCGCCGCCTCGGCGTCCAGCGGACGGACCAGAGCCCGCGCCTCCGCGTCGCCGAGGCCCAGCCACGCGCTCGGGCGCAGCTCGCCGTCGTGCCGGAGCCACAGCACTCCACTCTCCGCGTGCAGCAGCTCGACCGCCGCCCGCGTCACCCGCGCGGTGAGGTCGCCGAGCTCGCGCACGGTGGCGATGGACCGGGTGAGGCTGTTGAGCACCAGCAGCGCATCCTTCTCGTCCGCCAGCCGCTGCTGGTTGAGCACGCTCTCGAGGGTGGAAAGGAGCCGGGCCAGGTATCCGGGGCGCTTGACCACATAGTCCGCCGCCCCCAGCTTGAAGGCTTGCACCGCCGTCTCTTCATCCCCCTGGCCGGTCACGATCACCACCGGCACCCGCAGCCCTTCCTCGCGGATCGTCTTGAGCACCTCGATGCCGGACATGTCCGGCATGCGGTAGTCGAGGAACAACAGATCGTAGGGCATGGTGCGGAGTCGCTCGAGTGCCATCCGGCCTCGGGGCACCACTTCCAGCTCGAGATGGCGCCCGTGCTCCTGGAAGGCCCGGCGCGTCAGCTCGATGTCGGCCGGCTCATGCTCGACGTAGAGTACCCGGACCGAGGCCCGCCGCAGCTCGCGCGAGGAGGCGTACCACCGATACGCGTCGTTGATCACGCTCGGCAGCGACTGGAGATAGCCCGGCCGCTTCACCACGTAGTTCGCGGCGCCCGCCTTGAGCAGGCGGACCGCCGACTCCACGTCGCCGGAGCCCGTCACCAGGACCACCGGGATGGTCAGGTTCCGCGCCTTCACCGCCTCCAGCACGTCGAGTCCAGTGCCATCGGGCAGGCGAAAGTCCGAGAGCACGAGGTCGACGGCGCCCCCCTCCAGCCTGTCGAGCGCTTCGGACACCGTCGGCGCCAGATCCAGCTTCAAGTGAGGGGCGTGGCGGGCGAGGTGGCGGGTCGTCAGCTCGCGGTCGGCGGGATCGTCCTCGGCGTAGAGCACGCGAATGGTATCCATGCCGTGTCAGCCCGTCTGGCCCGCGGGGTACGGCACATTGGTCACGATCCAGTAGAGATCGATGCGCTCCACGACCTCGCGGAACTTCTCGTACTCGACCGGCTTGACGATGTAGCTCGCGGCGCCCAGCTCGTAGCTGCGCTTGATGTCCCGGTCCTCCGCCGAGGTGGTGAGCACCACCACCGGCACGTGGCGGTACACCGGATGCGCCTTGATCTCCTTGAGCACGTCCAGCCCGTCCACCTTGGGGAGGCGGAGATCGAGGAGGATGACGCCGGGGGTGGGGGCGCCGGCCGCGAAGGCGCCGCGGCGATGGATATAGTCGAGCGCCTCCTCTCCGTCACGCGCCACCGCGATGGGATTGGAGATGCGCCGCCGCTTGAAGGCGCGCAGGGCCAGCTCGACGTCGGCTTCATTGTCCTCGACGAGCAGGATGGGGGCCGGATCGCTCATGGGGCTCCTACCGCGGCCGTGGGTCTCGCGCGAAAGACCAGGAGATCCACTGTCCGCGTCAGCTCGGCGAGGTCCGTCGGCTCGAACGTCGCTTGCAACCGTCCTGCTTCGAGCCGCGAGAAGTCCAGCAGGCTGTTGACGAGCCGCAACAAGCGCAGCGCATTGCACAGGGTGGTGAAGACCTCTACGGGGAACAGCAAACAAAAAGGGCTGGCGATCGCGCCAGCCCCTGTATCCGGTGCCGCAGTTACTTACCCAGCAGCTTTTGCAATTCGCCCTTCTGGTACATCTCGCGGATGATGTCGGCGCCGCCGACAAACTCGCCATCCACGTAAAGTTGCGGGATGGTAGGCCAGTTGGAGAATTCCTTGATGCCTTGCCGAATGTCCGGATCGGCAAGAACGTTCACGGTGGCGACCTCGTCCGCACCGCAAGCTTCCAGAATCTGCACAGCCGCGGCGGAAAATCCACATTGCGGCGCGTCGGGCGTGCCTTTCATGTAGAGCACGACGCGATT
>Ga0207674_10009699_pt1 | contig 10975 bp, 11 predicted proteins | sample KBSCornC72_FD_184303 | JGI IMG/M metagenome (GOLD analysis project Ga0207674, IMG submission 184303) | Corn rhizosphere microbial communities from Kellogg Biological Station, Michigan, USA - KBS Corn C7-2 (SPAdes) (version 2) | ecosystem: Host-associated > Plants > Roots > Rhizosphere > Soil ...
GGCATCTGCAACGTGACGCTGTCGAACATGAGCTGGACGTGGCCTGCAATCAGATCCTGGATCGCCGGCGCGGCGCCGCGATAGGGGACATGAACCATCGCGATCCCGGCGGTCTGCTTGAACTGCTCTCCGACCAGATGTCCCGATGCCGCGTTGCCCTGCGAGGCATAGCTCAGCTTGCCCGGATTGGCCTGGGCGTAAGCCACGAGCTCGCGTACCGATTTGACCGGCAGGCCGGGGTTCACCACCAGCACATTGGGAAACGTCGCGACGTGGATGATCGGCAGCAGATCTTTGGCGGGGTCGAAGGCCAGTCGCGTCAGATGCGCGAGCACTGCATTGGTGCTCAGGCCGCCCATGAACAGCGTATAGCCGTCGGCCGGCGCGCGCGCCGCGGCCTCGGCGCCGACCGCGCCCGCGCCGCCGGGGCGGTTCTCGACCACGACCGCCTGGCCGGACGCCTCGGCCAGCCGTTGCGACACGATCCGGGCGAGCGTGTCGGCGAGGCCGCCCGGCGCCAGCGGCACGATCAGCTTGATCGGCCGTGCCGGGTAGTCTTGGCCGCGCGCGGGAACGGTCGCGAGCACGGCGATGCCGCACAGCACAACTGCGGCTGACGCGGATAGGGCACGCGCGATGGCCATGGTTGCTGTCCCTCCCTTTGGAACTTGTTCTCGTTTGCGGGTTCCATATCACATCACCGGGGCGGACTGTGGGCGGCGCGTGGGACGTCGTTGCCGCTTGCGAGGGCTCGGCAAAGTCCGCATCATCGGCACGATCGCCAAACAAAAAATGCTGTCGAGGACGAGATGAAGCGTCTTGCTGTCGCGCTCATGTTAGGCGCCGTCTGCATCCAGCCGGTCGCGGCGCGCGCCGCCGACTGGCCGACGCGACCGATCCGCATCATCGCGCCCTCGACGCCCGGCGGGGCCGCCGACATGTTCGCGCGCCTGCTGTGCGAGCAGTTCAGCGAGACCTTGCACGAGCGTTGCTTCGTGGAGAATCGCGCCGGCGCCGGCGGGCTGATCGGCACCGCGGCCACGGCGCAAGCGGCGCCCGACGGCTACACGCTCACCACCTCGAGCACCGCCTATCACGTGATCGCGCCGGTGGTGAATCCCAATCCCGGTTTTGATCCGCTCAAGGACTTCACCCATATCGCGTATGTCGGCGGGCCGCCGAATGTGTTCGTCGTGAACCCGGCGCTCGGCGTGCGCTCGCTCGCGGACCTCGTCGCGCTTGGCCGGCGCGGCCAGGCGATCGACTACGTCTCGCCCGGCTCCGGTACGCTCGGGCAACTGCTGGCGGAATCCTTCGCCCAGAAGGCCGGCATCAAGCTGCAGCCGATCATGACCAAGGGCGCCTCGCAGGGGATGATGGATCTCGTCAGCGGCAACGTGAACCTCGGCACGATGACCTGGACCTCGGCGCTGGGGCAAATCCGCTCCGGCAAGGTCGTTCCGATCGTGGTCTCCTCGCGCGCACGGCTGGCAGAATTTCCCGACCTGCCGACGTTCAAGGACCTCGGTTACGACGACCTCACCGCGGTATCGTGGTTCGCCTTGTCGGGACCGGCGGGCCTGCCGAAAGACATCACGCAGCGGCTCAACGCGACCGTCGCGACGATGCTGGAGCGGCCGGAGGTGCGCAAACGCCTCGAGCGCGATTCCATCGAGACGCAGGCCATGACCTCGGAGGAATTCACGCAGTTCGTGGCCGGCGAGATTGCGAAATGGACGCCGGTCGCCAAGCGGGTGATGCAGGCGAATTAGAACCGGCTGCACCAACGCGGTCGGCGTTCCGGCCCGGATGTGCGACCTACTCCGATCCGGCCACGCCGGCTTTTTGCAGGACCGTGGCCCAGCGCGCGGTCTCCAATGCCATGAAGCGCGCGAGTTCCTCGGGCGAACCCTTGCCGACGGGAATGAACTGAAGGCCGACCAGCTGCTTGGTGACCTCGGGCTCGGCGACCGCCGCGTTCACCGCGCCGTTGAGCTTGGCGATGATGTCCTTGGGGGTATCGCCCGGCACCGCCACCGATTGCCAGGCCGCCCAGTCGAAGCCCGGCACACCCACTTCCGCGAGCGGGGGAAGCTCAGGCGCCGCGGGCGCGCGTTGCGCGGTCGTCACGCCGAGCGCGCGCACCTTGCCGGCCTGGATCAGCGGATAGGCCGGCGCGAGATCGCTGAACATCAGCTGGATGTGACCGGCAATGACGTCGTTGAGCGCCGGCAGCGTGCCCTTGTACGGCACGTGAGTCATCGGGACGCCCATCGTGATCTTGAACAGTTCGCCCATCAGGTGATGGAACGCGCCCGCGCCGCCGGAGCCGTAGCTCAACGGCTGCTCCTTCGCGAGCTTGACGAGGTCGGCAACCGAGTGAACCGGAAGCGACGGGTTCACCACCAGCACGAACGGCACGTTGCAGATGAGCGCCGCCAAAATCAGATCCTTCCCCGGATCGTATGGCAGCTTCTTGTACAGGGTGGGGTTCATCGCCAGCGTCCCGCTGGTCGCCATCATGATGGTGTAGCCGTCGGGTGTGCTCCTCGCGACCTGGACCGCCGCCGTCACCGTGCCGGCGCCGGGCCGGTTCTCGATCACGAACGGCTTGCCGAAGCGATCAGACAGCTTTTGACCGACCAGCCGGCCCAAAATGTCGGTGCCGCCGCCGGGAGCAAACGGCACAATGAAGTTGACCTGGCGGTTGGGATAGTCCTGCGCGTGCTCTTGCGCCCACGACGGCGCGGCGGACATGCCGATCAACGCGAGGCCTGCAAGCATCGAGGCAACGGATTTCATCTTCGTCCCTCCCGATCGGAGCTGTCATTCATCCGCGCAGACCAAAGCTGATCCGTGTCAGAGTCGCGCCGGCTTGCTATTGCGACCGCGCAATGCCGGCGTGTTCCACGACCTTTCCCAGCCGGACGATCTCGGAGCGCATGAAGCGCTGCAGCTCATCGACCGGCGGATAATCGACGGTGATCCGCGCGGTGCGCGCGAACTCGGCCTTGATCTCGGGCAGCGCCAGCACCGCCTTCACCTCATCGTGAAGTCTGTCGACGATCTCCTTGGGCGTCCCCGCCGGCGCCACGATCATCTGCCAGGAGGTGAGGTCGAATCCGGGCACGCCCGCCTCCGCGAGCGTCGGGACGTCCGGCGCGATCGGCAGGCGCGACGCGGACGACACGCCGAGAGCGCGCACCTTGCCGTCCTTGAGCAGCGGCAGGATCGGGGTCGGCTCGCCGAACATGGTCGGGATGTGACCGGCAACCAGATCGGTGAGCGCCGGTCCATCACCGCGATAGGGCACATGCACGACGTTGATGCCGGTCAACGTCTTGAGCAGCTCGAAGCTCAGGTTTTGCGGCGAGCCGGGGCCGGCCGATCCATAGGAGAGTTGGCCGGGCTTCGACTTGGCGAGCGCGACGAGATCGGCGACCGAGTGGACCGGCTGCGAGGGATGCACGAGCAGGAGGAACGGCGCGTTGGAGACGAGCGCAATGGGCGCGAAGTCCTTGGCCGGATCGTAGGGCAGGCTCTTGTTCAGCGTTGCCGTGATCGCAAACGGCGTGCTGGTGCCGAGCATGATCGTGTAGCCATCGGGCGCCGCCTTGGCCACGGACGCCGCGCCGATCACCGTGCCGGCGCCGGTCCGGTTCTCCACCACCACCGGCTTGCCCAGGCGGTCCGCCAGTTTCTGGCCCAGCACCCGCGCCAGCGCGTCGAGGCCGCCGCCGGCAGGATAGGGAACCACCAGCGTCACGGGGCGGCTGGGGTAGTCCTGCGCCGGCGAACTCTGCGCCCCCGCCGGCGGGGCGAGCAAAACGAGCGCTGCCGTCAAAATGAGACCGGCGGGTCCGGGCCCGTTGCTGAACCGCACGTATCCTCCCTGCCGATCGTGAATGTCGGCTTGTCCCGACAGTAACGGAAGACGGCCCGGCCGGTAAGCGCCCTGAGGACGCGGGGGGAGGGGCAGGGCGCCTGCCCGTTCTTGACTTCGTGGAGCCGCATCCATACGTTCCGCGCGCTCTCGCAAAGAGCCGAATGCAGCCCGCCGACCGGTCCGCGAGACCGGAGGCTACCGTCCGACAGCGCGATGCGCCCTCGGGCGCAAAGGTGTTTGGCGGCGGTCGCGCGAGCACGAGTTGCCGGGTCGCCCGGCAATGACCAGACCGAGAAGGCAGGAAGACAGATGTTCGACACGCTGTCCGAACGGCTCGGCGGCATTCTCGACCGCCTCACGCGGCGCGGGGCGCTGACCGAGGCTGACGTCGATGCGGCACTGCGCGAAGTGCGCCGGGCGCTGCTCGAGGCCGACGTCGCCCTCGACGTGGTGCGCGCCTTCGTCGACAAGGTCAAAAGCCATGCCGTCGGGATCGAGGTCATCAAATCGGTGACGCCGGGCCAGATGGTCGTGAAGATCGTGCACGATCAGTTGATCGAGACGCTGGGCGCGCGCAGCGAGCCCGTCGATCTCAATGCGCCAGCGCCGGTGCCGATCATGATGGTCGGCTTGCAGGGCTCGGGCAAGACCACCACCAGCGCCAAGCTCGCCAAACGATTGACCGAGCAGGGGCGGCGCAAGGTGCTCATGGCCTCGCTCGACGTGCGTCGTCCGGCGGCGATGGAGCAGCTCGCCGTGCTCGGCCAGCAGGTCAACGTCGATACCTTGCCGATCGTCGCCGGCCAGCCGCCGGCGCAGATCGCGCAGCGCGCCTTGCAGGCGGCCCGGCTCGGCGGCTACGACGCCGTCATCCTCGACACCGCCGGACGCACCACGCTCGACGAAGCGATGATGGCGGAAGCCGCCGAGGTCAAACGCGCCGCCAACCCGCACGAGGTGCTGCTGGTCGCCGATGCGCTCACCGGCCAGGATGCGGTCAACCTCGCGCACGCCTTCAACGAACGCATCGGCCTCACAGGAATCGTGCTCACGCGGGTGGACGGTGACGGCCGCGGCGGCGCTGCGCTCTCCATGCGCGCGGTGACGGGCAAGCCGATCAAGCTGATCGGCACCGGCGAGAAGATGGATGCGCTCGAGGATTTTTATCCCGCGCGCATTGCCGACCGTATCCTCGGCATGGGCGACATCATCTCGCTGGTCGAGAAGGCGGCAGCGACGATCGATGCCGAGAAGGCCGCGCGTGTCGCCGAGCGGATGCGCAAGGGCGCCTTCGATCTCTCGGACTTGCGCGAGCAACTCGCACAGATGCAGCAGATGGGCGGCATGGCCGGGCTCATGGGCATGCTCCCCGGCATCGCGAAAATGAAGAACCAGCTCGCGTCGGCGAATCTCGACGAGCGCCTGCTCAAGCGGCAAATGGCGATCATCGATTCGATGACGCCGCGCGAGCGCAAGAGCCCCGACGTGCTCAAGGCGAGCCGCAAGAAGCGCATCGCCGCCGGCTCCGGCACCAAGGTCGAGGACGTCAACCGCATGCTCAAAATGCACCGCAACATGGCCGACGTGATGAAGGCCATGGGTGCCCGCAAGCGCGGGCCGATGGCGGGTCTCGCCAACATGCTCGGCCTCGGCGGCGGCGTGCCGAGCCCGGAGCAGATGCAGCAGCTCGCGGAGCGGATGCCGGGCGGAATGCCGGGCCTGCCGCAAGGATCACCCGGCGTTCCGCGGCTGCCACCGGCGATGCCGGGCCTGGCCCCGAAGCTTCCGGGCGGTCCGCTGCTCCCGGGTCTCGGCGGCAGGCCGCCGGGATTGGGTGGATTTCCAGGATTGGGAAAGAAGAAATGACACGCACGCGCCGCTCACCCGCTGGGGATGACGGACCAACATTGTGAATTGTCGAACAACCGGAAAGGAACTCGAATAATGTCTCTGAAAATCCGTCTCGCACGCGCCGGCACGAAGAAGCGGCCAGTCTATCACATCGTGATCGCGGACAGCCGCTCGCCACGCGACGGCCGCTTCATCGAGCGGCTCGGCTATTTCAATCCGCTGTTGCCGAAGGACAAGACCGAACGCCTCAAGCTCGACTTCGACAAGGTCAAGGCCTGGCTCGCCAAGGGCGCGTTGCCGACCGACCGCGTGCTGCGCTTTCTCGACGAGGCGGGCGTGATGAAGCGTGAAAAGCGCAGCAATCCGGAGCGCGCGGTCCCGCGCAAGGAACGCAAGGCGCGCGCCGAAGAGGCCGAGAAGGCCGCCGCCGCGGCCAAGGCCGCCGCTGCCGCTGCAAAGGCGGCGGCGCCGGCGAGCTGATGCTTGCCCTCGCCCGGTAGCCCGACGTGTCCGAGCGCATCTGCATCGCGCAGATCGGTGGCGCCCACGGCATCAGGGGCGAGGTGAAGCTCAAATCGTTCACCGCCGATCCGATGGCGGTGAAGGATTACGGCATGTTGGAGCGGGAGGACGGCGGCGCGAGCCTGGAGATCGAGAGCGTGCGGCCGGCCAAGTCCCATCTGGTCGCGCGGTTTCGCGGCATCAACGATCGCGATGCGGCCGAGCGGCTCACCAATCTCAAGCTGTTTGTGCCGCGCGAGCGCTTGCCGCCGCCCGCCGCCGATGAGTTCTATCACGCCGATCTGATCGGGCTGCCGGCGATGGCAGCAGATGGGACGCAGGTCGGCACGGTGGTCGCGGTGCACGACTTTGGCGCAGGCAATATTCTCGAGCTGCGGCCGCAGGCCGGTGGCACGACCATCCTGTTGCCGTTCAGCGAGGCCTGCGTGCCGGGCGTCGACATTGCAGGCGGGCGGATCATCGTGGCACTCCCGGCGACGACTCCGGGAAAGCGCGGCGACGCCGCCGAATAGGTCCGGTCGGATCGATCATCATGTGGCGCGCGGGCATTCTCACCATCTTCCCCGACATGTTTCCGGGGCCGCTCGGTTTCAGCCTCGCCGGCAAAGCGCTGGCGGCGGGTCTCTGGGCGCTCGATGCCGTCGACATCCGCGAATACGCAGCCGATCGGCACCGTTCGGTTGATGACACGCCGGCGGGCGGCGGTCCCGGCATGGTCATGCGGGCCGACGTGCTGGCCCGCGCCGTCGATGCATTGGCGCCGGCGGGCGATCCGCGGCCGCGGCTGGCCATGAGCCCGCGCGGCGTTCCGCTGACCCAGGCGCGGGTCGAGGCCCTGGCCGCGGGACCGGGCGCCGTCATTCTGTGCGGCCGCTTCGAGGGCGTGGACGAGCGCGTGATCGAAGGGCGCGGTTTCGAGGAAGTCTCGGTCGGCGACTACGTGCTTTCCGGCGGGGAAGTCGCGGCCTTCGCCCTGCTCGATGCCTGCGTCCGGCTGTTGCCCGGGGTCATGGGCAAGGAGGCCTCCGGCGCCGAGGAGAGCTTTGCTCTGGGGCTGCTCGAATACCCGCAATATACGAGGCCCCAATTGTGGGAGGGCCGTGCCATCCCCGAGGTCCTCACCTGCGGCGATCACGCCAAGGTCGCCGCCTGGCGCCGCGCCGAGGCCGAGGGGCTCACCCGCGCGCGCCGCCCGGACCTCTGGGCCGCATACGTCGCCCGCGTCGGCGCCCCCGCCAAGCCGCGGAAACGGCCGAACCAGAAGCCCGAGCCAGACGGGTGACAAAGCCGCTGCGGTGTCGTATTAGCTCGCCCGACCCGGACAACCAATAAGACCGCGCGCCTTCCATGTCGGCGCTGCCGATGGAGAATTCCCATGAATTTGATTCAAGAGCTCGAACAAGAGCAGATCGCAAAGCTTTCTACCGGCAAGGAGATTCCTGATTTTGGCCCGGGCGATACGGTGCTGGTCAACGTCAAGGTGGTGGAGGGCGAGCGCACCCGCATCCAGGCCTATGAGGGCGTCTGCATCGGACGGGCGGGCTCCGGGCTCAATGAGAACTTCACCGTCCGCAAGATCTCCTATGGCGAGGGCGTGGAGCGCGTCTTTCCGCTCTATTCGCCGATGATCGACTCGATCAAGATCGTGCGCCGCGGCAAGGTCCGCCGCGCCAAGCTCTATTATCTGCGCGGTCTGCGCGGCAAGGCCGCGCGCATCTCCGAGAAACAGGACCACCGCCCCACTGACGACAGCGTCGAGGTGGCGGGGAAGGCCGCCGAGTAGATTTCGGCGCTGTTGGCGGCGCGACACACCGATCCTGCGCAGAGCGCATTGGGACAGCGGAAGGCGCCAAAACGCCCGTTCGATCCTATATATTCCGTAGGACCACGGCGATTTCCGGAGCATTCGAGCTATGGCTAAGCCGCGTACGCTTTACGACAAGATCTGGGACGACCATCTGGTGGACGAGCAGCCGGACGGCACCTGTCTCATCTACATCGATCGCCATCTCGTGCACGAGGTAACGAGCCCGCAGGCATTCGAGGGACTGCGCCTCACTGGCCGCAAGGTGCGCGCGCCGGAAAAGACGCTCTGCGTGGTCGACCACAATGTACCGACCACCAATCGCAACCTGCCCAACCCTGATCCGGAAAGCGCGGCGCAGATCGCCTATCTCGCCGAGAACGCCGAGCTGTTCGGGCTCGAATATTTCAACGAGTTCGACAAGCGCCAGGGCATCGTCCACATCATCGGGCCCGAGCAGGGCTTCACGCTGCCGGGCACGACCCTTGTCTGCGGCGATAGCCACACCGCGACCCACGGCGCCTTCGGCGCGCTCGCTTACGGCATCGGCACCTCGGAAGTCGAGCACGTGCTGGCGACGCAGACGTTGATCCAGAGCAAATCGAAGAACATGCGCGCGATGGTGGACGGCAAGCTGCCGGAAGGCGTCACCGCCAAGGACATCATCCTCGCCATCATCGGCGAGATCGGCACCGCCGGCGGCACCGGCTACGCACTCGAATACGCCGGCGAAGCGATCCGCTCACTGTCCATGGAAGGCCGCATGACCGTCTGCAACATGTCGGTCGAGGGCGGCGCCAAGGCCGGGTTCATCGCGCCGGACGAGAAGGCCTTCGCCTATCTCAAGGACCGGCCGCGGTCGCCGCAAGGCAAGCGTTGGGACGAGGCCATGCGTTACTGGGAAACGCTGCGCTCGGACGAGGGCGCGCACTTCGATCGTGAGATCAGGCTCGACGCGGCAAAACTGCCGCCGCTCGTCACCTGGGGCACCAGCCCCGAGCAGGTCATTTCCGTGACCGGCCATGTACCGAAGCCGCAGGACATCGCGGATGAGAACAAGCGCCGCGCCGCCGAGACCTCGCTCGGCTATATGGGCCTCAAGGGCGGTGAGAAAATCACCGACATCACGCTCAATCGCGTGTTCATCGGCTCCTGCACCAACGGACGGATCGAGGATCTGCGCGCGGTCGCCCGGGTGGTCGACGGCAAGAGCGTCAACGGTAACGTCAATGCGATGATCGTGCCGGGCTCCGGACTGGTGAAGGAGCAGGCCGAGGCGGAAGGGCTCGATAAGATCTTCGTCAAGGCCGGCTTCGAATGGCGCGAGCCCGGTTGCTCCATGTGTCTGGCGATGAATCCCGACAAGCTCGCGCCGGGCGAGCGTTGCGCCCCCACCTCGAACCGCAATTTCGAAGGGCGCCAGGGCTACAAGGGCCGCACCCATCTGGTGTCGCCGGCCATGGCCGCCGCGGCCGCGATCGCCGGGCACTTCGTGGACGTGCGGGAGTGGCGTTGAGAGTCAGCTCCCGGGCTGCCACCAGCAGCGCATCTGTGGCGTGAGCACGGTGCCAGCGACGCGGTGTTCTGTCGCCAGCCACGAGCTGCATTGGCGCACGTAGCCGCGACCGGGATAATCGTATTTGTAGGGCGTTGGGTAAGTCGTCGAATACGGCCGGTACGGAGATGTATCCGGATTGGCCGGCGTCACTCGAATGCGCGTGCGCGCGCGGGCAGAGTCCGGGCGCGATTGCGCCGAGAATTCCGTCGCACCGCCGCTCCTGTCTGGCACTTTGGAGGTGGACTGCGCGAGGCCGACCGAGGTCGCCGCCAGGCCCATAATGGCTGCGCCAGTCGCCAAGACGCTGACCGTTATTGTGCGTGTCATCTCGTGTTCAAGCCTAGTTGAACCCGATCCTACGCTCGCCGATTGCGGCGCGGCCGTCAACGCCTGCACCTTGGCCCATCGCCCGCTCTCGCTTAAAAACTGGTGCATGACCGAACCGACATCTGCCGATCCGCTCGCGTGGCACATGACCAAGGCGCCCTCCCTCGAGGCATTCGAGGTGCTGGCCGAGACGGCATTTCATCGTCTCCCGGACAAATTCCGGGCGCTTTGCGAAGGGCTCGTCATCCGCGTGGAGGATTTTCCGACCGAGGAGGTTCTGACCGACCTGGAGGCGCAGAGCGAGTTCGACCTGCTTGGCCTGTTCCAGGGAGTCGGCCTGCCGTTTCGCTCCGAAAGCGCGTCCGGACAGATGCCGAACATGATCTGGCTCTACCGCCGGCCGATCCTCGACTACTGGGCGGAGCACGACGAGGCGCTGGGCACCATCATCACCCACGTGCTGGTGCATGAGATCGGCCACCACTTCGGCCTCTCCGATGAGGACATGGCGGCGATCGAGGCGGAGGCGCATTGAGCGTGCCGGCGACCCGCGCATCCGTCATGCCGGAGGCGCCGATCACTTGTCAGCGACCGGCAGTCTTGCGTTTGGCCGAGCGGCGCCCTGAGGTGCCTTTGTTATCGGTCCCGGATCCCAGCGGTTCGCGCTCGCAAATGCCCCCGAAGGGGTTCATGCGCGCCGCCATGCCGCATTCGTGGCTCGACGGGAACACGCAGGCGCCCGGCGGCGGGCTGCCGGCGTCACGGATGCACCAGGTTTCGGCTCGTGCCGGCTGCGCCAACACCACGAACAGGCCAGTCAGCAGGCTTGCCCCGAGCATTTTTCGCATTTCTTTCATTCACTGTCTCCGGCTATACGACCTCACACTTGACAAAACACCGCCCGCGCCGTGAAACAGAACAATTCCAAAGTGGTCAGGTAGAGCTCATGGACAAATTCACCACGCTCGAAGGCGTCGCGGCGCCGCTCAGGGTGATCAATGTCGACACCGACATGATCATCCCCAAG
>Ga0207674_10009701_pt1 | contig 10973 bp, 5 predicted proteins | sample KBSCornC72_FD_184303 | JGI IMG/M metagenome (GOLD analysis project Ga0207674, IMG submission 184303) | Corn rhizosphere microbial communities from Kellogg Biological Station, Michigan, USA - KBS Corn C7-2 (SPAdes) (version 2) | ecosystem: Host-associated > Plants > Roots > Rhizosphere > Soil ...
ACCGATGTGATCCACGTGTACTCGACCGAGACCTCGACGGACACGACGTTGTTCACCGCGCCGGGATTGTTTGCGCAGCCCATGGGGTGGACTGCCGACGGCAACATGCTCGCCGTCCTGTGCAGCGATTCGACGGGTAATTTCGACCTGTGGGCGGTGCCGGTCGATAATCCCGCCAGCGCAGCGCCGGTTCAGACGACTGCCGACTACGAAGTGGGCGGCTCACTCTCGCCCGACGGAAGATGGTTTGCGTGCACGGTCGGAACCCTGGGTAAAGTCGAAGTGCGCATCATGTCGTTCCCGCGTCCCGGCTCGCGCTTCCAACTGGCGCTCGACACGGAATCCAACGGACAGAACCCGCTGTGGTCGGACGACGGGGGAACGCTGATTACCCAGGACATCAAGGGTCGCGTCATCGCGACGCCGGTTTCGTTCGAGGGCGGGTTCCGCCAGGGCGAGTCGCGCGTGTTGCTCACGCTGGGTCCCAACCAGGGTCTCGCCCGGCAGAGACCGGACATGAAACGCCTGCTCATCCAGGAAGGCGAAGTGCAGACGAACCCCGCGCCGCTGCGCGTGCTCACCTCCTGGCCGACGCGTATCGAGCGCCATTGATGCTCACACCGGGAACCAAACTGGGTCCGTACGAAATCGTCTCGCCGCTGGGCGCGGGCGGGATGGGCGAAGTGTACCGTGCCCGCGACACGCGACTCGGTCGCGACGTCGCCATCAAGGTGCTTCCGCAGCATCTCTCGTCGAACCCGGAAATCCGCGCGCGCTTCGAGCGTGAAGCGAGGACCGTCTCGTCGCTCAATCATCCTTATATATGCACGCTGCACGACATCGGGCGCGAGGGTTCGACGGACTACCTGGTGATGGAGCTGGTCGACGGTGAAACGCTGGCGACGCGTATCGCGCGCGGTGCGCTGCCGCCGGCCGAGGTGTTGCGCATCGGCGCCCAGGTGTCCGACGCACTGGACCGCGCGCACCGCGCGGGCGTAGTACACCGCGATCTGAAACCCGGCAACATCATGCTCACCAAGGGCGGCGTGAAGCTGATGGACTTCGGTCTTGCGCGCGCGACCGGCATGGTCGGCACGACCAGCGGCAGCATGACGGCCATGACGCAATCACCCACCATGGCGCAGCCGCTCACCGCCGAAGGCACCATCGTCGGCACGTTCCAATACATGTCGCCCGAGCAGTTGGAGGGAAAAGAAACCGACGCGCGCGGCGATATCTGGGCGCTCGGGTGCGTGCTCTACGAGATGGCGACGGGAGCGCGCGCGTTCGAGGGATCCAACCAGGCGAGCCTGATTTCGTCAATCATGCGCGATCAGCCACGCGCCATGAGCGAGCTCGTGCCCATGGCGCCGCCGGCGCTGGATCGCGTCGTGTCGCTGTGTCTCGCCAAAGATCCCGACGATCGCTACCAGAGCGCGCACGACGTGCGGCTCGCTCTGGATATGATTCGCGATAGCAGTGGGACAACCGCCGCGGGAGCGGCGGTCCTTGCACGGCCGAAGCGTTCCACCGCATCGTTGCTCTGGCTTGTTGGAGGAATCGTCATCGGTGCGGCGCTCGGGTTTGGGGCGTCGCGCTGGTTTACACCTTTGCCGCAGGTGTCTCCAGCACGCGTTTCGACGCTCGTCAATTCTGGAGCCGACCAGCAGCCGGTTGCGTCGCCGGATGGAAAGACAGTCGCGTTTGCATCGGCGCGGACGGGGAAGTCGCGCATCTGGATCAAGCAGCTCGCGAGCAGCGACGAAGTGGCGCTCACCGACGGCGAAGACAGCCAGCCCCAGTTTTCGCCCGACGGTTCGCAAATTCTATACGCGCACAGTGATCCCGACGGCAGCTCCCTGTGGCGTGTATCGATCGTGGGGGGACAGCCGCGCCGGCTCGTGGAGAACGCAGTGGAAGGCGCGTGGTCGCCGGACGGCAAGCAACTTGGCTTCCTGCGCCTGTCGGACAATCTGAAGCAGGGCGAAGTGTGGCTCGCCAACGCCGATGGATCGGGTGCACGCCGCGTTCACGCCAACGAGAGCTCGCTACGCTGGCTCTCGTGGTCGCCCAACGGGGACCGGATGATGACGGCGACAATTCCGCTCGCAAACGCCGCCGTCTATTACCTCATGATTCCCACCAACGGCGACTCGGTCAAGACCGTGTCGCCGATGGCCGGCCTGTCGCTCACGAGCAATCCGGTGTGGCTCGGCTCCGGTGATCGCATTGCGTACGCCATCGTGGAGGCGCGTGCTACCAGCTCCACCGGCCAGGCCTCGCGCATCGTCGAGCAATCGCTGCGCACGGGCAAGGTGCGCGAGCTCCTGAGTCTTCCGAGCAGTGTCCTGAACCTGGCGGTGATTGGAAACGGACAACTGCTGTTCGGCATCAACCAGTCCTCGCAGAGTCTCGTGCTCGTCGATCATCCGGGAACCGCGGAGGCGCGCGAGCACTGGCTCACGCGCGGGGCCAGCATCGACCGCCAGCCCACGTTTTCTCCCGATGGAAAACACGTGCTCTTTTCGAGCAACCGCAGCGGCAATCTCGACCTGTGGGAGATGGACGTCGAAACCGGCGCGCTGTCGCGCATCACCGATCATCCCGGCAACGACTGGGACCCCGCCTACACGCCCGACGGACGCAACATTCTGTGGAGCTCGGATCGCAGCGGCGTGTTCGAGATATGGGAAGCGGCCGTGGATGGGACGGGTGCGCGCCAGATTTCGAAAGATGGAGTCGACGCCGAGAATCCAGGCATGACACCCGATGGGCAATGGGTGCTGTTCCTCTCGGGCCGGCCCGAGCTCGCGGGCGCGTGCAAGATGCATCCGGACGGATCGGAAGTCACGTCGCTCGTAAAAGGTGTGAACCTGCCCGAGTTATCGCCCGCCGGCGATTTGTTCTCGGCGCCGTCCGGGATCGGACAGCGAACCGGCCGCGACCTGGGCGTCTTTCACATGAGTGATGGCAAGGATATCGCACACATCACGCTCCGCGTCAGCGTCACGGTGCCGCTCGGGCGCTCGCGCTGGGCCGGTCAACGCCGGCTCGCGTACATCGATCGCGACGACGAAGGCAACTTCGGCATCTTCGTGCGTGACATCACGGACCACGGCGCGGGTGCACCGCGCCCGTTCGCCGGATTCGACGCGCTGACGCCGACCGAATCGTTCGGCGTCGCCGGCGACGGCTCGCGTGTCGTGCTGTCGGTGCGCAATTCAGTCTCCAGCATTGCGGTGGCGGAAAATGTGCCGGGCATCGACGCGCCGGCGGGGCATTCGCAATGAGCATCGCTCCCGGAACCCGGCTCGGTCCTTACGAAATCCTCTCGCCGCTCGGCGCGGGCGGGATGGGCGAAGTGTATCGTGCCCGCGACGGGCGGCTCGGTCGCGACGTTGCCATCAAAGTGCTTCCGCAACATCTCTCCGCGAACAGCGAAGTACGCGCGCGTTTCGAACGCGAAGCCAAAACCGTCTCGTCGCTGAACCATCCCAATATCTGCACGCTCTTCGATGTCGGCCGCGAGGGCGACACCGACTACCTGGTGATGGAGCTCGTCGAAGGCGAGACGCTGGCGCAGCGGCTGTCGCGCGGCGCGCTTCCGGCACCCGAAGTGCTGAAGCTGGGGGCGCAGATCGCGGATGCGCTCGATCGCGCGCACCGCGCCGGTGTGATTCATCGCGATTTGAAGCCCGGCAATGTCATGCTCACCAGGACCGGCGCCAAATTGATGGACTTCGGTCTTGCGCGCGGGGTGGGTCTGGCCGGCGCGCCGGGAAGCGGCGTCTCCATCACCGGCCTTACGCAGTCGCCGACCATTGCGCAGCCGCTCACCGCCGAAGGCACCATCATCGGCACCTTCCAGTACATGGCGCCGGAGCAATTGGAAGGCAAGGAGGCCGACACGCGCAGCGACATCTGGGCGCTGGGTTGCGTGCTCTATGAAATGGCCACCGGCACGCGCGCGTTCGAGGGCAAGAGCCAGGCCTCGCTCATCGCGACCATCATGCACACCGATCCGCGCCCGCTGCGTGAGCTCGCACCGGCCACGCCGGAATCGCTCGATCGCCTCATTCGCGAATGCCTCGCCAAGGATCCGGAAGAAAGGCGGCAGAGCGCGGGCGACGTGCGCCGCGAGCTCGGCAAGATTGCGCGCGGGGATGACTCCGTCGCGACAGCGGCTCCGGCCGCGAAATCCGCAATGACGCGCACGATCGTAATTGCGGCCGTGGCCGCGGCGGCCGCAGCGTTCGGGTCATTTTTCGTGTCGCACCGCGGAGAGAAGAAGAGCACCGCGCCGGAACAGATTGCATTCACGATTCCCGCGCCTCCCGGAAGCCGTTTCCGCTTCACCATCGACGAAGATGGAACGCGGCTCGCACCACCGTGCATTTCTCCCGACGGGAGACAGATCGTGTTTGGTGTCGTCGACGCATCCGGTCAGCGTATGTTGGTTCGCCGTTCGCTCGACGAGCTGGCGGTGCACACGATTACCGGCTCCGTGGAAGGCCGGATCCCGTTCTGGTCGCCGGACAATCGCACGGTGGGTTTTTTCTCCGACGGAAAGCTGCGCAAAGTGTCCATCGCGGGTGGCTCTCCCGTCACGGTGGCGGACGGCGCGCCCAATGCGCGCGGTGCGGCGTGGAGCGCGCGGGGAGTCATTCTGTACACGCCCAGTGCCAACTCCGGACTCTACAAGGTCTCCGCTGACGGCGGCGTTCCGGAACAGGTGACGTTTCCAGACACCACGCTGCCCGATATCTCGCATCGCTGGCCCATATTCATGCCCGACGGAGAGCAGTTTGTGTTCCTCGTGTGGACGAACAACGCAGCGGTGCGCGATTCGGTCGGTGGTCTGTACCTGGGAAGCCTGAGCTCGCACGACGTGAAGAGGATTGCACCGGCATCATCGTCGGCAGCTTATTTCGACGGATCGCTGATATTCGCGCGCGACGGCGCGCTGGTCGTCGCTCCCTTCGATCAGGCGCACGCTTCACTGGGAGAATTGAAGCCGACCGACCAGCGCGTCGGCTGGGATCCGGGCACCGGAGGCGCGCTGTTCACCCTGTCCAGCAACGGCACACTCCTGTGCCGCGAAAACGCCGCGCTCGGGCAGGCCAGGCTGGTGTGGTTCGATCGGTTCGGAGCGCCGGGCGATACCATCTCCGGACCGGCCAATTTTCGCGCCATCAACATTGCGCGCAATGGAAACGGTGCTGCCGTCTGTGCCGGAAACACGATGGGCGACGGCGATATCTGGCTGCTCGATTTCAACCGGCGTCTCATGAGCCGGTTCACGACCGGCACGGCCGATGAGCAGGATCCCCGGATTTCGATGGACGGCCGCAACATCGCCTACACATCCGACGTTGACGGGCCGTATCACGTGTTTACCGCCCCCGCCGATCGCAGTTTCCCGCCCCAAAAACACGCGCTCCCCGCCGACGATTGGAACCTGCTCGACTGGTCCCCGGATGGGAAGCTGATGCTGATGTCAACTTCGACGCACCTGTGGCTGGTGGACGTCGCGACACGGCACGTCGAGCCCTTGCGACCGGTCTCGGGTTCATTTGCATCATCGGCGGGATCTTTCTCTCCCGATTCGCGCTGGATCACGTACTGGTCTTCCGATTCCGGACGCGACGAAATCTACGTGGGGCCGTCCACAGCCGGTGGCGGCCAGTGGCAGGTTTCGACGAACGGCGGCTTGAGACCTCACTGGAGCAACGACGGGCGCGAAATCGTGTACACGAACCTCGATGGTGATCTGCTGAGTGCGCGCGTCGATACTCAGGGAGGATTTCGAACCGAAGCCCCCCGGCGTCTGTTTCGCGTTGGTCCCAACGTGGCGTGGGCCGCGTCCGGTGACCACACGCGCTTTCTCGTCGCCGTCCGCGCGGCCAGCGTGATCGATCCGCCCCTCAAGGTTGTTACCCACTGGCTGAGCCCTGCCCGCTGATCCACTTACATTGATCCAACCCCCAAAATGGGGGACCACCCGATTAGAACGTGACGTTGCAGTGCCTAAGTTGTGGGCAGAAGCGACATGTATGACATCCTCGACCGGACATGGCGTCCAGGAACGTAAACATCACACCGGGTGCGACAGTTGCGTTCCGGGTCGCCGGTCCGGTCGAATGTGAGAAGCCCCCCTGCTCGAGTTGATCCCTTCCCATTGCAGACAAATTCGATGTAACTTCCCGTCGTGCGCCCCTTGTTGCGCACCCGGGAGGTGAGTTGATCCATGAGCGAGAAAGAACGTCTGTTCAAGCTGACCGAGTTTGCTGCATGCGCGGGTTGAGCCAGCAAGTTCAGCGCAGCGGGACTGCGCGAGGTACTTGCGAAGCTGCCGATGCCGGTTGATCCCAACGTGCTCGTGGGTCACTCGGGGAGCGACGACGCGGCTGTTTATCGCCTGAGCGACGACGCTGCGTTGGTGCTCACGGTGGATTTCTTCACGCCCATCGTCGACGACCCCTACGACTTCGGGCGCGTCGCGGCCACCAACTCACTGTCCGACGTGTACGCCATGGGCGGCCGGCCGGTAGTGGCGCTCAACATTGCCGGATTTCCGGAAGGAAGCATTCCGCCCGACGTGCTGGGTGAGATCATCCGCGGTGGCGCCGACGTGGCGCGCGCGGCGGGAGTTTCCATTGTCGGGGGCCACACCGTGAACGACCCGGAAGTGAAGTACGGGCTCTCGGTGGTGGGATTCATTCACCCGCTGCGCGTGGTGCGCAACGCCGGCGCGCGCGCGGGCGACGCGTTGATTCTGACCAAACCCATCGGCACCGGTGTGCTCGCCACTGCTCTCAAAGCGGGAAAACTTTCGGAAGAGAAGACGCGTGCCCTGGTCTCGTCGATGACGCTTCTCAATCGCGAGGCCGCGGAGTACATGCTCCTCCACGAGCCGCACGCGTGCACCGATATCACCGGCTTCGGCCTGATCGGTCACGCCAACGAGATGGCCGAGGGCAGTGATGTGACCATCGTGATTCATTCCGCGCAGGTGCCGCTGCTCGACGGAGCGCGTGAATGTGTCGAACGCGGCTTCGTCCCCGGCGGCAGCAAGAACACGCAGAAGTTCCTCACGCCGCGCATTTCGATTGCCCCTTCCGTCGACGCGACGACGCAAACCCTGCTCTTCGACGCGCAGACGTCGGGTGGCCTGCTGGTCGCCGTTGCCCCCATGCATGCGCCCGCGTTTCTTGCCGAGCTCAAACCCAATCATCCCCAGGCGGCCATCGTCGGCGAGGTCGTCGCAAAGCGCGACGTATCAATCGTAGTGGACTAGCATCACTGCCGTCTCCAGTACGGCTGCATGACATGCTTGCCCATTGTTCGTTCAGCGGCGAGTTTGTTGTGTCCTCCGCAAAGTAGCCGCAAGTTTGACACATCATGCGAGCCACCCACGGCGAACGGATTGATGTGATCGATCTGCAGTCCTTTTTTGCACTGACATCGCGTGCCGTCCGGCCCAACAAAGGTGCATTGCCCGCCATCTCGCACGACGACTTCGTCGCGAACCTCGTCGGGTACATGTCGCGTTGATTCATCCTGCGCATTTTTCCACTCCCACCGGTGGGAGTCCGGACTCGTTGCTCTTTTTCTCTCGTCGCGCCGCTGTTTACATTGCTCGCGATCCGCCGCGCGCTTAGAGCGCAACGATCGCGGCCACAAAAAAATCCCCGGGGAGAAGAACCCCGGGGATTTTCGGGAGGAAGGCGCGCTCGGGAGCGTGTGTGCCTGTCTAGAAAACGGATGCTTTGAGTTGCGGCGACGGGCGGCGCGGGGTGTCGACCGCGACGGTGCGGTTGTCGGCGCCGTCCATGAGGGCCGCCGCGATGCTCGACATGTAGGCGTCGCGGACTGAGTTGAAGCGAACGATGTCGCTGGCCTTGATGGGATCACGCGCCGGAAGCTCGAGCTTCTTGGGGTTCACCCAGCCGCCGTTCTTCATGATGCGGTAGCAGACGTGCGGGCCGGTCGCGTAGCCGGTCTGGCCCACGAAGCCGATGCACTGGCCCTCTTTCACCCGCGTGCCGCTGCGCACACCCTTCGCGAAACCAGCCATGTGCAGGTAGTAGGTTTCGTAATTCTTGCTGTGGCGGATCTTCACGTAGTTGCCGTTGCCGGTCTGCCAGTGCGCCGCCACCACCAGGCCGTCGCCGGTGGAGTAGATGGGCGTGCCGACGGGTGCGCCGTAATCGGTTCCGAAGTGCGGCTTGTACACCTTCTGCACCGGATGGTAACGACGGCGTGAGAACGCCGAGGTGATGTGCGTGAACTTGAGCGGCGCGCGGCGCATCGCCTTCTGCATCGACGAGCCGTCCACATTGTAGAAGCCCACCGAACCGCCCGCGGGGGTGAAGCGCACCGCGTTGAACTCGCGGCCTTCATTCACCACGCGCGCGGCGAGCACATCGCCGACCACCGCGTGTCCGGTTTCGTACGTGCGCACTTCGTAGAGCATGACGTACTGGTCGCCGCGACGGAGATCCTGCGCGAAGTCGACCGTCCAGCCGAAGATGTCGTCGAGCGACGTGGCCAGGGACGTCTCCGCGCCCTGGTCGTCGAGCGACGCAAAGATCGAGTTCTCGATGGTGCCGTGCGTCACGCGATACGTCATCGTGTACGGCACCTGCTTCACCTGGGCGATGAAGTGGTCGCCGCCGTCGTCGAGACGCACGCGCACGTAATCCTGCGGGCTTGTATAAAGGAGAAGACTGTCGAGGTCGCCGGCGGCGGTCATGAACACGTCGAAAGTCTGGCCGGCGCGGATTTTCCGCCAGTCGAAGCTCGAGCGCGTCTCGCGCGTCATGGTGTCGATGTCGAACGCCGACACGCCGGCTTCGCGGAGCTCATCATACAGGGTGGAATTTTTTTCGACGGTGCCGTGAACTGGCTCGTGGCTGCCGCGGCCGTCCACAAGCGTAATGGGCTCGTTCAGACCGACGGTTTCTTCACCCTCGGACAGACGCATGCAGCCGGCGATTTCGCTGTCGTCCGACTGAAGTCGGTCCAACAGGGGGATGATGACCGAATCCCGGCCCACATATGCGAAGACTGCCAGGGCGGCAACGATGACGATGGTGGCGTATCTCTGCATGTTCGATAAATCCCTGTTTTATTTGGACTTATTGGGTTGTTTTTCCGCCGGGGCGACCGCATTCTCGGCCAGCCCGCGCAAACGGCGCAAGGCTTTTTTTGCCGGCCGGAAGAGGAAGTTGCAATCTTCGTTCCCTGCGCGAAGGGAGTGCTGCGAAACGCATCGATACACTACGCCGCGATGCGCCGAAAGGTTCGCATGAGAGAGCCGCAAGCCGCCACATATCGGCTGTATACAACCGAAATGTGGCGGCGCGACGCTGCAAACGGGGGAATGGTTACTTGAGAAGGACCAGTTTGCGAACGACCGTGGAGGATCCGGCCACCGACAGCCGGGCGAAGTAGACGCCCGAGGCAACGGAAGCCCCGGAGTCGTCGCGGCCACCCCAGCGGGCAACGTATGTTCCCGGCGCGCGCGACTCGTTCACGACCGTCGCCACGCGTGCGCCGCGAACATCGTAGATGTACAGCGTCACCTTCACCGCATGGCCGTTGATCACGCCGCCGACCACGAACGGAATGCGCGTCGACGGATTGAACGGGTTGGGATAGTTGGCACCCAGATCGGTGGTGTAGCGGCGCGGCGTATCGACCGCGGTCAGCGTTCCCACGTTGCGGTCGCGCTGGTTGCTCCAGCTGCTGTACTGGCCTTCCGCATCTTTCGCGCGCACGCGATAGCGCCACAGGCCCGTGTTCGCCGGCGTGTGATCATACGTGGTGTCGACCACCGCGGTCGCGATCGTGCTCACGCTCTGGCACGTCACCAGCGGATTGATGTTGTCGAAGAAAATGCCGGTGCCGTTGACGGAGCCGTCGGTGGTGTACGTGAAGCGCAGCTGGATGTCCTGTCCGTTGTATGGGAGAAGCGAAAATACCGCGTTCACCCAGCCGCCGCTCGAGCCGTTGATACCGTTGCCGCGATTGTTGCCCTTCGGGTTGGCGTTGGTCGTGATGTTGCCGGCGACCGGCGTCCACACCGTGCCGCCGTCGGTGCTGACGTCGACGTATCCGTAGTCGTAACTGGCCTCGACGCTGTAGTTGATCTTGAACGCCATCGTGTCTGTCGACGCGTCCACGTGGATGGGGCGCTCCATCAGCAATGTGTGCGTGATGGAGTTGCCGTTGCCGGCGCTGTAGCCGCCGCCGCTGAACCCGCTCGCAGTGTACGAGAATCCATTCGACACCCAGCCCGTGAGCGACGGCGTGCACGTGTCGAGCGATGTCGTGGGATTGAGGCACGACTCCACGTCGTACGAAACGACCGGGTTGGGATCGGAAGGGACGTTCCCCGTCCACGAAATGCGATTCACCGTCGCGGCGTTCGCATACGCTGCCTGCACCGCGTACTCCTGCGGCGTATTCGGTCCGAGCACGCGGTATGGATTGTCCGCGTACTTGAGCAGCGTCAGGTTCATGTTGAGCAACAGGTCGAAGGTGGGCTGAATGAACGTCTCCGCCGGGCCGAAGCCTCCCTGCGCCGAGCTGTTCACCTCGGGTGTGAAGCCGAAGATGCGATTCTTCTGCGCGATCTCACCGTAGGCCCAGTCGTCGGAGTCACCGTTGGTGATGTAGATGGTGCCGAGCGCCGGATTTCCCACGGCATAGTTGGTTCCCACCGCGAGCTCGGCGCCGAGCGCCGCGTACACGGCCTGATCCGGCGTGAATCCCGCGACGTATCCCCACGGATAGAGCAGGAGCTCACCGTAGCTGTGATACGACAGGAAGCACGTGAAATGGCGTTGCGCGCAGAAATTCTTGATCGCCTGCGTCTCGGGCTCGGAGAAAGCACTCGGTCCGCGATAGATGTCGCTGGTGGAAGTTCCCGACGAGCCGACGTTGTCGAAGCCCCACTGGTACGAATA
>Ga0207674_10009704_pt1 | contig 10972 bp, 11 predicted proteins | sample KBSCornC72_FD_184303 | JGI IMG/M metagenome (GOLD analysis project Ga0207674, IMG submission 184303) | Corn rhizosphere microbial communities from Kellogg Biological Station, Michigan, USA - KBS Corn C7-2 (SPAdes) (version 2) | ecosystem: Host-associated > Plants > Roots > Rhizosphere > Soil ...
ACCCTCGCCTCCGTGGCCGCCCGGTGATCGTCGGCGGGGGCGTCGTGCTCGCCGCGAGCTACGAGGCCAAAGCGCGCGGCGTGCAGACGGCAATGGGCGGTACGCGGGCCCGGCGCCTTTGCCCCGAGGCGATCGTCGTGCCGCCGCGCATGTCCGCCTATTCGGAGGCGAGCAAGGCGCTCTACCGGGTCTTCGAGGACGCTACCCCGCTCGTCGAGGGCCTCTCCATCGACGAGGCGTTCCTCGACGTCCGCGGGATGCGCCGGATCGCGGGCACGCCCAGCGAGATCGCGGAGCGCCTGCGCCGAGACGTCCGCGAGCGCGTCGGGATTCCCGTCACCGTCGGCGTCGCGCGCACCAAGTTCCTCGCCAAGGTCGCAAGCGGCGTCGCCAAGCCGGATGGGCTCCTGCGCGTTCCCCCGGGAAAGGAGCTCGACTTCCTCCACCCCCTCCCCGTCGAGCGCCTCTGGGGAGTCGGGCAGGTGACCGCAAGGAGGCTCCGCGAAGCCAGAATCGAAACCGTGGGCGAGGTCGCGGAGCTGCCGGAGGCGACGCTCGTGTCGATGCTCGGCCGCGCGTCGGGGCGCCACCTTCACGCGCTCGCCCACAATCGGGACCCGCGCCCTGTGCAGGCTCGGCGCCGGCGAGGGTCGATCGGGTCGCAGCGCGCACTGGGACGCAGGCGCAGGTCGCCCGAGGAGATCGACACCGTCCTCGTCGGCCTGGTCGACCGCGTCACCCTGCGGATGCGGAAAGCCAGGCGCGTGGGCCGCACGGTTGTTCTTCGCCTGCGCTTCGACGACTTCACCCGCGCGACCCGGTCGCACACCCTGCCCGGCGCGACGGCACTCACCGAGTCGATCCTCGTGACTGCCAGAGGCCTCCTCGCGGAGGCGCGCCCGACGATCGAGCGTCAGGGCCTGACGTTGCTCGGAATCTCGGTCGCGAACCTCGAGAACGAGGACGCCGTCCAGTTGACGCTGCCGTTCGACCGCGCCTGGAGCGGCGCGCTCGACGCCGCGCTCGACGAGGTGCGCAGCCGCTTCGGAACGGCGGCGGTGACCCGGGCCGTGCTTCTTGGCCGCGACCCGGGCTTCACCGTGCCCTTGCTTCCGGACTAGGCCGTGGGCTCCGGCTCGGGCCGTGGCTCGACGCGAGGTTCGGCGTCGCGATCATGCGGCGGCTCGATCGTGATGTCCGGCAGCAATCGATCGAGCCAGCGCGGGATGTACCACGCCTTCTCGCCCATGAGCGTGAGAAACGCAGGCACGAGGGTCATGCGCACGACGAGCGCATCGGTGAGGATCGCTACGGCCAGGAGGATGCCGAACTCCTTCGTGATTCGATCGGGCGTCAGAATGAAGGCTGCAAAGACGGAGGCCATGATCAGTGCGGCGGCCACGACCACGCGGCCGATCGCGGCGATGCCGTGCTCCACGGCCGCCCGGGTGTCGAGGCCGTGGACGTGCTCCTCCCTGATCCGGCTCATGATGAACACCATGTAGTCCATCGAGAGCCCGAAGAGGATCGCGAACGCGATCGGGGGCACGAACGTCTCGATCGGCCCCGTTCGGTCGAGCCCGGTGAGGCCGAGCAAATAGCCCTCCTGCACGACCAGCGTGAGCACGCCGAATGCGATGAACGCGGAGAGAATCGTCGTGATCGCCGCCGTCAGTGAGACGACGATCGACCGGAACGCCATCGTGAGCAGGACGAACGTGACGCCGATGATGTAGAGCAGGAACAGCGGCAGCCGCTCCATGATCCGGTCGGCAATGTCCTTGAAGGCAGCCGTCTGGCCTGACACGTATGCGATGGCTTCGCTACCTGCGGTCGCCTTCGGGACGACGTCGTTGCGAAGGCGATCGACGAGTGTGCCCGTGGCTTCGTCCTGGGGAGCCGATGTCGGCTTGACGAAGACGATCGCGACCGTCTTCGCGTCGTTGAACTGCGGCTTGTCCACCGATGCGACGCCTTCGATGCCCTGGACGCCTTCGTAGATCCGCTGCGGCGCTTGCTGGTCCCCGTTGACGTCGACGACGATCGGGATCGGGCCGTTGAAACCGGGCCCGAAGCCCTCGGCGAGCAGGTCGTACGCCCGCCGGGCCGTCTGCTCCTTGGGCTGTGTGCCCTGATCCGACGCGCCCAGATGGACAAGCGCCGAGGTTCCCGCGAGCGCGAGGCCGGCAATGAGCAGGACGATGAAGACGATCTTTGCGTGGGCTGTCACGAACCGGCCCCAACGCGCGATGGGCGTTCTCGCCCGGGCCGCCTCGGAATCGTCGGCCGGCCGCGCGAACGGCACCTTCAGCCGATCGATCCCGCAGGCAAGCTTCGGTGCTTCAGGATCTGCCTCGCCGTAGATGTTCAGGGCGGTCTGGACCTTCCAGAACCAGACGATCGCCGGAACGATGAGAATCCCGAACGGGAAGAGCCAGAGCCCGGTTAGGGTGCTGACTCCCGTCTCCATGCCCGCGCGGTCGTACATCTTCCTGATCGCCCGGGGAACCAGGAAGGCGCTGACCGGCAAGAGCAGGATCCAGAGAAGCATGCCCAGGACGCCGCCAGGGCCCTCCCCGGTCTTCTGCTTCTCGGTCTTATAGAGCTTGTACGCCCAATACCAGCCGTAGATGCCGAGCGTGAAGACAAAGAGAACCATGTGGCGGATGACTCCGCGCGGGCGACCCAGCCGAGCGAGCCCCGCGATGAGGATCGTGTTGGCAATCACAACGGTCGTGAGAACACCGAGCGCCGAGCCGATTCCGAGCTTGGTGACGAAATCGAGCCCAAAGAACGCGAGTCCCGTCACTGAGATGGCGACCGTCGAACCGGCGAACAGGACCGCGCGGCCGGCCGACGCACCGGCTTCTGCGGCCGCCTCGTCGGGCGTCAACCCGTCGTGCAAGAACTGCCTGAAGCGCGTGACGATGAAGAGCGAGTAGTCGATCCCGACCCCGAGCCCGATCATCGACACGAGCAGCGGCGTGATCGTGTTGATGTCGGTCAGGCCTGCCAGAAGGAAGAGCAGGAAGAACGCCGTGACGACCGCCGTGACCGCGAGGAAGATCGGAATCGTCGTCGCCACCAGGTTTCGGAACAGAACGAGCAGGAGGATCAATGCGACGAGAATGCCGATGAGCTCTTGCGGGCCCTGTTGAATGGGCGGGAACTCGGCGTCGCCGTTGAACTCCGCGGTGATTCCTGCCGGCGCGACCGTGTCGCGCACCGCGTCCTCGACCGCGACCACCGCCTGGCGATCCTTGTCGTAGATCACCCGGTCGAACTGCGCCTCCGTGTAGCCGATGCGCCCGTTGTCGGAAATCGTGCCGTCTGCGAACGGATCGCCGACGCTTTCGATGCCGGCCTTGTCCTCGGTCGCTTTGAACTCCTGTGTCTTCAGCTTGGCGAGAGCGTCCTCGATGGCCGCCTTGCGCTCTGGGGTGTCGAGCTGCTCACCCGGCGGCGCCGCGAAGACGAGATTCAAGACGCCACCCTGTTCAGAGGCGAACTGCGTCTCGATCAGGTCAACCCCCTTCTGCGTGTCGGAGCCGGGGATCTCGAACTGGTCGCGGAGGTTTCCGTGGAAGAGGATGGTCGCCGCGAGGAGCGCGAAGAAGGTGAGGGCGCCGACGAGCATCACGCGCCCGGATTGGTTCGCGCACATACGCGCCCACCGGGCGAGCGCGCCTGTTGAGAGCCGCTCGCCGGCGGGTGTCTTGTGGTTTCCGTTCGACTGGATCTGGTTCTCGCTCATGCCTGCTCGGTCAGGGTCGCAACTGCTCGAGACGATCGCAGTACGGCAGTCCTCCCCCTGATGGTTCGGTTATCCGTACCTAGCGTCTAACGCCTGAGATGAGTAGATATTCCGAAGGCTGGGCGATCGCGCCATCCTTCTCGTAGTTGCTGTAGAAGTCGATCCAGTCGCGGCGCAGGTCCGCGCGCCGCTCGCCGATGGCCTCGGCAAGCGTCTTGGTGGGCCCATAGCTCGTCGAGAACAGCTCCCACATGTCCTCCGCGGTCGCAGCGCGGAATGTGTTTACGTGCTCTTCGATCTGGAGGTCGAATGTGTCGCCGAGCAACTCGCGGACGCGATTTTCGGTGCCCCAATCGAAGGGACTGCTGGGCGGCGGCGCCGGCTGGTAGGGCGCCATCACCTTGAACAGCTTCCCGATGCCGCCCTGGGGCGTCCAGTTGGCGAGCGCGATCTTCCCTCCCTGCCTCGTGACGCGGGCGAGCTCGCCAGCGACGGCCGCGTGATCCGGGGCGAACATGATCCCGACCGCCGAGGAGACCTTGTCGAAGCTCGCGTCCTCGACAGGCAGGTTCTCGGCGTCCCCCACCATGTAGTCGATGTCCAGCCCAAGCTCGTTGGCCCGCTCCTTCGCGGTCTCGATCAGCACAGGCGAGAGATCGAGCCCGGTGACGTCTGCGCCGGCGGAAGCGGCGCGCTCGGCGATCGCGCCCGTGCCACACGCGACGTCGAGCCAGCGGTCGCCCGGCGCCGGGGCGAGCGAGTCGGTCACGCGCTCGTGTAGCTCCCCCAGGGTCTCGGTGATCCGCTGGTAGGGGCCGTTGCCCCACATCACGCTCTGTCGCTCTTTGAGCTCCTCGTAAGCCATCAAACTCCTTTCCGGTCGGGGTCGGCCGGCCGGTCGACCGGCCTTGCCAAAACGACGTCGAATGCCTCGACCTCGTCGATCCGGACGTCTGCAACCGAGGCGATCCGCTCGAGGAACTGCATCCGCAAGGGCCTCGCGCGCTCCGCGAGCTCGCGTTTTTCCCAGAAGGTGAGTCCGAGCGTCGTGCCCGGCGCGTAGAGCATGAGCATGCCCTCGAAGCCTTCGACGCCCTTGAGCCAACCCGACATCTCCTCGCCGACGATCGTGGCGTTCTCGGCCGGCTCCTCGCCGGTCGCGGCGCTGGTCATGCTGACGTGCACGGCGATACCACTATCTCAAGGCCGCGCCGGCAGCGCTACGAGGAACGAGCCGAAGTGCCAGGCTGCGGCTCGTCGAGGAGCCGGGCCTCGATGCGGCGGTTCCGCGCACGAAGGAGGGCCCAGGCGATGGCGGCCAACACGAGCAGCGGGCTAAGGACGAGAGTCAGGAAGACCGCCACAGCGCCCGCTCCGCGCAGGAAATCGCCGGCCCTGTCCACCGCTCCGGATACGCCGCTCTCGCTCTTCTCTGGCGCGCCAGGGGCGGGAGTGGAAAGCCGAAGGGTTAGGTCGGCCATCGACGTCTTCGAAACGATCACGTCGCGAGCGGCCTTGGCTTCTCTGAGATTTCTCCGCAGGTTCTCCAGATGGATACGTGCCTCGAGCTCCTCGGCTGGGTCGAGCTGACCGCTGGCGAGCCGGGCAAGCTCGATCCTGATCTTGCTCCGGAGCTCCGCGATCCTTTCGCTCACGTGGTCTAGCGACGACCTCGCGCTCTCGCGCGGTCAGCGAGCGCAGCGCCGCCTCGAGCTCCGCCGAGATCCCCTCGGCGAACGGCTCGCCCGTCTGAGGAGGCTCGGATGCCGAGCGGTTCTCGCGCCTTCGCCGTCTCGCCTCCAAGCGGAAGTGGTCGAGCGCCTTTGACCGCGCCAGCTGGCAGAGCCAGGTCCGCTCCGAGCCCCGGCGAGGGTCGAATCGCTTCCAGCTGCGGAACGCCTTCTCGAAGGTCTCCCCCGTCAGGTCCTCCGCAAGAACAGGGTCGGCGGTGAAAAACACGAGATAGCGGTAGACGTCCTCGAGGTGCTCACGGGCGACGTCTCCGAATGGCCGGCGAAGCGGCGCACGGCGCGGCCAGGTCTCGGCGAGTGCGTTCACGACGTCCATACGTCACCGCCCGCCATTTCGGTCACATGTGATCGCGGAAGGTCACGAGTGCTCGTGCCAGCGCTCGGGCTCGATCAAGGCCGTGATGCGCTTCCGCTCCCGATTCCGGTAGGGCGTCCCCCGGTAGCGAACCGATAGCCGGTCGATGTCGACCAAGCCGTTGTCGTCGCGAATCTCAACGACGGTCCCGAGCACCGTGACCGCGCGGTACCAATCGCCGACGTCGAGCACCGTGACCGCGACGCGCGGGTCACGGCGCATGTGGCTCAGACGCAGCCGCTCGAAGTCCATGTTGACGAGGATCCGTCCGTCGTCCCAGTCGTACCAGGTCGCGGCCGAATACGGCGCCCCGTCGGAGCGCACCGTCGAGATGACCGCAGCATGTGGCTGCTTCAGGAACTCAACGACCCCGTCGGGCAACGGCGCCAGCGGCATGAACGAAAGTCTAGGACGTAAGCGAGACCGTCGGCCCGGCGGTCGACCATCAGACAAAAGCTCGTTTCGAACAGCCCGCCGACCCTGATACGGTCGCCCAGGTGAGGCACCGCTCAGTCGTGCGCATGGGCGCACTGCTCGTCGCCGCAGCGCTGTCCGGCTACCTGCTCGGCGGATGCGCGGGCGACGGCCTCGAGGGTCTCTCCGGCGCGACTGAGCTGCCGACGCTGTCGATTCCGGAGGTCACGGTCCCCGACATCACGGTTCCCGAAGTGACGCTTCCGGAGATAACGGTTCCCACGCGACCCGAGCCGGAAACGACGACCTCGGAGCCCACCACGACGGCGAAGCCGCCGACGACCGAGCCGGCCACCACCGTGGTACAGACGGAAACGGAGACGAAGACGGAGGTGGAGACGGTCACCGAGACCGTGCCCACCGAAACTGGCGTCGCGGCACCAACGCTGGCAGAGACGACCGCTGCGGAGCCGTCGGACGAAGACGACACGCCGTGGGGCTGGATCGCGCTCGCCCTTGGGCTCCTGATCGCCGGCGTGACGCTCGGCATCGTCCTGTGGCGACGGCGGGATGACGAGGGCAATGAATGAGCGACGAGCGCGAGGTGATGACCTGGGACGACCTTGGCGAGGGAGCGCGCGAGCTTGCACAGAGAATCCACGCAGACGGCTACGAGCCCGACGTCATCCTCGCCATCGCGCGCGGCGGGCTCCTCGTCGCCGGTGCGCTGGGGTACGCGCTCGGCGTCAAGAACACCTACACGATGAACGTCGAGTTCTACACGGGAGTCGACGAGCGCCTTCCGGCGCCCATGATCCTCCCGCCCGTTCCTGAGCTCGTCGACCTCGCCGAGGCCAAGCTCCTGATCGCCGACGACGTGGCGGACACGGGCCGGACCCTGGCGCTGGTGCGCGACTTCTGCGCCGGGAAGGTAGACGAGGTTCGCACCGCGGTCCTCTACGAGAAGCCGAGCTCGGTCGTGGCGTGCGACTACGTCTGGCGCAGGACGTCGGCGTGGATCACCTTTCCCTGGAGCGCCCTGCCGCCGGTCACGGAGGCGCTCGCCCGGTCGGTCCGCCCGGTCAACGGCTAGAGCAACGGTGAGAGCACGGCGAAGGCAGTCGCCTTCGCGCGCGGCTTGAATCCCGTCAGCACGCTGCCGGCCCGCGACACCGCTTCCGCCGGCGCGCTGAACCGCTCCTCGAACTGAGCCGCCAGAGCCCCGGAGCGGACCAGGAGATCGATCTCGAAGAACCGCTTCAGGCTCCAGGCCTCGAGATTGCATGTTCCCGCCAGGACTTCCTCGCCGTCCCGGACGAACGCCTTGGCGTGCAGCATCGTTGGGTACTCGAGGATTCGCACGCCAGCGTCGAGGAGCTTTGCGTGGTGGAACTGCTGCGCGGCCGCACACGCCCAGTTATTTGCGTTCGCGGGAACGAAAAGACGCACGCGAACGCCTCTGCGGGCCGCCCGCTCGATCCGGCCGATCATCCCGCGATCGGTGACGTAGGGATTGACGACGTCGAGGGCCTCGCGAGCGCCGTCGAGGGTCCGAGCGATCTGGTCGGTGATCGGACGGTACTTCCCCGGCGCGTTGTGCAGAACTACGGCGGGGATCTCCCCGTCGTCGACCTGTGGGAACAAGCCGTCGAGCTCCTCCGACGGAATCTCACCGCTGAGCCAGCGGAAGCTCGCGACGAAGACGAGCTGAAGCTGCGCGACCACAGGCCCGGTCACGCGAAGGAAAAGGTCGTGAAACCGGCCGTCCTCAAAGTGGTCTTCGATCCCGGCGCCGCCGACCCACCCGGTGCGTCCGTCCACGAGCACGACCTTGCGGTGGTCGATGTGGCCCAGGCCGGCGAGGTTCCATTTAAGGGCTCCTTCGGCCCCGAGCAAACCGGGCGCCACCCGCGGCTTCGTCGCGCGAACGACGCCGACCTGGATACCGGCCGCTGTGAGCCGCTCGTAGTGCTCGCGGGCCGCCTCCTCGGGGGCAGACCCCTGCCGGTCGACCACGAGGCGAACCGGTACGCCGTCCTTCGCCTTGCGTATCAACGCATCGGCGAAGCGATCGCCCACGACCCCTGGGCGAAACCCGAACTGGTTGATGTGCACGGACGTTCGGGCGGACTCGATGTCGGCGAGCATCGGCGGATAGAACTGCTCGCCCTCGACGAACACCTCGGCGGAAGACGCACTGCTCTCGTCGAAGGCGAGCGCCAAGTCGTGCAGGTGGACAGGGCGATCGAGAAGCTGTTCGGCGTGTCCGCGAAGCGCCTCGTTCGAGACAGGAATTCCCCTGGCATGTCCCATTCGGGCGACCCTACCGTTCGGCGTGCTTTCAGGGGCTAGCGGCCGAGCCGAGTCTTGCGGCGGATCCCGAGGCGCTTCTGGAGCGCGCGGTCTTCCTCGCCGTCCTTGCGTGCCGCCCAGACGAAGAAGTAGCCGACGACGACGATCGGCACGACGAGCAGCACGACGGCGAGCACCTCGGCGACGAGCCGCACGGCTCAGCCAACCGCTTTCTTCTCAGCCATGCGTGACACCTCCATTGAACGCCTCACTTCACGTAGCGTGCCAGAGCGGACGAAATCCGACGGGGGAGGGATCAAATGCCCGAGCATACGATTGGAAGCCGCGAGGAATGGCAGGCGGCACGCGATGAGCTCGCCAAGCTCGAGGCCGAGCAGGCGAAGCGCAACGAAGAGGTCAAGGCAAAGCGCCTCGAGCTCCCCTGGGTCGAGGTCGAGAAGGAGTACGAGTTCGACACAGAGGACGGCAAGAAAACGCTTGCTGAGCTCTTCGACGGCCGCTCACAGCTGCTCGCCTACAACGTCATGTTCGGGCCCGGCTACTCGCTTGGCGCCTGTCCGGGTTGCACCAGCCTCGCTGACGGGCTCGACGGGACGCTGGTGCACCTGAACCACCAGGACGTGACCCTGATCTGCTTCTCGCGGGCGCCGATCGACCGGCTGAACGCCTACAAGGAACGCATGGGCTGGCAGTTCCCGTATGTCTCCACGTACGACACCGACTTCGCCTTCGACTTCGGCCTCGCCCTGACCGAAGAGCAGGCTCTGCAGATCCCCGAGGTCAAGGATCTGATCGACAACCCGCCCGACTGGCTCCGAGAATGGGCGGGCCAGGTCGGGGCCGAGCTGAAGGACGGGCTGCGGGAAAACCCGAGCTGGATCGCCTTTGCGCGTGAGAACGGAACCGTCTACCACACCTACACCGTCTCGGCGCCCGACCCGTTCGTCGCGCCGTACTTCAGCTTCCTCATGGAGCGAACGCCGCTGCCCCAGCCGCCCGAGCCCCGCGTCTTGCGCAAGGATGAATACCCAGCTGCTTGAACCCTGAAGTGGATGCGCTCGCCGGCGTGAGCATTCGCCGAGCGCGACAACGAGCGATCGGAGGGTTTGGGCGCGATGAGGTCGGTGTTGGTTAACGGCTCAGCGCCTGCGCTGCGGATACAACTCGTCCGGGTTCCTCCATATGAACGGTGTGAGACATTCGAACGGCCAGACCGACGCCGAGCTCATGCAAGCCGCCAAGGTCGACGAGGGCGCGTTCGCGGAGCTCTACGGCCGGCACGTCTCCACGGTGCACGCATGGTTTCGCCGCCGCCTCGAATGGGCGGCAAGCGACCTGACAGCTGAGACGTTCGCACAGGCGTGGCTCTCCCGCGGGAGCTTCCGGGACGAGGCGGAGGGCTCTGCGCTTCCGTGGCTCTTCGGAATCGCCCACAACGTCGCGCGCGAGTCCGCACGCCGCAACGCCGTGGAGACCCGCGCGCGCCGGCGGCTCGGCCTTTCGACTGACCTGGCTTCGGAGGACGGCTATGCAGCGGTCGAGGAACGGCTCTCGCCCCGCGCCGCTCTCGCCCGCGGGCTCGAGACTCTGCCGGAGCACGAGCGCGAAGCGCTCGAGCTGCGCGTCGTCGAAGAGCTGCCGTACGAGCAAGTCGCAGACCGCCTCGGCGTTCGTCCAGCGGCCGCACGGTTGCGAGTCTCGCGGGCGCTCCGGCGCCTTTCTTCCGTGGCTCTGAAGGAGGACACATGACTGCCTTGCCCCGTGCCCTAGACCGGTTCGGCGCCGAGCTCGAGATCGCCATCCGACGCGACCTCGGCGCGCGGCGCAGGCGCCGACGGCTGCTGCGGGCCGCGGTCCTTTCGGCGGCGGCCCTAGCGGTTGCGCTTGGGATTTTCGCCGTCTTGCCGGGTGGTGGATCGTCCGTGGTCGGGCCTGCGGCGGCCGCGCTCGACGTCTCGGACAACACGATCCTGCACATGCAGATGCGCGGCGAGCAGCACAATCCGGACGGGAGCGTCGTCAGCTGGCAGTCGGAAAGCTGGCAGCTCAGCGAAGCCCCGTTTACGCGGCGTCAGATCGAGGTCGGATCGGACGGAATTCGTGCGGAATCACTGGTGCGCGGCGATACCCAGGAGCTGTTCGACGCGGGGACGAACACGATCTACATCGCGTCCCAGAAGGAGCTCGCCGCATCTCATCCGGTGCCGATCAAGATCGTTTCGAGGGCCCGGTTGCGCACGCTGACGCACGGTTCGCCTCGGGACCTCGACGCGTCGCTCCTATACAGGGTCACGAAGAGTGGCCCTGGCTATGCCGTCATTGCCACCAGGGAAGGCGCCAAACGCCTTCGCGAGCAGCGCGCCCAGGCACAGGATTCAGGTGGTG
>Ga0207674_10009705_pt1 | contig 10971 bp, 9 predicted proteins | sample KBSCornC72_FD_184303 | JGI IMG/M metagenome (GOLD analysis project Ga0207674, IMG submission 184303) | Corn rhizosphere microbial communities from Kellogg Biological Station, Michigan, USA - KBS Corn C7-2 (SPAdes) (version 2) | ecosystem: Host-associated > Plants > Roots > Rhizosphere > Soil ...
AACAGGTAGATCAACCTCGCGAATCCACCAATGTTGATGGAAATAAACAATCATTTAATGCCCAACAAAAGGAGATAGCAGAAGAAAGGCCTGTCACTTCTAACAACTCGACCACTGCTCCTTTAACGTCCGCGACGGATCAACCCGTGACCGATAAACCCGCCAGTAACGATAAGAAGGATGGCAAGCAGGCTCAGGTTGATGATCCAACTAAAAAGTCACCCTCAAAAACAAAAGATTCACGGGGTAGCAATTTTGCCTTTACTTTTTCTGCTGGTCCGGATATTAGCAGTGTAAACTTTAGTGAACCGGGTGAATGGCGAATGGCATATGGGGTTGGCGTTATTTATTCATTGTCAAAAAAAATCAGCCTGCGCACCGGCTTCTTTGCAGGTCGAAAAATATACACAGCAAATCCTGATGACTATCACAGCGATTATAATCCACCTGCGTCGCTACAAAAAATAGAAGCAAACTGCCTTGTATATGAAATTCCGCTCAATGTTCTATACAGTTTTCCAAAACTGAAAAAACACAATTGGTTTGTTGGTGGCGGACTTTCATCATACCTGATGAAAGAAGAAACTTATGATTACGTACACAAAGACCCGTGGGGCCAGGTACGGTATTATACCGCGAATTACAAAAATGAAAATGCTCATTTCTTTTCTGTAGCTAATCTTTCCGGTGGTTATCAATATCATTTTTCAGATCGATTTTCAATGATGGCTGAACCGTATGTCAAGATTCCTCTGACCGGAGTGGGCCAGGGAAAAGTGCAACTCAACAGCGGAGGTATAATGTTTACTGCGGCGTTCAGGCCATTCGTCAAGAAAAACTAACGAATCCTTCCGGTTTGTTTATTAAGGCAACTATTTCATCCTTGATTTCGATTTTCTTTGGTAGTGTTCAGATCATACACTGGCATTTACCGTTTTAAATCCGGCCATCAATGTTCCATAAATTAAAGGGTTCCTGTAAACACAGGAACCCTTTTCTTAACCAACTATTCATAACTGTGAGAGCTATTTTTTTCTATTCCTTTTCTTCCACAACAAATCGAAATCCCTTGAAATGGTAAAAGCCCAGCGGTACTCGCCTTTGCCCCACGATTTGGTATTGCGGGGAATCAACCGGTTTTCAAGGATTTCTATGGCGTTGGTAAAGTTTAGGTGAAATACATGTCCTTCTGTAAGAAATTCGGCTCCTATTCCAAACGCATCATAGAAACGTACACCATCGGGAGAACCCAAGCCTCCCTTCGCCGGGTCTTTAAAGAAATCAATAGTACTTTGACTCAGGAAGGAATGAAAATAATCCGCTATAACGCTAAACTTTCCCACTACAGGCAACCGTATTGCCCCGCCTAATGCAAAAATGGCGTTTTGGTCACCCTCCATTACGTAGTGCCTGTATACAACTGTAGGGCTCAACTGTAAACTAACTTTACCAAATTTTCTGGCTATCATTAACTGAAGAGTTTCGCTTAGCCTGTCAGAAAACGTTTCAAATGAATTATCAGTCTTTTTCCAGAGGAGAGTGGTATCAGACTGAGCCTTCATAGCACAAGCGACAATATTTCCAAACAAACTAATTGAAAAGGGATGTGCAGGGTCATTTGCCTGTTGCATCAGCCGGTATTTGATTCCTAACTCATAAAGTTGGCGCAGCTCAATGGTGTTTGGAAACTGATCTGCGCCCTTTGCTCTTGCGGCGATAAGATTCACCTTTTTACTTACACCATATTGAAATCCTATCCGGATATCCTGCGCATTGTCCAGTCCAAAGAAGTTTTCTATTCCACCATTATCCCCTGCTATATCTCCAAAATTGTGAGCAACTTTGAACTCAAGGAAACCTGCAGGTATCATTTCAACTGTATTCGCATTGATGAGTTTAGGTGAAGAAAATATCCAGGTATACTCAGGTTTTGGTTTTTCCGCCACTAAATGGCTGCTATCTGTTTGCTGGGAAAATGCATTAAAGCCCGCCAGTAATAATAACAAACACTTGATTTTTCGCATAAAAAGCCGTTTGCCACTAAACGACAGAACAAAAAATCGGGTTGCCTTAAATGGACTGCCAAAGCGGGTTTGAATCCGCAACATTTGTGGCATTTCAGCTTTTTATGCCATTTCCCGATGATGATTATGCAAGTGAATTCCAGGCTTCAATGATCTCTTCCGCGTGGACCTTATTCCGGGGCTTTAAGAAAATCTTTCTGATGATGCCTTTTTCATCTATGATGAACGTGGTGCGAAGCACACCCATATACTCCCTTCCAAATAACTTTTTTTGATCCCAGGCTCCATACTTTTCCAGTATTACATGCGATGAATCAGCGATCATGCGAAACGGGAGCTTGTATTTGACTTCAAATTTCTTCAGTGTCGCCATATCGTCCGGACTCACGCCCAGTATTTCAAAGCCCTCCTTTAACAGCAGTTCATGATTATCGCGCAGATTGCAAGATTCAATTGTGCAGGTGGGCGAACCTGCCTCCGAAAAAAAATACATGATCAATTTTTTCCCTTTGAAATCAGCGAATGACACGTGTTTGCCATTCTGATCAACCCCTGAAAAGGCGGGGGCATGGTCACCTTGCTTCAACGTTATCATCAATCACGATTTTGCCTAATTTAAAAAAATCGTTACGCAGAACACTACTTTTTCCGGGCTGCCTTTTTCTTTTTTACACTGGTGTTTTTTCGTTTGCTCTTGCCCTTTTTCACAGGTTTTTTCTTTGGTGGTGTATATGGATATTTTTTGAACCACCAGGTCCTGGTCGTGGTATTCCCCACAATATCCTCAACGGTTACCTTCAATTCATGAACACCATACGGGCACCGATCATCAAAAACGTAAACATATGAACCACCTTTATCGTTTGTAAACCTTAACCACTTTCCGTCTAACTCAGCCCTGAAATTTTCGACGTCAAAATTGTCCGTAGCCTTCAAGACAATCCGGGACGCCGGGCTTAGATCGATCGTATCGCTATTGGCTAACCCACTTATAAAAGGCGGTTTCACATCAACAAATGCCTGGAAGTTTCCAAAATCTCCAAACTCGGCGACAAAAAAACCATTATGCCATTCTGCCTTTCGAACACTTGTTCTGCCACCATATTCCCTCCTCAGCAGTACTTTCTCCTTAACGTAGCCAATACCGGGTTGTTGTAACGGCTTTAATCTTACCGTAAATGATTTGTGCACGGGAATCGAGGGGTTATCGAATGCATGTTCCAACGATATTGATTCTTCAGTTTCTTTGGTATTGGTGTAGTATAAAACAGGGATTGTATCATAAAGACAATATTCCGGAAGAAAAATTTCAAAGTCTTTCTTTTCGAAGATATTCACTATGCCGGGCGAGAAATGAGGGTGTTCTGCATGGACCGGTGGCTTGTCGAGCATTGGGTCGTATTGTATATTAAAATTCAAGTCTGATCTGTTTGAATATGCGTCTGTGACCTCCACCCTGACGAAATGGATACTGGTATCGGCCAGGTAAATAGTTCCGTCACTATTATGTTCTTTGTATGCAGGTCCGTGATTACCCGGCAAAACAGACAAATGCTGAATAAAAGGTCCGCCGTTGTATTTATATCGATAGTCAATGTGCGCATTCATGTATTCTGTTTCTTGATAGCTGACACTGTCGACTTCAAAACCGGACATTAGACTGTCATCAAGAAACAATCGGGCTGTGTAAATGCCATCCTGGTTATTAGAACCGTTAATGCGGTCGTATGCCTGTATTGCAAAACTGAGTTTATTAAGTCCTGTTCTTAGTACAGGACCTTTTGGGATTATGTAACCGGTGTCAGTTTTTTTGACGGCAAAAAACTGGGGCGTTTGTTCATAAACGCTAAAGCGACGATCATACATTGCCAGCTTTACAATTGTGGGGGGCACCTGGTCGAATAAGGGAAACCCAAACAAAAGCGGGTTGAGACATTTGGCAGTTTTGGTATCGCGGATTTCGAAATGAAGATGCGGGCCCTGGGAACCGCCCGTATTGCCGCTAAATGCGATAAAAGTTCCTTTGGCTACGGGGAATTGTTTTGGAGAAAACTCAAGTTCTAATGCCCAGCTTTCCCGTTGGTATTGCTGATTAGTTACATATTGTTCCAATGCAGGAAAAAAATCATTCAGATGTGCATATACTGTGGTAAGACCATTTGGATGATTGATAAAAATTGAGCGGCCAAACCCAAATGGCTCAATCCTTATACCGGCGATATACCCTGCGGCAGCAGCGTATACCTGTTGATTTTCCTTTTGATTGCTTCTTATATCCAGGCCCATGTGCCAGTGGTTGTTTCTCAACTCACCGAGGTTGGCGACAATTTCGGGTTTGAGATCCAATGGCCACCGGAAATAACCCTTTGTGTAATTTTTATTTGCTGTTTGACCCTGACCGAATAAAAAATAAAGTAGAAAAAAAACCAATAACCAAACTTTTTGCCCCATGCTGCAAAAATAACTTTACACGCCACATAAATTTGGAAATAACTTCTAAAAAAGAATGCAGCCTGGTTAATAAGATTTCAGTGTGACGTGGAAAAAGTGATCATCATTGGTGTCCAATAAATTTAATCTCCATTTTAATAGAACAACCTTCTGTTCTTCACAAAATTTGGCACGATATTTTAGCTTTCAGATACACTTGAATGAACCGATATGAAAAAGTTTTTTTCCTCGATGCTGTTAGGTATGATTTTAGTTGCCGGTTTGTTTATTGGCATGATCAAGGGATCGGAGGTTCGGAACAAATGGGTCAGCAAGATGAAATTTCGCTATGAGGAGAAGAAAGAGACGAAAAAGTTAATTCCGAAAGGCGGAATCATGCTTGATGAAATCGAAGAATCTACCTATCACAGCTGATACTTACTTCACGTACTATGTTGGCGCAGCAAAAGCTAACATTTGTTTGCATTAAGATATTGTTTTAAAAAGGCGGAGATAAACTCCGTCTTTTTTTATCTCTTGTATCCAATCAAACTTTTTGCTAACAGCATCTGCCAAAACCCGCCGATTCCCTTAGTTTTGCGTCCCGATAGATTCCTGTTTTAACCACTTCAAAATTCCTGCCTTCGGACAGGACCGGCTCTGGCCCCCGACATATCGAACAACTCGCCGTCGCTGGCCGAAGTCACTTGAACATAAAAATGCCAAAAGATTCTTCAATTCGTTCGGTCCTGATCATCGGTTCGGGGCCTATTATTATTGGACAGGCTTGCGAATTTGACTACTCAGGAACCCAGGCAGCCCGAAGCCTGAAAGAAGAAGGTATTAAAGTTTATCTCATCAACAGCAACCCGGCGACCATCATGACGGATCCAATGATGGCAGACAAGGTTTACCTTTTACCGCTGACGGTTGAGAGTATCGAACAAATCTTAGAAGAAAACCAAATCGATGCCGTGCTGCCGACGATGGGTGGACAAACGGCGTTGAATCTCTGCAAGGAGGCCGAGGATCTTGGAATCTGGGAGAGATATAAAACCAGGCTGATTGGCGTGGACATCAAAGCCATCGACAAAGCTGAGGACCGCGAAAAGTTCAGGCAATGGATGATCAGGCTAAAAGTGCCCGTGGCTACTGCTAAAACAGCAAACTCGTTTTTGGAGGGAAAGGAATATGCCCAGGAAATCGGTTTCCCATTAGTGATCCGGCCTTCCTTCACTCTTGGTGGAACGGGTGGCGGATTTGTGCATGACAAATCGGAATTAGATGAGGCGCTGAACCGCGGCTTGCAGGCATCGCCTATTCACGAGGTGCTCGTGGAAAAAGCGGTTTTGGGCTGGAAGGAATTTGAGCTGGAGCTTTTAAGAGACTCTGCCAACAACGTATGCATCATATGTACGGTGGAAAACTTTGACCCAATGGGAGTTCACACGGGCGATTCCATCACAGTTGCACCGGCAATGACTCTGAGCGATACTGCCATGCAATTAATGCGCAACACGGCAGTAAAAATGATGAGGGACCTGGGCAATTTCGCGGGAGGCTGTAATGTTCAGTTTGCACTGAACCCCGCGACTGAAGAAATCATCGCCATTGAAATAAATCCGAGAGTGAGCAGGTCTTCGGCGCTTGCATCTAAAGCAACGGGGTACCCTATTGCAAAAATCGCTGCGAAACTTGCTATCGGGTATAATCTCGACGAACTTGAGAACCAGATCACCAAGACTACCTCAGCTTATTTTGAGCCAGCACTTGATTATGTGATTGTAAAAGTACCCCGTTGGAACTTTGATAAATTCAAAGGAGCTAATGATACTCTTGGTCTGCAAATGAAAAGTGTGGGTGAAGTGATGGCGATAGGAAGAAGTTTTACCGAAGCAATACAAAAAGCCTGTCAAAGCCTTGAAAATAATGCCGTGGGTCTTGGCTATTATGGAAAAAGCCTGATGCATGCCGAAGAAATCCTCGAATATATCAAAGTGCCGAAATGGGACCGGATATTTCGAATCAAGGACGCACTGATGGCGGGCATATCAGTAGGATCTATTTCCAAAGCTACCAATGGAATTGACCGCTGGTTCATATACGAGATACAAAAAATCGTCAACCTTGAAAAAGAAATTGCCAAATATAAACTGGCTAACATCCCATTCGAATTATTGAAAGAAGCAAAGATGATGGGCTTTAGCGACGAACAGCTTTGCCGTATCATGAATGATGGGAAAGAAGACGATGTATACGAAAAAAGAAAAGCAGCCGGTCTCACGAGGGTGTTTAAGATGGTTGATACATGCTCTGCCGAGTTTGAAGCAAAGACGCCTTACTTTTATTCGACATTTGAAACGCCCTCGACCTTCCCTGGTGCTAATGGTTCCGAAACAACAAATGAATCCAGGGTTACCGAAAAGAAAAAAATAATTGTATTGGGTAGCGGGCCAAACCGGATCGGGCAGGGGATTGAATTTGATTATTGCTGTGTGCATGGGCTTCTGGCGATTAAAGAATGCGGGTATGAAGCCATCATGGTGAATTGCAATCCCGAAACGGTGAGCACTGATTTTGACATGGCCGATAAACTTTATTTCGAGCCGGTTTATTGGGAACATTTGTGGGAGATTATTGAACATGAAAAACCCGATGGTGTGATCGTTCAGCTGGGAGGACAGACCGCCTTAAAATTAGCGGAGCGTTTGCATGCAAAAGGAATAAAGATCATCGGAACTTCTTTTGACAGCATGGACATTGCAGAAGACCGCGGTCGTTTTTCAGACATGCTTAAGGAACTTGAGATTCCCTACCCCGATTATGGAACTGCATACGATGTAGATGAGGCTGTTTCTGTGGCCAATAAGGTAGGGTACCCTGTGCTTGTCCGGCCTTCATATGTTCTCGGCGGACAAAGAATGCGCATTGTCATCAATGATGAGGAAGTAGAAAAAGCGGTGGTAAGTCTATTGAAACATATACCCGGCAACAAAATATTGATCGATCATTTCCTTGACCGTTGCCAGGAAGCTGAAATTGACGCCATTTTCGACGGTGATCAATTCCATGTAATGGGAGTAATGGAACATATCGAACCTGCCGGAATTCATAGTGGCGATAGCAATGCCGTATTGCCTGCATTCAATCTTACTCCATTGGTTGTGACCACTATGGAGCATTATGCCGAAAAAATTGCGCGCCGGTTAGAAATCAAAGGATTGATCAATATTCAATTTGCAATTAAAGAAGGCAAGGTTTATGTAATAGAGGCCAACCCGCGTGCTTCCAGGACCACGCCTTTTATTGCCAAAGCGTACCAGATTCCCTACTTAAATATCGCGACCAAGGTAATGATCGGTATAAATAAGCTTAAGGATTTCAAATTTGAAAAGAAGCTAAAGGGGTTTGCCATTAAAGAGCCGGTGTTTAGCTTTAATAAATTCCCTGGTGTAAGCAAAGAATTGGGTCCCGAAATGAAATCGACGGGTGAAGCAATCCGGTTTATTAAAGATTTGAGAGACCCTTACTTCCGGCAGTTGTATAAAGACAGGAGTATGTATCTAAGCAAATAGGTACGCATCATTCCTCGGTGCTTTCATTATCTTTAATATAGACTCTTCAGGGAATTTGTATTTACTGTTATGCTATCACTATGAACAAAGAAATTCAATCCATTATTCGCAACCTGGAAAATACTCTGGATGGAACGCCCTGGTATGGGCGGCCGGTGTATGCAGTTTTGCGTGAAGTTGACTCATCATTAGTTTTTAAAAAACCAACTCCCGGGTCCCATTCTTTAATCGATTTATTATATCACATGATTACGTGGGCTGAGTTTACATTGAAAAGAATCGAAAAAGATCGGGAGACTGACATGGCAGCCTTCGAAAAAACAGACTGGCGAAGTATTGACCCTTCATTGCATAATTGGGATGATGCATTGGCAGCATTTATTGCAGCGCACCAGCAAATCGTCGCTCACCTCCAGACAAAAAATGATGATTTTTTAAACGAGATTGTTGATTATCGTAACTACAATTTCCGCTTTTTATTAAACGGGCTGATCCAGCATAATATTTATCATGTGGGACAAGTTGCCTACCTGGTAAAGCAGCTTTCCTAATCATATCTCAAATATTCCATTCTTTATCGCATACATGACCAGCCCCACGCGGCTATGTACTTTTAATTTATAAAAAAGAGACTGCCTGTAGTCATCAACGGTGCGGGGACTGACAAACATTTTAGCAGCAATGTCTTTATAGGATAATTCAGAACAACTCCATCGTAAAAACTCTTTTTCTTTTTCGTTCAGGACCACGCCCTGTAGTTCAACGTCCACGTCATTGTGCAACCCACTTACTAATTTTCCCGAGACGTATTCGGACAGGTAGACATTCTTATTCATCACCGAATCAAGGGCTGTTTTCAATTCTTCAGGGTCAGTATTCTTAAGCAAATATCCTTTTGCACCTACCCGAAAAATTTTAATGATAGTGCGCTCATCGCTTAGCATGGACAGAGCCAGCACTTTTATTTGCGGATATTTCTTATGCAGCCATTGAGTGGTCTTGAATCCGTCCATTTCAGGCATGCTAATGTCAAGCAGTACGATGTCGGGCAACGTGCTTTTTGCGATTTTCTCAGTAAGGTCCTTGCCGTTATCAGCTTCAATCGTCACATTATATCCTGGAAAGCCGTTTATCAATTTGGCCAGTGCGCTCCGAAGGAGGCTGTGGTCATCCGCGACCGCCACATGGATGTTTTTATCTGATCTTATCATTTTCGTCGTGGTTAATTGGAAGCGTTATCAAAATCGTGGTGCCTTTTCCGATCGCACTGTCTATTGATATGTCAGCGCCTATCAGCCTTGCCCGGTTGAACATACTTTTCAAGCCTACCCCACTGTGAGACGTGGCCACCTGCTGTTTCTGGGCGAGATCAAAGCCTTCACCATTGTCTTTAATTTCCAAGATAAAACTTTCCGGTTCGAATTTCATCGTCACGGCGATTTCGGTTGCTTTTCCGTGTTTCAATGTATTGTTGACGGCTTCCTGGAATATACGAAACAGGAAAATGCCGGTTTGCTCGTTAAACTCCTCTTCGATTCCTTCCTGTTGAAAGTGGGCCTGCACTATTCCGGATTTTTTTAACGCATATATTTCAAAGCGGATCGATTCTCCGAGCCCGATCTGCGCAATTCGTTCGGTATGTAATCCTTTTGTGAGATTAGAAAGATCGCCGATGGCTTTATTAAGCATCTGCTGCGAATTCTTCAGTTGTTCGAATGCGGCATGCTCCTTTTCAATAGGTAGCACTGATAATGACAACTTAGCCACTGAAAGCATTTGCCCGATGTTATCATGCAATTCCTGGGCAATTGTCCTGAAAGTACTTTCCTGTATTTCGAGTTGCGAACGGAGTGCTTCCTTTTCATACATGTCTTTAATCCGTTCCATTTCTTGTTCCTGGCGTTGCTGCCTTCGCTGGTAAAGAAAAAGTATGGTAACAATGAAACCCACCAATAGCAGGCCCAGGATAATGCCGATTATTATAATAAAGTATATTTCCTGATTTTCAGCCGGCATAAAAAAGCAATAGTAAATAACGTGTAAAGAAAAATGTTCAAAATGGTCACTATCTTATAAATATTCTTAATGATTAATTTCGAAATATCAGATAAAAAATTGCTCAGGCCAAACAATGGAAAGCTGCAACAATAAAAGAATAAAATGCCCGAACAAATCCAAAATGCGGGATTATTTTTTAGTTTAGGTGACTTTGGTAATTTAAACAGCTCAAAGAAATAATAAACACAGGTGGCAACTATTAACAAACATCCAAAAGCGTATGTAACAGTATGAAACTTCCGCATTTCCTGAATGAAAATAATATTTATCACGGAGATCAATGTATACAACACCATGGCCACTATGATAGTCTTTTTTACCTTTTTACTGGTTATTATAAGACTGATTACATACATATAAAAGCAAAACTCAAAAACAGTAAAAAAATTATATAACGCTAAATTTGATCTGTTTTTTGCGGCAAGATATATTGCGGCGTACTCTATTGCTATTGTTGCCAACAAGAATGGAGGGAAAAGCTTTAAATACAGATCGGAAGTCTTCGCCTGGGAATAAACCGTAAGACTGGCTACGAAACTGATAAAAATAAAGTAAACATATAATGGCAAAAAAGACATTCTTTCGCAATAATGTCTAAATTATACCATAAAAACTAATACCTCCTGCCGGAGGTATTAGTTTCTTAAAATCGTTTACTTAGGCTACGATAAATCCTTCATCCCCCTTATCGAGGATTGTAATTCCGAGGTCGCCAAAACCATCTTTCGGGCCGCAAAATGGCGGACATAAAGTTCCCGCATTCCACGCCATAATAGTAGTACCCTTGTCGGTTTGAACATAGAGATCTTTAATCGACTCACCTGCTTCGGTGATTTTATGTTTTGTAGCTACAAGCACCACTGTTTGTCGGCCAGCATAAAGGG
>Ga0207674_10009706_pt1 | contig 10970 bp, 9 predicted proteins | sample KBSCornC72_FD_184303 | JGI IMG/M metagenome (GOLD analysis project Ga0207674, IMG submission 184303) | Corn rhizosphere microbial communities from Kellogg Biological Station, Michigan, USA - KBS Corn C7-2 (SPAdes) (version 2) | ecosystem: Host-associated > Plants > Roots > Rhizosphere > Soil ...
GGGGAGGGAATCGACGTAATCCCGTTCTCGTCTAACGCGCAGCTCGCCGGCGTCCCGGCGGACTGAGCGTCAGCGCCTCCGCGGGGACTCGAAAGAGTGCCCAGTCTCCGGTGCATCAGGGGAGTAGCAGTCGACTATCGAGCCGCCCAAAGGGTTCCGGGACACCCAGATTGCGCCGTCAGACGATACCGCCATCCGACTGAACCGAAGCACGCCGCAGCCCGGCTGCCAGAGGTTGTACACCCAGACGCTTCCATCGGGCTGCTCGTGGCTCGGAATATCCCCGTCTGGCCGAACCAGCCGCGGAGAGAGAAGTAGACGTTGCCATCGGCGCCGGTGGTCAACCCTCCAACGTCGTAGGGAGCGAATCGCGTCATTCCTACCGGATCGCCGGCCGCGGAGGTGAGCGCGACGAAAACGAGAAGCGAGAAAACGACAGCGTTCCTCAGGCGCATCGTCACATCATAAGCGCCCCTCTTGGCACACTCCATGCGACTTCCCCCGGTACTGACATGACCCGGAAAACAGCGATTCTCATCATCTGCGCAGCGCTCGCGGCCGGTTGCCACCGGACGCAGACCGCAAAGCGCGGCACCGAGAATTACCAGGTAGTCGAAGAGGGGCAAGCCAGCGGCGTGACCTCGACCATCAACGCGCCCGGCGAGACCCCGCCGCCGCTGACAGACACAGCCATCGACACGACGACGAACTTCACGCTGCCCGACAACCCGGCGCCGATGGGCACGCTGCCGCCAGGCAACGTCGCCGGAACGCTGCCAACCTACACTCCGTACCCATCCGCCCCCACGCCCGCCCCGCGTCCGCGGCCGGTTGCCCCGCCGCCGCCCATGGCGAGCAACACGACTGCGCCGGAGACGAAGCCGCAACAGCCGCCACCAACCGATACCGCCGTGACCGACGAGGTCCTGCCGCCGACCGATACGACGGCAACCGAAGCGCCGCCGAAAAAAGAGGGCGAGAAGACGGACACGTCGACCACGACCACGACCACCACGAACCCACCGCCGCCCACGCCGCCGCATCGTTCGTAGTTGGTCGTTGGACGTTGGTCGAGTCGTTCCCCTACGAACAACCAACGTCCAACGACCAACAACGCAACTGCTAGAATCCGCCCTCCATGGCGCGCCTCACGTTCCAGGACCTGATCCTAAAACTGCAGAATTTCTGGGCCGAGCGCGGATGCATTATCGAGACGCCGCTCGACCTCGAAGTCGGCGCCGGCACGATGCACCCGGCGACCTTCCTCCGCGTCCTCGGCCCCGAGCCGTGGCGGGTCGGCTATGCCCAGCCGTCGCGCCGCCCGGCCGACGGTCGGTACGGCGACAACCCGTTCCGTCTCGGCAAGCATTATCAGTTTCAGGTCGTCCTCAAGCCGTCGCCGCTCGAGGTGCAGGACCTCTACCTCGACTCGCTCCGCGCCCTCGGGCTCGACCTCACCCGCCACGACATCCGCTTCGAGGAGGACAACTGGGAGTCCCCCACCCTCGGCGCGTGGGGCGTGGGGTGGCAGGTGCTGCTCGACGGGATGGAGATCACGCAGTTCACGTACTTTCAGCAGGCGGGCGGCATCGACCTGGCGCCGATCTCCGCGGAGATCACCTACGGCTGCGAGCGGCTGACGATGTTCCTGGCGCGGCAGGCGTCGGTGTTCGACATCGAGTGGGGCGGCGGCTTCGGCTACGGCCCCGTGCGCAAGCAGGACGAGTACGAGTTTTCGAAGTACTACTTCGAGGTCGCGGACATCGGCCTGCACTGGAAGCTGCTCGAAGCGTATGAGTCCGAGGCCAAGAGGTGCCTGGCGGAGAAACTGGTGCTGCCGGCGTACGACTGGACGCTCAAGTGCTCGCACATGTTCAACACCCTCGACGCCCGCGGCGCGGTGTCCGTCACCGAGCGGGTCGGCGTGATCAAGCGCGTGCGCGAGCTGGCCGTGGGCTGCGCGAAGCAGTACCTCGAGCGCCGCGAGGAGCTGGGGTTCCCGCTATTACATGGAGCGGCGGCCTTTAGGCCGCCGGCCGGCGGGCCAAAGCCCGCCGCTCCACCAGAGACGCCGAATGGCTGACTACGTCTTCGAGCTGCTGCTGGAGGAAATCCCCGCCTGGATGCACGACGCCGCGCAGGCGACGCTGCAGCAGCAGTTCGCGCGCGTGATGACAGACCTCGGCGTTACCGTCGCGCCGATCGTCAACAGCACGCCGCGGCGCCTCATCGTCTACCTGCCGGAGCTTCCGGCCGGCGAAGCCGATCGCGACGAAGAGGTCAAAGGCCCGCCGGTCAAAGCGGCGTATGACGCCGAGGGGAAGCCGACGCCGGCGCTGAACGGATTCCTGAAGAAGAACGCCGCGTCGATCGACGATGTCATCCCGGGCGGCGATTACATCCGCGTGCGCCGCACGGTCAAGGGCCGCGCGACCGGCGAGATCCTCCAGCAGCGCGTGCCGCAGATCTTCGAGTCGCTGCGCTGGCCGAAGATGATGCGCTGGGGCGCGGGCGAGCACTCGTACATCCGCCCCATTCACTCCATCGTCTCCACTCTCGACGGCGCGCATCTGCCGGTCACCATCTTCGGCGTGGCCTCCGGCACGACCACGGTCGGGCATCGCACGCTCTCGCCGCGGCCGATCGAGGTCACTTCGTACAACGACTACGTCACGCAGCTCGAGCTGGGGCGGGTGGTCATCGACGCCATGCGCCGGCGCCACGTAATGGCCGAGCGGGCGCGCGTGCTGGCCTCGCAGGTGCGCGGCACGCCGGCCGTCGACGCCTCGATCTGGTCGCAGTGGCAGTACCTCACCGAGTATCCCGGCGTGGTGCGCGCGGAGTTCCGGCCGGAGTACCTGGCCATCCCCGAGGAAGTGCTGGTCACGGTGATGCGGGTGCATCAGAAGCAGCTTCCGATCCGCGACGCGGACGGGAAGCTGACCAACTCCTTCCTCGCCGTCCTCGACAACGACGGCGATCCCGACGGCAACGCCTGCTACGGCAACGCCTTCGTCACCAACGCCCGCTTCGCCGACGCCAAGTTCTTCTACGAGACGGACCGCCGCCGCCCGCTGGCCAGCCGGGTCGAGCAGCTCGAGCACCTGCAGTTCCACGAGAAGCTCGGCAACTACCGGGAGAAGACGGAGCGCATCGTCCGCATCGTCACCGCCATGGGCGGGGACGAGAGCGCCGTCGCCGCCGCGCGCCTCTCGAAGGCCGACCTGGTCACCGAGATGGTCAAGGAGTTCACCGATCTTCAAGGAAAGATCGGCGGCATCTACGCCCGCGAAGAAGGGCAGCCGGACGACGTCTGGCAGGCGATCTACGACCACTACCTGCCGGTCAACGCCGACGATCCGCTGCCGCGCACGGTGTCCGGGGCGATGGTCTCGCTGGCCGACCGCTTCGACACGCTGGTGGGGTTCTTCAGCTTCGGCGCGAAGCCGACCGGATCGAAGGATCCGTTCGCGCTGCGCCGCGCCGCGCAGGGGGCGGTGCAGATCCTGCTGAACCGCGACAAACGCTGCATCAAGATCGGGATCGATAAGTTGATCGATTTCGCGCAGCAGGCGCATGGCGGTGTCGATGTGAAGCAGGATCTGCTTCAGTTCTTCGCCGAGCGCGTCCGCACCCTCCTCGAAGCCTCCCAATACGGCTTCGCGTACGACGAGATCGCCGCAGCGATGGAGGCCGGCTGGGCCTCGTCGCTCACCGATCTCGTCGACCGCATCGCCGCGGTGAAGGCCATCCGGGACGAGGCGAACTTTCTCTCCGTCCTCGACTCCGCGAAGCGCATCGAGAACATCACCGCCGGCCACACCTCGACGGCCGTCGACCCCTCGAAGCTGGAGCACGACGCCGAGCGCCGCCTCAGCGAACTGGCCACGATGGTCGGCGCGCAGATCGACGACATGATCGCCGAGCGCGAGTACCGGCGCGCGCTGGAATCGTTCGCCGCGCTGGCGCCGGAGCTGGAGACGTTTTTCAAGGACGTGATGGTCATGGTCGACGACGAGGGCGTGCGCCGCAACCGCATGTCGCTGCTGCGCAAGATCGGCAGCGCGGTGATGAAGATCGCCGACGTCACCAAGATCGTCGTCGACCGCTCCGAGTATCGGGCGTGAGGCGAATCCTGCTCCTCGCCCTTCTCGTGCTGGCTTGCCGGCGAGAGAAGGCGCCGGCGCCCGGAGCGGGCGCCGCTACACGAGTTGACGTCGTCGAGCAGGAGAGTCTGACCGATATCGTCCGCGGGGCGACGATCGTCTCCCGCACCGGCGAGGCGCTCTTCGAGGCCTCGGCCGCTGAAGTCATCGACGGCGATCCCGGCACCTACTGGCTCAACCCGCCGGGCGATTTTCCGCAGTCGATGGCCATCGCCTTCCCGGCCCGGGCGCGCCTGGACCGCGTCGGATTGCGCGGCACGGCAAATCGCGTGCAGTTCGAGTCGTCTGCCGACGGCGCGGCCTGGCAGGCGCTGACCACCGTCACGGCGAAGGACACGACCGGCGCGCAATGGTTCGACGTCGCGCCGATGGAGGCCGCGTTCCTGCGCGTGACGGTCACAGGTCCGCCGCCGTCGCAGAAGGACGTGCGTCTGCAGTCGGTGCTGGCGCGCGGGGCGGAGCTGGAGCCGCCGCGCCCCGGCCCGATCGAGGGCTGCTGGGCGCTCAACGGCCGGGCGGCGCGGTTCGCGCAGCGCGGCGCGCACGTCGCCGGCGTCTTGGCCATCGGCAACCTGCCGCTGTACCTCGACGGCGGGAGCGACGGCCGCATCGTCCGCTTGGTCTGGATCCGCGGCAACGACTACGGGCTGGCGCTGGCGTCGGTGTCGCCCGACAGCAAGCATCTGACCGCGCTGGAGTGGCACGAGGAGGCCATCCCGCTGTTTCGCGCGGAGTCGTGGTTTGGACAGCCCGGAGCCTGCCCCGCGGTCTCGTTGCGCGACGATGTCGCGGCGGCGCTGCTGCAGCGGGTCGGGCGCTACTCAGCGTTCGGGCTGCGCTTTCGCGACGACGACACGCTCGACGTCGACGCCAGCCGCGAGACACTCGAGATCCTGGCCAGACAGATGAAGAACGCGCGCATCGTCGTTCACGAGTTCCGCGAGGCGACGCCGCAAGCGAACAAAGCGCGCGCGCAGCGCATCCTGGCGTCCGTGCGGGCGGCGCTCGGAAGCGAGGGGGAATTCGTCGCCGCCGGGAGCGACGCGCCGCGCCAGCAGCCGGTCACCGCGGCGCAGCGCGCCATGTACTCCAGCGTGGACCTGGAGATTCGGAGATAATTCGCGCCGTGCCGCAACACAAATACGTCTACTACTTCGGCGACGGCCACGCCGACGGCAACGCGAAAATGAAAGACATCCTCGGCGGCAAGGGCGCGGGCCTGGCCGAGATGACCAACATCGGCGTTCCGGTACCGCCCGGCTTCACCATCTCCACCGAGGCGTGCACCTGGTACTACGCACGCGGCAAGAAACTTCCGCCGCAGTTGATGAAAACCGCCGTGCACGAGAACCTGGCCAGGGTGGAGAGCTCGGTGGGCCGCAAGTTCGGCGATCGCCAGATACCGCTACTGGTCTCCGTCCGCTCGGGCGCGCGGGCCTCGATGCCGGGGATGATGGACACCATCCTCAACCTCGGCCTCAACGATCAAACGCTGAAGGGGCTGGAGAAGTCCGCGAATGACGAGCGCTTCGCGCTCGACTCGTACCGGCGCTTCATCCAGATGTACTCCGACATCGTCCTGGGCATCAACCGCGAACAGTTCGAGCATGAGCTGGTGAAGCTGCGCGAGTCGCTCGATGTGAAGAGCGACGCGGACATTCCCGCCGAGCACCTGCGGGACCTCGTCGGCACCTACAAGAGAATCGTCCGCGAATCGACCACCAAGGACTTCCCTCAAAACGTCGAGGATCAGCTCGAAACCGCCATCAAGGCGGTGTTCGATTCGTGGAACAACGAGCGCGCCATCACCTACCGGAGGCTGAATTCGATCCCCGACGAATGGGGAACCGCCGTCAACATCCAGTCCATGGTCTTCGGAAACATGGGGAACGACTGCGCCACCGGCGTGGCCTTCACCCGCAACCCCTCCACCGGCGAGCGGCGCTTCTTCGGCGAGTACCTCCCCAACGCGCAAGGGGAAGATGTGGTGGCCGGCATCCGCACGCCGCTGCCGATCTCCAAGGCCCAGGTGGTGGGCGACGAGAAGTCGCTCGAAGAGACCATGCCCGAGGCGTACGCGCAGCTCGAGGACGTCTACAAGAAGCTCGAGTCGCACTACCGCGACATGCAGGACATCGAGTTCACCATCCAGTCGGGGAAGCTCTATCTGTTGCAGACCCGCACCGGGAAGCGGACCGGCTTCGCGGCGGTGAAGATCGCCTGCGACATGGTCGAAGAGGGGCTGATCAACCAGGAAGAGGCGGTCTCGCGCGTCGAGGCTGGCCAGATCGTGCAGCTCCTGGCGCCGGTCTTCGATGCAGACGAGAAGCAGAAGGCGCTCGACGGCGGCCGCCTCCTCGGGCGCGGCCTGCCGGCCGGGCCGGGGGCGGCGGCGGGGCGGATCGCCTTCAACGCCGAGCACGCCGTCTCCATGGCCAAGGACGGACCGGTGGTCCTGGTGCGCATCGAGACGTCGCCGGAGGACATCGCCGGCATGCACAGCGCCGCCGGCATCCTCACCACGCGCGGGGGGCTCACCTCGCACGCCGCCGTGGTGGCGCGCGGCATGGGGCGTCCGTGCATCGTCGGCGCCGGATCGCTGCGCGTCGACTATCGCCGCGGCGAGGTGCAGAGCGAGGGACACGAGCCGCTGGAGGAAGGCGACTGGCTTTCCATCGACGGCACCACCGGCGAGATCATCTCCGGAAATCTCCCCACCCGGCCGTCGGAAGTGATCCAGGTGCTCATCGACGGCTCGATGAAGCCGGGCGACTCGGAGATCTATCGCAACTTCGACAGTCTCCTGAAGTGGGCCGACAAGATCCGCAAGCTGGTGGTGCGCACCAACGCCGACACGCCGAACGACGCGCGCGTGGCCCGGCTCTTCGGAGCCAAAGGCATCGGCCTCTGCCGCACCGAGCACATGTTCTTCGCCGAGGAGCGGATCCTGCGGGTGCGGGAAATGATTCTGGCGCGCAACGAGGCGGGGCGCCGCGACGCGCTCAAGGAGCTGCTGCCGTATCAGAAGGCGGACTTCGAGGCCATCTTCCGCGAGCTCGCCGGCATGCCGGTCACCATCCGCCTGCTCGATCCGCCGCTGCACGAGTTCCTCCCGCACAGCGAGTCCGAGATCTCCGTGGTGGCCAAGGAAATGAACTGGCGCTACGACCATCTCAAGCAGAAAGTCGAGCAGCTCCGCGAGGTCAATCCGATGCTCGGCCACCGCGGCTGCCGGCTCGGAATCACCTTCCCGGAGATCTACGAGATGCAGGTCCAGGCCATCTTCGAGGCCGCCTGCGCCCTCAAGGCGCAGCGCATCGATGCCCGCCCCGAGGTGATGATCCCGCTGGTCGGCACGGTGCAGGAGCTGCAGATCATGGTGGACATGGTGCGGCGCGTCGCCGGCCAGGTGAAGCACAAGCACGGCGTCGACGTGCCGGTGATCGTCGGCACGATGATCGAGATCCCGCGCGCCGCGCTGATCGCCGACGAGCTCGCCGGCATCGCCGAATTCTTCTCATTCGGCACCAACGATCTGACCCAGATGACCTTCGGCTACTCGCGCGACGATGCCGGCACCTTCCTCCCCGAGTACGTCGACAAGAAGATCCTTCCGAAGGATCCGTTCGAGTCGGTGGACCAGGAAGGCGTCGGGAAACTGGTCAAATGGGCGACCAGAGACGGCAAGGCGGCCAATTCCAACCTCAAGGTCGGCGTCTGCGGCGAGCACGGCGGCGACCCCGACTCCATCCGCTTCTTCCGGTCCTGCGGGCTGGACTACGTTTCGTGCTCGCCCTACCGCGTTCCCGTCGCGCGCCTTGCGGCGGCGCAGGCGGAGCTGGAATTCAGGCACTTCGAGGGCTGAGTCACTCCTCTTCCACGGCGCTTTCGCGCTTCTCCTTCCGGCGGTGATACAGCCAGACGCCGATGCCGGCCGCGACCAGGACGATCAGGCCGTAGCGCTCGATGTGCGCGGCGCGGCCGAGGATGCGCTCGACCGCGGTGCCGAAGACGAAGCCCAGGCCGGCGATGACCACCGCCCAGACCGCGCAGGTAACCGCCTCGTAGATCAGGAACTTGACGGTGGAGATCTTCGAGATTCCGATGATCACCGCGCAGGTGATGCGCAGCCCGTACAGCCATTGGGTGATGAAGATGGCGGGCGCGCCGTAGCGCTCGAAAAGACGGATTCCCTTGCCGAAGTGCTTCTTCATCTTCGGGAAGCGGTCCAGCAGCTTGACCCCCTGGGAGCGGCCGAGCCAGAACCAGCAGACATGGCCGATGTACGCGCCGGCGAAGGCCCAGAGAATCACCAGAGGGAGGCTCAGGTGTCCGCGCTCCGCGAAGAAGCCGGCCAGCACCAGAATCGTCTCGCCTTCGAGGAACGTTCCGACGAAGACGGCGTAATAGCCGAACTTCTGAAGCAGCAGCTCTGGCGACATTCAACCCCGCGAAATGCAAGATTTGGGACGGTGCTGAAATACGGGCGCCGAAGCGTAGCATTGAACGATTCATGAAACGCACGGCCATCGCCGCACTGCTGGCATTCGGGGCCCTCGCGCTCGTCGCCGACGAGAAGACCTCGACGCAGGCCCCCCCGCCTGCCGCGCCGGCCGATTCGCCGCTGGTCGCCGCGGCGAAGGCCTCCGGGCGGACGACGACATCCACGTCGAAGAAAAAGAAGAAGATGGTGATCACCAACGAGACGCTGGCCAAGTCCGGCGGTCACATCACCACCACCACCAAGACCGCGCAGCAGCCGCTCCCCGCGCCGCCGCGCGTCGACCCCGTCCTCGACAAGCTCGCCGCCGACCAGAAGAAGCAGTACGAGGCCGAAAAGGCCGCCGCGGCGAAGGCGCAGAAGGAAGCCGAGGAAAAGAGGAAGCGCAACGCCGAGCGCGCCAACGCCATCGTCGAGGGCGACGACGCCGAGGGGATTTACGAGGATCCTGCGACCAGCGAGGGCCGCGCGGACAAGCAGTCGCCGCCTCCGCCCGGCCAGCCTCAGACGATTCAGGTGCAGAAGCCGCCTACGTCTTCGTTCTGATCTCCAGCGTCCGCAGCAGCTTCTCCAGCAGCGTCCAGATCTGATCGAGGCTCTTCTCCATCCGGCTGAGCCGCCCGTCGAGGTCCGCCTCGTCCAGCTCTTCGATCAGATCGCGAAAGATGGGATCGGTGACCGTGTCGCCGGCCGCGCGCGGCATCGCTGCCAGGGTGTTCTCGCCGCGCTCTTCGTCGGGATAGAAGCGCTCGATCATGGTCTGGATCGAGCTCTCCGGCGCGATCAGCGGCGTCACCGGCATCCCAACGATCCGCTCCACCCGGACGATGGTCTCCGCGTCGGTGGGATCGACCATCGCCACCTCGAGCCGTTCCCCCTCGGCACGCACCGGAATGGCCTGGCACTCCAGCGCGGAGTTGCGCGTCATCCGCCGCACGATCTTCTTCGGGATGTCGATGTGCAGCAGGCTGATACACGGCACGTCGATCTGCTTCGACAGGAACGCGGCGAGCACGTTCTCGTCGATGAACTTCAGGTCGACGAGGGTCGACCCGAAGCGCTTGCCGGTCCGCCGCTGCTCGGCGAGGGCAATCTGCATCTGCACCTCGTCGATCAGATTCGCAGCGACGAGCATCTGGCCGAGCGTCTGCTTGCCGTGCTGCATGTTCCTAAGTTTATAGACTCGACTCGGCCTTGAGCGAGCGCGTCATCAGCCTCTGCACCGAGGCGCGCGGCGATTCGCCCTCGTACAGCACGCGGTACATCTCCGAGGCGATCGGCATGTCGATGTCGTGTCGCCGCGCGATCTCCTGCACCGCCTTCGCCGTCTTGACTCCCTCGGCCACAGTGCGCGTCTCGGCCAGGATGGCGTCGAGTTTCTTCCCCTTTCCCAGCGCCACGCCGAGGCTGCGATTGCGGGAGAGCGATCCGGTGCAGGTCAGCACCAGGTCGCCCATCCCGGCGAGGCCGGCGAACGTTTCCAGCCGTCCGCCCAGCGCGATACCCAGCTTGGTCATCTCGTGCAGTCCGCGCGTGATCAGCGCCGCGGTGGTGTTGTATCCAAGGCCGAGGCCCTCGAGGACACCGGCGGAAATGGCGATGACGTTCTTCAGCGATCCCGACAGCTCGACGCCCACCACGTCGGTGGTGTGATACAGCCGGAAGCTGGTGCACGACAGCGCCTTCTGCGCGGTCTGGGCGAAGCCGGTGTCGCGCGAGGCCACCACCGCCGCCGTGGGATCGCCGCGCGCCACTTCCAGGGCGAAGGTCGGCCCCGACAACACGGCAAACGCGCCGAGGGCATCGCCGAGCACGGCCTCGGTGATCTCCGACATCCGCTGCTGCGTTTCAGTCTCGATGCCCTTGGTCCCGGAGATCACGTTCGCCCGCCCGCGCAGGTGCGGCTTCAACTGCGAGAGGACGGTGCGGTAGTGATGGCTGGGGACGACCATGAGCAGCGTGTCGCTGAATGCCGCCGCCTCTTCCAGGGAGCTGGTGGCGCGCACGTTGTCGCCGACCGAGATGTCGGGGAGGTAGAACGGATTGGCCCGCGTCGTTTCGATGGCCTCGGCGACGCGCGGGTCGTGCGCCCAGAGGACGATCTCGTTGTCGCAGCGCGCCGCGACCGCCGCCATCGCCGTGCCGAACGAGCCCGCGCCGATGACCGAGATCTTCACTTGCGTTCACCCATGCGTCGCTCCTCTCCATGCACCAGGCGCGCTACCGTCATCCAACCGGTCAAGCCCAGCACAGCGACTACCAGAGCGGCACTCGGCTGCCACAGCGAGGCGAGGAGCAGGAGC
>Ga0207674_10009714_pt1 | contig 10965 bp, 9 predicted proteins | sample KBSCornC72_FD_184303 | JGI IMG/M metagenome (GOLD analysis project Ga0207674, IMG submission 184303) | Corn rhizosphere microbial communities from Kellogg Biological Station, Michigan, USA - KBS Corn C7-2 (SPAdes) (version 2) | ecosystem: Host-associated > Plants > Roots > Rhizosphere > Soil ...
CGGCCGGGTTCGCCGGCGAGCAGGCCGACCAGGCCGCGGTGACCATGCTGACGTTCGTCCTCGGACACGCCCTCGGCGCGGCCGCGGAGGCCTCGCTGACCAGGAAGCTCGGCCAGGACGGCGGCGACGGCGCGGCGCTGCTCCGCGAGCGCATGGCCGGAGCCCGCGAGATCGCGGCCCGGTTCCCCCGGCTGCGCGCCCGCCTGGACACGGCCGGGGCCGGCTACGGCGCTTCGCCCGAGGACAGCTTCGAGTTCGGCCTGCAGGTCATCCTCGACGGCCTGCAGGACAGGCTGGCCAGCCGGCGATGACGCACCTGCCGCCGCCGACCCGCCTGCTGCTGGTGCACAGCCCGCTGGTCGGCCCGGCCAGCTGGGACCTGATCGCCCCCGCCCTGGCCGAACCCGCCCGGGAGGTCACCATCCCCGACCTGACGAGCACGATCGCGGCCGGGCCGCCCTGGTGTTCGCGCCAGGCAGAACTGATCGCCCGCGCCGCCGCGGGGCGGCCCGCAGTGCTCGTCGGCCACAGCCGAGCCGGCCCGATCCTGGCCGCGGCGGGCGCCCTGATCACCCAGGTCCGCGGCTACGTCTTCGTCGACGCCAGGCTGCCGTTCGCCGGCCAGACCTGGATGGAAACCGCGCCGCCCGAGCTCGTCGCCCACCTTCGCGAGATGGCCGACCCGGACGGCTGGCTGCCGCCCTGGCCGCGCTGGTGGGGCGAGGAGGCCCTGGCCGAACTCCTCCCGGATCCCGTCATCCGCGAGCGCTTCACCGCGGGCTGCCCGCCGCTGCCGCTGGCCATGTTCACCGAGAGGCACCCGCCGGCGCCGCGCTGGCCCGACGCGCCCTGCGCGTACCTGCGGCTGAGCGAGGCTTACGAGGACGAGGCCGCCCGGGCCGCCGGGCTCGGCTGGCCGGTCACCCGGCTGGCGAGCCACCATCTGGCCCTGCTTACCGACCCCGCGGAGGTGGCGGAGGCCATGAGCCAGCTGCTCCGCGCCATCCGCCAACCCTGAACGCGGCCGACCCGAAACGCGGTCAACCTGTTCGCGTCCGTCGGCGTGTCGCGCGTGACAGGTATTCTTTCTGCGGCAGAATGCAACAAGGCCCCCTTCATGTATGAGATGAAGGGGGCCTTGTCCGGCTGCGGCCCCGGATCAGCCAGTTTCCCGGCCTCACGGCTCCGGGTCAGCCAGTCGCCCGGCCTAACCGTTCCCGATCGGCTAGTTTCCCAGCCTCACCAGTCCAGATCGACCGGTCGCCCGGCCTCACTGTTCCGGTTCGTCCGGTTGCCCGGACTTCCCGGCGCCACGCGCCGCCCGCCGGTGCCAGGCACCCGCTGCAAATTCCGGTTTCCCGGCCTTTACATCGCCCCGGGGGAAACCCCCTGGATGGTGCCCGTTTCCTGCGGTGAAAGTATTTCTACGCCCTCCGCCCCGCGTCGCGCAAGAGCCCACCGCAATTCATTTTAGGTTTTTTTCCTGTCCACACCTTGTCCACAGAATTCCGCCGGTTATCCGCACACCACGCTAGTTATCCACCGCCTTATGCACAGCTACTCCACAGGTCACCCGACGTAACTCAAAGAATACCAGCGATGATCGCCTATTCGTATTCACTCCGTCTTTTCCCGACGACTCTCCGTTAATCCCGAATTCCCGTCCCCGGCCGCCCAATACCCGGCCCTCGCCCTCGCCGGCCCAATCCGCCCGGTAGCGCCAGTTGCCGTCCGCCCCACCCCGGCCAGTCCCCGGCCCCGCAGCCGGGCGACACCTTCCCGAAAACCGGACTCAGGCCACGTCGGCACCATCAGCACCACGATCCGGCTGTGTCGGGCCAGCTGAAGCGCCATGAAACCCCGATTTCAGCGCGTTCTAACGCACTGAAAGTCCGGTTTCAGGACGTCCGGCAACGGACCGCGGTATCCCTCACACCAAATCCCTCACACCAAATCCCTCACACCAAACCCCTCACGCCGACAGCCCCGCCGGACCGAGAGCCCGCACCCCACCCACCGGTATCCGGGCGCCGTCGGCGGGAGCCCTGGCACCGCATCGCAGAATGCCTCGGAAATACGATTAGCCGTTTTCCGCCATCGGCTTACCATGGATACATGACCTTTCGTCAGGCGCCGAAGCGGCCCGGATACATGAATCCGGCACCGCGGCTTTCGGCTGCCCTGGCCGGGGGAGTGGTTGCCTGGTAAGCGCGAGCAGGCACTTGCCCGCAGCCGTCCCAGGGAATAGTCCCTCCGAGGCGGTTTCATTTACTTCCGGCCGAATTGACCGTCCTAAAAAAAGCCTGTCGTACAGGCCGGATAATTGACACGTCCATAGCGTGAGCACCATGGAAACGGCAGGCCGGGGCAAATGATGCCGAAGCCTGCTGCCGGGGGTGATAGCTGAGGTAGCTGGCGCAGCCCGGCGCCGCTAGCTCAACGGTCAGAGCAACAGCCTCTTAAGCTGCAGGTTCGGGGTTCAAATCCCTGGCGGCGCACCATGGCCTTTCCCGCTAACCTCGGCTCGTGGACGAGAAAGACGAGGCAGACGAGGAAACCGGGCAGCGCCTGACCAAGCAGGTCATCGTCATCCGGCGCGACCTGAGGATGCGGCGCGGCAAGGAGATCGCCCAGGGTGCGCACGCCTCGATGGCGTGGCTGAGGCAGCGGATCATGCCGCACCTCACGCCGGCCGGCGTCGCGGACCAGGTTAAGTTCTCGGAGGCCGAACGGGCCTGGCTAGAAGGCAGCCTGCGAAAGGTCACCGTCAAGGTGGGGTCGGAAGCCGAGCTCCTGGCGGTCTACGACACGGCACTCGAAGCCGGCGTGGTCGTCCACCTCATCACCGATCGCGGCCTGACCGAGTTCGGCGGCACCCCCACCCGAACCTGCCTGGCCGTCGGCCCCGACTACGACGATCGCATCGACCCGGTGACCGGGGACCTCGAGCTGTACTGAGCCCGGTCCGCAGCGAGATAGCTCAGCTGGCCAGAGCGGCGGACTCATAATCCGTCGGTCGTGGGTTCGAGCCCCATCCGCCCCACATACCTTCACCTGCGGAAACGCTCCTGAAAACCGCATCTAGGCGGTACGGGTGTGACGGGTGTGGCGTCGAGTAGAACGAACGTAGAACACTCGTCCGGTCCACCTTCACGACGGTTCCTCCCCGAGCACGTAGGCGGCGGTCTGCTCGGCTGCGGGCCGGGCACGGCGAGGCCTCGGCCCGCACCACGCGGGCCGGGGCCTTGACCGGGTGGATCAGGCGTTCTGGTCGAATGCCACGTTGTTCCAGCCCAGGGCGGTCTGTACTTCGCGGGTTAGTGGATGGTCAGGTTGCCGCCCGTGATGGGGTAGCTCGTGCTGTTGTGGGCGTAGGTGTCGTGGTTGAGGCCGGGGTTGCCGCCGTCGTGCACGTTCACCTGGACCAACGTGCCCGCGAGCGAGGTGCCGGCCGGGATGTGGAACGAGAACGAGCCGTCGCCTTTCGCACTGTTGAGGTTCACGTCGCTGACCGGGGCGGTGTAGGACAGAACCTCGGACAGCGAGCCCGCGGGCATGGCCACGGTCAGGGTGCGGCCGAGGCTGTCACTGAACGACGTGCCGGTGACTGAGCCGTCCGTCGCGTTGACGGTGCCGGTGAAGTCCAGGGAGTAGCCCGCCTGGGTGCCGGTGTAGACGATGTGCATGGAGATCTTGCTGCCGACCACCGAGCCGGTGGCGTTCCAGGTGTAGGACTGGTCCGGGTCGTAGCTGCCGTGGCCGGTGAACGTGTAGCTGTTCAGGCCGGTGACGTTGATGCCGTCCACGATCAGGTGGTGGACGTAGGGCTGGCCCTGGTAGCCGAAGTCGATCTCGGCGTTGTTCAGCGACCACACGCCGGAGCCCGGCGAGGGAGAGGTGAAGTTGGTGTAGCTCACCGACCCGTTGGGACCGCCGATGTTGTTGAACGACTCGAACTGCGCCGGGCCGGACAGCGCCACGCTGCCGGTGAGGTGCGGCGCAGTCGACGCGGACGCCGCTGTGGTGCCGAGCAGGACGGCGGCTAGGGCGGCCGGGGCGGCTGCGGCGGCGAGGATGGTGCGGATTCGCATGGTAACTCCGTTATTCAATCGGTGAGCCGGGCAATCGTCAGCGCGCGGTGGCTCGTGTCGCACGGACCCTTTCGGGGGTTTCGCCCTTGGCAATACAGCGCCCCGCCGCCTATGGCTGCGGTGACTGATAGTTATGACAACCCCGCGTACAGATGCTTTAGTGCGGCAATCTGCCCAGACTCGCTGTCAGTTGGTGGGCAGATTGCACAACAGTCGGCGGGATGGCGGTTGTGCGCGATACGCGGAGCCGCTGTCACCGCAGGCCACCGCGACGCGGACGCGGGGGCGCACAGGCAGGCCCAATTCAACCTGTGCGTCCCCGCGCTCCCCGCCCGCCTAGTTCAACCGCACGTTCGGGGGCGCGGCAGGCGTCACCTTCATGGGGGGCACGCCGATCATGCTGGACCCGGCTGGCCCGCTGTACACGGCGATCGGGGCGGGTAACCTGCGGCCCTTCGTCCAGGGCCAGGACGACCGGGGCGGGACGGCGCTGAGCAACTTAGCGCTCTAAGTCGCAGGAGCCCCACGGCCTGGGCCTAGGACGCCCGCTCACCTCTTTACCCGGCCACGGACTGCCAGCGCCGCCAGGCCCAGCAGGATCGGGCCTCCGATCCTAAGCGCGAGACGGACAACATCCCCCCAGTTGGTAAGCACGCCCGGCACGTGCCCCAGATCGAGTGACACCACCGATCCCGCTGCGTAAAGGACGCACTGTCCGAAGTCTGGGGTTACTCCTGGAAACCCCGCATACCTCAGCACCACCGCAGCAATCAGGATCAGCCCGGCGAGCCCGGCCAGCGACCGGCTCGCCCGCAGGCCATAGCCGCTCACCAGCCAGTAGCCGCCCAAGAGCCGCCGCTCTCCCCACCCAGCCGGGTACCGCAGACAGCGGACTCATAATCCGCAGGTCGTGAGTTTGAGTCACCCCGCGTGTCCCCGCGCCTCGCCCAAACTGCTTGCAATTTACCACCACTAGGGACTAGCGTCTCGACAAGCGGTTGCAAACCACAATCGGAAGGAGCCCTGATGCTGAAGCAAGTTGCGGAGGGTGTGCTGATCCATGAGAGCGAGTTCTGCCAGAGCAACGCCGTTGTCGTGCACGGCCGCGCTGGCGTGCTGCTCATCGACCCCGGCGTGCTCGGCGACGAAATGGCCGCCCTCGCGGACGACCTTCGCGAGCTGGGCCAGCCCGTCGTGGCGGGGTTTTCTACGCATCCGCACTGGGATCACCTGCTCTGGCACGCCCGGCTCGGCGCGTCGCCTCGTTACGGCACGGCCCGCGGCGCGGCCTTTGTCCGGGACCGGCTGTCCGACCCGGGCGCGAAGGCCCGCATCGCCGCCCAGCTGATACCGCCGGACATCGCCGGGCAGGTACCGCTGGACCTGATGGGCCTCATTACCGGCCTGCCCGCCGAGACGGCGCAGATTCCCTGGGATGGCCCTCAGGTCAGGATCATCGAGCATCAAGCGCATGCCCCGGGCCATGCGGCGCTGCTGATCGGGGAACGCGGGGTGCTCGTCGCCGGCGACATGCTGTCTGATGTCTTGATTCCGATGCTCGACCTGAACGGCACCGCTGACCCGATCGAGGACTACCTCGCCGCGCTGCGGCTGCTCGAGGGCGTGGCGGGCGACGTCGATGTCCTCGTCCCCGGCCATGGGTCTATCGGCGGAGCTGATCAGGTACAGGCACGGATCGACCAGGATCGGGCGTACGTGGACGCCTTGCGTGACGCCCATGTCCCCAGCGACCCGCGGGTCGGCCCATCGGCCAAGTCTGGCTGGGAATGGGTGAGCGACGTGCACGCGGGACAACTCCAGGGCCTCGCCCGAGGATGACAGCGCCGGTTACCGTGGTCGAGATCGAGCCCTACGACGCGGTGCCGTCCGAGGTCTTGGTCCACCGCCCGCCGGCGACCGAGATCAAGGACATCAGCTGAGGGGCAGAGGATCAGGCAGGTACTCCCACGACGGGGTGAGCCTGCGGCTGGGGTCGTTCGGATCGGGGGTGGCGAGCATGCTCCGAGCGGCACTCTTCAGCTTGATTCTCATTAGGCTGATCGCGTTGCCGAGCATGCCCGGCTGGCCGCTGTAGGCCTGCTGGAGCGCGGTGAGCATCTGCCGATAGCAGACGCAGAACGTCGTGGCCAGTTGCCGTGCCGTGGCCTGGCTGGGATCGGTGAGGCTGGCCAGGGCGGCGGGTTCGGCCAGCGGGAGGACGCCGGCGGCGTCGAAGCTGACCGGGGCGCCGGAATAGGAGAACCCGCCGGGTGCGGCGGGATCGGCCACCAGCCTCGCGCCGTGCGCGATTTCCGCGAAGCGGTAAAAGTGAGCGAGCTTGCCGGTGCCGTCTCCCTCGAGCGGGCTGGAGCGGGTGCCCTCGCCTTGCTCGACGATGAGCTGGAGTCCGCGGACGGCGGAAGCGGCGTCGGTGACGGGCTGCAGAAGCGGGAAGAACGGCGTGGTCACCTGGGGCGCGGACGGCGACTGGAACGCGTCGGCGCCCAGTTCCCCGATCTTGTCGATCACGGCCGCGTAGAAGTCGCCGATCGTGGCCTGGTCCGGATGGGGGCGCCGGGCGATGGGGTCGTCCGGTTCCTCGATGGCCATGAACACGTGGCACTGATCGATCGACATCTGCTTGAGTTCCACCCGCTGGCCGCCGATGCTCATCGGCAGGTCTCCCGGGTAGACGGGAACCGCGTCCTTATGATCGATCAGGGGGTGGCCGCCGAGGGCGTTCAGTACGTTGGCCACGATCGCGAAGTGCATCATCTCCTCGCGCATGATGTCGGTGATCGCACTAGCGGCGTCCTGGTTGGCTCCGGGCACAAGGCTGTAAAGCGCGGTGAGGTACAGCGGGATCGTGTAGTGCTCGAGCAGCAGCGCGGTCTGCAGGCTCGAGTGCAGGTCGCTGGGCTGGCGAGCGGCGCGGACCGTGTCGACGGCGGCCTGGTCGATCTCGATCACTGGGCCGCCTCCCCGAGGAGCATCCGCACGTTCAGCGTCGGGTTCCCGGCGGCCGCCAGCGGGAACCGCGGGCTCATTCCGGCGGGCGAACTCACCACCTCGAGGTCGACGGTGAGATCGCGGCCTGTGATCGCGGAGCCGGGCACGTGGAAGTCGAGATCGATGATCCCCAGCTCGCGGCAATTGTCGCAGCGGTTGGGGTTGGTCGGCTGGAAGAAGCTACGGCGGCCGACGGGCTCTCCGTCGGCCTTGAGTACCGCCTCGAAACTGCCCGGGATCACCAGCCGGTTGAGCCCTTTCAGCCGGACCGATACGAGCGGGTCGGCCTGCACCCGCATCCGCCGGGCCGCGGCGAAGTTGCCGAAGGCCGGGCGTATCGGCTGGTTGGCATCGGGGCGGTCGGCCGCCGCGTGCGGCCGTGCGTAGGAGGTGTCCGTAGCCGCGATGTCGATCGTGGTCTCGGCCGGGGTATCCGTCCACGGATTGATCACGTTGAAGGGCGGCAGGCGCAGGAAACGGACAGCGTTCCCCAGGGTCGCGCCGGTCTCGCTCGGGCTGACGATCGTACTGCGGAAGGTCCACAAGGTGGTCGCCTGCATGATCTGCTGCCACTCCCACCACAGGCGTTCCCAGTTCGAGTGGAAAACCCAGAAGATCGGATCGAACGCCGCGATTTCCTGCTTCGGCATCGTGCCGCCGATTGCGACATGACCGCTGTCATGCGCGGCCACGATGCTGCCGGGATTGATGAAATTGTTGAAATCATGCCAGATCGGCGACCTGAGCGCTTGCGTGATTGCGCCGGACACGTCCCGGTCCGTCATTCCCTGCTGGATGGTGGCCGCATCCCGGCGAGTCGTGGGGTGCCCGGGAAACAGATCGGGGGATCCGATGTCGACAGGGACGTCGTAGGAGTCGAAGGGCGGCTGGAACAGGAAGTCGGGCGGAGCAGAGGTGACGTCCCAGTACGGGAGCGTCATATCGGCGCAGCCCGGTACCGTGCGGAGCGCGTCTTCGAAGTGCCTGAGGTAGACCCGGTGCCACGGATTGTAGAGATCCTGGTGGTGCAGGCAATACGAGTTGGGGAATCCGTGGAGGCCAGCCAGGGCGAAATAGCTCGTCTCGTCGTCGGGATGGCGCCCTATCAGGTCGCGGAAGGCACCCGCCAGCGCCGTGATCTCGTCCGCGGAAAGATCACGGACATCCTTCCTGACCCGCGCGGCCGGACCGTACACCGGTTGCTGCAGCGTCGGCGTGCCGATGGGGAACCCGTTGGTGATCCAGTTCACGAACGACTGATTGCGCTCGGCGCTCCATGCCCGACCGGTTTCCGGCGGCGGCATCGAGGCGTCCGGCGGCGCGGTGAGCTGCGAGACGCTGACGGCGTCCTTCCTGACGCCCTGGTACGTGCTCAGGTCATGTCCCCGTTGGGACATGTGGTCCAGGTCCTCGTCGGTAAAGAAATGCCGGATATGCTCGAGATAGGTCGGATTATCGATGATGGCTTCGGTCATGGGTCCCCTCCGGTTATTCGGTGACAGGCGCGATCCGGCGCCAGGTATCCCCGTCCGCCGGCCCGCCATTGCCGTTCACATTCGGCCTGAGCCCCGGCTCGCCGCCCGGGATCGGTGTTAGTGAAACTCGATGCGGCCGTTAACCGGCCGTGCGCCCCGGCGCTGATGTCGCGGCTGCGGGCCGATGCCGACCACGGCAATACCGGTGCGCGGCGCGACGCCGGCCGCCCGGCGAAGACGATGTGCATTGCTGAACGCGAGTAAGGGCACGCTACGCCGACCCGGAAATGCTGCACTCGAAGCCCCCCACCATGGCCCATCGAGATGTCACCCCCAGGCCAGGCCATTCCAGTGTTGATGATGTGACCGGCCAATGCAACCCCGGATGGCTTTCTCTTGGCCTGTCACTTCAGAAGGTCACGGCCTGCCGTCGGCCGACCGTAGGTCACGGCCTCGCGCACTTCCGGCGGCACGGACGCCGCGAGTTGAAAGTCGCGCTGGGCGCCAAGCGCGTCGTTGACCATCTCGCCGGCGAGTGGATGTTGTAGCAACTTCGATCCAACCCCCGGCGAGGCTGCTGTCAACATCCCTCCGCGCCGGTCTCACAGCGGGTTACGCGCAGAACCTATGGATAGGCGCTTAGTCGCGCGCCGACACAACCGAGGCCGCTGACCCAGCATCAGCCGACGAAGCCGAAGCCGAAGCCGCCGCCGAGCGACGACGCGACCGCCGCAGGCCGAACCCCCCGGCCACCGCCAGCAGCACCCCGCCCGCCAGCGTGCCCAGCCACGGCACCAGGCCGGGCCCGGGCTTCGGGGCCATCCCGCCGAACCCGGTCGCGGCCCCGCCCTTCGGCCGGTCCGTGCTCCCGGCCGCGTCGGTCAGGCTGTCGATCCTGAGCCCGGAGGCCCCGTCCAGCACCACGAGCGTGTGCACCGAACCAGCCTTCAGCTTCACGGCCATGGCCGCGTGACCGCCCTGCGCGCTGAACGTGACGGTCGGCGAACCCGGCTGGACGGACTGGTACGACGAGGCCGAGCCGAAGCCCAGCTCCCTGGCCAGCACGTTCGATCCGACGCTGACCGTGACCTGAGGCTGCTTCACCGACGCCTGGATGACCCTGACCAGCGCCTGCGAGCCAGCCGCCGCGGCCATCTCGTCGTTCAGCACCTTCAGCCGCCGCGACGAGGCCGAACCGATACTGGCCACGGTGTAGTTCGATCCCGCGCTGACCATGAAGCTGGTGGAGACCGTCGGCGGGCTGGAGGCGGAGGCGCCGGGCGGGCGCATCGCCACCGTGTACTGGCCGGCGCTGAGCGGCATGTACTCGGAGACGCTGCCGTAGCCCTGGTGCATCAGCACGGTCGGGTGCGAGGGATCGCCGAACGGGTACAGGTACACGTCCTCCGGCGCCCCGGGCGACAGGTCGGCGCAACGCACCCAGCCCTGGCCCGCCCCGGCCGCGAAACCCGTCCCAGCCGCGGAAGCCGCCGAAGCCGTGGCCACGACAGGCCCGCCGAGCAGAACAGTAACCGCGGTGACCAGGACGAGACGCCTACCCAGCCCCATCGTCAAACTCCCTTCACCCTGGAGTTCACGCGGAAGCACCGCCCGTCAGCAGCCCCAGCGGGCTCGGCGCGGCGAAGTCAATGCGCAGGGCTAGCTGGCCGGCCGTGACGCCCTGCCCGCCGGGCAGGCGGACGATGGCGGCCTGGGCGGGCTGGTAGGGCGCGTTCTGCGCGCGCACCAGGGCGAGCGACGCGGCCAGGTCCCCGGCGTCCGGGCCGGTGATGGTGACCTGCCGGAACGGCGCCTGCGCCACCGCCACCCCGGGCGAGGCGCCGCCGAACGCGACCACTCGCCAGGGATGCTGCGAGGCCAGCATCGCCAGCATGACCAGCAGCCGGCTGTCCACCTGGCCCGCCTGGAGCTGTGCGGCGGCCGGGCCCGCGACACCGATGCGCTGGCTGTGCAGCAACTGCGCGCCCGCGGACCGGCGCGCGGCCAGGTCGGCCGCTACGGCCCGCTGGTAGGCGGCGGACCCACCCGGGGGAGCGGTGCGGACCTCGACCAGGTTGGCCCCGGACCCGAAGCTGGCCAGCAGCACCGGCGCGTTCGGCTGCCCGGCGGCCGCAGGCGAAGCGACCACGACATCGGCGTCCGCGGCACCCGGCGTCACCGGCACCAGCCGGCTCGCGGCGACCCCGTGCGCGCGCAAGGCGGCGCACATGAGCGGATCACACCCGACCGTCTCGGCGCTGCTCAGCTGGCTGGCCGCCCAGGTGGCGGCCTGCGTCCGCACGGTCCCGGCCGCCCCGCGCGCCCAGGCGGGCGGCGCGGCCTGCGGACGCGACGCCGAAGCCGTCCGGGGTGACGTCCCGCTGACCTGG
>Ga0207674_10009715_pt1 | contig 10965 bp, 8 predicted proteins | sample KBSCornC72_FD_184303 | JGI IMG/M metagenome (GOLD analysis project Ga0207674, IMG submission 184303) | Corn rhizosphere microbial communities from Kellogg Biological Station, Michigan, USA - KBS Corn C7-2 (SPAdes) (version 2) | ecosystem: Host-associated > Plants > Roots > Rhizosphere > Soil ...
TCCTCTTTATGCTGTCGGAGTTTTCCTCTCCTTCACTCTTTCGCAGTCGGGAATGGTTCGACACTGGCTCAAAGAGCGTGCGCAATCTTCGAGGAGAAACGGTAACAAGCGTAAACGGCGTGGAGAAGACATCCACTACACCCAAAGCACAGTCGATGCTGAGCCGTTGCCTGACGCCGAACTCGAGGCTTCAGATCAGCGCGGCTCGACGTTTGTCACTGACGAGGTCACAGACGGTTCGCACTGGAAGAAATCCATTGTCATTAATGCCATAGGCGCCATCGCCACCTTCATTGTTCTGTGTGTATTCATTGCCACAAAGTTTATACATGGCGCTTGGATAGTAGTAGTTGTAGTTCCTCTACTTGTTTTCATGTTTCGCGCCATTCACAAACACTATGTCGGGGTTGCTAAACAACTCTCCACGGAAGGACTTGAAGAGCTTCGTCCGATTAAGCACGCCGTTATCGTGCCGATTTCAGGCATCCATCGAGGCGTTGTCGCAGCACTTCAATATGCCAAGTCGATTGCGCCGGACCATGTCCAGGCTGTCTATGTAGACTTCGATGAAGAGGCCACGGCTAAGTTACGTGAGAAGTGGGAGCGGTGGGGAGCTGGGGTGAAATTAGTGGTGCTTCCGTCGCCGTATCGCGAACTTACGCGTCCCTTGTTGCGTTACATCGCTCGTCTTGAACGAAAAAACAGCAATGATGTGATCACTGTATTGCTGCCGGAATTCGTCCCTGCGAAGTGGTGGCAACACCTGTTGCACAACCAAAGTTCATTAATGCTTAAAGGCGCACTCCTCTTCAAGGAAGGTGTCATAGTCATCAGCGTGCCCTATCACCTCAAGCAGTAAGAAAATTCTGATACAGGTTCGAAGAGACCGAACTTGGCGCGAGGATTCACATTAAAGACCATGAAAACTATTCAGTTAACTATATTGGTCTCCCGTAATTAGGGAACGGATCGAAGGCGGGAGATGATCGCCAATCTCAGCCATGATAAAAGGCTTCACCCCTTCGCGGCCGGTGAGACTAAGCCACACCGATCCGCCTTCGCGCTCAACCTCAATCCCGAAGCCAAAGAATGGACAGCATAGACGCTCAAGTGTGATGAATTGTGCTGCTGCCAGTAGAACGTCTGACTCATTAGGTAGTTCGAAAGCATAGCCGTCTGGAAGTTCACGCATGTGTTGAGCAGAGCGAAAGAGTCTTTCAATTGCCGCTATGTGTGCGCCACGTTGCTCTGGTGCAATTGCGGTCATATCACAGGCAAAGGGTGATTCTCTATCTGTCATACGGTTCTCGGCCAGTACATAATGATAAACACTCCGACAAGCGCAACTGCGCCCCCAATTAGATCAAACCTATCGGGCGAGATCTTATCGATTCGCCATCCCCACAGGATAGAGAGAACAACAAACACTCCGCCGTAGGCCGCGTACACACGCCCAAAGCTCGCTGGTTGCAGCGTAGGTATGACACCGTAAAGAACGAGCACGGCTGCACCGATTACGGCGTAATAGAAAGGCCTATTCTCACGCAGCCACAACCAGACAAGGTAACCGCCGCCGATCTCACACAGACCTGCAGCGACAAAGTAGAGTAGGGATTTGATCATTCGGTAATTTTAGGGCTAATGCCACAACGCGACAATCAATGGAATTAACTCCTGGCGCCGATGACCATAACTCAAGACGCCAGCTTTCTATCTGCAATAGAAAGTTGGAAGTCGCGCAATTGGCACTCAGATTGACTTGAGTGCTGACTAGATGCTTACTCGAAACCTCAGAGCGCGAGCAATCAAATTTGGGGCGTCTGTCTTATAAATCCTAAATCCACCTGCGCACTCGTATTCTGTACAGGGTGTATTCTTCACCATGCGTTGTGGCAAGGAATTCCTCTTCGAGCCGCACTTGAATCTGAATCAGCACGACACCAAACCCGAGGGTAAGCAGCGTCAAAGCATTTGGGATCACAAGAAAAAGCCCGAACAGCGTAAGCATCATCTCAAGGTGCAGTTAGATTGGGATGAGCTTCGAAGCTACTAATCTGAACAGCGCTACCATGACGAATCAACACCAAACGGTTCCGACCTCATTATTAGCTAACCAGACTTGATTCAAGATCGGGCTTAACGTCCTCGGACATTCCTTCTTTATATCCTGCTTCGACCGCCTGTTCCACGGCTCTGGCAAAATCGATCAAATCTTGATCGTCACTCATGATTGATATAAGCGACGTAAAGAAAGGGGCGGCCACGGAGTTCCGCCCCCACAAGTGATAGTCGTTGAACGCCGGAATACTAAAACCCGGTTTCGACGAGCGTGTCTCTATAGCCAAATGCTGCCACTGAAACTTCAGGCATAAACAATTCGCCTTCTGCTCCCATTGCTTTCGGTTTTAGGATCGTCGAGAACGGCGTGTTTGTCGGCCCGGCATCCAGGCCGTTTATCTTGACCCGACCTGAGATCAGTCCTCCGGTCTGCACATTCTTAGCTGAGACCGTACACTGAAATGTTTTGTTGATCGGTACCGGCATGGGCATTATGCCGGTTGTCATTGTTGATATAAACAATGGTGGCCATGCAATCGCGACATCCGGATAGAATGGCGCACTCACCACGCCAGCCGGCGGAGTCAATCCAAACGTAAACATGAACGGCGTATTGGTCGCGGCCGTGTCTACACCACCAAGCTTCACGCGTCCATTCACCGGCAAGCCGGTTCTGGTATCGACCGCGCGCACAGTTACCTGTACAGGCAGGCCCGTCGGTATCGGCGAAGGCGAAACCGAAACCTGCATTGCGGGTGCGTACAACGGAATTCCAAACTTCGTGTTCGGATAATTCGCAGCCCGCACCTCACCAGTCGTAGTACTCGAATTGAACGCGAAGTTGAAAGGTGTGTTCGTCGCACCAACATCAACGCCGCCGATGAACACCCGGCCCTGCACAGGTGCGTGTGTCGTCTCGTCCTCAGCCCTGACCACCACTTGCACAGTTGGACCAATCGGCACTGACGCAGGCTCCAGACGTATTACGAGCTTCGGTGTGAAGAACTGGATCGGAACACCAACCTCAGGATAGTCCGGCAGCGTTACTGTCATAACCGGCTCTACCACAAAAGTGGTGCGACTCGGCGGATCTCCTTCAATCTCCGTTACCGTGTGAGTGTTGAAGGTGAAAGTGAAAGGCACGTCTATATTACCTACTGGTTTACCATCAACCCAAACAGTGCCTCCCTTGATTGGCTTTTCAGTGCGGAAGTCTGAAGCACGCACCGTTACCGTCGTCGGAACACCCAATGGAATCATGAATGGAGTAGCAACAGCCTTCGCCCTCGGCGATCGCTGCCAGATGATTTTCTCGGGAAGCGCCACATTTCCGATGATGTTTTCGAACCAGATGCTGGTCGCAAATTGTGTTTCACCACCCGGAGTACCGTGCTGTTGCAAGAGTCCTCTTTCCGTGGCCGTCGGCGTCCAGCGAAATTCATACGTCTGTCCAATGATCGGAATAGCATTCCCGTCGGTGGATTGATTAAGGAATTTATTGACGCGAGCTGTTACGCGCGTTGGATCACCAGGAACAGGTGCTGATACCGCTTCGAGGCTGGCCATCCGCACCTTGCTCACAGTCTCAAGCAACGCATCGGGAGATGTTGCTTCGAAAGCAACACCTGCCATGCCGTTCGGTTCCAACCAGAAGTAAGTAGTCTTGACCACAGGTGTTGGCACCGACCTGTGGTTTTCCCCGATCGTAATCCTTGCAGTAACAATTGAACCATCCGGCTCGACCCTTTTGAGTGTAACTACCTTCGGCAGTTTCTCAAATTTCTTGATATCGTCATCACGCTTATCCCAGAACGTCGCGATCCAACGCGAACCCTTTTTCTCGATGCGCAGCCGCGTGTCCGGATAATAAATAGACGGCGTCTCGATAGTCTTCCACCCAAGACGGTCGGGATCATCCCACTTGAACCTCCACTGGGAAACGAAGAGTTGGCGCGCGTCGTCGAACCATGGGCCAGGATTGGCGAACTTCGCTTCGTCACCGGGCACTGGTTTCGCGTCGTAGTACTGCGTGCGTGTATCAAGTTCTTCGTCGTAGGCGCCGAAGAACTGGAATTTATCTACGAGCTGGAATGTCGCCTCGGGCATAAACTTCCACCCATGTGTGTAACCGGTAGCCGGCATCTGGCGGCCGGTGACTAAAGCTTCCTTAGCCGGCATCAGACTGTTGTCAAGCGGAAGATATCGTTGACACCAACGGCCCACTACGAAGTTGTGCGTACCTTTGAGATTGATCGTCATATCGTCGCGCAAACGAATCGTCTGTGGATAAACAGTGTCACTCGGCGGAAGCTGCTCGCCATCGGTCTGCGGAATCGGCGGAATCGTTTCGACATCCGGAGCAGCCAATAGCTTGGCTTCGCATCCTGGGGGCATCTCGCGCCAGCGCCAGGTTCGATCCATTGTTCCCCAACTGGCGTTGATGCTGTAAATCTTCCACCGCTTCGAAACTGGATCAATGCCCGTCACAAGCAATACTTGCGCAGATACCGCCAACCGGCTCTGGGCATTGATGTGTTGCGGGGAGTCGAATGGAGACCAATACTTCTCACGGTCCCAGTGATACAACGTCTGGGACGATAGATCATGCATCAACGAGAACATGGCCCCGGCGTCGTCATCCGGACCGACAAGGCGCCAACGTTTGGAGAAATAGGCTTGCTCATCCTGGAAGAGCAGTGCAAAACCCTTGTCGTTTTGGACGAGCGCGTAGTAGTTGATAGTGCCGTCACAGTAACCATCTCCATCCGCGATTGGACCATTAAAGAATTGGTAGAGTTCGATGTAAAAAGGAACGTCCACCTGCGCCTGCATCTCGCAACCGACATTTTTTTGGTAATTCTGAAAGAGGTGAACATTTCCGACTCCGATATCAAGCACTTTGCTGAAGCTGATCGCGGGCGGTTCGATGGGGTTAGGGTCGTCGTCACGTCGGTAAGTAATTGGCTTGTAAGTCGCCACTGCGCCGGCCACCGCGTTATCTGTGTCCGGTAGATTGAACATCGTTTGAAACGGAGTTTCTCCTTTGAGTAGCGAATAGATGAAAAACCCAATTCCCAGCGCAATGCCCACCCCCGGCGCGGCGGCAAATATGCCCAGGTACACCGCCATGGCTGCTGGTGTTAGATCTCTGACTGCCAGCGCCATTACGTTTTCTGGTGGCCGGCAATCCAGTTGGTTCCACACGCCCGGCTTGATGTCTGCGATCATCATGTCGCTCAGTTCACGTAGAAGCACACGCTTAAACACCGGCAGACGTTCAGATGCGGGACCCTCAAAGAGGGTGATGCTTTTGGTGGTCTCCAACAGATCAACGGCCTGTTCTCCTGGTTGCTTAAACTCCGGATCGAGTTTGAAGTAGGTGCCTGGAATACTGACCTCTTTCGCTAGCTTTGGGTCCCACTGAATGAAGGCGTCGTCCATAGTAGCGAAATAGAAATCGTCTTTGCCGGCAACTTTCGCAAACACACGACCATTGTTAGCTGCGATCAGATCGAAGGGCGGCGCTGTTGGCAGGTCGACGCCTTTCCTTTTTTCGGTAAAGGATCGCGCTTTATCCAGGATCGTTCTTGTTCCATCAGGATGGCTCGCAGTTACCCTGCCATCGGTGCCGAGCGTAAACTCATATCTCTTACCCGTCTCCTTGTAGGTGAAGCGCGCCCCGGCCGTGCCGTTACGCCACCTATCGGAGACTGGACCAGCAATACTAAACGCGACAGCCGATCGCTTTGGTACCGAATCAATCGGTAACTGTTGGGCCGTCTCACCTGTCCGGTGCGCGGGATGCAGCAATGGCTGCACTACGTTGAACAGCTGATCGAGGACCAACGGGTTTGGTTGCATCTCAAGTTCTGTGTTTGAGACGATCAGGGTGCGACCGGTTGTAAAAACCAGATCGCCCGGGCACTCGCCCGTTTCGGCAAAACCTTTCAGGACGCGATTATTGAAAGGGGCCCAGGTTCCGTTCGTCGAAAAGCGAACGTAGTCGCCGTCGTTGGGATTGTCGTGCTGCCAGAGCCAAAAGCGTTTGACACCACCGATGGCCACCTCGAGGTGATTGGTAGCGAAGGGAAAAAAAAGGTCGTTTGGTCCGAGTGCCCAGGGCACCTCCACGTTCACCGCAGCCGTTGCTCCTGGTTCCACGGAAATGGTCTGGTTGGTTCGAGTGCTAAAAAGCGTTACCGGAACCGCAGTGCGATTCTCGAGCTGCTTGATGAAGGTGTGCGCCGGTTCGTTCGGCTTAGGTTGAATCGGAATTGTTTCGAAGTGGCTGTCCATAACTACAAGCGTGCGATCTGTCAGGACATATTGCAGCAGTTCTTCGCTGTCCCATTGGAAGAGTGCGCCGCCTATGGCTTCAAAAATGTTAGCGGCTGAGGCAGCATAGCCAAAAACATGTTCGCCAGGGTCGTGCCAGCCCGTATCAGTTGAATACCGAATGAAGTCGCCATCGCCCTTGGTTGCTTGCCAGATCCAGTAGCGAGTGACGCCATCCACCTGAAGTTCCATGTGTTTCCCTGGAAAGTCCGTAGACCATGGAGCCCAGGGAATCTTCATGTCGAGTGCGATGTGGGTTCCAGGTGGAACTGCGATGTTGTGTCCGCGTGAGTTTGGGTCTTCTATGTTGAGTAGTTTAATTGTTGCGCGTGAGCAGCGGTTTTCGAGGCGCTTAAACCAGGTAGTGCCCATAATTCCTCCAAGACGATCAGATTTCTGGTTGAGAGTGGCGTCTTGGAAGAAAACATCACATGATGATTGTTGGATTAGTGCAGTCTAGAGTGAACTTCCTTTCGACTTGAGAGCTGCGGTCAAATCGGGAATCAAGGGCTCGCCTTCAAGAACCTGCGCACTGGAGGCCCTAAAATCATCGCCAAAGGGTTCATAACGTCCGCCCAGATGCTCATGAAAGAATCGCTCAGCTACGGCGAACAATGAGATCCAATTCTCTTTTCTCTCATAGTCGTGTCCTTCATCCGGATAGAGAACATAGGTCACTGGCTTCTCGTGTTTTTTCATCTCTGCGACGAAATCGTCTGAGAACTTACGGGGCACATTTGTGTCTAATGCACCATGACTGATGAGCAATGGCTTCGTAATCCGGTCCGTAAAATACAACGGTGATTGCGAGTGCAACTGAGCTCTGCCGCCAACCGTCGTCTCGTCCCCAACCAGTCGCCGCCACAGATGCCCGAACGCACCACTTCGAGACTCCATCATCGTTTGCAGATCGGTCGGAGAATACATCGCCATACCGCACGCGAAAACATCCGGAGTAAAGGCGAGTGCTGCGAGCGTGGCGTACCCGCCGTAGGACCATCCCCAGATGCCTACGCGATTCTTTTCCGTGAGTCGCTGTTTCACCGCCCAGTTCACTGCATCGAGTAGGTCATCGTTCATCTTGCGCCCCCACTCACCCGCTCCGGCCTCGCGAATCCTTTTACCGAATCCTTCGACGCCGCGAAATTCAACGCGGAAGACCGCGTAGCCTCTGTTGGCGAGGAGTTGCAGCATGCGATTCAGTTCCCAGATGTTCCAATCGAAAGCAACGGTGGGACCACCGTGAACGTAAACCAGCATCGGCAGTGGACGTTCCAGATAACGTCCCTTGGTGGAGCGTGTCCACGACGGGAGGTAGAGGTCACCAGGGAGCTTCAAGCCGTCACGGGTCGGCACGACCACAGCCTGGCGCCGTGCCAAAGCAAACGGTTCAATCTCCTTTTGTTCGGTGAACAAGAATCTGGTGTTATGGGCCTGACGATCATAGATGTAATAACGAAGCGGCCCACCGTCTAAAAAGACCACCAGCCATATCCGATCATCAAGACTACGGCCAGCGAGAGCGACATCACCGGAGTGAATCGTGTTGAGATATCGGAAGTCCTGTTTGATTGACAGATCAAAAAAGTGTCGCCGATAGCGACCATAAACAGCGGAAGCCGCTTGCAGGCGTCCAGTACGCGGATGAAGAACGAGCGTACTCCTCAAATCGGCCACCTTATCTGCGGCGATTGTGCGGGCTTTTCCAGTCGTTAAGTCGATCGCTTTAAGGATAGCAGTGTCTGTAGTGCGATTATCTACCAGATAGAGTGTGCTTCCGTCTCGGTCCAGCGCTGCCGGTTGTGAAATGCGAGCTTCTTCGTAGCTAAACCGCTCAAGTGGTTCCCATGCCCCAATGGAATTCAATCGAAATAGCTCGTAGCCTTCATTTTCCGTCTGCCGGCGGGCCACTCGCGGGCGAAACTCATTGTCACAAAGAAATCGATCATAACCGTCATTTTGCAGGACCAGTTTCAACTCGCCCGTGCGCAAATCGAGACGGTGCAGGTCGAAACGCTTTGGGTCGCGCTTGTTGAGGCCAATCAGTATTTCTTCGGGATGATCGGGGCTCAGTTTTTCGACGCGTGCGGACACTCCGGTAAGTGGTGTCAAATCGCGCGATTGTCCACTAGCGAGATTGAAGACGAACAGGTGAACATCCTTGCCCACGGTCTGTTGATAAATGAGCTCGCGGGAGGTGTAGGACCATTGCGGATTCAATATCGGAGCATCAGTCTCTTTAAACAACAGCCGCGGCTTGCCTGGATCCGCAACTGAACAGATCCAGACGCCCAGTTTGTCATCAACCGCCGCCAGATAGCTGATGCTTTGTCCATCAGGACTCAACCGCACGTTCAGCTTGTCACGATCAGCAAAAACAACATGTCGCGGAATCAATGGGTCAGGAATTGGCGCGGCCTTTGCGCTGATCGCGAACACAATATTGATCAGAACAATCGCGGCTATACCTGAGTGGTGGAAGAGATAGCTGAACGATGTGCATATTCGTGATTGGTGACTCAGGGAAACCATTTTTCATTTTCCTTTTTCATCTGGCCGAAACATAAACGTGTTCGTGAATTTGGGAGACTCGTATATTAGGCCCTGCAATCTAAACGCGGCAATGATCGATCGCGGAGATGAACGAATTTATGGAATTCACAATTTTTCCGGCAAGTGCAGGGTGGGACTCGTGACCAGGTGAGCTTGGCGTCATCGATTCTCCGGTACCATTTCATGGAAAGCGAACACCAGTGATCTCTTCGCACGAACTTAGAAATCTCTCTTGCAGCTCCACATCGTCGGCTTCGGGGTTATAGCGAGCCTCTTTTTCGTGATGAAAGTAACGACCGCTAACCTTCGCGTGTCTGTCGGCGCTGACTGCGAGCCACACCTGCGTCTCGTATCCCTTTTGCAGATCATCGGGCGCGCTTGCTCCCCCCATCTTTGTAGGAACCCACCCGGGATCAACTGCATTCGCATAAACCTCTGGCCACTTCCGCGCCACCGCGAAGCAAAGCATCAACACATGCAACTTCGAATCAGAGTAGGTGATGCGGCTGACCTTGGTGTGCAAGCTCTCTAGCTTTGCGTTTCCATCGAGGTGCATGCCGGAACTCAGGTAGATCAATCGCCGTGGTCTTTCTATAAGAAACGTAAGAATGTAAGGCGCCAACGTGTTGACGGTAAGAATCTCTTCTGCCGATGCTCGATAGACACCGGCGTTTTGAATCACTGCGTCAAAGTCTCCCAAAGCATTCACTTTAGCAGCGAGCTGTTTTGTCTCCTCGATGTTGCTGAGGTCTGCTGTTAGCACAGTTTCTGCTCCGGGTACTTTGTCCAAAGCCTCTCGCGACCGCTTTTCATTCCGTGCATGAAGTACAACCTCGTGTCCTTGGGCGATTAGTGCACTTGCTGCCAGCTGCCCCAGACCATCTGCCGAACCGGTGATGAAAATTCTTGCCATCTATGATCCTCCACGTGATTGCGATTCTAATTGGGTCCGACAGCCTACGACGTACCCGCCCGCGGTAGAGCGCGACGCGCATGAAAATGTTCAGTAGTCATTTGATTGATTGTGTCTATCGCGAGTTTTCTGGGGTTTATGGACAGCGAGCGAGTTCCACAGGAGACGGCACCACAAAGGCGATCGGTTCAGGATGTAGAGAATGAGACCATAGAATTCCCTGCGATCTCCACGCCGACCTGATTTTTTCAGTATAGGTATCTGAATAGTCTGGCCAATTCTCTGCGACGATTTGAATATAAGTTTGACCGGATTTGAGTTCACCAATCACGATGGCGCGGAGGTCGACACTAATGTCGACACTTGTATTCGGTGGAACGACCGTGAAAGGTTTCACTGGAGCCGAAGGCACTGATTTTGGATCACCGGGACCGGAAGTTACCCAACCGATATGAGCATATCCCTTTTTCTGAAGGTCATCGAGCGTGTTTGCGATCTTATAGAAGTCTGTCATTGCGGAAGCCGTAGAAATAATGACCGGTTCCGTGCCTGCATTCCTGGCTTGGAGTTTGATTTCAATCTTGTACACCCGGGCGTCATCCTGCCGGCTACAAAGCGTTATGTTCGTGACGTCACCAGTAATCACCACGCCGTCAATTTGCTTCTGGCCGGCAGCGGTAGCGGAAATGGTCAGCAGCACGACGAGGACGTGAAATATGTGATGAGGGTTTGATCTAATGATCATGAGATACCACCGAACTATTTTGATTATCTGGCGGCGTCATGATAACTCCGCCTCGGTTGGGATTATCGTGCATGAGTGATAATTCCGCCATTGAGAAATTATTCTCCCTGCTTCACTTCCGGTCTAAAATGATGCTTCAACATGGCTCACAACCACCTTAGCCAAATATTCGTGCTCGCCAACGAATTCAAAGAGGGTGATCTGAACGTTGGGGGCACGCGCGATGACGATGTGCGCCGAGAAGCACGCGACGCCCTGGCCGCTCTGTCGCTCGGAGAGATTGCCAGAGCCGACTTCGTCGAAGATCAGGTCACCGAGGCTCTTCATCAGTCTTTGGATCCGCAACTGGCAGGCGCAGTGG
>Ga0207674_10009716_pt1 | contig 10965 bp, 9 predicted proteins | sample KBSCornC72_FD_184303 | JGI IMG/M metagenome (GOLD analysis project Ga0207674, IMG submission 184303) | Corn rhizosphere microbial communities from Kellogg Biological Station, Michigan, USA - KBS Corn C7-2 (SPAdes) (version 2) | ecosystem: Host-associated > Plants > Roots > Rhizosphere > Soil ...
CTATCCCGGCGCCAGCGGGACCCACTGCGAGAACAGCCCCTGCTCGCCGAATCGCTGTCAGAACGGCGGCGTGTGCGACTACCCGTATTTCGTCAGTCCGTATGTGGACAACGATTTCTTCACCTGCGCGTGCCAGCCCGGGTGCGGCTTCACGCTGACCGACGCGATCGGGTGGTCCTCGGGCAGGTACACCTGCACCTTGGTGGTCGAGGCGGAGTCCGACTCGGTCGGTACCCGGAAGCTCAGTGCGGTGTACCCACCCTGGGTCGCCGTCCCCGGGTCCACCGTGACGTGGGCCCAGCCGGGAGCCGTGACGAGCACGAGGCCGGCGGTGCACGCAGCGGCCAGGGTGCCGAGGGCGACTCGTCGCGCCGTCCGCAGAGTGGTCGAGTGCTGCGTCATGTCGTTCCTCCCGTCGTCGGCGAACCCTTCGTCCACCGCTGTCGTTGACCGGACCGTCCGTGACGCGTCCGGTTCCAGTCGACCCTAGGGAACAAGGCGTCCTCTTCGGCAGACTGTCACTCGTGAGGTGGATCGAGGCGCTCGGCGCGACGTTCGTGGTCGCGCTGCTGCTTCTCGTCGGCCCGCCGGCCTCGGCGCATGCGATGCTCGAGGGCAGCACCCCGGCCGCCGACGCCGTGCTCACCACGCCGCCGGCCTCGGTCGACCTGGTGTTCAACGAGGCGATCTCCCTCCTGCCCGACTCGGTCCGGGTCTTCGGTCCCGACGGCGCCCAGGTGGACAGCGGAGCGGTCGTACACGCGCACGGCGATCCGGCGACGGCGAGCGTCGGCGTACGTCCGGACCTGCCGGACGGCACGTACCTCGTCTCCTACCGCGTCGTGTCCGCAGACTCGCACCCGATCGAAGGGGCCTACACGTTCGTCATCGGCCACGCGTCGCGAGCGCCTGCGCTCGCGCCCCCCGTGGACGGCTCGCGCTCGGTCGACGTCGCGCTCGGTCTCGCCCGTTGGCTCACCTACGCCGGCGCCGCGCTCGGGCTGGGCGGCTTCGCGTTCCTGGTCTGGTGCTGGCCGGCCGGATGGTCGGCCGGTCGCGCCCGGCTGCTGGTGGGCGCCGGCGTCGTGGTGCTCACCCTGGGCACCCTGCTCGCCCTCCTGCTCAAGGGGCCCTACGACGCCGGCGTGGGCCTGGGCCGCGCCACCGACGGGCGTCTGCTGCGCGAGGTCCTCGGTACGACGTACGGCCGCGCCCTGGACGCGCGGCTCCTGCTGATCGCGGTCCTCGTCCTGCTGCTCACCTATCGCGAGCACGTCCCGGCTCGATGGCTCCGGGTCGCGCCGGGCGTGCTGCTGGCCGGGACCGGCGTGACCTTCGCCCTGTGCGGCCACGCTGCTGCCGGGAGCCTGCGGCCGATCGCGGTCGTCAGCGACACCGCCCACGTCGCGGCGATGAGCATCTGGCTCGGCGGCCTGGCGCTGCTCGTCGGCGCCGTGCTCGTTCGCGGGCGCGAGCGGTCGGAGGTGACCTCGCCGGTACTCCGGTTCTCCTCCTGGGCCAGTGCCGCGGTGACGGCGCTGATCGCCACCGGGATCTACCAGACGCTGCGGGAGGTTCGGTCGTGGGAGGTGCTGCTGCACACCCACTACGGGCACGTCCTGGTGCTGAAGCTCGGCGTCGTCGCCCTGGCCTTCGCCGCCGCCGCGGCTTCGCGGGCCTGGGTGTGGCAGACGGCGAACCCGGTCGTCGCCGTCCACGCCGCCACCGCCGCACCGCCGGAGCCGGTCGTCGACGGCCCACCGAGCCTGCGCCGACTCCGGGTCTCGGTCGCGATCGAGACCGTGGTGCTGACGGCCGTCCTGGCAGTGACCGCGATGCTGGTGACCTCCGACCCCGCGCTCTCGAGGACGGTGTCCCGTCCCGTCTCCGCCATGCTCGAGGTCGGTCCCGACCGCGTGCACGTCTCGGCGGTCCCCGACGGTGCCCACCACGTGAGGGTGGCGCTCGAGGTCACCGACGCCGCCGGCAGGCCCACCGAGCCTCGTGAGGTCGACGCCTCGCTGTCGCTGCCGTCGTCCCGGATCGGGCCGCTGCCGATCCGGCTCGAGACGACCGGGCACGGTCAGCGCACGGGGCAGGTGGGTGTCCCGGTCTCCGGCGACTGGCAGCTCGCGGTGACCGTCCGCACGTCGGCCATCGACGAGGCGACGGGGTACGTCGAGGTCCCCATCGGCGAGGACCTCGCTGGGGCGGCCGCCCCAGAACTCGACCGGAGCTGACAACAGCCGAACCTGCGTTCCGCAGGTCCGGCTGTCGCGTATCTCTTGAGAGATCACATGGTCGGGCTGACAGGATTTGAACCTGCGGCCTCCTCGTCCCGAACGAGGCGCGCTACCAAACTGCGCCACAGCCCGATTGCCGCGCCGGACCGAGCTCAGCTGGGACCACGGGGGCGACAAGCACCGGCGAGCATACCCGAGCGCTTCGGCCGCTCCGAATCGCCGTCGGAGGCGTGGGACGGGCCGTTCTCAGGGGTCCGTCACTCGCTGGGGACCAGGGTCAGCAGGGTCGCTTCCGGGCGGCAGGCGGTGCGGATCGGGAAGTACGGCGAGGTGCCGAGGCCCGCCGACACGTGCAGCCAGGTCGACCCCGGATCGCCCGTGCGCGACCCGGCCGGATGGCGGTGGAGGCCCCTCGCCCGAGCCGGCTCCAGGTCGCAGTTGGTGACGAGCGCGCCGTACCGCGGCAGCGTGATCTGACCGCCGTGCGTGTGACCGGCGAAGACCGCGTCGTACCCGTCCGCAGCGAACTGGTCCAGCACCCGCAGGTACGGCGCATGGGCGACCCCGACGCGCACGTCGGCGTCCGCCGAGGCCGGCCCGGCGACCGCGGCCAGGTCGTCGTACTCCAGATGCGGGTCGTCCACTCCGGCCCAGGCGAAGGTCAGGTCGCGCACCCGCGTGGACGTACGACGGTTGGTGAGGTCGGTCCAGCCGGCCGCGCTGAAGGCGTCGCACAGCTCGCGCCACGGCAGCTTCGTGGTGTGGGTGACCCGGCGGCCGTCGTCGGGCAGCAGGTAGCGCAGGGGGTTGCGCAGGAGCGGCGTGAAGTAGTCGTTCGAGCCGAGCACGAACGCCCCCGGGACGTCGAGCAGCGGGCCGAGCGCGTCGAGCAGCACCGGGAGGGCGTCGACGTGGGCCAGGTTGTCGCCGGTGTTCACCACGAGGTCGGGCTCGAGGTCGCCGAGGGACCGCAGCCACTCGCGCTTGCGCGACTGTCCGGGGGTGAGGTGCAGATCGCTCAGATGCAGAACCCGGAGCGGTCGCGCGCCCGACGGCAGCACGGGGAGCTCGACGGACCGGAGCGTGTACGCCCTGGCCTCCCAGACGGCGTACGCCGTGACTCCGGCGCCGAGGGCGACGCCGGCACCGAGGGTGCGGGCGAGGAACCGTCCGGGGGTCACCCGGCAAGGCTGCCACACGCGCTGCACAATGACCCCATGAGCGAGCTCAAGGACCGGCTGCGCAACGACCTCACCACCGCCATCAAGTCACGCGACCAGGTGCGCTCGTCGACCCTGCGGATGGTGCTGTCGGCGATCACCAACGCGGAGGTGGCCGGAAAGGAGGCCCGCGAGCTCAGCGACGACGACGTGATCGGCGTGCTCTCGACCGAGGCGAAGAAGCGGCGCGAGGCCGCCACCGCCTTCTCGGACGCCGGTCGCGGGGAGCTCGCCGACAAGGAGACGGCCGAGGCGGCGGTGATTGCGGAGTACCTTCCCGAGCAGCTCGACGCGGCCGCGATCGCCGAGCTCGTCACCGCGGCCATCCAGGAGACCGGTGCCGCCGCCGAGGGCGTCCGGGCCATGGGCAGGGTGATGGGCGTGGTCCAGCCCCAGGTGCGGGGCCGCGCCGACGGTGCCGCCGTCGCGGACGAGGTCAAGCGGCAGCTGGGCTAGGCTCCGGCGACCCATGCGTCCGTGAGCTCGCCCTCGAACCAGTCGAACCCGCTCTTGGCCGTCTGCTCCGCCTTGGCGCCCAGCGCCAGGTCGAAGGTGTTCGACACGGTGCCCAGCCCTCCGGAGATCGTCTTGGTCTTGGGGGTGTGGGAGTCGACCTGGACCGTGATCGCGTTCGCGGTCTTCGTGCACGTGATCGTGTGCAGCCTGCCATCGGCCAGCGAGTTGGCGTCCAGCTGGGCCAGGTTCGCCCGAACGCCGCTGGGCAGGACGGAGTTGAAGACGCAGCGTGCCTTGGCCCTGCCCCCGGAGTTCATGATCTCGAGCTTGTAGTCGCCGCCCTTGGACCCGGCCAGCCCCTTGCGGAGGATGTCGTAGGTCTCGCCCACGGGCATCGGGGGCTCGGTCATGCTGAGCGTGACACCCCACGAGAAGTCCCCGGTCCCGGAATTGAGGGTCGGGGAGTTCGGGACGATCACGCGCGAACTCTCGCCGTTGAAGGTGTAGCCGTCGCCGTCGCCGGCCACGTTGAAGTTGGCGCCGTCGTTGTGGTTGCCCGAGGAGTCGAAGGCGGTGCCGCTGCCGATCTCGTCGAGCGTCCAATGGGCGCGGTAGCCCTGGGCCGCCTGCGCACTGGGCGCTGCCAGGATCACGGCTGCCACGACACCGACGATGACAGCGGCCGAACGTACAAACATGCGGGTCCCCCCAATCACCTCACGCGCGCCCGGACGTCGAGAGTAAAGCGGCTGGTCTCGGGGAGTGTAAGCCACGCCGTACGACGGTTCGTCGATCGTGCGGATGAATCGACCGGGACGCCGAGATGGCGGGGCATCCCGTGGCCGACACGCCCCTCGGGCCCCTGGTGGCCCTAGTGGCCCCCGTGGTTGCCGCCGTGGTTGCCGTGGTTGCCGCCGTGGTTGCCGTGGTCGCCACCGTGATGCCGGGTGACCTTGGGCGTGCCGTCGGAGCGATAGATCGTGACCGTCGTGCCGCTGCCGACCTGCGAACCCCCGGCCGGACTGGTGAAGGCCACCGTGTCCTGCGGGTTGGCCGAGTCGGTGTAGCCACCGTCGGCGACGGCGAAGCCCGCCTCGCGGATCTGCTGCGCGGCCTGCTCGAAGGGCAGGCCTCCCACGTCGGGGACGGTGGTGAGCACGCCGTTGACGTCGTTGCCGTTGGGCGGGGTGAACGTCGCGTCGGGCAGCCACTGCTGGATGACCCTCATCGCGTCGTACCACATCGGCCCGGCCGTCGTGGATCCGTGCGCGGTCGCGGTGAAGGCCCCACCCAGCACCTGGCCGTTCAGCGTGACCCAGTGCCCCAGCCGGTTCGCGCCCGCGACCATCGCGGCGGTGGCCAGGTCGGGCGTGTAGCCCATGTACCAGACCGACATGTTGTCGTCGTTGGTCCCGGTCTTGGCCGCGGACTCCTGGTTGAGCTGGAGGGCCGCGCCGAACCCGGTCGGGGACTGCACGCCGCGCAGCACGTCGTTCACCGCGTCGGCGACCGGCGCGGCGATCACCTGCTGGCACTGCTCCGGGTACGTCTTGAGCTGATGGCCGTTGGAGTCGTCGATCGACGTCACCGGGCGGGGGTCGCAGTGCAGGCCTCGGGCCGCGAACGTCGCATACGCGTCGGCGAGCTCGAGCGGGCTGACGGACGCCACGCCGAGGGTGAACGACGGCACCATCTCGCGGGCGGGGTCGTGGAGCGGGATGCCCATCTTCTGCGCGAGGTGGTAGGGCTCACACAGGCCGGTCTGCAGCTCGAGCTTGGCGAAGAACGTGTTCACCGACTCCTGGGTGCCGGTGTAGGCGTCCATCGGGAAGCCGCCGATGGTCGAGCTGTGCACGTCCCAGGTGTCGGTACTCGCGAACGGTCGGTTGCCGCACACGCGGTACTGGCTCATCGGGATGTTCTCCTCCATCGGGGAGGGGATCTTCTGCGAGAGCGGGAAGCCCTGCTGGATCGCCGCTGCGAGCACGAACGCCTTGAACGTCGAGCCGGGCTGGAAGCCGGCGGAGTCGCCGTACTTCTGCGGGACCGTGTAGTTCAGGAAGGTCTGCCCGGCGGCGGCGTCCCGACCCATCGGACGGGACTGCGACAGCGCCTTCACGTCACCGGTGCCGGGCTGGACCATCGCCAGGGCGCCGATCGCCTGGTCCTTGGCGAAGACGTGGTGACGCACGGAGTTGTCGGCCGCCCGCTGGAAGCGCGGGTCGATCGTGGTGTGGATCGTCAGGCCGCCGGTGTAGAGGAGCTTGTGCCGCGCCGCAACCGTCTTGCCCAGCGCGGGGTCATGCTCGAGATAGCGGACCACGAAGTCGCAGAAGAACGGCGCGCTGGAGTTGATGCAGCCGTTGGGCGTCGCCACCGGGTGGAGACCGAGCGGCTGCTTCTTGAGCTTGTCCGCCTTGTGCTGCGAGATCACGTGCAGCTGGGCCAGGCGGTCGAGCACGACGTTGCGACGCTCGAGGCCACGGGAGGCGTTGCGCAGCGGGTCGTAGCCGCTGGGGTTCTTGACCAGGCCGGCCAGGGTCGCGCCCTGCAGCCAGGTGAGGTCCTTGGCGTTGGTGCCGAAGTAGTGCCGGGCCGCGGCCTGTACGCCGTACGCCCCGTCACCGAAGTAGGCGATGTTGAGGTAGCGCTCGAGGATCCAGTCCTTGGAGTAGTTCTGCTCGAAGGCGATCGCGTAGCGCAGCTCGGTGAGCTTGCGGGCGTAGGTGTCGGCGGTCGCGGCCTTGCGCTCCTTGGCGGTCTTCGCCTGCGCGAGCAGGGTCATCTTGACCATCTGCTGGGTGATCGACGAACCGCCCTGCACGACGCCACCGGTGGACTGGTTGGTGATCAGCGCGCGCAGCGTGCCCTTCACGTCGAGGGCGCCGTGCTGGTAGTAGCGGTAGTCCTCGATCGCGACGATCGACTTGACCATCTTCCGCGAGATCTGGCTCAGCGGGACGTTGATCCGGTTCTCGTCGTACAGGGTGGCGATGGTCTGGCCGCTGGGGTCGACGATCTTCGTCTGCTGGGCCAGGGGCTGGGTGCGCAGCTGGGCCGGCAGGGACTCCACGGTGTGCGACAGGGACTTGGAGGCCAGCCCGAGCACCCCGGCGAAGGGGATCGCCAGGCCCGCCACGACCACGCCCATGACGGCCGCGACGATCGCCATCACGCCCAGATGGGAGGCGACTCGGGACGCGGGAAGCCGCTCCTCGGGGGGCAAGGTCATGCCGGAGAGACTACGTGAAGGCCCGAAGACCTGCGCATTCTCGACCCCCATGGACTAGTCCTATGGGACTACGGGGATAGAACCGTACGAGTCTGTCCCTGAGTGACAGATGTTCTTTACCTTGGAGCCTCGACTGAGCATTCGTTCGGGCGGATGGCTTCATGGGGAAGCTTCAGTCAGCTGACGATCGTGGGGACGTCATTATGTGGAATCAAGATTGGGCTGCCCAGGCTGCGTGCCGGGGCCAGCAACCCGACAAGCTGTTCGTGCGTGGTGCGGAGCAGAACAAGGCGAAGCAGGTTTGCGGTGCGTGTCCTGTGCGCACCGAGTGCCTCGCGGAGGCTCTCGACAACCAGATCGAGTGGGGCGTCTGGGGCGGGATGACCGAGCGTGAGCGCCGAGCCCTGCTGCGTCGCCGTCCGAATGCATCGTGGCGAGCCGTTCTCGAACAAGCTCGTGAGCAGCACGCCGGTGTGGTCGTCAGCGCCTGAGCCGCGCTGACGAAACCACCGACACCGTCGGGTCAACCGCGTCAGGTCGGCCGCTCCCCCGCCAAGAGCGCGCCGACCTGGCGCAACCCCGCCAGGTCGTGCACGTCGCCCGCGAGGGCCGGCACCACCGCGGTGGGCACCTGTGGGTGAGCCGCTTCGAAGCGGCGCCGCAGCAACGACTCTCTCTCGACGATCCGCACGCGGTCCGCGTGCAGCCGCAGCAGGCCCGCAGTGCGTGGGTCCGCGTCGTCCTTGCGCAACCGCTGCGCAGCGGCCATCGCCTCCTCGGCGGACACGTCGCCCATCGGCTGCGGGCTCGCCCGGTTGACGACGAGACCGGCCAGCGGCATCTCGTCCTCGCTCAGGCGCTCGACGAAGTACGCCGCTTCGCGCAGCGCATCGGGCTCCGGCGCCGCGACCACCAGGAACGCCGTCCCGTCGGCCTGCAGCAGCTCGAACGTCTTCTGCGCGCGCAGGCGGAAGCCGCCGAAGAGGGTGTCGAACGCGGCCACGAAGGTCTGCATGTCGCGCAGGACCTGGGCGCCGAGGATCTTGGCCAACGCGTTCGTCACCATGCCGAAGCCCGCGGACATCAGCCGGGCCGGGCCCTTCGCCGGCGCGAGGAGCAGCTTGATGAACCGCCCGTCCAGGAAGCTGGACAGCCGTTCAGGGGCGTCGAGGAAGTCGAGCGCCGAGCGGGACGGCGGGGTGTCGACGACGATCAGGTCGTAGGTGCCGTCGCGCTGGGCGTCGGCGTGGATCTGACCGAGCTTCTCCATCGCCATGTACTCCTGTGTGCCCGCGAAGGAGCTCGACAGCGCGACGTAGAACGGGTTCTCCAGGATCTGCCGCGCCTTCTCCGGGCTGGCCTGGCTCTCGACCACCTCGTCGAAGGTGCGCTTCATGTCCAGCATCATCGCGTCGAGACGGCCCGCACCCCCCACGCCCGGGACCGGGCGCGGGGTGTTGTCGAGCACCTCGATGCCCATCGACTGGGCCAGCCGGCGGGCGGGGTCGATGGTGAGCACGACGACCCGCCGCCCCCGCTCCGCCGCGCGCAGCGCGAGCGCCGCCGACGTCGTCGTCTTCCCCACGCCTCCCGAGCCGCAGCACACGATGATCCCGGTCCTCGGGTCGTCGAGGAGCCGGTCGACGTCCAGGGTCTTCGCGCCGGTCAGCGACTGCGGGCCCACCCGTGAGCGCGCCCTGCTCCGGCGTGGGGCGGTCATGCGAGCCCCTGCTCGCGAAGCATCCCGGCGAGCTCGTAGAGCGCCCCGAGGTCGACACCGCCGACCAGCAGCGGCAGCTCGTACGTCGGGACGTCGAGCTCGTCGACCAGCGCGCGCTGGGCATCCTCCAGCGCCCGGCGCTCGGCGTGGTCGCGAGCCTCGGCCAACAGGCCCATGACCATCTCGGCGTCGCCGCTGAGACCCGAGCGGGTGAGGGCCGCCGCGAGCTGGCGCTTCGTGACCGCGCCCGCGCGGACCGCGGCCAGGTCGTCGTCGTCGAGGTCGCGGGGACGCACCTGGTTGACCACGACCCCGCCGACCGGGAGGTCGTGCTTGCGCAGCTCGGCGATGCCGTCCGTGGTCTCCTGCACCGGCATCTCCTCGAGCACGGTGACCAGGTGCACGGCGGTGCGCTTGGAATGGAACAGCGTGGTGACGGAGTCGGCCTGGGACTTGATCGGCCCCATCCGGGCCAGTCCCGCCAGCTCGTGGTTGACGCCCAGGAACTGGGCGATCCGACCGGTGGGCGGCGCATCGAGCACGACCGCGTCGTAGGTGATGGCGTTCTTGTTGCGGGCGTTGCGCTTGGTCGCCTCGTACACCTTCCCGGTGAGCAGGACGTCGCGGACGCCCGGAGCGATCGTGGTTGCGAACTCGACGACGCCGAAGCGGTCCAGGGCGCGTCCGGCGCGACCGAGCTTGTAGTACATCGAGAGGTACTCCAGCAGCGCGGACTCGGGGTCGATGTGTAGGGCGTGGACGACCCCACCCCGCTGGCCGTCGATGCCCGGGAGGCCGGTGGCGACGCGGCGCTCGGCGTACGGCAGGGGCTCGACGTCGAACATCCGGGCGATGCCCTGGCGGCCCTCCACCTCGCAGAGCAGGACGTTGGTTCCGGCCGCGGCCAGCCCGAGGGCGAGCGAGGCCGCGACGGTGGACTTCCCGGTGCCGCCCTTCCCCGTGACGATGTGCAGGCGGACCTGCGGGAAGTCGCGGCTCGACACCGGTCGAGCCTAGGGCGTGGCGGCGTGCGCGCAACCGGGGGGCGGGCGCGCCCTGGCTACGGTCGTCGCCCAAGGTGAAGGTTTTCGCAGTCCTCAGCGCGGGCGGCTCTCGGCGGCTACCGTCGTTTTCCGGGGGAAGCACCATGGACTGGACCAGATTCGCGGTCACCGGCCGGATCACGGCGTTGCAGCGGGGGCTGTGTGCCGGAGTGACGACCGAAGGCACCGTCTTCGTCGCGCACCTGCGCCTGCCGCATGCGCGCCCGACGACGTACGACGACGTGCTCGTCGACTCCTTCGGCGTGCTCGGGCTCGCGCCCGGACCCGAGCCCTGGCTCACCGGCCGCGGGGCCGACGGCCGGCTGCAGCTCTGGGCGGCGCGCGACGACGACACGACGATCGAGTCGAGCTCGCTCGACGGGATCGACGCGATGTGGGCCGCGCCCGCCATGGACGCGGGGACCGACCTGTTGCTGAGCTGCCACCTGTCCGAGGGATCGTGGCGCCTCAGGACCTACGACCGACAGGCCGCGACGGTGGGCGGCGCCCCGAAGGCCCGCGACCTGCCGCTCGCCGGCTCGCCCGACACCGCCTTCGTCCTCGGCTGCCCGGAGAAGGACCCGCTGGTCGTGGCGGGACGTCTCGGGGACTCGGGGGCGGCGACCGCCTGGGCGTTCAGCGGTGACTGGCGGCGCATCCACCTGTGCCCGGCGCCCTCCGCGCTCACCTCGGTCGCCTACGCGTGGGCTGGCCGGCACACCTGGATCGGGGGGGTGGCGGACGGCCGCGCCGCGGTGTACGAGCTGCTTCCGCTCCCGTTCCGCGGACCGCTGCGTACGTTCACCCTGCCGATGCCGCAGCTGGAGCTCGTCCACATCCCCGACGCGGGTGGGCGACCGCTGGTCCTGGTCGACGACACCACCGGTGACCAGCCGGTGTTCGTCGCCGCCACCGGGCGGGGGAACCGTCTGTGCTGGCACGACGGAGCGGAGTGGAAGGCCTTCCCGGCACCGGACGGTCCGCTGAGGGCGGCCTGTGCCTCGGGTGGTGCGGTCCACGTCCTGGTCGGCCACACCGTGTGGTCGATCGA
>Ga0207674_10009717_pt1 | contig 10963 bp, 8 predicted proteins | sample KBSCornC72_FD_184303 | JGI IMG/M metagenome (GOLD analysis project Ga0207674, IMG submission 184303) | Corn rhizosphere microbial communities from Kellogg Biological Station, Michigan, USA - KBS Corn C7-2 (SPAdes) (version 2) | ecosystem: Host-associated > Plants > Roots > Rhizosphere > Soil ...
GACGACGAGCGCGATGCGTGTGCGCGAGTCGCGGAGCAGTGCATGGAGCATCGGGTGCGCGCCGATGCGTCGGTCGACCGCATCATGCGACGTCACTTCAGTCGACACGGATGCGCGGGTCGGCGAGAGCGGTGGCGAGATCCGCCATCAGGGCGCCGATCGCGACGGCGATGCTCGTGACCAGCACCACGGCGGTAATGAGCAGGTAGTCGCTCGACGGGATCGCATCCGCCGCGAGGAGGCCCATCCCCGGCCAGCTGAACACCTTCTCGATCAGCAGCGCACCCGTGACCAGTGCAGGCAGGTAGAGACCTGCCAGGGTGATCGACGGCAGGAGCGCGTTGCGCAGCGCATGACGCCGCACGGCGCGGCGACGGCTGAGTCCCTTCGCGATCGCCGTGCGCATCCAGTCGCTCGGCATCACCTCGAGCAGTGCGCTGCGCTGGTGTCGCGAGATGGCCGCCGTGGCGAGCAGCGTGAGCGTGCCAACGGGGAGCACGAGATGCTGCAGCCGATCGAGGATGCGCTCCGCCAGAGGCAAAAAGTCATGCGTCACGGGTTCGACGATTCCACCCGACGGCAGGATCCGCAGCCTGGATGCGAAGACGAGCAGCACGACCAGCGCGAGCCAGAAGTCCGGAACGGAATAGAGCACGAGGAATACACGGCCGAGCCAGCGATCGCGCGCGCCGCCGGGCCGCTCGGCCTGCAGCACGGCGACGATGATCCCGAGCGCGAAGCTGAGCGTCAGTGCGAGTCCGACGAGCAACAGCGTTCGCGGCAGCGCGTCGGCGATGACGTCGGCAACCGGGCGCCGGTACTTGATCGAGTAGCCGAGATCGCCGCGCATCGTGTTCGACACCCAGCGCAGGTACTGCTCGCCCACCGGACGGTCGAGTCCGAGCGAGGCGCGCCACTGCTGGCGCACCTCCTCGGTGACGCCCGGCTTGTCGAGCAACGCCGTGATCGGGTCACCGGGTGCGAGGTGAACGAGCACGAACGTGAGCGTCGTGACGAGAAGCACGACGATCGTCGCCTGCAGTAGCCGGCCGGCGACGTAGCGTCGCACGGCCTACGGCGCCGGCCGGAGTCCGATGCGATCCCGTGCGTTGCGCTCGGCGGCCGGGATCCACCAGTCGGCCATCCCCGACCAGTAGCCGTCGGCGCGCATCGCCGTCGTGTGGATGCGCTTGTGCACCCCCGCGACCGTCGGCGGCTCGTAGAGCCAGATGCCCGGTGCATCCTCCATGATCATCTCGAACGCGCGGCGGGCGTAGGCGCGAGTGCGCGAGGGATCGAAGGTGAGAGTCGCGCTGTCGAGGAGCGCGTCCACCGCGGGGTTGCTGTACGACGCGAAGTTGGAGCCGTCCTTACCGAGTCCGCTGGTGCTCCAGCTCTGCTTGAAGCCCGACGGGCTCGGATCGGTCTGGTACAGCTCGATGCTCGTATCGAAGCCCCGATCGGTGTTCTTGGAGGTGAAGGCGGCATTGTCCATCTCGTCGATGCGCGCCGCCGCGCCGACTCGCTTGAACGCGTCCTGCAGCAGCACCGCGTACTGCTTCCGCGCCGCGCTGGACACCGGCGTGGTGATGCCGAACTCCAGGCGCTGCCCATTCTTCGCCCGGACGCCATCGGGTCCGACCAGCCATCCGGCGGAATCCAGCAGGGCACGCGCTCTCACCGTGTCGTACGGCAGCTGTGGGAGTGTCGTGTCGGCGACGGGCAGCGCGTGCGGGAACGGGCCGTAGAGCGGCATGCCATACGTGCCGAAGACGTTCTTCAGCATCGCGCGTCTGTCGACCGCCATCGTGAGGGCGCGGCGAACCGCACGGTCGCTGAAGATCGGATGCGGCTGGCCGGGCTGCTTCGCGTCCACGTTGTTGAGGGCGAGGTACGCGTAGCCGAGATTCGGGTACGTGATGGCGCGGCGCGCCGTGTCGCTGGCGATCTTGGCGATATGCTCCGGACGGAGCTGCTCGAAGAAGTCCGCGTCGCCGGCGAAGAACCGGGTCACGGCCGAATTGAAGTCGGGAGTCGGGACGTAGACGATTCGGTCGAGCTTCGGACGTCCGCGATAGTTCGCGGTGTCGGCGAGGAGCTCGATCCGTTTGCCCGGCTCCCACTTCGAGAGGCGGAAGCGTCCGGAGCCGACGCCGTGACGCGCCACGTCCGCCGTCTTCAGCTGTGCCGCCGGCGTATTGTGGAGGATGTGCTCGGGAACGATCGACACCTGATAGACCAGATCATAGAACTGCTCGGGCGTGTGGCGCTTGAAGTACGCGACTGCGGTGAGCGAGTCGCGGACCGCGACCGAGTCGATGTTCGTGATCAGCGGCAGGCCGGGCGAGCCGAGGGCCGGATCCTTCATGAGCGCGACGCTGTAGCGCACGTCGCTCGCGCGCACCGGCACGCCGTCGTGCCAGCGCGCCCGCGGGTCGATGTGGAAGACGATCGACAGCGAGTCGGGCGCCCATTCCCACCCCGCGGCGAGCTGCTTCTTGAAGCCCCGGTCGCCGACCGTGTTCAGATCGTCGCCGATGTCGGCGAGGCGATCGTAGAGCAGATCGGTGATCTGCCGCTCGATGCTCGTCGAGATGAGCGGAGGAAGCAGCGTCCCGGGTTCGGCCGGTTGGGTGGCGACCAGCGTGCCGCCGATGTCGTTCGGGCCGGCGACGGCGGGCTGCTTCTGCACGTCCCGACACCCGGCGAGCAGCAGGCCGGCGAGCGCGACGTGAGTCCATCTTGCAGCGTGCGGCCGGAACGAGCGGGGCTTTTGGATCATGGAGGCGTGAGTGAGGGCGGAGTCAACGATGGGACGGCGCCAATGGGCGGTCAAGCAAAACGTCGTCGTTCAGTGAGCTCACCGTCGCCAGGTCCACGCGTCGTCGCGATAGCGCTCGGCGATGTCGGTCGCGTCGCGCGCGAGATCGTCGTCGATCTCGAGCGGGGCGGCATCCGGATCGGCGAGCTCGCGCACGGCGTGGAACAGCGCGTCACCGACCTCGGTCATGACGGGTGCTCGCCCCAGCGCGTCACGCAGCGTGGCGGGCGGCGGCGTCGGCGCGATGGCCTCGCGAACCAGACCGGCGATCGACGACTGGTCGTCGTCGACGAGGATCGAGCCGTGCTGCAGCATCGCGCCGCGCTCCCTCCACTGCGCCGAGCCGACCAGCTTGCGCCCGCGCAGCGTCAGCTCACCCCGCGCTGGCTCGGCGAAGCAGGGCGCGGCCGAGGGCGCCGCGGCTCGCGCCGCCGGCGCTGCGACGACCACGGGAACGCCGAGCGACTGGAGCGCACTGCACAGCAGGGCGTTGATGCGCCCGTATTCCGTGAGGAGCGCCCCGGTGTCGTCGCACGGCGCGGTCACGCTGTAGGTGATCTCGCGGTGGTGCAGGAGCGCTCTCCCGCCCGTGGGGCGGCGCACGACGTCGATGCCGCGCTCGGCGAGCGCCGTCTCACGGTACATGCCCGCCGCACGCTGATTCCGGCCGAGGGACAGCGTGGGCCGCGACCAGCCGTACACGCGAAGGACCGTCTCGCCGCGACGCCGCGCGCGCGCCATCAGCGCCTCGTCGAGCGCCATGTTTTCCGGCCCACCGAGCGGTGGGGAGAGCAGCAGACGCCAGGGCAACCGTTCGGCGGCTATAATGAAGGTGCGCGCGGAACGTCGCGCCTCGACGAAAGATAGCTTTGTGGGCGCCGCCCCACATTCCCTACGTACCACCGACGCCCACCGGGCGCCTGAGGCTTGAATGTCGACCACTACCAGAGGCACCACCATCTCGCCCGCGGACAGCTTCGTGCCGCGTCACGTCGGCCCGAGCGAGGCGGAGGTCGCGGAGATGCTCGAGGTCATCGGCTATTCGTCGCTCGACGAGCTCATCGACGCGACGATCCCCGCGGCCATCCGATTCCGTCGTCCGCTCGCGATCCACGGCGGTCGCAGCGAGCACGAGGCGCTGGCGGCGATGCGCGCCATTGCGGCGAAGAACCGGATCTTCCGCTCGTATCTGGGCTACGGATACCACGACACGCTCACGCCCCCAGTCATCCAGCGGAACATCCTCGAGAACCCCGGCTGGTACACCGCGTACACGCCCTACCAGGCGGAGATCTCGCAGGGACGTCTGGAAGCGCTGCTGAACTTCCAGACGATGGTCATCGACCTGACCGGGCTGGAGATCGCCAACGCGTCGCTCCTCGACGAAGCGACCGCCGCGGCCGAGGCGATGTTCCTGGCGTATCAGGCACGAGGCAAGGAGGGGAAGCACACCTTCTTCGTCGACTCCCGCTGCCATCCGCAGACGATCGACGTGGTGGAGACGCGGGCCCGCGCGCGCGGGATGACGACGCTGGTCGGCGACGCCGAGACGGCTGTCTTCGGCCCCGAGGTCTTCGGCGTGCTGCTGCAGTACCCGACGACCGACGGCGCGGTGCTGGACTATCGCGACGCGGCCGAGCGGGCGCACGCGGCGGGTGCGCTGGTGATCGTCGCGGCCGATCTGCTGTCGCTCACCCTGCTCGCGCCGCCGGGCGAATGGGGCGCGGACGTCTGCGTCGGCAACTCGCAGCGGTTCGGCGTTCCCCTCGGCTACGGCGGCCCGCACGCCGCGTTCTTCGCGACACGCGACGAGTTCAAGCGGACGCTCCCCGGGCGCATCATCGGCGTGAGCCGCGACGCGAGCGGGCGGCCGGCGCTGCGCATGGCGCTGCAGACGCGCGAGCAGCACATCCGGCGCGAGAAGGCGACGTCGAACGTGTGCACTGCCCAGGTGCTGCTCGCGGTGATGGCGAGCATGTATGCCGTGTGGCACGGCGCCGGGGGGCTCACGGCGATCGCGCGGCGGATCCACCGCCACGCCGCGACGCTCGCGGCGGGCCTCGAGCAGCTCGGCCTCACGGTCGCCAGCGACGTGTACTTCGACACGCTGTGCATCGAGCTCGACGCGCGGGCCGCGGCGCAGGTGATCGCCGCCGCCACCGCCCGCGGCATCAACCTGCGCCGCGAGGGCGAGACGCGGGTGATCGTCGCGCTCGACGAGACCGTGACCGAGGACGACGTGCAGGAGCTGCTCGTCGTGTTTGCGGACGGAGAGCCGGCGCCGGAGACGAGCGGCCTGGCCGCCGAGGTGGACGACCGGTTCGACGAGCGATTCGCGCGCACGAGCCCGTTCCTCACGCATCCGGTGTTCAACACCCACCATTCCGAGACGGAGATGCTGCGCTACATGCGCACGCTCGAGTCGCGCGATCTCTCGCTCACGCACTCGATGATCCCCCTCGGCAGCTGCACGATGAAGCTCAACGCCACGGCGGAGATGTTCCCCGTCACGTGGCCCGAGTTCGGGAAGCTGCACCCGTTCGCGCCGGTGGAGCAGGCGCAGGGATACCAGGAGCTGTTCCGCAACCTCGAGCGCGCGCTCGAGGAGATCACCGGCTTCACGGCGGTCTCGCTGCAGCCGAACGCGGGCTCACAGGGCGAGTACGCCGGACTGCTCGCGATCCGTGCGTACCATCGCGCGCGCGGGGACACGGCGCGCAACGTGTGCCTCATCCCGCAGTCGGCGCACGGGACCAATCCGGCGAGCGCCGTGATGGCGGGGATGACGGTCGTCGTCACGAAGACCGACGCGAGCGGCAACATCGACGTCGCCGACCTGCGCGCGAAGGCCGAGGCGAATCGCGACCGGCTGGCGGCCCTGATGGTGACGTATCCGAGCACCCACGGCGTGTTCGAGGAATCGATCCGCGAGATCTGCGACATCGTGCACGAGCACGGCGGCCTGGTCTACATGGACGGCGCGAACATGAACGCCATGGTCGGTCTCTGCCGGCCGGCGGACGTCGGCGCCGACGTCTGCCATCTCAACCTGCACAAGACGTTCTGCATCCCGCACGGCGGCGGCGGCCCGGGAATGGGGCCGATCGGCGTGGTCGAGCGGCTGGCGCCCTTCCTGCCCGGCAGTCCGATCGTGAAGACCGGAGGAACGCACGCCGACGGTGCGGTGAGCGCAGCGCCGTGGGGCAGCGCGAGCATCCTTCCCATCTCGATGATGTACATCGACATGATGGGCGGCGACGGACTGACGTACGCGACGAAGATCGCCATCCTGAACGCGAACTACGTCGCCGCGCGGCTGGAGGAGCACTACCCCGTGCTGTACAAGGGCGCGAACGGCCGCATCGCGCACGAATGCATCGTCGATCCGCGTCCGCTCAAGGCGAGCGCGGGGGTCGAGGTGGAGGACATCAGCAAGCGCCTGATGGACTACGGCTTCCACTCGCCGACGGTGAGCTTCCCGGTGGCCGGCACGCTGATGATCGAGCCGACGGAGAGCGAGCCGAAGGCGGAGCTCGACCGGTTCTGCGACGCACTGATCGCGATCCGGGAAGAGGTGCGCGCGATCGAGCGAGGCACGGCGGACCGCGACGACAACCTGCTGAAGCATGCACCGCACACGATGCGCGCCGTGGTGAGCGACACGTGGACCCACCCGTACGGCCGCGAGCAGGCGGCGTTCCCGGCGCCCTGGACGCGCGACCGGAAGTTCTGGCCGGCGGTGGCGCGAGTGGAGAGCGCGTACGGCGACCGGCACCTGGTGTGCTCGTGCATACCGACGGACGCGTATGCGGAGGAGAACGCGGCGGGCGCGTAGCGCCCGCCGCGAGTGAGTTGGTGGTTGGGGGGTGGGATCGTGTGAAACGGCCTCGGGAGGCAGGAGCTTCCCGAGGCCGTTCCTCACCACCTCACGATCCAACCAACCAACTCACTGCGTCACGACGTCACTCGCACCTGAAGCGGCGCCGTGAGATTCACCGCGATCGAGCCGCCGTCCGGAACGCAGCCCTCGTAGTTCGCCGTCGCCGCCGCCGTGGCCGCACCGCCCGCCGCACCGGCCGCCGCGCCGATGATCGTCGACTTCGTGTTCTTGCCGAGGATCTGGCCGGCGATGGCGCCGATCGCGGCACCCGTCGCGACCTTCTGCACGTCCTTGCTCTTCGGCTGGTTGCGCACGCGCTCGACGTCGGCGTTGGCCACCGTGCCGCTCACCGGATACGTCTTTCCGCCGAACGACACCGACTTCACCGCGAACTCCATGATGATCTTGTCGTTCGCGTTCTCGCTGCGCTTGAGCTGCGTCACCTCGAGCGTGACCGTGGCGCCCGACGGGATCGACGCGCCGTTCGTGCCGGTCACCGCGTTCGCGACCGTAGCCGAGAAGGTCTGGCCGACGGTGTAGGTGTTCGTGCAGACGCGCGAATTGGAGCGCAGGCTCAGCTCGGAGCCCGAGGCGATCGTGCCGACCGCGCCGCCGCCGCTGGCGGCCGCCGTGCCTGGCGCGTTGCGCGTCTCGGTGTTGCCCGACGCGGTCGTGCGCGTCGTCGGCGCCGCGGGCGCCGCGGTGGCCGGACGCGAAGGCCGTGTCGCCGGCTTCGTCGCTGCAGGCTTCGGCGTCGTGCGCGCCGGAGCGGGCGCCGGCGCCTCGGCGGCCGGCGTCGCCGGCACGTCCTTCAGCTGCGGCTGCACCGCGCTGTCTCGGTTGGCGAGCTCGAGGTCGCGGTTCAGCGCCGTGTCGCGCGCGAGCGAGGTGTCGCTCTTGCTGTCGGAGACCGTGCAGGCACTGAACGCCAGCGCTGCGACCATCACGAACGGCGCGCCCAGACGGCTGATATACTTGGACATGCAGACCTCTCTTTGGGGGGTGCAGCTTCGCTCGGATGGACTGACGAAGCTGCGGTAGTTCAACGACTTAACGATTAGATACAGAAAGCTCGCGTGGCAAGCCACCAGTCGGCTGCGTCCGCCCTGCGGCGCCTCATTCCTTATTATCGGCCGTACCCCACGCTCCTGTGGGGCGGGCTGGCGCTGGTCGTCATCTCCTCCGCGCTCGGCGCGGTCGTGCCGTGGCTGCTCCGCATCGGTATCGACGATCTGCGCGCCGGTTCGCCACTTCACGACATCTGGTCGATCGCGGCGGGGATCGTGGCCGTCGCCCTGTTCGGCGGCGCGCTGCGCTACTGGATGCGCGAGATGCTGAACGGGCTCAGCCGCTACATCGAATACGATCTCCGGCAGGCGTTGTTCATACACCTGACCCGGCTGGATGGTGCCTACTTCGGCCGGATGCGGACCGGCGACCTCATGGCCCGGCTCACGAACGACCTGAGCGCTGTCCGCATGGCCGCCGGTCCCGCGATCATGTACCTCACGAACACGATCTTCGGCGCCGCGTTCGCGCTCGTGTTCATGCTGCGCATCGACGTGCGGCTCACGATGCTCGCGCTGCTGCCGATGGTCCTGCTGCCGATCGCGACGATCAGGCTCGGCACCGCGATCCACCGGCGGTTCGAGGCCGTCCAGGAGGAGTTCAGCGCACTCACCACGCTGGCGCAGGAGAACTTCGCCGGTGTGCGCGTCGTGCGGGCGTACCGCCAGGAGCGCGCCGAGATCGGCCGCTTCTCGGCGCTCAACGCGAACTACCTCGAGAAGAACATGCGGCTCGCGCGGCTGTACGGCGTGATGCACCCGATGTTCGGCCTGCTCGCGGGGCTGAGCGGCGTGGTCGTGCTGGGACTCGGCGGCAGTCTCGCCGTGCGCGGTACGATCAGCGTCGGCGCGTTCGTCGCGTTCGGGCTGTACCTCGGCATGCTCACCTGGCCGCTGATCGCGCTCGGCTGGGTGGTGAACCTCTTCCAGCGCGGCGCGGCATCGATGACGCGCCTGCTCGACGTGCTCGACGCGCGGCCGGAGATACGCTCGCCGGCCGACCCGATCGCGCTCCCCGCGACGAGCGGCGGACGCACGCTCGAGTTCCGCGACGTCGGCTTTCACTTCCCCGCGGCGGAGGGACACGAGCCGCGCTGGGTGCTGCGCCACGTCTCGTTCACGGTGCCGGCCGGTGAGACGCTCGCCGTCGTCGGCGCGACGGGCAGCGGGAAGAGCGCGCTGATCGATCTCATCCCGCGTCTCGCCGATCCGCAGGAGGGAGAGATCCTGCTCGACGGCGTGCCGCTGCGATCGATCTGGCTCGACACGCTGCGCTCCGAGATCGGCTACGTGCCGCAGGAGAGCTTCCTGTTCAGCGATACGATCGCCGCGAACCTCGCCTACGGCGACGCGGCGCATCCGCTCGTCGAGCACGAGCACGCCACCGACGAGCGCGCGCGAGAGGAATCGCGCGAGCGCGGCGAGCGTGAAGCCGCGTCGCATCGATGGGCCGCCGAGGTCGCGCAGCTCGACGACACGGTGCGCGAGTTTCCGCATGGGTATGGAACCGTGCTCGGCGAGCGCGGGATCAACCTGTCCGGAGGGCAGAAGCAGCGGCTCGCGCTGGCTCGCGCGCTGGCGCGACGTCCGCGCCTCGTGCTGCTCGACGACGCGCTCTCCGCGGTGGACACCCACACGGAAGCGGAGATCCTGCGCGGACTGCGCGGCGCGCTCGCGGGGCGCACGGCGGTGATCGCGTCGCATCGCGTGAGCGCCGTGCGCGACGCGAACCAGGTGATCGTGCTGCACGAGGGGCGCGTCGTGGAGCGTGGAACACACGCGACGCTCATCTCCGCGGGCGGCCGCTACTCGGCGCTGCTGCAGCGCCAGCAGCTCGAGGAGTCGATCGAGGAAGACGGTGCGTTGCTGGACGCAGCCGGTGTGACCGCCAGCACTGGAAGTGGCGGCGCATTGACGTAAACTTCTGCTCCATGAATCGCGCGGATGCGTCCGCGCCTCAGCCACTCACGCAGCCAATGAACTCCGAAGGTCGCGTGCTGGCGCTCGAGGCGCAGTTAAAGCAGGCTCTTCAGCATATCGCCGATCTCGAAGCGCGCGATGCGCTGAAGACGCAGTTCCTCGCGAACATCTCGCACGACCTGCGCACCCCGCTCACCGCCGTGATCACCCACGCGGAGATCCTGCGCGACGGCATCCTCGGCCCGCTGGGCGACCGGCAGCGCGAGAGCATCACGGGGATCATCAACGGCGGACGCCAGCTGCTCGACCAGGTGGGAGAGATCCTCACCTACGCGCGCGGCGCGGCGAACCAGCTGACGATCACGCGCACCACGTTCGAGTTCGCGGACGTGCTGGCGCAGCTCAGCGCGTTGAACGACGCGCTGGTGAGCAAGAAGGGACTCACGCTCGCGACCGAGGTGCAGGCCGACCTGGCGCCGCTGCACGCCGACCGCGAGAAGGTCTCGCACATCGTCGGCAACCTGCTCGGCAACGCGATCGACTTCACGCCCGCGGGGGGACGCGTCTGGGTGCGCGCCTTCGCCAGCGAGTACGAGGGCGTGGAGGAGTGCGTCGTCGAGGTGGGCGACACCGGCATCGGCATCTCGGCGGAGCATCACGATCTCGTGTTCCGCGAGTTCGCGCAGGTGGACGCGAGCGCGTCGCGCCGGCATCACGGCACGGGACTCGGCCTGACCATCGCACGGAAGCTCGTCGAGCTGCACGGGGGACGCATCTGGCTGGAGAGCGAGCTGGGAGGGGGAAGTCGCTTCTACTTCACCATCCCGTACGTCACCGACTGACGCGTGACCCCACCGCTGCCGCACGTGCTCGTCGCCGAAGACAACACGCTGGTGGCCGACGCGATGCGGCTCCTGTTCGAGGAGACGGGACATCGCGTGACGACCGCTGGCACGATCGTCGACGTCGTTCGCGTAGCATCGAGTGATCCCGTCGACCTGCTCCTGCTCGATCTCGGCCTCGAGGACGGCGACGGACTGGAAGTGCTCGACCAGCTGCGCTCGCGCGGCGCGACACCGAAAGTCGCCGTGGCCCTGACCGGGCGCGACGAGCCTGAAGTGATCGACCGCTGCCGCGCGGCGGGCTGCCGCGACGTGCTGCTCAAGCCCGTGCCCGTGAGCGAGCTGCTGCGGAAGTCGCGCGAGTGGCTGAACGGCGTGGGCGCGGGGTGACGGGCGTTCGGCCGCGCATCGACATCGCGCGCGGCGTTCGGGC
>Ga0207674_10009721_pt1 | contig 10961 bp, 8 predicted proteins | sample KBSCornC72_FD_184303 | JGI IMG/M metagenome (GOLD analysis project Ga0207674, IMG submission 184303) | Corn rhizosphere microbial communities from Kellogg Biological Station, Michigan, USA - KBS Corn C7-2 (SPAdes) (version 2) | ecosystem: Host-associated > Plants > Roots > Rhizosphere > Soil ...
CGTCAGGGCCGGGCAATACCGGCGGCTGGGCGTCCCACGCATAGGCTTTCGGCATAATGTCTATACCGGAATTTATTGCCTTGTCCCACTCGATTATTTGGCCGCTATAGGTCGCCATTCTGCCCATAATAGAAGTCATCGTGCTCTTCGCCCCATTTTCCGCATCGGCAAATTTGTATTCATTTTTGGCAATGGCTGCAAACAATTCATCATGCTCGGTCTGGTAAGGATTGTTTTCACCTTTTTTATCATACCGGTACAACTCTTTTCCTTTGGCATCTTTGATGGTTGCTTCATCACACCTGATTACTCCTTTAGTTCCAATCAGCATTTCATCCACGCGGCTTGCCGTACCAGGAATATGGCGGCATTGACTGTTCAGAACTGATCCATCGCTATAAATAAATTCTACGTAGTGGTGGTCATAAATTTCTCCATAATCTTTCCCTTTTCTAACCTGGCGACCTCCCATTCCCTGGGCCCTTACGGGATATGAACCTTTGAACCAGTTCATCACATCTATGTTATGGATGTGCTGTTCCGTAATGTGGTCGCCGCAAAGCCAGTTGAAATAATACCAGTTACGCATCTGGTACTCCATTTCCGTTTGTCCTTCCTTGCGTTTATTTACCCAAACCCCGTCATTATTCCACCACACCTGTGCTGACGTGATATCACCGATGAGGTCTTTTCTTTTTAACAACTCCAGGTAGGAATTCTGGTAATGCCGCTGTAATCCAACCACGACGTTCAGCTTTTTTTGTTTGGCAATAGCTGCGGTGTCCAAAACTTTCTTTATACCGGCGGGATCGGTTGCCACCGGTTTTTCCATAAATACGTGCTTGCCCTGTTTAATGGCTTCTTCAAAATGAATGGGACGAAAGCCCGGAGGTGTTGCCAGCAGTACCACATCCGCCAGCGGGATTGCCTTTAAATAAGCGTCAAACCCTACAAATCGTCTTTCTTCCGGAACATCAATTTTGGATTTCAAACTCGCGTCTTCCTGGACAATTGTTTTGAGGCAGCTTTCAAGCCTGTCGCTAAAGGCATCGGCCATCGCCACCAGTTTTATATTTTGTTTTGTAAGCAATGCCTGCGTCACGGCGCCGGTGCCCCTTCCGCCGCAACCGACAAGAGCAATTTTAATAACATCGTCTGCACCTGAAAAGAAATTGGCACTGCCTAAAAACGGCGCTGCCAATACTCCGCCGGCGATTAGTGATGATTGTTTCACAAATTCACGCCGGCTGTTGTTTGAGTTAAAATCGTTATTCATGGCTTATTTATTTAAAATCCAAGGTATGTTTGAAAAAAATTTTCTGCTTCTTCGGCTGTTGGTTGTTTTAGCGGCCGCACTATCCTGAAACCAACAAACGGCGCGTCTGCATTCCACCATCGGCTTCTTGGTATTTGCGGATCCCTCCTGTTCCATACAAGATCGGACATTCGCCGGTTTGCGGTACGCACATCCTTTGCCTCGTCATTGTAAGCACCGCCCCTGACTGATCTCGGATGTCGTGCTTCCGGCAGCCTTATTGGATCAATTGTATTTACGCTCACCGTTGTGTAATAGTCCTGCTGGTATTGATCGAGGACCCATTCTCCAACGTTTCCCAACATATCATATAAGCCCCAGGCGTTAGGTTTTTTTAATCCGACTTTATGATAGCGGTTTTCGCTGTTGGAACTATACCATGCATATTCTCCAAGTTTTGATTCGTCATCGCCAAACGGGAAAACTGTAGAAGTGCCGGCGCGACAGGCATATTCCCATTCAGCTTCGGTAGGCAAGCGGTAGAAAATACCGGTCTTTTTATACAGCCATTTGCAATACATCAACGCACCGTACTGTTGCATGCTGTTTGCGGGAAAGCCCCCATCTTTTCCCATGCCCAGGCTCATATCAATATAGGGTGAGCTTGGTCTTGTTACGGCATCGGTGACAATGTTCTGGCTCAGTGAAGGGTCGTTAAAGAAAATATTGTATTCGTCAAAGGTCACTTCATACGCACCCATCCAAAATGCGCTCAACTTTATCACGTGTTGGGGCAATTCGTCTGTTTCCTTCATCTTGTCATTTGTCGAACTTCCCATGCTGAATGTTCCTGCAGGAATAGGAACCATTACGAATTTTACAGTGGATCCCGGGATTAGTTGTTCATATTTTTGAAGTATTGTGTCGGCTGAAGATTGCGCGGGAACACAATTGTATGTTATGAGTAAAAAAATAAACAACCCTATTTTTTTCATCGCTCCGAAGGTAAACAAGATATTAATTAATACCTGCGGTGGATAAATTTATCTCAATCGTTTGTTTCCATCTTTACTGTTAAAAATTTGATTTGAGCTAAAATAATAGGAAATTGACGATTCAAATAAGAAAATGAATCGCAGAAATTTTGTTCGCTCGGGGCTTCTTGCAGGTGCAGCATTAAGCACCGCTTCACCGGTTTTTGCCAAAGAAAACAATACTACCATGCAACAAGACAAAACGTTTAATCTCAACTATGCGCTTCACGATGGCATGTTCAAAAATCTGGGCGGCAACGATTTTATAGACCAGATAAAGTTTGCTCATGAAAAAGGCTTTCGCGCTATAGAAGACAATGGCATGATGGGTCGCCCTATGGACCTTCAAAAAAAGATCGGCAATACACTGGCCCAATTAGGCATGACCATGGGTGTGTTTGTCGTCACTTCAGACAACTGGCACTGGAAGACATCTTTGGCCAGCGGCAAACAGGAATGGACTGATTTGATGATCAAAGATTGCAAAGAAGCCGTTGAAGTTGCCAAGCGTTGTAATGCGAAATGGATGACGGTGGTCCCGGGAAACTTTGACCGTGCTTTGACGACGGAATATCAAACATCAAATGTGATCGCTGCACTACGAAAGGCCGTGGGGATTCTTGAGCCGCATGGCCTGGTAATGGTGCTCGAAGCACTAAGTGATAATCCCGATCTTTTTTTGCGGCATTCGGACCAGGCATTCATGATATGTAAAGCCGTTAATAGTCCATCCTGCAAAATATTATTTGATATGTATCATATGCAACGCAACGAAGGAGACATCATCAACAACATCGACCGCTCCTGGGACGAAATTGGTTACTTCCAGATCGGAGATAATCCCGGCAGAAAAGAGCCAACTACAGGGGAAATGAATTATAAAAATATTTTCAGGCACATTTATAATAAAGGCTATAGAGGGATTATGGGTATGGAACATGGCAACTCAAAACCAGGTAAGGAAGGAGAGCTCGCGTTGATAGAAGCCTACCGCGTAAGTGACAATTTTTTATAGGTTGCAAAACTTAAACACGTAAATCAGTTTTCAGTTAAAAAACGAAGCAGGCGGGCCGAGCAAACGTCGGAAACGAGGACAGGGAAAAAGCTGTACTATGGCACCGGATCGTACCCGCTTCCTCCCCAGGGATGACAACGGGCAATCCTTTTGGCCGCTAACCATAATCCTTTGAATGCCCCGTACTTTTTAAATGCTTCAAGTGCATAGTGCGAACAGGTAGGCGTGAATCTGCATTTAGGACCGAGCCAGGGCGAAATGATCAATTGATAGATCTTTATCAGTAAAATAAAGGGCAGGCTCAATATTTCGAGTAGCGTCTTCAATGTTCTTTGGTGCTTATGGCAAGAAGTTTTTCAATAATTTTTTTAACTGTGGAGGAAACTTCAGAATACACAGGCAATTCCTTCCCGGTATAAATAAGAAAAACATTCATTTTCCTTTTTTGTTTCGAAAGCTCCTCTTTCAAGTCATTTTTTTGTAATCGCCACGCTTCCTTAACCAATCTTTTGATCCTGTTCCTGTCGACGGCAGTTTTGAAGTTGCGGCTACCGGCTGCAAAGCCTGCCTGCAGCGGAGGTTTGTTCGCATCGGAGTTGCCTGATATGGAATAAAAAATTCTGAAGAAAGAAAAATTAAACCGTTGACCATCGTTGAACAAATGCTCAATTTGCTTGCGGCTTTTTAGCCGCTCATTTTTTCCCAAGGTAAATTGCTTTGACACAATACTTAGTTTCGCATTTCAGATAGCGGTATAAATTTCCACAAATAACATAGCCCCGGCAAATCGGGGCTATAAACAAGATCAATTTCAGGCTAGTAAAGGCGAACCAGGATTTATTTCAGTGTTCTTTCGTCAGACACACTCAGCTTCTTACGTCCCTTCGCGCGACGACTGGCCAGAACCTTACGACCGTTAGCCGTAGCCATGCGCTTGCGAAAACCGTGTACGGTTTTTCTGCGTTTGGTATGAGGTTGAAATGTACGTTTCATAATTGCTTTTTTTTTCCTTTTTGAAATGCGGGCCGGGAGAACGGTCCAGGTTTCAAGTTTGCCGGGGAGTATTGAGTTACCACAACCCTGTCCGCCCTGGCTGGATGAAAGGACGGCAAAGGTAAAGGAATGCATCCAGAACTCAGGTATCGCGGCAGGGAAATTTAGCTTTTTTTCATCGGTACATAATCAGCCTTATCGCAAATCAACATGCTGCGACCTTACGGCTTCTCCGAAAAAAATAGTGGCGTGATTGTCAAAATCTTCCGTTGAGTCCGTGGTGTAGAAGACCCGGCCTCCGTTCTTACTGCATTTCGTTTCCATTTCAGGATGTCGCCGCAGATAATCAGCCAGGCTGTCGGCGACAATCTCCCCTTGTGAAATAAGCTTCACCCCCGATGGAAGGTATTCCTGAATCTTTTCATTCAGCAGGGGATAATGAGTGCAACCAAGCAATATAACGTCTATATCTCTTCCTTTCCTGAAAATGCTTTCCAGGTTCTTCTTTACAAAGAAATCGGCCCCGTCGCCCTGATGTTCATTGTTCTCAATCAAAGGCACCCAAAGAGGGCAGGCTTGCTGGTATACTTTTATTTCGGGGAAAAACTTAGCGATTTCAACGGGGTAGGAGTCCGAAGCCACCGTTCCGTTGGTAGCTAATATTCCTACGCTATTTGTTAGCGAATAGTTGCCGATCATTTCAGTGGTCGGCCTTATTACACCCAGTACCCTTTTGGCAGGATCGATACCGGGAAGATCGTTCTGCTGAATGGTTCGAAGCGCTTTAGCGGAAGCCGTATTGCATGCGAGTATCACAAGTGAACAACCCTGTGAAAAGAACCATTGCACACATTGAAGTGTATACCGGTATACAGTATCAAAGGAACGGTTTCCGTAAGGTGCACGGGCATTATCTCCAAGGTATATGTAGTCATACTCGGGAAGTTTAGAGATAATTTCCTTTAATACTGTCAATCCTCCATACCCGGAATCAAAGACACCAATAGGATTTGCTTTTTGCATAAGACAAAAATAAGAACCGTCCGAACAATTGAGTTTTGTTTATTTAATACTTCAACTAACTGCGTGTAACAAAAATCCCGCTGCTTGTAAGCAACGGGATCGATTATTTTCAATTGTTTAAACCGTATATACTGGTTATTTAGCAGCTCCAACCGGAGGTTTATAACCGGGCATCAATTGCGGTGGAACTGTAATGTTCAATTTTTTGGCTACCGCCGGAAGCATATTGTCAGCATCCGGAGCAATAATAATCGCTTCGCGGGAAACTACATAAGTATAGCCTTTTTCCTTTGCCACACTTTGTATTGCCTCCTGTATTTTTCTCATCACCGGAGCGAGCAACTGGTTCTGTTTATTTTGAACCGCCTGGCTCGCGATCTGTTGCCAGTTTTGCAGAGTCTGCGTTAGTTCGTCAATATCTTTCTTATATTGTTCTTTCACTGCCGCAGGCAAAGGGTGCGCAGAATCTTTGTAGATACTGTCTTTATACTGGTACGTCTGGAACAACGACACATATTCCTTACCTACAGTATCGCGCTGGTAAATTTGCATAAGCGAGTCTACTTTTGCAGCCTCGGGGGTAAGTAATAATATGGTCTCCGCATCAATGTAGCCAATCTTTTGTGCCATGGATGCGTTCCCGATGAGTAACAAGCCAAGTGCAGCTACAATTACTTTCAACTTTTTCATTTGCATTTTATTTATTTCGTTTTGGTCAATGGCTCATAAGAATTTTACGCCCATCACAGATTGAAAGATTCGGATGGTAAATATTCCTATGACCTATTTCATTAAAATTTGCTTGTTTATGAATTAGCTTTTTCTTTTTACAGAGTGATTTTGCAGGAAATCAGTTGCCTGTTATCGTTTCTTTAACAAATCCACTCCCCTATGACAGACTTTGGCTTAGCGTTTAAAATCAATTTCTCACTCCTAATTCCCGCAACACGTCTTCGCTCTTGTCCAATTTTGGGTCGGCAAAGATAATGGTAATTCCTTCACTTTTATCCAGCACAAAGTCATAACCCCGCTGTGCCGATATTTTTTGCACGGCATTATAAACTTTATCCTGCACAGGCTTAATCAATTCCTGCCTTTTTTTGAACAGGTCGCCTTCAAATCCAAAACGCTGACGCTGAAGATCTCTTAACTCTTTTTCTTTTAAGAACAACTGGTCCTGGCGCTTTTTCTTCAGATCATCACTGAGCATCACCATCTCGGCGTCGTAGTCCTTGTACATCTTATCGAGCGCGGCTTGCTTTGAATCAATATCTTTTTGCCAGTCCGCTGTAATGACCTCCAGTTGTTTTTGAGCCTGCGTATAATCCGGCATTTTATCCAGGATATACCGGGTATCTATAATCGCATACTTCTGGGCTTGCGAAAAAAAGCCGCAAAGCAATAGGCAAAAGGCGACAAGCAAATTTTTTTTCATGAGTTTATATTTAGTTTATTAAATATTCGGGCAGGCTGTGGGTCTGTTATTCGGGTTCATAGCCCAGCATAAAGGTAAAGCGGGATGCGTCCTTCAGGGATTTTCCCGGCCTGAGACGGTCAAGACCGATACCATAGTCAAAGCCAAGCAGGCCAAACATCGGAAGGAAGAACCTTAATCCCATACCGGTGCTCCGTCTTAAACGGAAAGGATTATACTCCTTGAAGTCATACCAGCCGTTGGCAGCTTCAAAAAATGCAAGACCATAAATTGTGCTACCCGGATTGGTAACAAGCGGGTAACGCATCTCCAACTGGTATTTATTAAAAATTGTAAAGAACCTCGTCGCACTATTAACATCGGGATTAATGCTCGGATCGGAGTTCTGGTAAACAGGATAGCCGCGATGGGCTATGATATCATATCCCAACACGCCATAATTGTTTGTCAGGCCCGCATCACCGAGCTGAAAGCGCTCAAATGGAGAGTATTCAAGTTTGGAATTGTACCGCCCCATAAAGCCGTACTTCGCGGCCATCTTTAAAACAAACTGGCGGCTCTTATCCGCGCCCGAAGGTTTTCCAATCGGGACATACCACTCTGCATTAAATTTCCATTTGTGGTACTCTGGTCTTTCATATGGGTTTTCGGAATTAACAAGATCCGGATTAAATAAGGAGTAAGGCGGAGTAAACTGAACGCTTGCCGTAAAGCTGGAACCGCTGCGGGGGAAAATAGGATCAAAAATGGATGAACGCTGCAAGGCAATTTTGATACTTGCATTATGCGAGATTCCACTATCTATCCCATAAAAAATCGGGTAGTTACGCATTTTGTATTGCGTAAAATTCAACGAATAGACAAGACTGAAATAGTCGTCGGGCCATTTCAGCTGTTTACCCATTGCAACAGAAATCGACTGGACTTTCAGATAATTAGTATCTGAACGTTTATTGTCTATCCGGCCGGTAAAAGGATCAAAAGCATTTGAATACTTACTGTTGTTGTAAGCAAGTGTAAGTGAGTTTCTCTTTTTACCCCCAAGCCACGGTTCTGTAAAGGAAAAACTATAAGAACGGAAAGCCTTTCCATTCGACTGAACGCGCAAACTCAGCTTCTGTCCATCACCGGTAGGCAATGGATCCCATGCCTCCTTTTTCCAAATATTTTTGATCGAGAAATTATTGAATGTGACACCAAGGGTACCTGTTAACCCAATACCACCACCCCATCCGGCGGAAAGCTCCAATTGGTCGGATGATTTTTCTTCAACCTTCCAGTTTATGTCAACCGTGCCGTCATCAGGGTTTGGTACAACGCCCGGGTTAATAGTTTCCTGGTTAAAATATTGCAGATTGCCTAATTCCCGGGTCGATCGGATAAGGTCCGACCGGCTGAACAGTTCACCGGGCATAGTCCTTAATTCACGCCGGATCACGTGGTCCTTTGTTCGTTCATTTCCTGCGATTGTAACATTCTTTATTCTTGCCTGTGGACCTTCTTTGATTCTTATTTCATAGTCAATCGTGTCATTGTAGACCGCCGTTTCGACCGGCTCGACTGAGAAGAACAAATAACCATCGTCCATGTAATACCCGCTAATATCACCACCTTCCTGTGACATTTCCTTACCCAGACGTTTGTTCAATATTTCGATGTTATAAATATCTCCCTTTTGAATACCGAGCAGCGTGTTTAACAACGAATCGGCAAATTTGGAGTTTCCTTTCCATGTTATATTTCCGAAATAATATTTTCGTCCCTCGTTAACTTTAAGATCTACATAGAGCCTGCTACTTTTCGTAACATGGGTATCGGCCACGATCTGGGCATCGCGGTATCCAAGTGAATTGTAATACTGCAATACTTTAGCTTTATCTTCTTCGTATTTGACAGGATTAAATTTTGCCGAACTGAATAATTTAAACCTGAAGTAGGGATCGAGGACCTCCTTTGTTTTCGAAAACGAAAGAAAGCCCCAGTCTTTAAAATACTGCTTAAAACTGGGCCGGTGAATGTTGCCATAAGAACTCTGGTAGGTGGAAGGATACAGCGTCATTTTGGTCATTTCTTTGGTACCCTTCATTTGCTTTTTCAGCTTCAGGTCTTTCACCTGTGTGTTTTCAAAGAAATTTATTTCATCAACTCTTACCTTCTTGCCTTTGTCCACATGAATAATCATTTGGTTGGAATTGGCAAAGGCGGGGTCCGGCTTTTCTTCGATCTGTACAGTTATGTTTTCAAAGCCTTTTTCGCGATAAAACTTAGAAGTAACTTCTACAATGTTTCGCCGGATGTTTTCAGTGATGATCGTTTGTTTAGCAAGCCCAATTTTCCCCTGTAATTCTTCAGCATCCGTTTTTTTTATCCCTTCAAATTTAAAATTCCCTAACCGCGGTCGTTCCACGACGTTCAGCTCAATATCCACTTTGTCATCCTGAATTGCCGTAACATAAACCTGCACTTCAGAAAACAATTTTTGACGCCACAGGTTAGCGATTGCTTTTGCGAATATGTCGCTCCCGGGATGCATGAATTTATCGCCAGGCTGCAAGCTTGAAATTGACAAAACAATTGCTGTATCGAGAAACTTAATGCCGGTTATGGAAATTTTTCCAATGGTGTATTCGCGGGGAATTCTTGCGTTCTCCCAATCCAGTAATTTGGGATCAACTGAAGTGGGTTTGGTGGTATCTTCCTGTGCCTGCACAGAAATCACAGATGTGACTACAATTATCAGTAAAGCACACAGCCGGAGTAAAATTCGTTGCATGGTAGTTTGTTCAAGTCTGTCATTTCCGCCTGTTGGTGCAGAGACAGCTGCAATGAGTTTGATGTCACTTTTGCCGCCATACCAGGTCGAGCCGGCAAATTAACGGTAAATTCCGTAAGTGTTTGTTAAAAGAAAGGGCTGATTTACTTACAAAACCAGGTAGCTCAAACCCGCGGTAAATCATGGTTTGCAGACATTAATCTCACACCGGAATTAGATGGTAAGGGGTGGCTTACCCTGGTTAATGAGGAACAGTTTCCTGTTCAACCTGTTCCCCGGTTTTCCCGAATCTCCTTTCCCTTCCCTGGTAATCCACAATTGCATCATATAAGTTCTCTTTCCTGAAATCGGGCCAGCGCACATCTGTGAAATACAGTTCAGCGTAGGCCAATTGATACAGCAAAAAATTACTTATTCTAAATTCGCCGCTAGTACGTATCATTAATTCCGGGTCAGGAAAAGCACTAGTACAAAGAAAGCGTTGCAACGTATCCTGGTCGATCGCTTCTACATTCAACTTGCCCTGCCTCACCTCATAGGCAATATTTTTTACTGCATTCAGCAGTTCCCACCGTCCACTGTAACTTAAAGCCATGATGAGGTTCAAACCTGTGTTTTTCTTAGTGCTCTCAAGCGCTTCACTAAGCTCTTTGCGTGCATATTCGGGTAGCATAGCCATGTCACCGATGACGTGAAGTCGAATGTTATTTTTATGGAGCGTTTCAACTTCCTGCCTGATGGTATTAACCAATAATTCCATCAGGCCAACAACTTCATATTCGGGCCTGTCCCAGTTTTCAGTAGAAAAAGCATAAAGGGTCAGGTATTCGATTCCCAATTCAGCACAACCCTCCACAATATTTCGCACGCTTTCGACACCGTGAAAATGTCCATAAAGCCTGTCGTGCCCCTGTTCCTTTGCCCATCGCCCGTTGCCATCCATGATAATGGCAATATGCCTGGGCAACCGGCTTTTATCAATTTTTTCGAGCTGGGCGGACATATTTTTGTTTTTCCTGATACAATCCGAATCAGGCGAGCAAAGGTATCTGATTTACCGGTAATCAGGCAAATCAGGTGGGCAAAAATGTACGCTAAACCGAGGCTATTAATTAGCCGTTGGACATCTGTAAGACTGAAGATTGAAAGTGAGGTGTACCATCGCCGTAATGAATTGATCTTTTTGCTGACTGTTGCCGCGTTGCCGGCCGGCGATGCCGATTGGCTCACCCGTTTCATAAGAGCGGTCGCTCAGCAAAAATGCCTGTGACGGGCTATTATCAGCATTTGGGGGAAATACTGATGCGCCGACATAAGTCTTGCTCACATCATCCATGTAATCAGTGTTAGTATAACGATGCAGGAGTTCGATGCTTATGTTCATTCTTTCATTCAAAGAGTATTTAATCCCGGCTCCAAACGGAATACTTAAC
>Ga0207674_10009732_pt1 | contig 10953 bp, 7 predicted proteins | sample KBSCornC72_FD_184303 | JGI IMG/M metagenome (GOLD analysis project Ga0207674, IMG submission 184303) | Corn rhizosphere microbial communities from Kellogg Biological Station, Michigan, USA - KBS Corn C7-2 (SPAdes) (version 2) | ecosystem: Host-associated > Plants > Roots > Rhizosphere > Soil ...
ACGGTGCTCGGGAAGTCCAGGCGCGTCTGCGGCGCATCCAGCCACTGGTCGAGCTGCGCATTCCGTTCGAGAGGACCCGTGCCGAGCTCGACGCCATCGATCGCGGCGCCCGTGATCCCGACCTCGATGCCGTCACGGCGGCAGCGCGCGAGATCGCGATCGCGGAGGATCGCGCCATCTTCCACGGCTATGAGGCCGCGCACATTACCGGCATCTGCCAGGCCGCTGACAACTACACCGTGCCGCTGGGCACCAGCCACAACGACTATCCTGGTGCGGTAGCATCGGCGACGATGAAGCTGCGCGACAACGGCGTCGAAGGGCCGTTCGCCGTGGTGCTTAACGAGCAGCTCTACAAGGATCTCGCGGCCCGCACCGAGGGCGGCTATCCGATGCTGACGCACGTCAAGCGCCTGGTCGATGGCGACATCGTTCCGGCGCCCGGACTCGAGGGTGGCCTTGTCCTCTCGCTGCGCGGCGGCGATTTCGAGCTCTCGGTCGGCTAGGATTTCTCGATCGGGTATCTCGAGCACACGACCGAGGTGGTACGGCTCTATCTCGAAGAGAGCTTCACCTTCCTGGTCCTCACCGACCAGGCCGCCGCGCCGCTATCGGCACGCGCCGGCAAGAAGTAGATCTTTCGGATCGCGGGCTTCAAGCCCGCTCGCTCAGGATCTCTACCGCCGTGCCTGCGCCTCGCGCGCGGCCCTGGCGAATTGAGCAAGGCGCAGGCAAAGGCGCCGCGCGATCGCTTCGTCCGGTAGGGCCGTGCTTTTGCACTCGATTTCGGCGCGAAGGATGATTTCGAGCGCGCCGCCGAGACGAGTGAGCGGCCAGGTCCGTACATGCCGCTCGAAGCGCTGCCGTACCGGGCCGCCGCGCGGCAGGCCGCGGGCCTTGAACATCGCCCCTTCGATATTCCCGCCCTTGGCGTGGCTCGCGACGAGATGGAGCTGGTCGACGTGGCGCTGCAGGGACCGCACCAGCTGGACGGGATTGCCGCCCTCGGCGAACACACGGTCGAGCGCACGGTCGAGGGCCGTCAGTTCGCCGTCGAAGGTGGCCGCGATCACGTTGTCGATGCCGACCGCGGCCGTGTCGCCCAGTACGGCAATCGCGTCGTCGAGCGTGACCGTCGTGCTGCCGTCACCCGCCTTGTAGAGCAGGAGCTTGTCGATCTCACTCCGGGTCTGCCCGCGATCGCCGCCCAGCCGCTCGACGATCCAGTCGAGCGCATCGGCCTCGACGCTGAGGCCGGCGGCACGCGCCGAGCTTTCCACCAGCCCCTCGAGCGCCTCGGTTGTATCCATGTAGCAGGGCAAAGCCGCGAGACAGGCCTCGGTCTCCGCCAGCGTGCGAAGCTGCGAGCGCGGCGTGAGATTGCCGGCCTCGAGCACGATCAGCGCATCGCCTGCGCCGGCTTCGACAAGGTTCTGCAGCGCCGTCACCGATTCTTCGGCCGCCGGCCGCACGCGGATCACCCGCCGGCCCCCCATCAGCGACATGGCCGAGAACTCGTCGGCCAGCCGCGCCGGATCGGCCTTCAGCGCATCGCCCGCGATGTCGACCACGCGAAACGGATCCTTGAGGTCGGGGCACACCGTCTTGGCGAGCAACGTCGCCCGCTCCGCCACCAGCCCGTCGTCGTGGCCGTAGACGACGACGCCGCGGATTGCGGGATTCGGCTTCTTGAGGAACGCCTCAACCTGTCGCGGCTCGATTTTCACGCTTGTTCCCGTATAGGCTCGACGTTGAAGGTTTGAGGAGGTTCGCCTTTTCGATGACGCTCGTACATCGTGATGTATGCCTGCTCGAGGTGGTGGGCATACCGGCCGGTGTCGAAAAGCGGTGATTCGAAACGCTGCCGTTCCAGCCGCGCGCGAAGACTGCCCAGAAGCGTAGGCGTCCTTGCAAGTTCCAAGGCCAGCGCCTCATAGTGATCGTGACTCGTCGCAATTAGCTCGGGCAGCCTGACGGCGTGCAATAGGCTCGCCCCTACTCGCGAGGCAAAGGTGTCGCCGCAGAGTGTAACAACGGGAAGCCCCGCCCACAGGGCATCATTTGCCGTCGTGTGCGCCCCGTAAGGGAATGTGTCGAGAAACAGATCGGCTTGCTGATGACGCGCCAGGTGAAGCCCGATCGGCACATGAGGCGCGAAAATCAAGCGCTCCGGCGCGACACCGTGACTTTCCGCCTCGCGTCTCAGGTTGGCGGTGGCCCTGGCGTTCTCCTCGCGCAGCCACAACACGCTGCCGTCGATGTTTTTGAGCAGGCGCATCCAGAGGCCGAAAATGTCCGGGCGGATCTTGAAGCTTGAGCTGAAAGCGCAAAAGACGAAGGCGTCGTCCGGCAGTCCGACGGCGTTGCGGGACGGCTTGTCGCCCGGGCCAGGCCGGTTGCGGTCGCAGGGCATGAAACAATCGGGCAAGCGCACGACGTGCTCGCTGTAGTGTGCTTCGAGCGCCGCCGGGATGAGACGATCATCGGCGATGATGTAGTCGATGAACGGTGTGCCCATCGTGCCCGAATAGCCAAGATGGCTTACCTGGATCGGCGCCACGCGACGCGCGAATATCGGTGTCCGATGTCCTTCGGTATAGCCGTTGAGGTCGACGGCGATGTCGATCTGCAACTGGCGCATCAGGCTCGCGACCTCGCTGTCGCTCTTGGTTCGGGCGTCGATGAATTGATCGAAGGCGCCCTGCAACCGACCCCGCACCGCGCTCCGATCGTCCGGGCCGAGCGATATGCCGGTCACCTCGAAGCGCTTGCGGTCGTGCTCTTCGAACAGGCTCGCCGTGAGATGCGCCACGGCATGCTGGCGAAAATCAGCGGAGACATAAGCGACGTGGATCGGTCCATCCTTGCGGCGAGGGTTGGCGGATGGATTGGAGGCGCCGGAATATAGCGAAGCGGCATACGTCTTGGCGCATTTCATCTGGGTGGCGGGTGAGCGCGCGATGCCCAGGAAGAGGAAGGGGTTGCAGGTTATCCGGCCGCGCTCGATTTCGGCGATGATCGCGTCGCTGGCCGCATCGTGGTCGGTCCAGTCGCAGCAATTCATCCTGTTGTGGAAGAGACGCTCCCGGGCTTCCCACAGATCGGGCGCCAGCTCGAGGGCGCGCACGAGACTGGCGACCGCCTCATCGTACCGTTTCATTTGCTGAAAGGCCGTGGCGCGATTGTGCAGTGTGTCCGGATGGTCCGGACGCAGTGCAAGCGCGCGCTCGTAGCTTTCAAGGGCATCGGGTGCACGATGGAGCTTGAGCAGGACATTGCCGCGATTGTTGAACGCTTCGGCATAATCGGGCTTGTGCGCCAGGGCGCGGTCGAAGTGGTCGAGCGCCGCTTCGAGCCGGTTCAACTTGTTCAGCACCACGCCGCAGTTGTTGAGGATGCCCGGATGCTTCGGCGCCGCACGGTGGACCTGCTCGTAGCTCGCGAAGGCCTCTTCCAGCCGGTTCAGCTTTTCGAGTACGACAGCGCAGTTGTTCAGAACGCCGGGATGGCCCGGAACGAGCTTGAGAGCGCCTTGATATTTCGCGAGCGCAGCCTCGTGCCGCCCAAGCCGCATCAGGGCATTGCCCTCATCGACGAGTTGCTTGGCGTCGATGGGGGCCATTACGCCACGACGTTGACGATCCTGTTCGGCACTACGACCACGCGTTTGGGTGTCTTGCCGTCGAGGGCGCGCATGATCTCAGGCAGGGCCAAAGCTGTCGCCTCGGCGACGTCTTTCGGTGCGTCCTTCGCAAGCTGCAGCGTGCCGCGCAGCTTGCCGTTCAACTGCACGGCAACGGTCACCGTGTCGTCGACCAGCAGCGCCGGTTCGGCGACGGGCCAAGGTTCCTCTGCCAGCATCGTCTTGTGTCCCAGCGCCTGCCACAGCTCCTCGGCAAGATGCGGCGTCATCGGGCCGATCAGCCGGACGAAGATTTCCAGCGCCTCGCGCCGCGCCCACTTGTGGGAGGCGTCCTTGGGCGTGTCGCCACCGATCGCGTTGGCAAGCTCGTAGAGGCGTGCGACCGCTTTGTTGAAATGGAAAGCCTCGATATCGGCCGACAGGCCCGCCACGGTTTTGTGCGCCGCGCGACGCAATGCGATCGCCGCATCGGTGAACGAGGCCGGCCGCGGCGCGCCGACGGGCGGCAGTCCCTCCAGCGCTTCGGTGGCGATGCGGTACAGGCGCTGCTGGAAGCGCCAGGCGCCGGTGACGCCCGCCTCGGTCCATTCGAGATCACGTTCGGGCGGGCTGTCCGACAGCATGAACCAGCGCGCGGTGTCGGCGCCGTAGTCGTGGATGATCTGGTCGGGGTCGACGACGTTCTTCTTCGACTTCGACATCTTCTCCGATCGACCGACCTCGACCGGGCTCTTGTCGGAGATTCGCACGACCCTGCCGCCCTCGCGCTCGACCTCCTCCGGCATGAGCCATGAGCCGTCGCTGGCGCGATAGGTCTCGTGGCAGACCATGCCCTGGGTGAACAGGCCGTCGAACGGCTCGTCGCGGCTGGTCATCTGCACCTCGCGCATGGCGCGGGTCCAGAAGCGCGAATAGAGCAGGTGCAGGATCGCGTGCTCGACGCCGCCGATATACTGATCGACCGGCATCCAATAGTGGTTCTCCTCGCGGTCGAACGGCGCAGTCGCAAGATGCGGCGAGGTGAAACGGTCGAAGTACCAGCTCGAATCGATGAAGGTGTCGAACGTGTCGGTCTCGCGTCGCGCCGGCTTGCCGCACTGGGGACAGGCGACGTGCTTCCAGGTCGGATGGCGGTCGAGCGGATTGCCGGGACGGTCGAATTCGACGTCGTCAGGCAGTTCGACCGGCAGGTCCTTCTCCGGCACCGGCACGACGCCGCAGCTTTCGCAATGGATCGCCGGGATCGGGCAGCCCCAGTAGCGCTGGCGTGACACCAGCCAGTCGCGCAGGCGGTACTGCGTGGTGCCCTTGCCGACACCCATCTCCTCCAGCCGTGCGATGATGCGGGCCTTGGCTTCGTCGACCGGAAGACCGTTCAGGAAGTCGGAGTTGATGATGATGCCGTCATCGGTGAAGGCCGCATCGGCGACGCTGAAGGTCTTGGGATCGGCATCCTTCGGCATCACCACCGGCAGGATCGGCAATCCATATTTGACCGCGAACTCATGGTCGCGCTCGTCGTGGCCGGGACAGCCGAAGATCGCACCCGAGCCGTATTCCATCAGCACGAAGTTGGCGGCGTAAGCCGGCAGGGTCTTGCCCGGCAGCAGCGGATGCTGGGCGAGCAGCGGCAGCTTGTAGCCCTGCTTCTCGGCCGTCTCGAGCTCGGCCGCGGCGGTGCCGGTCTTGCGGCATTCGGCGATGAAGCGCTGGAGGTTGGGATCGTTTTGCGCGAGCCCGGTAACCACGGGATGGTCGATCGACAACGCCATGAACGAGGCGCCGTAGAGCGTGTCGGGCCGCGTGGTGAAGATCTCGAGCTTGCCCCAGTCCTTCTTTGGCGAGGCGCCGTTGGGCGAACCGGTGAGCGAGAAGAAGACGCGCGCGCCGCGGCTCTTGCCGATCCAGTTGGCCTGCATCAACCGCACCTTCTCCGGCCAGCGGTCGAGCGTGTCGAGGCGCTCCAGGAGCTCGTCGGCGAAGTGCGTGATCTTGAGGTTCCACTGCGTGAGCTTGCGCCGCTCGACCGGCGCGCCGGTGCGCCAGCCCCTGCCCTCGATCACCTGCTCGTTGGCAAGCACCGTGTTGTCGACGGGATCCCAGTTGACCCACGCCTCCTTGCGGTAAGCGAGCCCCGCCTTCCAGAAGTCGAGGAACATCTTCTGCTGATGGCGGTAGTACGCGGGATCGCAGGTCGCGAGCTCGCGGCTCCAGTCGAGCGACAGGCCCATCGATTTCAGCTGGGCCTTCATGGTCGCGATGTTCTCGTAGGTCCACTTCTTGGGATGGACCTTTTTCTCCATGGCGGCGTTCTCGGCCGGCAGGCCGAAGGCATCCCAGCCCATGGGATGCAGCACATTGAAACCCTTGGCGCGCTTGTAGCGGGCGATCACGTCGCCCTGCGTGTAGTTGCGCACGTGACCCATATGGATGCGCCCCGACGGATAGGGGAACATCTCCAGCACGTAATATTTCGGCCGCCCCTTCTCCATGACGGCACGAAAGGTCTGGCGCTCCTCCCAGGCCTTCTGCCACTTGGCTTCGGTCTCGCGGAAATTGTAACGCGGCGACGACCCCTCGGGCGGGGAAACTGCGGACGACACGGGCTCACTCCAGAAACGACAGTGGCCGCAGCGGATGCGCCCTGCGGCGCGTCACGTCAAGCTTTGAGGCGGGCTCGCGGGTTGTGCGAGCCGACTCTACCGGATCAGCTACCGCCTTGGGCGATGCGCAGTTGCCGGGCGCGCGTGAGGATCGCATCCTCGATGTCGGTGTTGGTATGCGGATCGACCTGGGCGTCGACCCAGCCGCCCCCCTTGGGGTTCTGCTGTTGCTTGAACACCGAGACGCGCACGCCATCGGCGCGCAGCGCCCGATCGAGGATGGTGACTTGCACCTTCATCCGCTCGTTCGGTGTCTCGGAGGGCGTGTACCAGTCGGTGATGATCACGCCGCCGAAGGGATCGGCTTGCACCAGCGGGATGAAGTTGATCGTGTCGAGGCTGGCGCGCCACAGGAAGGCATTCACCGCGACGCCGGTGCCCTCGTCGTCCTTCTTCTCACTGCGGCTGCCAAGAAGACCGCCCGGGCCAAACAGAGTCCCCTGTTCCCGGTTTTGTCCGCCGAGACCCTGCGCGGCATCAGCCTTGGCCGCCCTGCCGCCGTTCAGATCGCGTTCCTTGATGGCGCCGGGGTTCCCGCCGCAGCCCGCCAACGACAGGATGAGACCGAGCATACAAAGCCGGAACAAAGGCGATTGGCGCAACTTCTTGTTGTCTCCGCGTGCTGCGGAAGAGTTTGTCATAGTCTACCTGTTAGTGTCCGCACTTCCTGCCCTGAAGGCGGCGGGCCGACCATATGCGCGGCGACCCGCAATCGCAAGAGGCGGAATAACTCACTCCCTCCAAAGTCCTGACATGAAATCGTATAAGTCTTATATTAAAACTAACTGTTTGTAGAAGTTGGGTGTTACGGCCCCTTTTCATTGGGCTGCCTGCCCTTCTACAGCCACGCAAATTGTGACAAAGACGCCACAGGTCCGGAGAGATTCGGGTGCGATTGCGTCCATTCCTTGACCCCCCTTTTCGCCCTGTGTTTTTATCCAGCGGTCGCATTGGCGGGAGAGCGCGTGGCCGAAAGCTCGCGGTCCGTCGGTCAGACAAGGCCTTTGGGTACGTACCAGTCTCTGATCAATGAGAGAGGGAGAATGATGAAAAAGCTATTGCTAGGCTCGACTGCCTTGGCCGTCGGTGGCCTGGTGGCCGCTCCTGCCATGGCTGCCGACCCCATTAAGATGGGTGTTGGTGGCTACTACCAGTTCTACGCACTCGCCGGTTCGATGGAGGGCACTTACGCCACCAACGGAACGTCCGCGCAATTCAAGGGCATCCAGTTCATTCAGGAAGGTGAAATCCACTTCATTGGCCAGACGAAGCTGGATAACGGCACCTCGGTCGGTGTCCGTGTCGAGCTCGAAGGCTGGAACCCGCCGGGTGGCAGCTCGTCCAACCCCGGCTTGAACCGCCAGATCGACGAAGCCTACCTGTTCGCCTTCGGTGATTGGGGCCGTGTCGAATTCGGCGCCAAGGACGATGCCGCGTACATCATGTACTACGGTGCCCCGTCCGCGTTGCTGGGCTTCGGCTTCTTCCAGCACAACTCGAGCTTCAGCTGGACCAACCCGATCGCCAACGCCAACAACAAGGCGGCGTTCCGCATCTCCGCGCAGACCATTGACGCCCAGTTCCAGGACGTGAACCGCATCAACTACTACACGCCGCGCTTCTTCGGCTTGCAGATCGGTGTCGGTTACGCGCCGAAGATCAACCTGAGCTCGACCGCGGCTGGTGCCCAAGCCTTGGTTGCGGGCCCTGGCGCCAATACCGCCGGCCAGTGCGGCTTTAACGACGCCACCACGGCCAACGGTTGCCCGACGAACGATTACTCCTGGCAGGATGCGCTTTCTATCGGCGCCAACTACCTGAACAAGTTCGGCGATTTCTCGGTCGCGGCCTATGTGGCCTACTCCTACGCCAGCTTTGTTCCGGGCTTCCAGCCGCTCGCTTCGGCTGCCAACACGATCACGGGTGCCAACCTGTCGGCGTGGAAGCAGTTCGTGGCCGGCTTGCAGTTCAGCGCTTACGGCTTCACCCTCGGTGGTTCGTACACCTGGGATAACAACGGCCTCGGCTCGAACTACTACACGGGCCAGAACAACGACACGAACTCGTTCGCTGTCGGCCTGATGTACGAAACCGGCCCGTGGCAGTTCTCCGCCGGCGCGGCAGTGGCCTATAACAACAACGGTAACGGCTCCTTGACCGTGACCAACTGTAACGTCTCGGCGGCTTGCTCGGTGACGCAGCCGGCGACCTTCGCGGCCGCGTTCGGCTCCAACCCGCAGGCGGGCGCGCTCCGGTTCGGCACCGAAACGGCGTCAAAGATCGAAGTTGGCGCCAACTACGCGCTTGGACCGGGCGTGAAGGTGATGGGCGGCGTGGTCGTCAACAACCTTCAGGGCCCGTCGAATGCAGTGGCAGCCCAGTCCTGGGCGGCTCTGCTGGGCATGGACTTCCGCTTCTAGTCGCAAACGACTGGATCGAAACGGGAAGAGCGGGCGAAAGCCCGCTCTTTTCTTTTGGGCCCGTCTTTGGGGCTCGTGACGACCTCAGGCCCGTCGCTGTCCAACGATATTGACGAACAGGGTCGGAAGATAGGTCCGCGATACCGGCAAGCGTTCAGTGGCCTGCCGTGAGAGAACATCGCGATTGTCCTCGTGATCGAGCACGATCTGGAACAGGCCTTGCTCGACCGCGCCAGCTCGCGCTTCGAGGTCGGGCGCGCCGTCGCGCTCCACGCGATAGGCCGCATCGAGCCCGACGTCGCCGCCGCTGTAGAAGGCCGACAGGATCTCCAGCCGGGTAAACATCACGCCGAGGCCGCGCACGGAAAAGCGCCAGTAATCGTCCGGCGCGGCATGGAAGGCCTGCGACCAGGGCGTCGCCACGAAGGCGAGGCCGCCAGGCCGCAGCAGGCTCTCTATGTTGCGGGCCGCCCGCACAGGCGAGCGCGTGTGCTCAAGCACGTGGCAACAGATCACCAAGTCGAAGGGTTCGCTGCCCAGGACCGACATCAACGTCCGGGGTGGGCTGCAGATGTCCAGCACGCTGTCGACATTGTCGCCCGCAGCGAGATCAATTCCGATGAAGCGGGTGCGGGGGCCGAACCGTTTGCGGACCAGCGTTCGCCAGTGTTGCTCGTTGCGATCCGAAACGGAGACGCGAGCGCCAACCTGCAACACTCTTGGCCGGCGGCGGCCCGTCGATTGGGCGAGCCGCTCGAGCAGCTGCTCGACCTCATGCGCGACGGTCGTGCCGACGACACGCAACTCTCCCTTCCGGCCCGAGGGCCGATCGTCGGGAGAGGCGATCCGCTTCCTCAATCGCGCACCACCACGATATGCATGCGCCGGGGACCGTGCGCGCCGAGCTCGATGGCCTGCTCGATGTCGCCCGTGCGCGACGGACCGGTGATGGTGTTCACCGTGCGCGGCATGCCGTTCTTGCCGTAGCGCGCCCGCAGCATCGTCCAGACATCCTCGTAGCCGCTCACGATATCGCCTTCGCGCAACACGACGATGTGCGTATCGGGCAACAGATTGAGCGATACCGGATGATCGGGACCCGAGGTCATCACCAGGGTGCCTGTTTCGGCAATCCCGGCAAAGGCGCCGGTGATCGACACCTGGTCGCGCGCCTCGCCGCGTCCGCGCCGCAGGTTGAGCATCTTCTGGCCCGCCCAATCGTAGCGATCGAGCTGGGGCGATGGCGCCATCGCCGCCTCGGCCGGCAGGTTGTTGCGCGCGAGATAGGCGCCCACTTCATCAGGCACATCGGCTGTCGCGACGCGCGACACGGTGGCGTTGTTGGCCTCCGCCCACTGGCAGAAAAGAGCGACCTTTTCGGCCGGCGGGAGTTGTGCGCGTGCCACCACGGGACCGCACGGGGGCGTGGCCAGACGCTGCTCCACGGCGAGGCGGGCCGTATCCGTCAGGTCGCCGCGACGAAGCGATCGCCGGATGCCGTCCAGGATCTGGGCCCGCGCCGGATTGCGCGTCTCGCTCATGGCCTGACGCGTGCTCCGCCATGGCGCGTCCACTGGGCATGGAACGTGCCGCCCGCCGGCGGTGCGGGGAAATCGCGAAAGCGCGTCCAGCCGCCGGCCAGCGGCAGCGACCGGTACCGGCCCTCGGCGCGGCCGAACATCGACAACATCCGATTGGCCATCTGCGTGGTCCAGCGATAGAGCCGCGGCCGGCGCGCCAGCCAGCTCCACAAGGCCAATCCCTGGCGCACCGCGCGCGGCGTCAGGTGCCGCTCGAACTCGCGTTCGCGCCAATGACGCATCAGGCCGGGCAGGGGAATGCGCACGGGGCACACGCTCTCACAGCGGCCGCAGAAGGTCGAGGCGTTGGGCAGATCACCTGCTTCCTCGACGCCGATCAGCTGCGGCGTCAGCACCGCGCCGATCGGGCCGGGATAGACCCAGCCATAGGCATGGCCGCCGATTGCGCCATAGACCGGGCAATGGTTCATGCAGGCGCCGCAGCGGATGCAGCGCAGCATGTCCTGCATCTTGGTGCCGAGCACCGAAGAGCGGCCGTTGTCGAGGATCACCACGTGATACTGCGACGGCCCATCGAGATCGTCTGCGCGCTTGGGACCGCTGTTGAGCGTCGTGTAGGACGACGATTCCTGGCCGGTCGCCGAACGCGCCAGCACGCGTAGCAGGACCGCGGCATCCTCGAGGGT
>Ga0207674_10009734_pt1 | contig 10951 bp, 10 predicted proteins | sample KBSCornC72_FD_184303 | JGI IMG/M metagenome (GOLD analysis project Ga0207674, IMG submission 184303) | Corn rhizosphere microbial communities from Kellogg Biological Station, Michigan, USA - KBS Corn C7-2 (SPAdes) (version 2) | ecosystem: Host-associated > Plants > Roots > Rhizosphere > Soil ...
CCGGGACGTCGCTCTGCCTCGTGATCGGCGCGGCGGCGGGGTCGCCCCCGGTCGGCGTGCTCTACCTGATCGCCGCGGTTGCCTCGGGCGCCTCGGCCGTCGACCGCCCCACCCGGGCCGCGATGGTGCCCGCGCTCGTCGGCCCGGAGCGGCTCCGGTCGGCGATCTCGTTCAACTACGGCCTCGTGCAGGTGGCGATGGTCGTGGGCCCGGCGATGGGTGGGATCATCATCGCCGCCGGTGGGCTCACCTGGGCCTACGCCGTCGACGTGGCGACCTTCCTCGCGATGATCGCCGCCGCCTGGGCGATCGCGTCGCCGCCACGGCCCGCGGTCGAGCCGGGCGCCTCCTTCCTCTCCGCCGTCCGCGACGGCATCCGCTTCGCCGGGCGAAGCGGCGAGCTCATGGGGAGCTTCGCGATCGACATCCTGGCGATGACGTTCGGGATGCCCCGCGCGCTCTTCCCGGCGCTGGCGCTGACCGTCTACGACGCGGGCCCGGAGGGGGTCGGCATTCTGTACGCCGCGGTCTCGGCGGGCGCGGTCGTCGCCGCCTTCTCGACCGGCTGGATGATCCACGCCCGTCGGCTGGGCCGCATCGTCGTCTTCGCGGTGCTGGTCTGGGGCGTCGGGATCGCGTGCCTCGGGCTCACCTCGGAGCTGTGGGTCGGGGCGCTGTGCCTGCTCGTCGCCGGGGCGGCCGACAGCGTGAGCGCGGTCTGCCGCTCGACCATCCTCCAGACGGTCACGCCCGACGAGATGCGCGGTCGCATGTCGGCCATCTTCACGCTCGTCGTGGCCGGCGGCCCGCGGCTGGGCGACGTCGAGTCGGGCACCGTCGCCGCCGTCGGGGGGACCCAGCTCTCGGTGGTGTCGGGCGGCGTCATCTGCGTGCTCGGGATCGTCCCGGTGCTGGCCGCGTTCCCCGAGTTCTGGCGCTACGGTGAGAAGCCGGAGCACCGCCTATGAGCGCGCCGACCCTTCGCACCGATCGGCTCGTCATGCGCGGGTGGCGCGAGACGGACCGCGAGCCGTACGCCGCCATGAACGCCGACCCGCGCGTGATGGAGCACTTCCCGGGCACGATGAGCCGGGCCGAGAGCGATGCCCACGTCGACGCCATCGCCGAGCACTTCGCCCGTCGCGGCTACGGCCTGTGGGCGGTCGAGGTGCCGGGCGAGGCGGAGTTCATCGGCTTCGTCGGCCTGAACGTGCCGCGCTTCGAGGCCCACTTCACGCCGGCGGTCGAGGTCGGCTGGCGGCTCGTGCCGGAGTCGTGGGGGCACGGCTACGCGACGGAGGCGGCCCGCGAGGCGGTGCGGTTCGGCTTCGAGGACGCCGGGCTCGCCGAGATCGTCTCGTTCACCGCGCCCGCCAACGAGCGGTCGCAGGCGGTGATGCGCCGGCTCGGCATGACCCGCGACCCGGCCGAGGACTTCGACCACCCAGCGCTCCCGCCCGGCCATCGACTCCGCCGGCATGTCCTCTACAGGCTGCGCCAGGGGTAGGGGATGGACGTGTCCCAACTGACCTCGCGTCTGGCGCGCCATCCTCGCCTCGAGCTGGCGTGCCTGCCGACCCCGGTGCACCCGCTCCGCCGGCTTTCGGACGACCTCGGCGGGCCCGAGATCTGGATCAAGCGCGACGACCTCACCGGCCTCGCCGGCGGCGGCAACAAGACCCGCAAGCTCGAGTTCGTCGTCGCCGATGCCGTCGAGGAGGGTGCCGACACGCTCGTCACGGTTGGAGCACCAGCGAGAAGTCCGAGCGGGTGCTCCGGCTCGCCCGCGCCGCGCTGGCCGAGCTCGAGCTGCCGGCCGCCGTCTCGAGCGCCGACGTCGAGGTCATGTCATCGGATCCGAGCCCGTACGGCGTGGCGGCGCCGGGGACGATCGACGCGATCCTCCGGCTGGCGCGAACCGAGGGCATCGCGGCCGACCCCGTCTACGAGGGAAAGGCGCTCGCCGGGCTGATCGAGCTCACCCGCCGCGGTGCCCTGACGCGCAAGGATCGCGTCCTCGTGCTCCACCTCGGAGGCACGCCCGCTGTCCACGCATACGCCGACCAGCTGCGGCGGGGCGAGCTGCTCGAGCTGCCGTTCGACGAACCCGGCCGCCGGTCAAGCGTCACGATTCAGTGAAATTCGCCACACCGGCGTCAAGCTTTCGCCACGGCGGTCCGCCGGGGTCAGACCCCGGTTGGCCGTCGCGGAGATTCGTTGCGGTTTCGTGACCAGGCAGCCCTGGCTCGATGTCATCCCGGGCGGGCGACGCGGACCGAAGGCGGTGCGCCGCCACCAACCGGGCCCAGGCTGCGCTCGGTCCGGCTACGAGCCCGGCGCGGCGGCCAGCACGGCGCGTGCGATCTTCTGGTAGCCGGTGCAGCGGCACAGGTTGCCGCCCAGCGCCAGCCGTACCTCCTCCTCGGTCGGGTCCGGGTTCCGGCGAAGCAGGGCCTCGGCCGAGATCAGCATGCCCGGCGTGCAAAAGCCGCACTGCACGCCGCCCTCGTCCAGGAAGGCCGCCTGAAGCGGGTGCAGCTCACCGTTCTTCGCGAGCCCCTCGACCGTCGTGATCTCGCGGCCGTCGGCCTGCAGGGCCAGGTAAGAGCACGAGTTCACCGGCCGCCCGTCGACCAGCACCATGCAGGCGCCGCACTCGGAGTCGTCGCAGCCCTCCTTGGCCCCGGTGAGCCCGAGCTCGCCGCGCAGCACCGTGAGGAGCGTCCGGCCCGCGTCGAGCTCGAGCGGGTAGGCGATGCCATTGACCTTGAGCATGCATGCGTGGCTCATCGGGTGCCTCCCACCGTCATGGTCGCGGGGATCGGGACGCCCTCGCCGGCGGCCCGGCGGGCCGCGACGTCGATCGCCCTCCGCGCAATGACCTCGATCATCGCCTTGCGGTAGGCGCCCGAGCCGCGCACGTCGGAGATCGGGGCCGCCGCGTCGTGCACGGCCGCCGCGGCCGCCGCGATCGCCTCGGCGGTCGGAGTGGTCCCGGCGAGCGCCGCCTCTGCGGCGGCCGAGCGCACGATCGTCGGCGCCACCGCCGTCAGCGCCACCCGCGCGGCGGCCACCGTGCCGTCGCCCGCGAGCGTGACGAGCGCGGCCGCACCGACGACGGCGATCTCCATCGACCGCCGGTACTCGAGCCGCACGTAGGCGCTGCCCGACCCATCGGCCGGCGCCGGCACCCGGACGCCCGTGATCATCTCGCCCGGTGCGGCCGTGATGCGGCCGGGGCCGGCCCACAGGCTCTCGACCGGGACCGAGCGCGACCCGCCCGGCGAGCGCAGCTCGACCTCGGCGCCGAAGACGACGAGCGGCGCGCCCGTCTCCATCGCCGGCGAGGCGTTCGCGAGGTTCCCGCCCAGCGTCCCGACGTGCCGCGTCGCCGGCGAGCCGACGATGGCGGATGCGTCGGCCAGCGCCGTCCACCGGCCGCGCACGAGCTCCGACCGCTCGATCGCGTCGTGCGTGGCGAGCGCGCCGATCGCGAGCGCGCCGCCGTCCTCGCCGATGCCGTCGAGATCCGGGAGCCGGTGGATGGCGACGAGCGTGTCGGGCAGGGTCCGCTTGCCCTGCCGGGTACCGACGACGAGGTCGGTGCCGCCGGCCACGAGCGCGGCCCCGTCGTGCTCGGCCAGCAGCGCCAGGGCCTCGTCGAGGCTCGCGGGCTCGAGGAACGTCCCGCCGCTCACGCCTCGACTCCGTGCGCCGCCGCCCAGACCCGCTCGGGCGTCATCGGAAGCTGGTGCACGCGCGCGCCCGTCACCTGCGCGATCGCGTTTCCGATCGCGCCGGGGGTGGGCACGCACGGCGGCTCACCCGTCCCCTTCGAGCCCTTCGGCCCGCCGTACGGGCTGGGCGCGTCGACGAACGCGATCGAGATCGGCGGCGCGTCAGCCGACGTCTGGAGCTTGTAGTCGAGCAGGTGCGGGTTGCGCTGGCGGCCGTCCTCGCCGAGGATCGAGCCCTCGAGCATCGCCATCCCGATCCCCATCACGACGCCGCCCTCGACCTGGCCCTCGGCGCCGACCGGGTTCAGGATGACGCCGCAGTCGTGCGAGGCCGCCACCTCGAGCACGCGGCAGACGCCGGTCTCGCGGTCGACCCGCACGCGCACCGCGTGGGTGATGAACGTCGGCGCCGCGAAGGTCTCCATCCCGAGCCGGCCCGTGCAGCCCGAGGCGTCGACGTCCGGGGCCGGCGGCGGCGAGCCTGAGCCCTTGCCGAGGAGCAGCCGGTCGCCCTGGGCAGTCTCTGCGAGCGTCGTGATCGGCACCGACTTCGTCGGCGAGCCCTTGACGCGGGCCATGCCGTCGACCAGCTCGATGTCCTCGCGGCTGGCCTCGAGCTCCTCCTCGGCCAGCTCCAGCAGCTGTGCGCGCACCTCGCGGGCCGCCTCGATCACCGCTCGGCCGTTGTTGAACGTCGTCTGCGAGCCGGAGGCGCCGGCGTCCCAGCCGCCCGCGTCGGTGTCCTGGGCCAGGATCGAGAAGTCCTGGGGCCGCATGCCGAGCTCCTCGGCGACGAGCAGCGGGAGCGCCATGACGGCGCCCGTGCCGCACTCCTGGGCTCCGGTGATGATCGTGCCGGAGCCGTCGCCGTTCAGCTTCACGAACGCGCCGGACGGGCCGCCGAACGACGGCCACCAGCCGACGCCGACGCCGATCGCCTCGTCCTCGGGCAGGTCCTTGCCGTAGCCGATCAGCTCGACCGCGCGCTCGAGCGTCTCGGCGGCGCCGATCGGCTCGAGCACCTGGTTGGTGGCGGTGGTGTCGCCCTCCTTCAGGATGTTCCGGCGCCGCAGCTCGACCGGGTCCATGCCGATCGCGGCGGCCACCGAGTCCATGTGCTGCTCGACCGCCCAGCATGCCTGCGGGGCCGTGGGCGCGCGCACCGAGCCCGACGGCGTCGTGTTCGTGTACGCCAGGCTGGCATCGACCGAGACGTTCGGGATCCGGTACGGGCCGATCGCGTGCATCGCCGCGAGCTGGGGGAAGAAGGGCGCGTCGGCGCTGTAGGCGCCGTTGTCGAGGATGAGCCGGCCGCGCCGGGCGACGATCGTCCCGTCCTTCATGACGCCGGTCTCGAGCTCGAGCACCTGGCCCTCGCGGCGGTGATCGGGCGCGAAGAACTCCTCGCTGCGCGAGAAGACGAGCCGCACGGGCCGGTCGGTGGCCCGGGCGAGCGCGGCGACGTGGGCCTCGTAGTGGAACTCGCACTTGCCGCCGAACCCGCCGCCCAGGTGCGGGACGATGATGCGGACGTGACCCTCGGGGATCTGGAGGGTGGTCGCGACGCCCGAGCGGGCGATGTACGGCACCTGGGTGGACGACCACACCGTCACCCGGTCGCCCTGCCACTGCGCGATCGCGGCGTGCGGCTCGATCGGGACGGCGTGGGACATGTCGGCGACGTAGCGCTCCTTCACGACGGCGTCGGCCGACGCCAGCGCCGCGTCGACGTCGCCCTTCACGATGGTCGAGCGGGAGGCGTCGTTGCCCTTGCGGACGACATCGTCGGAGGCCGAGTAGTCGGACCAGCCCTCGTGGACGAGGGGGGCGCCGTCCTCCAATGCGGCCTCGACGTCGCTCACGACCGGCAGCTCCTCGTACTCGACGTCGATCAGCGCCGCCGCCTCGCGCGCGATCTCCGGCGTGGTGGCGGCGACCGCGGCGACGACCTCGCCCTCGTAACGGACGATGTCGCGGGCGAACAGCGTGCGGTCCTCGACGAAGGGGCCGTAGCGGACGTCGGGCACGTCCTTGTCGGTCATCACGCAGAAGACGCCCGGCAGCGCGCGCGCCCTGGCCGTGTCGATCGAGCGGATGCGGGCGTGCGCGTGGTCGGCGTAGCGGAAGCACGCGTGCAGCATCCCGGTCATCGTGAGGTCGGCGGTGTAGCGGCCGAGCCCCGTCACCTTGTCCTTGCCGTCCGGCCTGATGAACTTCGTCTCTGCCGCTGTGGCCACGTTGCCTCGCCTCCGCCCGTCGGGAATTGCGTATGAATACCTTATGAGAAACGGGCCGGTCATCGGGTACACGATCGAGATCGAGGACCCGATGCTTCGCGACGTCGAGCCGGGCCTGCGCGAGCCGCTCGAGCGGTTCGGGGCGACCGCCCTGGCGCTGCCGCGGTCGACGCCGTCCGACCGGATCGACCACGTGCTCGACCTCGTGGACGGGATCGAGCTGTGCGGCGGCGCCGATGTTGACCCGACCCACTACGGGCATGAGCGCCACCCGCTCACGAAGACGTTCCGGCCCGAGCAGGACGAGTTCGAGATCGAGCTCACCCGGCGCGCGCTCGACCGCGGGATGCCGGTGCTCGGCATCTGCCGCGGCATCCAGGTGCTCGCCGTCGCCGCCGGCGGCGCCCTCGTCCAGGACGTCGAGACGCTGCACCCGAACGCGCTCAAGCACCGGCAGCCGTGGGTCGACCTGGCGCTCGAGCCGCCCGGCGACCACTGGCATGACGTCTCGGTCGAGCCCGGCTCGGGCGCCGAGCGCTGGTTCGACGGCGGCCCGCGGCGCGTCAACTCGTTCCACCATCAGTGCGTGAGCGCGCCCGGGGACCGGATGCGGGCGACCGTGCACGCCGCCGACGGCGTGATCGAGACCCTGGAGCGCGCCGACGGCGCCGGGTTCGCGGCCGGCACGCAGTGGCACAACGAGCTCATGTGGCGGGGCGACGAGCGCTTCCTGCGCCCGTTCGAGGACCTCGTCGAGGCGGCCCGGGCCTACCGCCGCTAGGCGTCGATCCAGGGCGTGCGGTCGGGCGGTCCCGGCGCAATGCGCACGACCGGCGGCGACGAGAGCTCCATCGCGATCGACCCGAACGTGAGCCAGTGGTGCTCGGCCTCCGGCGCCACGCAGAGCGGCGCGCGCTTGTCGGCCAGTAGCTCCTCGCAGTCGGCGGCCGAGTCGAGCTCGGGGCCGGCCTCGGTCAGCCGATGAAGACGCGTGCGCGAGTCGGCCGTGCCCTCGGGCTCCTTGTCGGCCGGGTCGAGGTCGCGGCTGGCGAGCGGGTGGTTGGTGTGCCAGAACCGGCCCTCGCCCCCGTCCGAGGCAACCACGCCGCCGGCCGAGCACTCGAAGCCGGCCACGTCGTCGCCGGCGCCGATCGCGTAGTGCTGCCCCGACGCGTGCGGCACCGCGCGCAGAAACGCCTCGGCGCCGGCCAGCGAGCGCCGCTCGAGCAGCCCGCGCAGCACGAACGCGACCGGCAGGCCCTCCGGCGAGTGGTTCAGCATCGAGAGGGTGTTCACGCACACGCCCACGCCGTCGGAGTTGCCGCCGGTGAGGCCGATCAGCCCGGCCGCCGTGAGAACGACCGAGCTCGACCCGTCCGGCGCGGTCGAGCGCAGGATCGTCTGGCCGCCGTCCATCACCTCGGGCAGGTCCATGTTCTGGGCCAAGAGCGCGCCCCGGCCCTCGCCGCCCGCCACCGCGACGAGGCTGCACGCGTGCCGGTGGCCGCGGGCCTGGGAGTACCACCACTCCTCGTCCATCAGGTTGTAGGCCAGGACGCGCTCGAAGGAGACGCCGGCAGCCTCGGCGATGCCTCGCACCTCCTCGAGCAGCTCCGGCGTGTGCGTCTCGATCGCCGGCAGGAAGCGGGTCGCCCCGAGCAGGCCGGCCATGTGGTCGGCCGCCGGGATGGCCATCCGCCCGGCCACCTCGGCGTCCCAGCGCTCGAGCGCGCCGGCGATCCGGTCGCGCAGCTGCTCGCCGTGCTGCCGCCCGCGGTCGCGGCCCGAGCCGGAGACGTCGACGATCACATCGGGGGCGACGGCCATGCGCGGATGGTACCGGCGGATGCGGAGCGTCAGCAGGCGAGCCGCGCAGCGACGCCGCCCGGCCGCCAGGCCGGGGTCTCGTAGCCCACGTCCAACCGGCCGGTCGAGCGCGGCGACACCGTCCGGCAGGTCCCGTCCGTGTTGACGACGGTCGCCGTGCTGGGCGCCGAGACCCCGGTGGCAGTCTCGAAGGCGATCACGGCCCCGCCGGGCGCCCAGTCCGGCCATCGATCGTCGGTTCCTGTCGTCAGCAGCCGGTGCTGACCCGACCCGTCGGCGTTCATCACGTAAAGCTGGCGGATCCAGCTCTGCTCGTCCTCACCGACACTGATCCGGGCGGCGTGGTCGCGCGCCGACGCGAAGGCGATCCGGCGACCATCAGGCGACCAGGCCGGCTGCTCGCTCTCGGCGGCGAGCCGCCGCTGGTCGCTCGCATCCGGGTTCATCGTCCAAACGGAACAGGTATCCGGCTCCATCCCGTTGCGCAGCAGCCAGTAGGCCTAATATGAGGTTTGTTTCCATTAAAAGTGCCGAGCAACAAGATATCCAATCCCTCCATCGTTATCGGCAACGAGTTGTTGAACAAAGAACACCTTTAGCCAATCAGGTACGAGGTTTGCTGACCGAGTATGGAATTGTTATTCCTCAAGGAAATAGTTCTTTAAGAAAAAAGCTCCCTGAAATTTGTCATTGTCAATTAAAAATCCCCACGTAATGGGCGTTAAAAATCCCCACCCTAGAGTAAAAATTTTTTAGTGTTCTTCCTCCTTCTTTTGGATGGTTTTACTTCTGTAACTTGGCCCCTTTATGGTAAAAACCATAGAGTGATGAACAATCCTATCAAGGATGGCTCCTGCTAATATAGAATCCCCAAAGATAGTTGACCACTCTTCAAACGGCTTATTGGTTGTTATAATCAAAGATCCTGCCTCATAGCGTTTAGAGATCACTTCAAAAAAATCATCCGCAGCATACTGAGGGAACTTCTTAAACCCAAGTTCGTCTAAAACGAGCAGATCAGGGCGTAAATACTCCTCCAACTTCTTATAATAAGTATTATCTGCCTTTGAGATATGGAGCTGGTATAGCATCTCAGAAACAGAAGTAAACAGAACTTTAAAATTCTTTGATAAAGCTCTTAAAGCAACAGCTGTTGAAAGATGCGTTTTCCCTGTACCTGGATTACCGATAAAAATCAGATTACGTTTCTCTTTAATAAACTGGCAAGTTAAAGCATCATTGATTTGCTTTTTATTGAGGGATGGTTGGAAAGAGAAGTCAAAGTCCTCAATGGTCTTGTGGGCTGGGAGCTTTGCTTTCGCATAGCGCTTTTTATAACCATTATCATTGCGGTTATTAAGTTCATCTTCACACAGAAGTTCCAAGAACTGCTGATAAGAAAGCTGCTTATCATTAGCATAAATAATCCTTTCCTCAAGCGACATCAATATGCCCGCCAGTTTAAAATTCCTCAGGTGTTCTTTTAAAGTTTCCATGAAGCCTCCTCTTTGTAGATGTCAGGAAGAGGAAGGTGGTAACACCCACTCTCACAAATCCTCTTTATTTTTCTGTAATGAGTAATTCCAAAGGCTAAAGCTCTCTTACATGTAAGATCGATAACTTCATCACTGTATGTTTTTCTTAAACTTAAAATGCCCTTAACAATCCGATACCAATCATGCGGGTGATCTTCCACAATCTTTGAGAACAGGGTTTCTGTGGCTGCTCCTAATGAACGCATCTTTCCTTTGTATAAGGTAAGATATTGGGGAGAACTTGGTGTGTAGTATTTATAGTCAGGATAATGAGAGGTTTGAGTGGAGAACTCTCCTTTACCCTCTTTCTTGACATGTAAAGCGATCTGCTTATCTTGGTAAAAGATTTTGACATCTTTTGAACCGCATTCAACATCAACAACCTCCCCTACATATTTGAAAGGAACAGAATAAAAGTTGTGATCAAGAATAATATGGCAATCTTTGTGAACCTTTCTTTGCCCCCTAAAGCCCATGTAAAAGCATCTTAGGGCAAGAGGCTTAAGAGAGTTCCTTTCTTGCTCAAAAAGAACTCTTGGCTTCTCTTTGGTTGTCCCATGAATCCTTTCTTGGCAATAATGGCGCATCCAATCTTTTAATTGTTTGCACAGGTCTGCATGGTTCTTAAATTGACGTCCTGCAAAAAAGTTGTTCTTTAGATATTTAATTCCCGATTCAACTTTACCTTTTTCTTGTGGCTGCCTTATCCTGCATGGAAGAATATAAAATCCATGATGATCAGCAAACTGCTTATAGAACCTTTGATAAACAGGCTCATAAAAATGAGCCTCCAAAATGCCCGCCTTAAGATTGTCGATTTTGACAACTTGAGGAACTCCGCCAAATGACCGAAAAGCATTTTCATGGCACTGAATAAATGTTTCAACTTTCTGATCAAAGACAATTTCATAATAATCCAGGCGAGAGTAACTCAAGCGCATATTAAAGGCCCAAGCCTTCTTCATCTTTCCACTGTTAGGCTCAGGCATAAGTCCTACATATCCGAAATCTACTTGTGCTTCTTCTCCTGGGTTGCTATGGAACCGTACACAAATATCCTGGGAAATTTTTAACTTTGCAATATAACGTCTAACACTTGAATAGCTTTTAGCACATCCAAGACCCTGCAGTTTCTCGTAAATCCTTATGCCACTAAGGTTTGATTCTAAATAGGAAATAATTTCTGTGTGGTACGCTCTCAGAGCACTCTCTTTATTAAGTGAAGCGGGTGTTTCTATCCCTGCTTCTTCATACTTCTTGATTACTTTACGGACAGTTTTACGATCCTTTTGCGTAATTCTTGCTATCTCTTTCTTGCTTTTACCCTGTTTCCAGAGAGTTAATATTGTTGTATGCATTGCAAATCCTATCATTTGGGGGCTCCATAATCGTCTTATTATGGAGCTATTAAAATCCTGTTGCCCGATTCTTCAGGGGTGGGGATTTTTAACGCCCTTTATGTGGGGATTTCATACTACCAATGACATTTAGGCTGCCTTGAAGGCACCTTTAATCCTTCCATACGCCAGATGCACTCAACCCTCTTATGGTTGACTTTCCATCCTTCTGCCTTCAGCAAAGCTGTTATACGCCTGTAGCCATAACGGCCATACTT
>Ga0207674_10009739_pt1 | contig 10948 bp, 9 predicted proteins | sample KBSCornC72_FD_184303 | JGI IMG/M metagenome (GOLD analysis project Ga0207674, IMG submission 184303) | Corn rhizosphere microbial communities from Kellogg Biological Station, Michigan, USA - KBS Corn C7-2 (SPAdes) (version 2) | ecosystem: Host-associated > Plants > Roots > Rhizosphere > Soil ...
CTCGCGAACAAGGTCGGCCAGCTCGAGAAGTACCGCTCGGAATTTTTCGGCAAGCTGCGCGAAGCGCTCGGCAATCGCGCCGACATCCGCGTCGTCGGCGACCGCTTCGTCGTACCGACCGACATCCTGTTCGACACCGGCTCGGCGGATCTGAATCCGGCCGCGCAAAGCGCACTCGGCAAGCTCGCGCAGACGCTCAATGAAGTCGCCGCCGAAATTCCCTCGCAACTGGATTGGGTCGTGCGCATCGACGGCCATACCGACAAGCGGCCGATCCACACCGATCAGTTTCCATCGAACTGGGAACTGTCGACCGCACGCGCCGTGGCGATCGTCAAGACGCTCGTCGTCGACGGCATTCCGGCGCACCGGCTATCAGCGAATGGCTTCGGCCAATTCCAGCCGCTCGATATCACCGACTCCGAAGCGTCTTATGCGAAGAATCGGCGCATCGAGATCCAGCTGACCAATCGCTAAAGTAAATACCAGCAGAGGTCCAAAAAGCTGTCACCCCGCGAAAGCGGGGATCCAGTGACTCCAGGGCGCTGCAACCAAAGACACTGGATTCCCGCTTTCACGGGAATGACGAGCTAGAACGTCCCAAGGCTTTTCAGGTTCGTCCCACGCGCACATGGAACTGCCAGCGCACTTCGCGCACGCGCGCCGCGTCGCCCCACGCCGCGCGCAAATCCGGTTCGACGAGTGCGACCGGATCGTGACCCTTCGCCTTGATGTAGCGCTGCGTTGCCGACCACGAGCGCAGATAAGCCAGGAAGTGCTCGAGGTTCCAGTGCGCGACCATCGGCAATGACGGCGCGGCGATTTCCTCGAACGGAAACGGCAAGGTGCGATACGCCGCATCGACGTGCACGCGTTCGGGTGGCCAGTAAGGCCCTGTCAGGTCGACGTAAAGGCGATTCTTCGCCGCGTCGATCGCGGCGTCGCCGCAGCTGACGTCGGCATAGGTCCATGCGGCGAACACGCCGCCGCGCTTGAGCACGCGCTTCACTTCCGGAAAGAAACGCGCATGGTCGAGCCAGTGCAGCGCCTGCGCGACCGTGACCAGGCTTGCGCTCATGTCGGCGAGTGAACCGTGTTCGGCCGGTTCGACGCGGTATTCCACATTCGCGCGAGGCGTGGCGTTGCCGATCTGCGCCGCGCTCGGATCGCTGCCGATCACGCGTGCGAAATGCTCGGCGAGCGCGACGGTCGCCTGACCATTGCCGCAGCCACAATCCCACGCAAGTTCACGATCGGGAGCCTGCGCGGCGAGCCACGTGAACAATTCGGGCGGGTAGGTCGGCCGCGCCTCGCGATAGACATCGGCGTGGCCGGAGAAATGGTCTTTGAATGCGTTCATATCGGCTCCTGTTTTTCCCTTCTCCCGCTGGCGGGAGAAGGTGCCGAAGGCGGATGAGGGTGGCGCCACATCGAAGCACCACCCTCACCCGGCGCGCGATGCGCGCCGGCCTCTCCCGCCAGCGGGAGAGGCGGTCGGTGCATCGACTACGCGCAGCTGACCTGGCGCCAGCTCATCCAGACCGATGTCGCCGACACATACGCGTATCAGCCGCAGAGTCGGCAGACCGACCGCCGCGGTCATGCGTCGCACCTGGCGATTGCGGCCTTCGCGGATCGTCAACTCGAGCCACGCATCTGGCACGCTTTTGCGGAAACGCACGGGAGGATTACGCGGCCACAACCACGCGGGTGCTTGCGCAAGCGCGCGCGCCTGCGCCGGCAGAGTTGGCCCGTCGTTCAAATGCACGCCTTTGCGCAATGCATCCAGATGCGCATCCGCGGGCTCGCCTTCGACTTGCACAAGGTACGTTTTTGCCGTGTGCCTGCGTGGATCGGTCAAGCGGTTGGCGAGCGCGCCGTCGTCGGTCAGCAGCAAAAGGCCTTCGCTGTCGTAATCCAGCCGCCCTGCCGGGTACACGTCCGGAATTTTCACGAACTCGGCGAGCGTGCGCCGAGCCGGCCGGCTCTGTTCAGAGCCGGAGCGGTCGGTGAACTGGCACAGCACGCCGTACGGTTTGTTGAGCGCGATCAGCGTGACTTGGTTTCCGGAGCGGTGAAAATCTTGTCGTTGCCGGGCTTGACGAACTTCAGGGTCATGCGGTCGGATTCGCCGATCGCCAGATACTTCTCGCGATCCTGATCCTTGAGCGTGAGCGTCGGCGGCAGCGTCCACACGCCTTTCGGATAATCCTTGGTGTCTTTCGGATTGGCGTTGATCTCGCTCTTGGCTTCGAGTTTGAACCCGGCATCGGTGGCGAGCTTGATCACATAGTCTTCGGGCAGATAGCCGGTTTCCTTCATTTTTGCCGGATCGGCGCCGGCTTTCGCGCGATGGTCGACCACGCCGAGCGTGCCGCCCGGCTTGAGCACCTCGAAGAATGCCTTGAACATCGGTCCGGCGCTGCCTTCGTCGGTCATGTTGTGCACGTTGCGGAACGTCAATACGACGTCGGCACTGCCAGGCGCGCCGAGCACCGGTTCTTTCGAAGAGAATTCGACGATCTTTGCCGCGCCGAAATGTTCCGGATCCGCCTTGACCTTGCCGCGTATGCCCTTGGCATCGTCCGCGGCTTCACCGGTCGGCTTCTCGGGTTTGAGGATCGCCGCGACATAATGACCGTGCTCCTTGAGCAACGGCGCGAGAATTTCCGCATACCAGCCGCCGCCCGGATAGATCTCGATCAACGTTTGCTTGTCGTTGACACCGAAGAACTCGAGCGTCTGTTTCGGGTGGCGATATTGATCGCGCGCCTTGTTCTTTTCCGAACGCCAGTCGCCAGCGAGCACCGTATCGAGCTTGTGTTCGAAAGAGGCGTCGGCAGCGGCGTGCGCCGCCGCAGGTTTCGGTTTCTTCGGGGCATCGAGCGCGAATGCCGATTGCAGTGCGAATGCGCCGCATAGCAGCGCGGCTATCGTGGTCTTGCGCATGACGTTCTCCTTGTCGAATTGGCGGCAAAGCGTAGCACAGCCGAATAATTCGGACGGACCGCCAGACGTCACGAATGCTTGCCCGCCGGCAGGCGACAGACCGCCGGGTACGGGGTCACATCGAGCCGATAGCCGGTTTCGATGGCGGCCTGCAGGTCGCGCCACCAGCGCATCGTGAAAATTTCTCCATGGGTGGCGAGCAGCGCTTCGCGCAGTTCGTCGCTGAGCCCGAGGAAACGCGGGAATTGTTCGGGAAAAACGTCGTGCGGGCCGACATAGAAATTGTCCGCGTGCGCATCGTCGTCCGGCAATTCGCGGAAGCGGCAGTCGGTAACGAGACAGAGCTCGTCGTAATCGTAGAAGATCGCGCGGCCGTGGCTGCTGATGCCGAAATTCTTCAGTAACAGATCACCCGGGAAGATGTTGCTGCCGGCCATGTCCTTGATCGCCAGCCCGTAGTCGAGAATCGCGCGTTGCGCCCGCTCGGCGTCGACTTCGCGCACATACAGATTGAGCGGGCGCATGCGCCGTTCCAGATAACAGTGCGCGAGCACGACTTCGTCGCCTTCGATCGAAACCGTGCTGGCACAGCTGTCGAGCAGTTCGCCGAGCAGTGCGGGCGCAAACTGCGCGCGCGGCAGGCGCAGCCAGCGGAACTCCTGCGCATCGACGAGGCGGCCGACACGGTCGTGGCGAAACACCAGGTTGTACTTTTGCATGACTTCGTCGCGCGCGCTTTCTTTCGGTTCGGCGAAGCGATCGCGAATCAGCTTGAACACCAGCGGATACGAGGGCAGGGTGAACACGAGCATGACCATGCCGCGCTCGCCGTCGGCGTGCACGAAACTCTCCGCGGAGTGCGCGGCGAGATGACGGAAAAAATGGCGGTAACGTTCGGTCTTGCCTTGCTTGGCACGACCAAGCACGGTGTAGAGTTCGTCGACGGACTTGTTCGGCAGCAGGGTGCGCAGAAAAACCACAGCGTCGCCGACGGTCGGCAAATCCGCATGGAAATAGCTGCGCGCGAAGCCGAACACCTGCGCGACGTGTTCGCGAGCGCAGAGCACCGCGTCGGCGCGGATGCGGCCCTCGTCGTTGACCAGCGCGATCACCAGCGGCGCGAGGTGGTCGACGCCGAACAGTCGACCGACCAGATAGGCGCGGCGCTCGCGGAAGAATACGGTGTCGAGCAATTCGATCGAACGCACCGGATCGCTGCCCCAGTCGGCAAGCCGTTCGCGCAGCGCCTCGGCGATGTGCGTGGCGCAGCGGCCGCGATCCGCGTACGGAATCGCGAACGGGTAGTCCTCGAGCACACGCGCACAGGTGCGCACGAGATCGCCGAATACCGCATAGCTGTGCCGCGCGACCGGATGCGTGATGCGGTCCGTCGGCTCGATGTCGAGCGCGACGAATTCGATGTCGGCGGCAACGCCACGCGTGCGGAAAAAGCGCCGCGTCAGCGTGTTGTAGAAGGTCTTGTTGAGTTCCTGGTCGAGCAGGTCGGCGATCGCAGCCTCGAAGCGGTCGCGGATCAGCCGCCACAACGGGCGCTCATGCAGACGGGTGTCGAGCAGCCGTTCGAGCCGGCGCCGCGTGGCGGCGATGCAGACTTCATAGAGTTCCATGCGCGCCACGGTGTCGGCGAGCCCGGCGCGGTGATCAGCGCTCTCGAAATGCCGTTGCGCGCGCTGCGTGATGGCGCGAAAGCGCGCGTTGTATTCGGCGAAGCCTTCGCGCAGTTCGGATGCGCAGGCATCCGCCAATGCCACATCGTTGTCGCTCGCTGCGCTTGCCACGTCCATTTGCGAAGCTTACAACGTGGGCACGGCGTGCCCGCACAGAGTTGAAATCCGCTCACCTTTCGTTTGCAAAAGACTCGCTTTTTTCGCGCATCCAATGCTCTTATCTTTGCGTTCCATTCAAACCAATGGAGCCTCGCAATGAGCACTTTCTGGAAAAATATCGCGCAGGTCGCACAGGGTCAATTGTTCATGGGTGGCCATCTGTCACCCGCCGTCGTCGCCGAGATGGCAAAGCGCGCGCAGCCCGGCAAGGACAAGCGCAATGATTCGTGCCGTGACCACTTGCCGTGGCCACGCCTGGCGATCCCGCATTGAATCGACGCCGCGACGCGAATCAAGCGCTGCTGGCCAGCGGCTCCAGTGCATCGAACGTCTGCTGGTCGAGTTCGATCCAGAATGCGACGACGGATTTGCCATCAACGATCTGGGGCGCTCCGGCGCGATGGATATGCAGGCCGAAGCCGCGCGCCAGGCGCTCGACGCCGAGGAAGCTGAACGTAATCAGGCGCGCAGCGCCCAGCTGCGCAGCCGCATGTGCGACCGCCCTGAGCAACACGCGGAAGCGCTCGCGAGCCGCCTCGCGTGAAGGAACTTGTGCGCTGACCGCCTGCGTGGAGTATCGCGACAGTTCCCAGATCTCGGGTGAACACGCCGGCATTTGACCGCCCATCAGGTGCGGAAACACGGAACCGAGCAAATAGTCCTGCGTTGTCGGCAGCAGTCTGGCGCATCCGCAGATCTGGCCCTGCTCGTCCTGGGCGACGACGTAGAGCGTATCCGGCCGGTCGAATTGGTCGCGCTCCAGGCCGCTTTGGGCGCCGGGCAGATCCCAGCCCAAGTGCTCGACAAACACCTTGTGGCGATATGCCGCAAGCTCTCCTTCGACGTGCGATTGCAGTTGATCGGAAGTGCCTGTCGTGATCGTCAGCATATGCCACGGCTCCTCGGCTCGCCGTGGCACTATTGAAGTAGCTTGTTTTGCCTCGCGTAACTGTCAACATTGACAGTTGCCAAGCCTCGCCCTTGCGCCCAAAACGGGCTGGCGGACCGCTCAATGCACCCAGGCCTTGTCTCGGGCGGTCTCTTGTTGACCCACGAAGGTCGGGGTTGCCTGCCAGGTCCGGCCCGATAGCCAGGCCTTGAGCAGCCCGTCCGTCAGCGCAGTTCCCAGATCGTGGCCACCGAGCGAAACAAACATGACGTTGCTGTTGATGCCACCGGGAGCGAGCAATTGCGGCGCATCGCTGTCGGTGCAGAACCAGGCCCAGCCAACGCTGACTTGCACGGGGGTGCTTTCATCCAGCCAATTACAATATCCTGCACGCAGGACCGGCAATTCCTGGTCGATGAGTTCCTGGCGCAGATCCTCGTCCTCCATGGTCTGGCGTTTGCTGAACGCCAATGCACAGAATTGGGCAAACGTAAGACGCACGTAGCCATCGGAAGAGTACTCAAGACGTAATGCGAACGACCATTTACTTGCTTGCATCACGCGACACCTCGGTAACCTCGGTGTTTGAATTATCGGAAGTGCGGCGCAAAAACCAACTGTCAATTATGACAACCAATGCGGGATACCCCTCATGGCGAGCTGGCGAGAAGACTGCCTGCAGCGGCTGACCGCGCCAGGCATTTCCGAAGCGCAAATCTTCGAGGAGCTGGCCAAGACCATCGCCGGGATCGGTTTCGAATACTGTTCCCTGGGGATCCGCCTGCCGGTCTTTGCCAGCGCACCGAAGGAGTTGTGGTTCACCACCTATCCCCAGAGCTGGCAGAAACATTATCTGGGCCACGACTACATGACCATCGACCCCGTCATCGGCGCGGCGATGGAAAGTGTCGTACCGGTGGTCTGGACCGAGCCGCTGTTCAACAAGCAGCGCGGATTCTGGGAGGAGGCCCGCGGCCACGGCGTGCGCCACGGCTGGACCTTGGCGATGCACAACCGGCACGGTGAAACGGGCTTGTTGTCGTTGGCGCGGTCCGAAAGTGAGGTATCCGCCGTCGAGCTGGACGATGTCGAACCCAAACTGGTCTGGCTGGCGCAGGCGGCCAACGGCGCGATCGCCAGCATCATCGCGCACGAAACAACGCCGCCGAACACGCAGGAACTGAAAGAACGCGAGCGCGAAGTTCTACGCTGGACGGCGGTGGGAAAAACATCCAGCGAGATCGGCGTGATCCTCGGTATTTCCACGCGCACGGTGAATTTTCATATCACCGCGATTCTTGCCAAGCTCGACGCCGTCAACAAGACGCAGGCCGTCATCAGGGCGCTCATGCTCGGCATGCTGTAACAGCGCGACCGATCCGCCGGACGAACGATTGCGCGTGATTTGCCGCGCGCAATCGCCGCTGTGCTACATCGCCTTGATCAACTCGTCGGCGAATTGCGAGCACTTGACCTCGGTTGCGCCCGGCATCAGGCGCGCGAAATCGTAAGTGACCTTCTTTGCACCGATGGCCTTGTCCATCGCATTGATGATCGTGTCAGCGGCTTCGCTCCAACCCATGTAGCGCAGCATCATCTCGCCAGACAGGATCACCGAACCCGGATTGACCTTGTCCAGGTTCGCGTACTTCGGCGCGGTGCCGTGCGTGGCCTCGAATACCGCGTGTCCGGTCAGGTAATTGATATTTCCGCCCGGCGCGATGCCGATGCCGCCGACCTGCGCGGCGAGTGCGTCGGAAAGATAATCGCCGTTCAAGTTCAGCGTCGCGATCACGTCGAATTCGTCCGGACGCGTGAGCACCTGCTGCAGCGTGATGTCGGCGATGGCGTCCTTGATCAGCACCTTGCCGGACGCGAGCGCAGCCTTCTGCTCGGCATTCGCTTCCGCTTCGCCCTTCGCAGCCTTGGTCTTCTCCCACGTTTCCCAGGTGTAAGTCTGGTTCGGGAAGAATTTCTCGGCGACTTCGTAACCCCAATTGCGGAACGCGCCTTCGGTGAACTTCATGATGTTGCCCTTGTGCACCAGGGTCACCGACTTGCGCTTGTTCTGCACGGCGTATGAGATCGCGCTGTGCACGAGACGCTCGGTGCCGAGCTGGCTGACCGGCTTGATGCCGATGCCGACCTGCACGCCGACCTCGCGATGCGGCATGCCGATGCCTTCGAGCTGCTTTTGCCAGCTTGCGGCCTTGGCCTGCGTGCCGAAGCGGATCTTGTCGAACGCTTTCGGATCGTTCTGCGCGATGAAGTCGAGGAGTTTCTGCGCGGCTTCGGAGCCGGCCGCGTATTCGATGCCGGCGTAGATGTCCTCGGTGTTCTCGCGGAAGATCACCATGTCGACCTTCTCCGGCGTCTTGACCGGCGACGGCACGCCCTTGAACCAGCGCACCGGGCGCAGGCACACGTACAGATCGAGCATCTGGCGCAGCGCGACGTTGAGCGAGCGGATGCCACCGCCGATCGGCGTGGTCAGCGGGCCTTTGATCGAGACGAGGTAATCGCGGCAGGCCTGCACGGTGGCTTCGGGCAGCCAGGTGCCGAACTGGTTGTTCGCCTTCTCGCCGGCGAACACTTCCAGCCAGTGGATCTTGCGCTGGCCGCGGTAGGTTTTTTCCACGGCCGCGTCGAACACGCGTACCGAGGCGCGCCAGATGTCCGCGCCGGTGCCGTCGCCTTCGATGAACGGAATGATCGGATTGACCGGCACGTTGAGCCGGCCGTTGGCAATGGAAATCTTGGCGCCGCCGACCGGCGGCGTGATGATCGGTTCGCTCACTGTTTTCTCCGGGAGTCGCGAAAGCGCCGGCGACTTGGGCCGGCGCGTGATTTTGGCGGGCGCTATTGTAACGTAACGCTACTGGCCGCCGTGCTGGTGCGGATCCTTGGTCGCCGCGTATGTTTCCTCGGCCGACTCGAGCTTGTCGCCGAGCAGGCGCCGCACGGCCACGTAGAAGATCGGGATGAACAACACGCCGAGAAACGTTGCGAACAACATGCCGCCGATGACGCCGGTGCCGATCGCGTGGCGCGCGTTGGCGCCGGCGCCGGTGGAGATCGCCAACGGCAGCACGCCGAGGATGAATGCAAACGAGGTCATGAGGATCGGCCGCAACCGCAAGCGCGCGGCGTCGATGACCGCCGTCGCCAGCGGCCTTCCGGCACGCTGTTCGGCAACGGCAAACTCGACGATCAGGATTGCGTTCTTCGCCGCGAGGCCGACAATCGTCAACAAGCCGACCATCAGATACACGTCGTTCGACATGTACGTGACATGCGGTGCGAGCCACGTCTCGAGCAGGCGACGCAGCCAGATCGCGGCAACCATGCCGGTGATGCCGAGCGGGATGACGAGCATCACGGCGACCGGAATCGACCAGCTCTCGTACAACGCTGCGAGGCACAGAAACACCACGAACACCGAGAGCGCGATCAACAGCGGGGCTTGGTTGCCGGCAATGATTTCCTGCAACGACTGACCGGTCCAGTCAAAACCGAAACCCGTCGGCAGATCCTTCTTGATGATGTCGGTCATCGCCGCCATCGCTTCGCCGCTGCTCCTGCCCGGCGCCGGCTGGCCGACGATCTCGACCGCCTCATAGCCGTTGTAGCGCACCAGCGTCGGCGGGCCGACCTTCCATTGCGACTGCACGACGTTGGAGATCGGAATCATCATCGGCGTATTCGTGCCGGGCGCGGTCTGCGTGCTAGGCACAAAGAAGCGATTCAGCGAATCGGAATTGACGCGGAATGGCGCATCGGCCTGCATCGTCACGCGCTGCACGCGGCCGTTGGAAATGAAGTCATTGACGTATACCGGCGCGAGCATGAGCTGGATGGCCGTATAGACGTCCGCGAGCGACATGCCCATCGAGCGTGCCTGCACTCGATCGACGGCAAGGTGTAGTTGCGGGGTGTCCGGCAGCACGTTCGGACGCACGCCGGCGAGCATGTCCTGGCGCTCGCCGGCCTTGGCGAACGCCAAACCGGCGGCGGCCGCCAACGCATCATGACCGGCGCCATTGCGATCCTGCAGATACAGGTCGAAGCCGCCGAATTGACCGAGGCCGCGGATCGTCGGCAAGTTGATGACGAATGCCATCGCATCGTTGACGCCACCGAACAACTGGCCCTGGATCTTCTGGATCAGCTGCATCGCGGTGGCGCCGCGTTGATCCCAGGGCTTGAAGCGGATGAATGCCATGCCGACGTTTTCGGCACTGCCGACAAAACTGAAGCCCGAGATCGCGAACACGCCATCCACTTCCGGATTGTTGCGGATGATCTGCGAAACCTGATCCATTACTTCGTTCGTGCGCGTGATGCTCGCACCCGAAGGCAGACCGACGATCGTCAAGCCGTACCCCTGGTCCTCTTCCGGAACGAAACTCTTCGGCAGGCCGTTGAAGCCGGTGTAGGGTATGCCGTTGAATCCGATATAGCAGACGACGGCGACGACGGCGAACAGGCCCATCCATGCCCACGTCCAACGCACCGCGCCGCGGATATGGCCGGTATAGGTTTCGCGCGCCCAGTCGAACGTGCGGTTGAACCAGCGGAAGAACGCATTCTTTTTGCCGTCGTGATTCGGCTTGATGATCGTCGCGCACAACGCCGGCGTGAACACGAGCGCGAGCATTGCCGAGAACGCGGTCGACAGCGCGATCGTCAGTGCGAACTGGCGATAGATCGCGCCGACCGATCCGGACTGGAGCGCGCTCGGGATGAACACGGCCATCAGCACCACGGCGATCGCGACGACCGGCGCCTGGATCTGGTGCATCGCCTTGCGCGTGGCCTCGACCGGGCTCAGGCCCTCTTCGGCCATGATGCGTTCAACGTTTTCAATGACCACAATCGCGTCGTCGACGACGATACCGATCGCCAGCACCATGCCGAACAACGACAGCTGGTTGATCGTGAAACCGACGATCCACATCGCGAGGAAGCCGCCCATCAGCGCAACCGGAATCACAAGCGTGGCGATGATCGTGGCGCGGAAGTTCTGCAGGAACAGCAGCATGACGAGGAACACGAGCACGACCGCGATCAGCAGCGTCTTGACCACTTCCTCGATCGAGATCTTGATGAACTGCGTCGTGTCATAGGGCACGAACCAGCTGACGCCGGGCGGAAACGTCGGTTGCAGTTCCGCCATCTTGGCCTTGACCGCTTCGGCCACGTCGAGCGCGTTGGCGCCGGATACCAATTGCACGCCGAAACCGGAGACCGCCTGGCCGTTGTA
>Ga0207674_10009740_pt1 | contig 10947 bp, 8 predicted proteins | sample KBSCornC72_FD_184303 | JGI IMG/M metagenome (GOLD analysis project Ga0207674, IMG submission 184303) | Corn rhizosphere microbial communities from Kellogg Biological Station, Michigan, USA - KBS Corn C7-2 (SPAdes) (version 2) | ecosystem: Host-associated > Plants > Roots > Rhizosphere > Soil ...
CTTCCAGTGCTTTCATCAGATCGAGAACCACGTCGCGCGCTTCCGGCAGCGCTCCCAGGGGCGCTTCCAGGTTCCGCTGGTGGTGCGCATGCCGTACGGGGGCGGCGTGCGCGCGCTCGAGCATCACTCGGAGAGCGAGGAGCAGTTCTACGCGCATATCCCGGGCCTCAAGATGGTGGTGCCCTCGAGCCCCCGGAACGCGCGGGCGCTGCTGGCGGCGGCCATCCGCGACCCCGACCCCGTCATCTTCTTCGAGGCCAAGGCGCTCTATCACGCGGCCAAGGAGGAAGTGCCGGACGAGGCGGAGACCATGCCGCTGGGCAAGGCGCGCGTGGACCGGGAGGGAGGAGACCTCACCCTCGTGGCCTACGGCGCCATGGTGCGCGTGGCGCGGGAGGCGGCGGACCTGCTCGAGGCGGAGGACGGCGTGCAGGCCGAGATCCTCGATCTCCTCACGGTGTCGCCCCTCGATCGCGAGGCCCTGGTGGCGTCGGTGGGAAAGACGGGGCGGGCGGTGATCGTGCACGAGGCGCCCCGGAGCTTCGGCCCCGGAGCGGAGATCGCCGCCTCCATCCAGGAAGGCGCCTTTCTCTCGCTGGAGGCGCCGATCCGGCGCGTCACCGCCTACGACATTCCGTTCCCCGGCTTCGCGCGCGAGAAGGCGAATGTCCCCGACGCGGCGCGAGTGGTGGCCGCCGCGCGCGAGACGCTGGCCTTCTAGGCGGCGCGGCCCCGCCCCATGCCGCGCGACTTCACGCTGCCCGATCTCGGCGAGGGGCTCACCGAGGCCGAGATCGTGAAGGTGCTCGTGCGCGAGGGCGACGTGATCGCCGAGGACGCGCCGCTCCTCGAGGTCGAGACGGACAAGGCGCAGGTGGAGATCCCGTCGCCCATGGCGGGACGCGTGGAGCGGGTGCACGTGCAGCCCGGCCAGACGGTGAAGGTGGGCGCGGTGCTGGTCAGCTTCGCCGACGCGGCGGCGTCCCCCGCGGCCCCCGCGCGGGCCGCCGCGGCCCCGAAGCCCGCGCCAGCCGCGTCCGCCGCGCCCGCCGCTACCGCCGCGCCCGCCGCCGCCGGCGCGCGCCGCGCGGACGGCGGGCCGGCGCCGGCGGCTCCCTCCACGCGCCGGCTCGCGCGCGAGCTAAAGGTGGATCTCGCCACCGTGGCGGGCAGCGGACCCGGCGGGCGCATCACCGACGACGATGTGCGTGCGGCGGCCGGCGGCGGGGGCTCCGCCGCCACCTCGCGCGCCGCCGCGACGCCAGCGGCATCGAGCGCCCCCGCGGAGAGGACCGCGCCTACCGGGCCCGCGCGACCGCTGGCCCCGGTGGGGCTGCAGCCGCCGCCCCTGCCGCGCTTCGAGCAATGGGGTCCGGTGGAGCGCGTGCCGCTCTCGCATCTCCGTCGCACCATCGCGGAGCGCATGGCGCTCTCGGCGGCGCTCATTCCCCACGTGACGCACTTCGACCGCGCCGATATCACCGACCTGGAGGCGGTGGTGCGCGACGGCTTCGAGCCCGCCCGCGCCAAGGGTATCTACCTCACGCTCACGAGCTTTGTCCTCAAGGCCGTGACCACCGCGCTCGTCAAGCATCCGGTCTTCAACGCGAGCCTCGATCCGGGCGCGGGCGAGCTGGTCCTCAAGCGCCACTACCATCTCGGGGTGGCGGTGGCCACGGACCGCGGCCTCATCGTGCCGGTCCTGCGCGACGTGGACCAAAAGCCCGTCCTCGACCTGGCCCGCGAGCTGGCGGGGCTGGCCCAGCGCGTGCGCGAGGGCAAGGCCGCGCTGGACGATCTCCGCGGCGGCACCTTCACCGTCACCAATATCGGCGCGCTGGGGGGCACCGGCGCCATCCCCATCATCAACTATCCCGAGGTCGCGATCCTGGCGCTGGCGCGCGCGCGGCTGGAGCCGGTGGTGCGCGCCGGGGCCATCGTTCCGCGCCTCATGCTCCCGCTCACGCTGACCTTCGACCACCGCGTCGCCGACGGCGCCGACGGGGCGCGCTTCGCCGCGGAGATCGTGGCGCTGCTCGAGAGCCCCGGCCGGCTGCTGCTCGGCCTCTGAGCGAAATCGCCATGGTGATGGGCGATCTGGTCCGCGAGGTCGACGTGGTCGTGGTGGGCGGCGGTCCCGGCGGCTACTCCGCCGCGTTCCGCTGCGCGGATCTGGGCCTCGAGACCCTGATCGTGGATGGCGACGGGCGTCTCGGCGGGGCCTGTCTCCACGAAGGCTGCATTCCCTCCAAGGCCCTCCTCCACGTCGCCCACATCATCGCGGAAGCGGAGCGCGCGCGCGAGCTCGGGGTGGAGTTCGGCCCTCCGCAGGTGGCGCTCGATCCGCTGCGGAAGTGGAAGGCGGAGCGCGTGGTGGGGAAGCTCGCCAAGGGCCTGGCCGGCGTGGCGCGCGCCAAGAAGGTGGAAGTGGTCAACGGGCGGGGCGTCTTCGAGGGGTCGCGATCGCTGCGGGTGGAGGGCGAGGCGCCGCAGACGATCCGGTTCGGCCACGCCATCGTGGCCACCGGCTCCGAGCCGGCCGCCTTACCCGGTGTGACCCCCGGCGAGCGCATCATGGACTCCACCGCCGCGCTCGAGGTCCCGGACGTGCCGGAGCGGCTGCTGGTGGTGGGCGGTGGCTATATCGGGCTCGAGCTGGGGCAGGTCTATGCCGCGCTGGGCAGCCGCGTCACCCTCGTCGAGATGGCCGACGGCCTGCTCCCCGGCGTGGACCCCGACCTCGTGCAGCCGCTGGCCCGTGCCGTCGGCAAGCAGTTCGCCGAGATTCGTCTGGGGACGCGCATCGACGCGCTCCGCGAGGTGGGCGCGGAGGTGGAGGCGACCTTCGGCGGGCCGCCGGCGCGGTTCGACCGTGCGCTGGTGGCGGTGGGGCGCCGCCCGCGAAGCGCGGGACTCGGGCTCGAGACCACGCGGATGCGGGTGGACGGTCGCGGGTTCATCGCCGTGGACGGATCTTGCCGCACCGACGACCCGCGGATCTTCGCCGTCGGCGACGTCACCGGGGAGCCGATGCTCGCTCACCGGGCCATGCGCCAGGGCAAGGTGGTCGCGGAGGTGATCGCGGGCCGGCCCGCCGCCTTCGACAATGTCGTCGTGCCCGCGGTGGTCTTCACCGATCCCGAGGTGGCGTGGTGCGGCGTGAGCGAAGCGGCGGCGCGCGCCGCCGGCCGTGAGGTCAAGGTGGCGCGCTTTGCCTGGGCCGCCTCCGGGCGCGCCGCCACGCTCGGGCGCGCGGACGGGCTGACCAAGCTGGTGGCGGAGGCTGCCACCGGGCGCCTCATCGGGGTGGGGCTCGCGGGGCCCGGGGCGGGGGAGCTCATCGCGGAGGGTGCGCTCGCGGTCGAGAACGCGCTCCTGGCGGAGGACGTGGCCGCGACCATCCACGCGCATCCCACGCTCTCGGAGGGCTTCATGGAGGCCGCCGAGTCCCTTCTCGGCTGACGGGCGCGAAGGGCTGAACGCGCCCGGGGGCCGCGGTATACTCGCCCCGCCATGGATCTCCGTCAGCTAGAGATCTTCACCAAGGTTGCCGAGCTCGGCTCCTTCTCTCGCGCCGCCGAGGCGCTGCACCTCACCCAGCCCACGGTCTCGGAGCATATTCGCGCTCTCGAGGACGAGCTCGGCGTGCGCCTGCTGGACCGGCTCGGGCGCGGCGCCGACGTCACGCAAGCGGGCCGGCTGCTGCTCTCGCACGCGTCGCGAATGCTCGCGCTTGCGCGCGAGGCGCGTCAGGCGCTGGACGCGTTCCAGGGGCGAATGAGCGGCGAGCTCGTCGTGGGCGGGAGCACCATCCCGGGCGAGTACATCCTCCCCGCCATCCTGGGCCGCTTCAAGGAGAAGTTCCCGGACATCTCCACCATCCTGCTCATCGGCGACAGCCGCGGCGTGACGGGCTGGGTGGCGGAGGGGCGGGTCGAGCTGGCGGTGGTGGGCGCGCGGCTGCCGCAGCGCGGACTCGAGTTCCGCGAGCTCCTTCCCGACGAGGAGGTGGTGGTGGCCCCCGCGGGCCATCCCTGGACCGGACGCCGGGAGATCACGCTGACCGAGCTGGCGCGCGAGCCCCTGCTCATCCGCGAGTCGGGATCCGGCACGCGGGCCGCGCTGGAGGCTGCGCTCGAGCGCGCCGGCGTGGACCTGAGCACGCTCCAGGTGGTCGGCGAGATGGGCTCGAGCCAGGCGGTGAAGCAGGGCGTGAAGGCGGGGATGGGCATCACCATCATCTCTCGGCGGGCGGTGGAGGAGGAGTGCCGGGGCGGCACCCTCGTGAGCTTCCAGGTGAAGGACCTCGCCATCACCCGCGCATTCCATGTCGTCACTCGAAAAGACCGGACGCGGTCGCCGGTGGCGGAGGCGTTCCGGGTCTTTCTCGAGGCCGACGCCCGCTAGTCGCGCGTCCCCTCCGCCCGGCCCCCGAAGGATAGACGCTCCCTATCCTCGGTGAGCGCCGCATCGAAACAGTCAATTGGACTTGTCCGGCCAAGCCCGTACCATGACCGCCGAGAGTCAGTCAGAGGTGATGCCGATGGAGGCCAAGTCGGTGGAGGCCATATCAGTGGAGGCCATATCAATGGAGCGTCGTTCGTTCTTGCGGACGGGAGTGAGCGCGACGGCGGCGCTGGCGGTCGGAACGCTCGGATCGGGCCGCGCCCTCGCGCAGGGCGGGTCGGACGGCATCCGCTGGCGCGCGTTCGAGGTGGTCACGCGCGCGGAGATTGTCAATCCCACGGGGCCGGTGCGCGTGTGGTTGCCGCTGCCGCTCACCGCGGACACCGACTACTTCAAGAATCTCGGCCAGACCTGGACGGGCAATGCGAAGGCGGGCCGCGTGATCCGCGAGGACAGGTACGGCACGAGCATCTTCTTCGCCCAGTGGGAGGCGGGGGAGGCGACGCCGGTGGTCGAGGTGACCATGCGCTTCGCCACTCGCGATCGCGCGGTGGACTTCACCCGTCCCGGCGACGCGCGCGAGGACCGGCGGGTGCTCGCGCGGTATGTCGAGGCCACGCGGCTGATGCCCACCGACGGCATCGTCCAGAAGACGGCGCGCGAGATCACCAAGGGCCAGAAGTCCGATCTCGACAAGTCGCGCGCACTGTACGAGTGGATCGTGGACAATACCTTTCGCGATCCCAGGGTGCGCGGCTGCGGCGTGGGCGACATCCGCGCCATGCTGGAGTCCGGCAACCTGAGCGGCAAGTGCGCCGATCTCAACGCGCTCTACGTGGGGCTGGCGCGGTCGGTCGGCATCCCCTCTCGCGATGTCTACGGCGTGCGGGTGGCCGACGCGGCGGAGTTCAAGAGCCTCGGCAAGAGCGGCGACGTCACCAGGGCCCAGCACTGCCGGGCGGAGTCCTATCTGACCGGCTTCGGCTGGGTGCCGGTGGACCCCGCGGACGTGCGGAAGGTGGTCCTGGAGGAGCGGGGCGGTCTGCCGCTCACCGACCCCACCGTGCTCAAGGCGCGCGCCAAGCTGTTCGGACAGTGGGAGATGAACTGGCTGGCCTACAACTACGCCCATGACGTGAAGCTGCCGGGCTCCACCGGCGACGCGGTGGGATTCTTCATGTATCCGCAGACCGAGGTGAACGGCGAGCGGCGCGACAGCCTGGATCCGGATGCGTTCCGCTACAAGATGACGGCGCGCGAGCTCGCCGGCTAGGCGCCGCGGCGACGGGGCGGGATCTAGGCGCGGGCGGAGCGCTTGAGGAAGGCGACCAGCTTCTGCTGCAGCTCGGGCGGGAGCGTCGTCTCGCGAAGCCGCCGGGCGGCGTCTACCGTCCCCTTATAGGTATTCACGAAGGCCACGCACGGCGGGCACCCCTCGAGATGCCACTCGAGGAGCTCGGCCTGGTGCTTCGGAAGGCTCCCGTCCACGAAATCGGACAGCAGATCCATGCATTCCCGGCAGTCCAGGTTCGACGGCTGCTCCGGCATCGCTCTCCCCATTGAGGGTCGCGGGCCGCGACCGGCCCGTTCGCGCCCGTGTACGCGGCTGACACCTTAGCACAGGCTGCGCTCCCGTTCCTGCCTCTTGAGACGCCCGCCGAGGGCAGGACGCTTCCGGCCTCCGAGGATTTCGCACCGCCTTTGCGCACGGTAAAGGCAGGTTTTTCTTCGCTCCCGCCCCGCGTCGGGTTGACGGGTCGCGGAACCACCCATATGATGGGGCAAATTTCGGTACGCCTCCTCATCATATCTGTCGGGAAAGGGGCTCTTCATGGCGCAGTCCCCGCAGCCGTCCGGAACGCAGGAGCAGCGCGTCGAGGTCTTTGTCCAGGCGTTCCAGACGCTTCGCGCCGAGATGCAGAAGGTGATCGTCGGCCATGACGACGTCGTGAACCAGGTCCTGGTCGGGCTCTTCGCCGGCGGCCATGTGCTCCTCGAGGGGGTGCCGGGGCTGGGCAAGACCCTCCTCATCAAGACCCTGTCAGAGTGCCTGGATCTCACCTTCTCGCGCATCCAGTTCACCCCCGACCTCATGCCGGGCGACATCATCGGCACCAATATCATCGCGGAGGACACGGGCGGGCGGAAGCACTTCCAGTTCCAGCGGGGCCCGATCTTCGGCCACATCCTCCTCGCCGACGAGGTGAATCGCGCCACGCCCAAGACGCAGTCGGCGCTCCTCGAGGGCATGCAGGAGGGCAATGTCACCGTGTCGGGCACGGCGCATCCGCTGCCCGCCCCGTTCTTCGTCCTCGCCACCCAGAACCCCATCGAGATGGAGGGGACCTACCCCCTTCCCGAGGCTCAGCTCGACCGGTTCATCTTCAAGCTGCGGGTGCGCTATCCCGTGCTCGAGGAGCTCACCGAGATCATCGACCGCACCACCCGTCCCCGCGTGGTCGAGGTGCGGCGCGTCATGACCGGGCCCCAGGTGATGGAGTTCCGGGAGCTCGTGCGGGAGGTGCCCCTGGCCGCCCACGTGCGCGAGCTCGCCTCCTATATCGTCCTGGCGAGCCACCCGCAGTGGGACCGGGCGCCGGAGGCGACGCGGCGGTTTGTCCGCTATGGCTCCAGCCCTCGCGGCGCCCAGGCCCTGGTGCTCGGCGCCAAGGTGCGCGCCCTGTCCGAGGGCCGCTACAACGTGAGCGTGGACGACCTCCGCGCGATGGCCCTCCCGGCCCTCCGCCACCGCCTCATCCTCAACTTCGAGGGCGAAGCGGAGGGGGTGGACGCCGACAACCTGATCGAGCAGCTGGTCGAGGCGGCGGAGTCGCTGAGCGCCACCGGCAAGGACGCGTTCGTCCGATAAGCGCGGGACGCCCGGCGTCCATCACCATACGAGGGAGGGACGGGGAATGCCCGATCCGAAGGTCCTCGAGCGGCTGGTGCAGCAGGTCATGCGCGAGGTGCGCATGCGTCGCGCCGAGTTCTGGGCGCTTCGCGGCCTGTTCGCCGGCGCGATGGCGGCCGCGGTGCCGCTGGTCTTCCGTGAGTCGCTGGGCGTGCTGGCCTTCGTCCTTGCCGGCGCGCTGCTGACCGCGGGCCTCCTCGCGGGAGGCCTCTGGGGCTTCTTCCGGAAGGTGACGCCGGCCGAGGCCGCCCGCCTCGCCGATCGCGGCTTCGGCTTCCAGGACCGCGTCGCCACCGCGATCGAGTGGGCGGAGCACCCGGACCGTACGGCGCTGGTCGACGCGCTCGTGACCGACACCATGGCGCGCGTCGAAGCGCGCGACGGACGGCGCGTGGTGCCGCGGCTCCTTCCTCGCGAGGCGAAGCTCGTGCCGCTGCCCCTCGCCCTGGGGCTGGTGCTGGCGCTGGCTCCCCCCATCCCGCTGCCCACGGGCGGCCTGCCGAATTTCACCGCGAAGTCGGAGGAGGAGGAGGCCAAGCCCGCCGACCGCGGCGGCAAGATCGAGTCGGACGAGCGGAAGGTTGCGGCCCGGCGCGAGGTGCTGCCGCGGGCGGACATGCAGGAGCGGACCGTCCCGCCCCGCCAGGGCGGCAGCGGTCCCACCCAGGCCGGCGATCTCGCGGCCGTGTTCAAGGACACCTCGCTGGGCACCAAGAGCCCCGACTTCAACGCCTTCCTCAAGAAGGGCGACGAGCGGATCCGGATGCTCGAGCAGGTGGACCGGCTCCCCGACCTCCAGCGCGACTTCACTCAGTCCCAGAGCAAGGCGATGTTCCAGCGGGCCAAGGAGCTGCGCGGCGCCATGGGCGGCAATCAGTTCTCGCCCGACAAGATGCGCGAGCTGCTCAACGAGATGGAAAAGCTCGGCCGCAAGGGCGGCGCGCAGAACCCCTGGAGCGGCGAGATCGGCGAGGGAATGGAGGCGCTCGAGCAGGGCCAGAACGACAAGGCCATGGATGCCATGGAGCGCGCCCTGAACAAGCTCCGCTCCATGGAGGAGCGTGGCGCCGACGGGAAGGGGCTGCGCGGGGGGCGCGAGAACGAGCGGCGCGGCGCCCAGCGGGGGAATCAGCGGGGTCAGGGCCAGCCGGGAGGACCCGGTGACGAGGGTGACTTCCCCGAGGGCGAGGGGCTCTTCCCCGGCAAGGGGAAGAGCGGCAACCCGAAGGGCGATCCCACCCAGCGCCTGCGCGCGAATCCCTTCGACGTGGGCGTGGAGGGCCAGTCGCGGCCGGGCCGCAAGGAAGGCATGGACACCAACCTGATGGGCAAGGGGGCGAACACGCCCTCGCGCCTCCAGTACCTCGGGGTCGTGGGCCAGTACCGCAAGATGATGGAAGAGGCCATCGCCCGCGAGCAGGTGCCGCGCGACTACCAGAGCCAGGTCAAGCAGTACTTCCAGTCGCTGGACGAGAAGTAGCCCCGTGCCCATCGCCTCGCGGGGGCAAGAGCTGCTCTCGGCGGACTTCCTGGCGCAGCTCGAGCGGCTGGCGCTGCTGTCGCGGCGGTCCTTCCGCGGCCGGGTCAAGGGTGAGCGGCGCAGCCCCCGCAAGGGCATCAGCGTCGAGTTCTCCGATTACCGGCCGTACGGCCACGGCGACGACCTCCGCTACGTGGACTGGAACATCTACGGGCGGCTCGACCGCCTCTACGTCAAGCTCTTCGTGGACGAGGAGGATCTCTGCCTGAACCTCCTGCTGGACGCCTCGGCCTCCATGAGCTTCGGCGAGCCGAGCAAGCTCGACTACGGCGCGCGGCTGGCGGCGGCGCTGGGCGTGGTCGGCCTCGTGAATCTCGAGCGCGTGGGCGTGGGGGTGGTGCGCGAGCTCATCGCCGAGGGCTGGAACCCGACCCGGGGCCGTGGGCAGGTGCTGCCGCTCCTGGACTTCCTCGGCCGCGTGCGGCCGGGCGGCGGGACCTCGCTCAATGCGGGGCTGGGCGCGTGGACCCTGCGCACGCGCGAGGCCGGGCTCGCCGTCCTCATCTCGGATCTCATGGATCCGGCCGGCTACGAGCGCGGCCTCCGGGGATTGCTGGAGCACCGGCACGACGTGCACGTGATCCACCTCCTGGCCGCGGAGGAGATGAATCCCTCCTGGGGCGGCGACCTGCGACTGGAAGACGCCGAGACGGGCGAGATGCGCGATCTCACCCTCGACACGGACGCGCTGCGCGTGTACCGGCAGCGGCTGCACGAGTTTCTCGAGAAGGCCGAGGCCTTCTGCCGCGCCAATGAGATCGGCTATCACCGGGTGGTGACCGACACCCCGGTGGAGGAGTTCATGCTTCGACAGCTCAAGGGCTTCCTGGTCGGATGAGCTTCCTCTCCCCGCTGTCGTTGCTGCTGGCGACGCTCGCCGTCCCCCTGATGCTGCTTTACTTCCTGAAGGTGCGGCGCCGGCCGCAGCGCGTGTCGAGCCTCCTCCTCTGGGATCCCGCGCTCCGCGACCGCGAAGCCTCCGCCTTCTTCCAGCGCCTCCAGCGCGACCCGCTGATGCTGCTGCAGATCCTGGCCCTCATCGCGCTGGCGATCGCGGTGGCGCGGCCCTCGGTGACGGTGAGCGGGTACGGGGCCAAGCGGGTGGTGGTGGTGCTGGACACCTCCGCCTCCATGAAGGCCACCGACCTCTCGCCCTCGCGGTTCGCGCACGCCCAGCGCGAGGCGCTCGGGCTGGTGAGCCGCCTCGGCGAAGGCGCCGAGGTCATGGTCATCGAGTCGGGAGTGCAGCCCAAGGTGCTCGCGCCCTTCACGCGCGACCGGGCCGAGGTGGTGGGCGCGATCCGGTCCGCGCACGCCCGGGACCTGCCGAACCGGCTGGGAGACGGCATTCGCACCGCGCGGGCCCTGGTGGGGCCCGATCCGCGCGCGGAGATTCACGTCTTCACCGACGGCGCGCACCCGGAAGCGGTGAAGGGCCAGGGGGACGACGTCCGCGTGCGCTGGACGGGGGTGGGACAGCGCGGGCGCAACGTGGCCATCACCAACCTCGCCGTCCGGCGGAACTACTTCGGGGCGTTCGACTCCCAGGCCTTCCTCTCGGTGGTGAACTTCTCCCCCGAGGTGCAGTCCTTCTCCTTCACCCTGCACCTGGACAACGACCTCATCGCCGAGAAGTCCCTCACGCTGGAGCCGAACGTCCGCCGCGCGGTGGTGCTGCCGTTCAGCCATCCCGGCGGCGGCGTGGTGCGGGCGCGCCTCAACGTCTCCGACGACCTCGAGGCCGACAATGCGGCCTATGCGGTGATCCCGCCGCCGCGCGATATCGCCGTTCTGCTGGTGAGCCCGGGCAACCTCTTCCTCGAGAAGGTGCTGAAGACCGACCCGCAGGTGAAGCTCGAGGTGCGGACGCCGGACGCGTACCAGGGCGGCATGGAGAACTTCGACGTGGTGGTGGTGGACGGCGCGAATCCGGCCCGCATCGGGAACGGGCGCTTCGTGCTGGTCAACTCCGCCCCCGGCGACGTGCCCATCGAGGTGCTGGGCCGCCTGGAGTCCCCGGTGGTGATGGACTGGGACCGCACCCATCCCATCATGCGGCAGATCGACTTCGCGAAGATCGCCATCGAGG
>Ga0207674_10009741_pt1 | contig 10946 bp, 8 predicted proteins | sample KBSCornC72_FD_184303 | JGI IMG/M metagenome (GOLD analysis project Ga0207674, IMG submission 184303) | Corn rhizosphere microbial communities from Kellogg Biological Station, Michigan, USA - KBS Corn C7-2 (SPAdes) (version 2) | ecosystem: Host-associated > Plants > Roots > Rhizosphere > Soil ...
CTCGCCGGTGAACGCAATGTTGTAACGCGCATTGATGATGAAGGCCGATCCGCGATCGATCGGGAAAATGAAACCGGCCTCGGGCGCGGCACCCCATTCCCACGTGTCGTCCTCGATCTCTGACAGTCCGACGCGTATGGTCTGGATCAGCACGAAACCGCCGGCATTGATGCCGATGTACGGCTGCCTGCCGCCCGCTTCACCGAAATAGCGGTGCAGGCCCAGCATGATCGGGAATGAATTGATATAGCGGTCATTCGTTCCCGTGATCGTGCCGCTGCCGATGTCGATCGAACCGTCGCGCCGTTCGTGGAACACTTCCCAGGAACCCAGGATGCCCACGGTTGTCTTCGGTCGGAATTCCTTGCGGAACTCGAGGCCGAAGCCCAGAAACGACGTTTCATCGACAAAATTCTTGGTGTCGCCGTCCGGGACCGAGACGTTCCACGTCGCGATGCCGAACCAATCCTGTGCCAGCGCGGTCGTGTGCGTACACGCGACGACGAGAGCAACCAGTGCCAGGGTGCGGATCGTCTTCATGTGCCGCATCACTTCCCTTCTCCGAGATACTTGGACTGCGCGAACGCCTGCTTGATGCCGTTCTCGATGCGCTTGGCGTTGGTGGACTTGTCGACAAGTCCGTTGATGCCGGCGATCCAGATCGGCGGCGGCACCTTGTCATCCACCACGGGTTGGCTCGGATCGATCATCAGGATGAACAGCGTTCCGATGCTGTAGTCGTAGGAGACGCCGTACCCCGGATAGTACGGATACCACCCCCAGTAGGGCGGATAGTAGCCGTACCAGTAGTTCCACCAGCCTCCGGTGTACGCATAGCCGGTGTAGTCGCGCACGTTCACCGCAGGCAGAACATGCACGTCGGCCACCGCGGGATCATCCACCTTCGTGTAGCCCAGCTTGGCCATCTGGTCGTCGATGTCGGCGAGAATGTCGGCATCGTACGCGCGGCTGATGTCGTCCCGTTCGCCTTCAGCAACGAGGTGCTGAACTTCGTCGGGCCTGGCGTATGTGGTGAAGGGTGTGAAGTCCGCGTTCTTGTCGAACAGCGTCACGACTGTGTCGGTTTCGCTGATCGTGAGCTCGTCGCCCGGATAGCAGGAAATGAACAGGCCGGCAGCCAGCAGCAAGGTGGCGGCGCCGAGCACGACGTGTCGTTGTTTCAATCTCATGATGTTCCTCCCGAAAGGGGCGTGGATGCTGCCCCGGGAGGACACTACGCGATGCCCGTCGATAACAGCAACTGCAAACGGGCGTGTTACGCGCGCGCGGCGTCCGGAAGGGTCCGGAACAGACCGAGCGTGGGAACGTCGCGTTTGAGCACCGACGCTTCGAGGTCGAGAAGCGCCACCTTGCGCCACCTTCCCCCGCCGTAGCCGCCGGTCTCTCCGGTTTTGCGCACCACACGATGGCACGGAATCACGATGGCGATGCGGTTGGCGCCGTTGGCGGTGCCCACCGCGCGCACCGCGCCGGGCACACCGACACGCGCTGCCAGCGCTTCATACGACCATGTTTCGCCGTAAGGAATCGTCTTGAGCGCCGCCCACACTTTTTCCTGAAACCCGGTGCCGGGTGCATCGAGCGGCACGTCGAAGGTTGTGCGTTTTCCCGCGAAGTACTCGTCCATCTGCGCGCACAGCGCATCCAGCACCGCGTTACGCCCCGGCACCACGGCGGCGTCGAAGCGCCGCTTCACCTGCTCGATCTGCTTCTCCAGCATGCGGCGCGACGCGAATTCGACGAGACACACCGCATCCTCGGTGGCGCCGTAGATCATCGGGCCCAGCGGCGTTTCTTCCAGGCTCACGCGCACGCAGCGCGAGAGATCCGCGCGACCCGGTGTGGCGCCGAACTGTTTTGTGAACGCGTCGCGAAAACCGCTGTGCGATTCATAGCCGTGGTCGTAGATGGCGTCGTCGATGCGACCACCGCGCTTGAGCGCGGACAATGCGCTTCCCAACCGTCGTCCGCGACAGTAGGCCTGAAACGTCATGCCGAAGCGATCCTGAAAATAACGGCGTACGCGCGCCGGCTCGATGCCCATGGCGCGGATCTCCGCATCGGGAATGCGCTCGCCGGGATTTTCGTCGACGCGCGCGAGCAACGTTTCGATCCACTCCGGCGCACTGCCCGTGACGTGCAGCGGTCGACACCGCTTGCACGGGCGATAACCCGCGAAGATGGCGTCCTCGGCGCGCGCGTAGAACTCCACGTTCTCGGGGCGCGAGGTACGCGACGGGCACGAGGGCCGGCAGAAGATCCCGGTCGTGCGCACCGCGATGTAGAACACGCCGTCGTACGACGTGTCGCGCGTCGCGCGCGCTTTTTCCATTTCCGACAGTGAAGGCAGTCGTTTCATCTGTTCCATGAGGTCCTCCCGGATGGTTCCGGGATCAACGTAGCCGCGACGATACGCCATCGCCACCGCAGACTGGACACCGAATCCGGTTTTTTTCAGGAGATGGTGGTCGCGCCCGAAACCCCGCCCAGAACCGCCCGCAAATGCGACGTGCAGCGTTTCCCGTCGCTGCCGGCCAGGGCCGGGTCCTGTTCGAGCAGTGCCTTCACAGCACCATTGGCGCGCTCCACCAGCGCACGATCGTGGAGCGGATTCGCCACTTTGAAGGCGGGCACCCCGTGCTGGCGCGTTCCCAGAAATTCTCCGGGACCGCGCAGGCGCAGGTCCTCTTCCGCGATCCGAAAACCGTCCGCTTCGCGCACGAGCACCTCGAGCCGCTCGGCGGCTTCCGGCGTGGTTCCGTCGCCGGCAAGGAGGAAGCAGAATCCTTCCCGCCCTCCGCGTCCCACACGGCCTCGCAGCTGGTGCAATTGGGAGAGACCGAAGCGGTCGGCCTGGTGGATGGCCATGATGGTGGCCTGCGGGACGTGCACACCCACTTCCACCACGGTGGTGGCGATCAGCACGCGCACCACACCGGCGCGAAAGGCGGCCATGACCTCGTCTTTCTCCGACATGTTCATGCGGCCGTGCAGCATGGCCATGGGGACACCCTTGAGCACGCCGTGCGAAAGCTCCTCGTGCGCGCTCTCCACCGTCTCGACTTCCTGCTTTTCGGTGTCTTCGATGAGCGGATACAACAGATACGCCTGCTCACCCTGCGCCTGCTTGTCCTTGATGTACCGGTACATCGCCTCGCGTTTTTCGGGCGGAACCACGCGCGTCTTGATGGGTGCGCGTCCGGGCGGCATCTCGTCGATCACGGAAAGATCGAGGTCGGCGTAGGCGGTGAGCGCCAGCGTGCGCGGGATGGGTGTCGCGGTCATGACAAGCATGTGCGGATTGCTCTCCACCAGGGCGGCGCGCTGGGCCACGCCGAAGCGGTGCTGCTCATCGATCACCGCAACCGCGAGGTGCTTGAACTTCACCTCGGACTGGATCAGCGCGTGCGTGCCCACCACCACTTGAATCGTGCCGTCGCGAAGCCCCGCGTGGACGCCCTTCTTGTCGGCCGGCTTCAACGAGCCGATCAGAAGCGACATGCGCACACCGAGACGCTCCATGTGCGGCACCAGGGTCCGGAAGTGCTGCACGGCGAGAATCTCGGTGGGCACCATCATGACTCCCTGATAACCCGCCTCCACCGCCGCGAGCAGCGTGGCGCCGGCGACCAACGTCTTGCCCGAGCCCACGTCTCCCTGCAGCAGCCGGTTCATGCTGCGGTCGCGCGAGAGGTCGTCGTGAATTTCGCCGAGCACTTTTTCCTGCGCACGCGTGAGCGGAAACGGGAGCCCGTGCAGAAATTTTTTCTCCAGATCGAACGCGGAGGCGACGCGGTAGCGCACCTTCTTCGCCAGGCGCTCGCGGCGCGAGAGCGAGAGTGCGAGCTGCATGTAGAACAATTCTTCCAGCTTCATGCGCGCCAGCGCGGCGTTGAACTCGCTCTCGTCGCCCGGAAAGTGCATGGCGCGCAGCGCGGCGCCGCGCGCGAGGGTCTTGCCCGCGAGCAAAGTCGACGGCAGGGTTTCGGGCACCACATCGGCGTACATGTCGAGCGTGCGCGCGATGATTCCACGCAGGTAGCGCTGGCTCACACCGGTGGTGAGCCGGTACACCGGCACGATGCGCGCGGCGGCTTTGCCGCCCTCGTCATCCTCGGCGGTGAACTCGTACTCGGGATTCATCACCTGGCGCTGGCCGCGGTAGAACGCGACCCGCCCGCTGAGGATGAGCTCGCGCCCCGCCTTCAGACTCTTGCCGATATAGGGCTGGTTGAACCACACCACCTGGATGATGCCGGTGTCGTCCCCGATGGCGGCCGTCACCATGGCGCGGCGGCGAAAAGGCCCTCGCTGCGTCACACTGAGCACGCGGCCGACGAAGGTGGCCTCCACGCCGGGCATGAGCGAGCTGATGGTGGAGAGCTGCCTCCGGTCGTAATAGGTTCGCGGAAAATGGGTTAAGAGGTCGTTGACGTTTTCGATACCGAGACGGCGCAGGTCGACGGCCCGCCCCGGGCCGACCCCCTTCAGGTACTGGCAGAGGTCTTCCAGGGACCTGGTCCCGGTCCCGATTCTGGTGGTGGCTGTTCCCGCCCGGCTCACGTCCAACTCCTTGCGCGACAACGCGTCATTTGCTACTCTAGTGCAACTTTTGAAGAGGGTCTATAACGGAGGTACCTGGAATGAGCCGTCGATGCTCCATTTGCGACAAAGGCCCCATGGTGGGCAATCGCGTGAGCCATGCGCACAACCTGACCAAGCGGCGCTGGCTTCCCAATCTGCAGAAGATCAAGATTGAACAGGCGGGAAAGGTGAAGGCGGCCTACGTGTGCGCGTCCTGCATCCGGACCGGCAAGGTTCGCAAGGTCATTTAGTCTATATTTGCTGCGCGTCGGCAAGCCTCCGCGCAGCGCGTTGCCTCGGCGCAGCCTGGCAGACATCGAGCGGCGGCTCGTTCCATGGAACGGGCCGCTTCTTCATGTCAGGGGGTACTGTTCACGAAGCAATACAACAAATTTTGCACTGTCCGGGTCCCGACCCGTTGACACCGGGAAAAACCTGAGTAGACTCTGGCCAAAGGGATTCTCGCGACATCGTCGCCCGTTAGTTCTGGGACAAAGTTCCTCTTCCTGTATCCCGTTCCAAGAAGTTGCGGCGAGCGTGTCACCGGGAAGCCCTTTTTTTTATCTATACTTGCTTCGCGTCGGCAAGCCTCCGCGAAGCGAATGCTATATTTGCCGCGCCTCGGCAAGCCTCCGCGCAGCCCCTGCCCCGTCTACCCATTCGCCACAGAATATCTACCCATCGGTGACGGGAATCTTGTCCACCGTGAGCAGCGTTCGCGCCATCACATTGGCGGGATGATGGGTGATGAAGCGGCGTAGAACGCCGTCCGCCTCGCGTCCTTTTCCCTCTTTGCGCAGTGCGATCACCAGCCCGAAGACGGCTTCCGCGTAGTCGGGGTTGATGTCGGCCGCGCGCGTGTACGCCGCGCGTGCCGCCACCGTGTCGCCTTTCTTCACCATGATGTCGCCGCGAATCTTGTGCAGGTCGGGATAGCCGGGGCTGCCGTCGAGCGCGGCATCGAGCTCGGTCATGGCCAGGTCGAAGTCGCCACGCTGATAGTGAACCAGTGCCATTTTCTTGCGCGCATCCGTGTAGCCGGGATTGAGGCGCAGCGCTTCATCGAAACACTGCATGGCGTCGTCGGTACGGTTGAGCTCGAGCAGTGCCGTGCCCAGAAGACAGCGCGCATCGGCGTGCTCGGGAACGTGCGCGAGCACCAGCTCGAAGTCCTGCACCGCGTCCTCGTTGCGATGGTCCTTGAGCGCGTGCAGCCCGAGCTCGAGACGGGCGGCGAACATGTCGGGCCGGAGCTCGACCGCGGTGTGCAGCGCCTGCGCCGCGCCCTCTGAATCGCCCATGGCATAGCGCGCCAGGCCGAGCAGGTAATGGGCGCGCGCGTACCCGGGTGCGATTGTCACCGCCGCCGAGATGTTCTCGAGCGCGGCGGGAAAATCGCCCAGGGCCAGGCGCGCCAGCCCGGCCTGCGCGCGCACATCGGCGTAGGAAGGATTGGTCTGCGCGACCCGGTCCAGCTCCTGTGCGCTGCGTCCGCATTCACCGGCGCGGAACAGCGCAATACCGAGACAGTAGCGTGCTTCGGCGTAGTTGGGATTGATGTCGAGCGCGCGCCGGAAAGCCGATATCGACGCTTCCGCGTCGCCATGCTCGAGCAGCGCCATCCCCAGGCGCGCGTGCAGATCCGCGTAGCCCGGGTGCATGCTCACCGCGTCGCGAAATCCGCTCACCGCGCTCGCGTAGTCCCCCGCGTTGTAGGCCTCGGTGGCATCGTGCACGAGCGCCGCATAGGCGTCGCCGTCGCGCATGGCATCGCGCAGCTCGCGGATGGGCGGAAGCTCGAAATGGCGCGAGTCGAGTTTCTCCACCAGGATGCGCGAGAGCGGATGGCGCGTCTTGCGCACCAGCGCCAGCGCCTTGTCGAAGGTGCGTCCCGCATTGTCGAAAAATCCGGCGTCGTGCTGGGCCAGGCCGAGCAGACACATGGCCTCGGCGTATTCGGGATTGAGATCGACGGCCCGGGTCAGATGAACAATGGCGGCCGGATAATTGGCGGCGTGGTGCTCGACCACGCCGAGATAGAAGTAGAGATCGGGATAATGCGGGTTCTCGTGCAGCGCAATGTCGAAGTGCGCCCGCGCCTTCTCGAGCTCGCCGCGGTGAAAATTGGCGAGCCCGAGTTTGGCGTGTGCCTCGGCGGCGTAGAACGCGCCGAGCTTGGCAAACGGATTGGCGCCGCCGTCCGCGATTACTGCTTCGAGGACGCGGACGGCTTCGTCATAGTGACCTTCGTTGAAGAGACGGATCCCGCGATGATACTGCTCGCCGGCCGAACCCCTAACGAGACGGCTCCAGAATGACAACGCGCCTCCCGGTCGTCAGTCCATTTGTTTGCGAACAAACGTCGGAACCCGGAACGCTTCGGTGTTGAAGGATCGAATCGATCCATTGTCCATGATGACGGGCTCATCGGCCTCGTCGGGTTCGAGCGCAAACTCGATCACCGAGTCACCGCGTGCAAGAATCTCCGGAAAACTGATCACCGGCTCTTCTTCCACGGCCTCGGGCGCGGCAGTCCGCATCAACACGGGCTGCTCGTATTGAACCGGAGCCTCGTACGGCTGCTCGACTTTGAGCGGCCGCTGCTCCACCACCGCGGGACGCGACTCGACCACGGCGGGTCGCGGCTGCATCGCCACGGGTGCCGGCGCAGGCGCCGGACGAGCCGGCGCAGGCGCCGGTGCATACACGGGCTGCGGGGGCGTCGCGACGACGCGGGCCACCGGAGTCGGAGCCGGAGCCGCCGCCGGAGCCGGACGCTGCGTCATCGGTACCACACTCGCTTCGGCGCGACGGCGTGCGCTGAGCGCGGCGGCCGCGCCGGAGCCGGCGAAGCCGGTCGCAATCACGGTCACGCGCACTTCGCCCTCGGGCATCGCGTCATCGATGACGGTGCCCAGGAACACGTGCGCACCCGCGCCCGCTTCCGCATTGATGAGCGTCGCGGCCCGGCTGATCTGCTTGATGCCGAGCGAACGCGGCCCGGTGATGTTGACCAGGATCGATGTCGCACCCTCGATGGATACGTCGTCGAGGAGCGGGCTGTGAATCGCCATGCGCGCGGCATCCTCGGCCGCGTTGGGGCCGGTTGCAATGCCGCTGCCCATGAGCGCGGCGCCGCCGTTCTTCATGACGCTGCGCACATCGGCAAAGTCGAGATTCACCACACCGGTCTCGGTAATGAGCGACGAGATGCCGCGCGTCGCGCTGCACAACACATCATCCGCACGCGCGAACGCATCCAGCATCGATGTGCTGTCGTCGGACGTTTCCAAGAGCTTGTCGTTGGGAATCACGATCAGGGTGTCGACGGCTTCGCGCAGCGCCTCCATGCCCTGCTCCGCCTGGCGCAGACGCGGCGTTCCTTCGACGAAGAACGGCCGGCTCACCACGCCGACGGTGAGCACTCCGGCTTCGCGCGCAAGCTGCGCCACCACGGGTGCCGCACCCGTGCCGGTGCCGCCGCCCATGCCGGCGGTGATGAACACCATGTCGGCGCCCGCCACGCAGGCGCGAATGGCTTCGATACTCTCCTGCGCGGCGCCCTGCCCCACGCGGGGATCTCCGCCGGAGCCCAGGCCGCGTGTGAGCTCTTCGCCGATCTGGATCTTTTCCAGCGCCTGCGACTCGCGCAGCACCTGGAGGTCGGTATTGATGGCGGTAAAATCAACGCCGCGGAAACCGGCGGCGACCATGCGGTTGACCGCGTTGCCACCGGCGCCGCCCACGCCGATCACACGGAGAATGCTCAGTTTTTTTTCTTCTTCCATCTCGAAGCGCATGACTGACTCCTTCTTCGTCAGATCAAACTGGCGATGGCGCGCTTGAATTGATGGAGTCCCAGTGCGAAGCGCCCTGCACGCTCGGGGACTGTTTCACCCGCCGCGACGGCCGGCGCGGTTGCGCGCAGCAACCCGACACCGGTGGCGAATCGCGGATCGGCGACCACCTCTGAGAGACCTTCCAACCCTGCCGGGCGACCCACGCGGACCGGCAGGTCGAAGACCTGCTCGGCCAGCTCGTGCATGCCATCGAGCAGCGACGCCCCGCCGGTGAGTATTACTCCGGCACTGACCGAGCGTTTCATTCCGTTCGACGAGATCTGCTTGTCGATCAGAGTGAACAGCTCGGTGACGCGCGGCTCGATAATGCCGCTGAGCACCTGGCGTGTCACACGACGGGGTTCCTTGCCCGGCGCGACCGCCACCTGCACCACATCGGATCCGGACACCCGCGTTGACAGCGCCGAGCCGTGCTTCACCTTCAAACGCTCGGCTTCGCGCGGCGATGTGCGCAGCCCGTAGGCGACATCACTCGTGATGTTGTTGCCGCCCAGACCGATCACACCGCTTGCAAGCACCGACCCGTCCGCAACCACGAGGACGTCGGTGGTGCCGCCGCCGATGTCGAGCACCACGGCACCCGCATCGCGTTCTTCTTCCGAGAGCACCGCCGTCGCCGATGCGAGCGGCTCGAGCACGATTTCTCCGAGCTCGATGCCCGCGAGCGTCAGCGTCTTCGCAAGATTGTCGAGCGCGGGACGCGACGCGGTGACGATGTGCACGCGCGCCTCGAGACGCGCGCCGAACATGCCGGCAGGCTGTCGGATGCCCCGCTGGCTGTCAACAATGAACTCCTGCGGTAGGGTATGAATGATCTCCCGATCTTGTGGCAAGGAAAACTTTCGCGCGGCTTCGAGTGCGCGCATCACATCGTGCGATGTGATCTCCACGTCGGCCTTCGTGACCGACACCACACCGCGGCTGTTCATGCTACGGATGTGTTCTCCGGCCGATCCGACGTTCCACATCTTCGGCGCAACGCCCGCCATCCTGGTCGCGTCGCCCACCGCCTTGATGACGCACTCGGCGGCGCGTTCGATATCGGTGACAACGCCCTGGCGCAGGCCGTCGGACGCCGCGAGGCCCACCCCGATGACGCGCAGTCCGGTCGAGGTCTCCTCGGCGATGAGCGCGGCCACCTTGGTGGTTCCCATATCGATGGCGCCGCGAAGACGACGCTGATTCTTCATGATCATGTTCGTTCTCCTTGCCTTCCCATTTACATGCCGCTGCGCAGGACGACCTGATTGTCGAAGCGCAGGTCGATCACATGGCCCGGCTCGTCGTGCTGTGCCAGCTCTCCCCTCAAGAGGAAGAACTTGCGCAGGCGCCGCTCGTAATCGCCGTTGCCGAGCAGCAGCACGCAGTCGTCGCGGAGCGAGCGCACGGCGATGCCGGTGCTTGTCGCCCGCAGCTCCGAGATGTTGCCCGCGAACTCGGAGCCGAGGTCGCGGCACACGCGCAGCGCTTCCAGCGCTCCGCGCACCATCGGGTCCTGGCACATGCGACCGGCGCGCACGTCGTTCATGGCCACCCCGGTGATGGTGGGCAGGTCCAGCATGCCCGTGTAGTCGTCGCCGGGCATCACCATGCCGGCGGCGTCGATCTCGAAAAAGCGATCGGTGTAGACAAGCGCCACCGGCTCACGCTCGCTGATGCTGTAGATCACCCGGTTGGGGAGCACACGACGGCACTCCACGCTCGCGATGCGCGGCTGCGACTCGAGCCGTGCTTCCACCTCGTCCAGCGGCGCCAGCAGGATGTTCTGTCCCTTGAGGTCGGCGACCACGCGCTGGAGGCTCGCGGGATCGACCCGCGACAGGCCCGCCAGCTCGATCTTCTCGATCGCGAAGCGGTTGGCGGTGGTCACGTAGTTGTACAGGTACATCGATGCCACGATCAGCACACCGACAATGAAGACACCGATGATCCGCCGCGCGCGCGCGCGAATGGCATGTTTTTGTTCCGGTCCTGAGCTAACGATCGCCAATGACAACCACCTCCGTCTTGAGTTCAACGCCGTACCGCTTTTTGACCTCGGTGCGGGCGAGTTCGATGAGCGTCTCCACGTCGGCCGCGGAGGCACTCCCGTCGATGTTGATGATGAAGTTCGCGTGCAGGTCGGAGAACATCGCTCCGCCCTGCCGCCTGCCCTTCAGTCCCGATCCCTCGATCAATTCCGCCGCGAACTTCCCGGGCGGATTGACGAACGTGCTTCCGAAGCTGCGTTCCCAGATCGGCTGTGTCTTCTTGCGTCCGATGGAGCGGTCGTACACATCCTGGCGCACCGTTCCCGGCGGACATTTGAAAGTCGCCGCCACCACGATGGCGCGCGGGTCGAGGGTCGTGTGCCGGTAGGTGAAGGCGATATCGCTCGCGCGGACCGTCGTCAGTCCTCCCGCCGCATCCACGATGCGCGCGCTCGCCAGCACTTCGCTCACCTCGCCACCAAATGCCCCCGCATTCATATGCACTGCGCCA